>OJDH01000040.1_pt1 | contig 113279 bp, 109 predicted proteins | sample 1592761 | NCBI WGS metagenome assembly OJDH01 (sample SAMN05416855, study PRJEB24817) | seawater metagenome | isolation source: Sea water | place: Canada:Atlantic | collected 2013-11 | reverse complement strand
GTGAGAGATTGACCCGATCTGACAGTTCTTGATTGGTAATTCTGGCTTCTTCTTGAAGAATCGAAAGAATCTTTTGATCTAGGCGATCTAATTGCTGATCTAGTGCCATTATTGCTCCTCATCTATCTGTAATTAGGCGTCCAGATAGATTTTATTTCCCATAGCCACCCTAAAGATAACGGGAAAAATCCTGATTTTCTAACAATATTTTAGATTCCTTATTCTGCAAAGACAAACATACTTTGAAAATCATCCTTGCAATGGGGAAACCGAATATAATTCGGTATGGACACTTTAAACCGCAGTATCTGCATTTAAAAGCAGCGACTTCGATAAGACCTTCGGCAGATCCTGCGGTAGAATCACTTAAAGCCATATAAAATGGAAATGTACACAATAACCGCACAATACCCGCCCAATATTTACAGGGACCCTCGCTAGATATTTCTATCGAGACTAGATCCACCAAAGGAGCATAAGATGTCGAACGTTCTTCCTGGCCGCGAAGCCATGATGACAACCTATAACCCGCCTAATATTGCGTTTGAAAGAGGCGAAGGCACCTGGCTTTACGCAGAAGATGGCAAGAAGTACCTCGACTTTTTCAGTGGCATTGCGGTTTGTTCCTTTGGCCATGCCCACCCTCATTTGGTAAAAGCGCTCAAGGATCAAGCTGATAAGTTTTGGCATTGCTCCAATATGTTCCGGATTACCCAAACCGAAACACTGGCAGAACGCCTGACAGAAAACAGCTTCGCCACAAAGGTCTTCTTTAGCAACTCCGGGGCTGAAGCCAACGAGTGTGGCCTCAAAATTCTTCGTAAATACCAAGAATCCAAAGGCCGTCCTGAGCGCAAACGCATCATCGGCATGTCCAGCGCCTTTCATGGCCGCACCATGGGTACTATCGCTGCTGCAGGCAACCCTGCTCACACCGCTGGCTTCTTAATGGAAGACGAAGGATACGATCATGTTCCTTTCGGTGACATCGCCGCTCTTGAAGCAGCTATCACAGACAAAACAGCTGGTATCGTTTTCGAACCCGTTCAGGGTGAAGGCGGTATCCGCCCCGCGGCCGCTGAATACGTACAAGGCATTCGCGCCCTTTGTGACAAGCACGACATTCTGATGATGGTCGACGAAGTGCAATGTGGCATGGGTCGTACAGGTAAACTCTTTGCCTATGAGTGGTCTGGGGTAGAACCTGATGTTATGTCACTCGCCAAAGGCATGGGCGGTGGTTTCCCGGTTGGCGCTTGCCTTGCCAATGATAAGGCTGCTGAAGCCATGGTATTTGGAACACACGGTAGCACATTCGGTGGTAACCCCCTTGCAGGTGCCGTTGGCAATGCCGTCATGGACCTAATGATGGAAAATGGCTTTCTGGCTTCAGTAACTGAAAAAGCAAACAAGGTTCGCGCCCAGCTTGAAGAACTTATTGCCAAGCACCCCAAAGCTTTGGTGTCCGTACACGGTCTTGGTTTGATGATTGGCTTGAAATGCGTTGTGCCTAACGGTGACATGCTTCTTGAGTTGAGAGATCAAGGACTGTTGTGTGCTAAGTCTGGTGACAATCAAATCAGATTTTTACCGCCGCTGAACGTGTCCAACGAAGAGCTCGACACCGCTATCGAAATTCTCGATCGCGCTTGCTCCAAACTGACAGCATAAGAAAGAGCGGTCAATGACCTATACCCCTACCCTCGAGTGGATCGATCAACAGCAGGATAAAATGTTATCTGAAGTGTTGGCGCTCTGCGAAATCAATTCAGGTAGTGCCAACGTGCCTGGAATTGAAAAGGTCGTCGACCGCCTTTCCGCTTTTGCATCTTCTTTAGGTGCTGAAGAAGAACGTATTGGCCTTGAACCGCGCAGTGATGTGCTGGACAGTGGTGAAGTTGTCAAAAGCCAAAGCGGTCCCCTTTTACGCTTGACCAAATGGCCCAACGCCAATCGGCGCATTCTGTTGGTTGGCCATAGCGATACCGTTTATCCGGTCGATCATAAGTTCCAAAACTGTATCAACCTTGATGAAAATACCATCAATGGTCCGGGTGTTGCCGATATGAAAGGCGGCATTGTTGTCATGATGACCGCTTTGCAAGCTTTGGAAAAAAGCCCCTACGCGGGTAACATCGGATGGCAAGTGATCATCAACCCAGATGAAGAGATCGGCTCATTTGCTTCAGCGGGCCATCTTGATCAGGCCGCACGCGCTGCAGATGTGGGGATGATATTTGAGCCCGCTCTCGCCGATGGCACTCTAGCAGGTGCCCGAAAAGGCAGCGGTAACTTTACTCTGGTCGCCCGCGGCAAAGCCGCTCATGCCGGCAGAGAACATCACCTTGGCCGCAACGCCATCGCTGCTCTGGCAAGAACCATTGCCTTGCTTGATGGCTTGAACGGCCAACAAGACGGGGTGACCGTCAATGTTGCCAAGCTTACGGGTGGTGGTCCAAACAACGTGGTGCCTGACTTTGCCCTATGCCGTTTTAATATCCGTGTCCCCAGCCCAGAAGGCCAAACTTGGGCAGAGGCTCAGGTCCAAAAAATTATCACTGAAATCGAACAAGAAGACGGCATTTCATTAGAACTACACGGCTCCTTCGGTCGACAGCCAAAGGTCATGGACAAGGCCCATCAACAGCTGTTTTCACTCCTAAAAAGCTGCGGGGATGATCTCGGCCTATCAACCGAAGCGAAAGCCACCGGCGGCTGTTGTGACGGGAATAATCTCGCTGCAGCAGGCCTTGCCAATATCGATACCCTCGGCGTTCGAGGCGGCGCAATCCACAGTACGGATGAGTTCCTCCTAATCGACAGCCTGAGTGAACGCGCCAAACTTTCCGCCCTGCTTTTACTAAAACTGGCAGCTGGCGAAGCAAGCTGGCCCGACCGCGCAACAACAGCCTAATTAGGCTCATTGGAATTAGGGACCTATCCCGATGTTAATCATTAGACCTGCACGACAAAGCGACCTTGGCGATCTTATGGATCTGTCACATGCTGTGGGAACAGGCATGACCTCCATGCCCGCAAACGAAGGCGCCTGGCTTGAAAAGCTCACGCGTTCAGAAGCAAGTTTCAAAGCTCCGGCACAAGGGCCTCAAGGCGAAATCTACTTTATGGTCCTGGAAGATACCAAGACGCAAAAGGCCGTTGGAACCACAGCTCTTTATGCTGGGGTAGGCCTAAAATACCCTTTCTATTCTTACAAGATATCAAAGCTTGTGAGCGCATCTTCTGAGTTGGAAACTACCCGAAAAATGAATGTCATGCTTTTGGTGAACGACTACACTGGCGCGACAGAAATCGGATCTCTTTATCTTTCCAAGGAATACCGACAACCCGGTGTGGGACAATTCCTCTCCCGGTGTCGCTATCTAACCCTGGGCGATTTTCCTGATCGCTTTGGCGACATGGTTATGGCCGAGATGCGTGGATGGCAGGATAAAGACGGAGATTCCCCTTTCTGGACCCACCTCGGTGAGAAATTTTTCGGCATTGCCTTTGAAAGCGCCGATAAAATTTCTTCAGTGAAGGGTACTCAAATCATTTCTGACCTTATGCCGAAGTATCCAATTTATATTGATCTTCTGCCCGCTGAAGCCCAAGAAGTTATTGGCAAACCCCACGAATCCTCCTCTCCCGCTTTGCGCCTGTTGGAAAAAGAGGGCTTCAACTTTAATGGCTACGTTGATGTCTTTGATGGCGGCCCTTCCGTTGAAGTCCCTACGCGTAACATCAAAACCCTTCAATCCAGTATTGTCGCAAAACTTGGTGGTGCTGAAGAGCAAGAAGTCGCCGAAGATCAATCCAATCTCTACATGATCAGTAATGCCAACATAACGGCCTATCGCATATGCCTCCAGCCCGCCGAAATTGAAGCGGACGGTACCATAAAACTTACACAAGAAACCATTGATGCACTCCGCTTGGCTCCAGGCGATGAAGTGCGTTACGTAAAATTTCGGGAGAAAAGACCATGAGCCTAAATCAAAAACTCTATATCAATGGCGAATGGCGTTCTGGACAGGGTTCAGAGCTTACTTCTCTAAACCCTGCAAACAACGAAATCATCTGGAAAGCAGCATCTGCAGCAGCAAGTGATGTCAACGATGCCATTATATCTGCAAGAAAAGCTCTTCGTGGATGGGCACTGGCTCCAATCGAAAGCCGCATAGAGGTAATCACCCGTTATCGCGACCTTCTGAAGGAACGTCAGGAAGAAATAGCTGTCGCAATCGCCTTGGAAACTGGCAAGCCACTCTGGGAAACTCGCACAGAAGCAGGTGCCATGGTTGGAAAGGTTGCCCTTTCACTGGATGCCTTTGAAAAACGTACTGGTGACAGTGAAAACCAGATGGGCGAAGGCTTAAAGGCGACCCTGCGTCATAAACCCCATGGTGTGGTCGCAGTCTTCGGTCCCTATAACTTTCCAGGACACCTTCCCAACGGGCACATCGTTCCGTCTCTCATTGCCGGAAACACTCTCGTCTTCAAACCAAGTGACCAAACCCCAATGGTGGCCGAGGTTATGGTACAAGCTTGGCATGATGCTGGCCTTCCAGCTGGTGTTCTCAACCTTGTACAAGGCGCAAAAGAAACCGGTATTGCCCTTGCCGGTCACGACGGTATTGATGGCCTGTTTTTCACAGGAAGTTCAGCCACTGGTGAACTACTCCACCGCCAGTACGCAGGACAAACAGGAAAAATTCTTGCTCTGGAAATGGGCGGGAACAATCCTCTTATTGTCATGGATGCCGCTGATCATCGTGCTGCCGCCTATCACACGATCCAGTCAGCCTATATAACCTCAGGACAGCGCTGTACCTGTTCGCGTCGCCTCATCGTGCCGACAGGTCCAGAAGGCGATAAATTTATCGAGACCCTCACGCATCAGATCGATGGCATTAAAGTCGGCCAGGATGATCCGGAAAATCCTCCGTTCATGGGATCCCTTATTTCCAATGCCGCCGCCGATAGCATTCTGGCTGCGCAGGTGAATCTCGAACGCCTGGGCGGCAAGGTTATTCGCAGAGCCGAGCGCCTCTTTGAAGGCAAACCCTTCCTCAAGCCCGGCCTTATCGAAGTAACTGCTATCACCGATCTTCCAGACGAAGAATACTTTGGCCCTCTCCTCCAGATCATTCGCGTTGCTGATTTTGACGAAGCCGTTCGGGTTGCCAATAACACCCGGTTTGGCCTGTCAGCGGGCATTCTCACGGATTCAAAAGACCTTTGGGAACAATTTTGGATTGAAAGCCGAGCGGGTATCGTAAATTGGAACCGCCCTCTAACAGGTGCCAGTGGGTCTGCACCGTTTGGTGGCGTAGGTGCCAGTGGTAATCATCGCCCAAGTGCTTTCTATGCGGCTGACTACGCAGCCTATCCAGTCGCTTCTCTCGAAGCTGATACTCTGAATATTCCAGGCCAGCTAACTCCCGGTATTTCTCTGGAAACCATCCTCCAGAATAAAGGATAAAGCCATGACCTATTACGAGGTCAACTTTGACGGTCTTGTCGGCCCCACCCACAACTTTGCAGGCCTGTCCTATGGCAACATAGCTTCTGACAAATCTGCCAAAGGCACATCCAGCCCAAAAGGGGCGGCACTTCAGGGCTTAGAGAAAATGAAGGCCCTGTCCGACATGGGCATGAAACAAGGCGTTCTTCCTCCCCAAGAACGCCCCCACATGCCCACGTTACGGGGCTTGGGCTATAGCGGGAGTGACAGTGATATCCTTGCAACAGCAGCCAAGGTTGATCCAGCCTTACTCGCAGGGGCTTGTTCTGCCTCTTGTATGTGGGTTGCTAACGCCGCGACAGTGTCCCCACGTCTCGATACCCACGATGGCAGGACACACTTTACCCCTGCCAACCTGATCTCCATGTTCCACCGCTCTATCGAACACCCGATAACGGGGCGAACTTTGCAGACCATTTTCGCCGATGAAAAACGTTTTGCACATCATCCTGCCCTACATAGCAGTCCACACTTCGGTGATGAAGGTGCCGCGAACCACACACGGTTTTGTGTTGATTACGGTGATCCAGGAATTGAATTTTTTGTTTATGGTGTTGAGGCCTTACGTAAAGGGGCTCCCGGACCACAAAAATTCCCTGCCCGCCAAACACTAGAGGCATGTCAAGCAGTTGCCCGGCTACATGGTTTATCTGATGATCGTGTCATTTATGCGCAACAAAACCCAGATGTTATCGATCAGGGCGTATTCCACAATGACGTTATTTCTGTCGGCAACGGTCGGGCTCTTTTCCATCACGAAAAAGCCTTCCTCAACACAGAAGCACTAAAAGAGGAATTGAACCAGAAATTACCTGGCGGTGACATGATCTTTGTTGAAGTTCCAGATAACAAAGTGTCCGTTGAAGATGCTGTACAAAGCTACCTTTTCAATAGCCAATTGATCTCGCCTGCCGGCAGCGGAAGCAACGCAATGACTCTTGTTGCCCCGATCGAGTGTCAGGAAAACACACGGGTGAAAAGTTACCTGGATGACCTCGTCGCACAAGATGGCGCTATTAATGACGTAAAATACTTCAATCTTCGCCAGTCTATGAAAAACGGAGGTGGCCCAGCCTGCCTCAGGCTTCGGGTCGTTCTTAATGAAACGGATCTCAACCATTTAGGTGCGCGTGTCATTCTTGACGATAGCCTCTATGCAGATCTGAGAGACTGGGTGTCACGTAATTATCGAGATGAGCTAAGCCCTGATGATATTCACGATCCTGCCCTGCTTTACGAAGTTCGGGCAACTTTGGAAGAACTGACGAATATTTTAAAACTCGGTAAACTTTATGAGTTCCAGCGGGCTTAAGTCAGGCTCCCGTCTTGACTTAAGCTTCTTTATCCCGGGCAGTTACGGCTGCTCGGGATCTTTTTTTGTCTTAACTATCATAAAGATCAGAACGGGTTGGCGGCATGCCCGACAGTCCCTTAGTTCGTTTAGAAGCAACAGTCTGAAAAATATTCAAAGTCCCCCGCGTAAATGCCAAAGAAACACCTGTGAGATAAAGTACCCACAACCGATAACGTTCAGGTCCTGCTTCAGCAATTGCGGCTTCAGAGTTTTTCATTAATCGCCGCGCCCACAATTCGGTTGTTCTCGCGTAATGTTCCCGCCAAGCTTCGACATCGTGGACTTCAAAGCCGTGAGCTTCAAGGTTACGCGCCGTCATCCCGATATGGTCAACTTCCGCCCCTGGGAAGATGTACTTCAGCATCGAATTGTATTCAGGACGTTTACGATTGAACTTGGCGTCGCTGGTTTTCCCCCTCCGTGTAATTGCGTGATGGAGATAAAGCCCCCGAGGTTCCAGCAGACGATTGACCGTTAGGTAATATTCGCGGTGATTTTCAATCCCAACATGTTCAAACATGCCAATGGAAGATACTTTATCAAAGGTCCCTTCTAGAAGGCGAAAATCCTTAAGCTCGACCGAAACCTTTTCTTCGAGGCCACGCTCTTTAATGCGTTGTTGAGCCAAGGCCAACTGCTCTTCGGAAAGCGTTACACCCAATGCTGTCACACCGTATTTCTCTGCTGCGTAACAAATAAGAGCGCCCCAGCCACACCCAATATCCAGCAATCGGTCCCCCGGTTTCAAACGAAGTTTTCGACAAATCATCTCAAGCTTATCAATCTGTGCCGTTGCCAAGTCATTGGACCAGTCGGTGAAATACCCACAAGTATAAACCATCTCCGGGTCGAGAAAGAGCTCATAAAAATAGTTTGAGACATCATAGTGGTAGGCGATATCAGCCTGCTCACTCCCTCGCCCTGAAGTCGTCCCCTCGCCTTTGAAATCAAGGTTCTGATTGTTACTTCGGGCAAAAAGTAAGGGCAAAAGTGTTTTCAGGAGAAGAGGTTTATTGAGGCTTTTGATAAGTGCTTTAGTTTTTCCTTTTGGCCGTTGTTCAGCGAGATCAAAGAGCGACCCTCCTCGAATGTCCAATCCTCCCGTGAGATACAAATCAATCACCGTCTTGAGCTTAGGACGACGAAGTAGTTTTGTCAGAACCGTTTGATCTGCCAGGGCAAGGCGAAGATCGTCGTCTCCATCTTTTGAAGCAGGAATCGTTGATCCATCCCAAAGTTGAAAAGCAAACGTTAATCCAAGCTTTTCATGCAAATGTGCCAATGCACGTGTAACAGCCTCAAGTGTACGGTCCTGTCCCATCACAGACATAGAAGATCCCCTGATTAAATACCCAAAAATTGAACCACACTATACCAGAGCTTATCCAAGCCAAGGTTGTGCGGCAACAATTTTACTCACGGAATCAGAGCTTTAATGCAGAAACACTTTCCCCTTATTCAAACCGTTAAGGACCAGGCCTTGTTTTTCTTTTGTTCAGGCCTACTTTTTGCTGATGAATTAGCCTCAAAGGATTGAGAAAATACACAAATGACATTTTAAGAGAAGGCCCTATTACCTCTTCCTTGTAACAACAGGTTCACCCCTGTAGTCTGTGATCAAGTTTTAGTAACAAATTCAACACCTCAACCAATCAACAAATAGAGATATTCAAACGATGGACATAATTCTCGGCCCTTTGATACAAATAATTTTGATTGCCCTCAATCTCTTCAAATGGGCTCTTATTATCTCTGCTATCATGAGCTGGCTGGTTGCCTTTAATGTCATCAATACCAGCAATCAGTTTGTAAATTCAGTGGGCACGTTCCTCTATCGTCTTACAGAGCCTGCTTTGCGGCCTATCCGACGTTATGTCCCTTCCATCGGCGGTATGGATATGTCTTTTATCGTCCTGCTTCTGATCATTATTTTCCTACAGTTGATGCTTCAAAACCTATACGTCCAACTCGTCTAGTTAATAATCTCCAATAAGAAGGTATCGTTGCAATGTCTCATTCCCTAGAATTGACCAGTACCGATATTCTTCTTGTTGTCGATGTACAAAACGATTTTTGTGATGGAGGAGCCCTCGCTGTTCCTAATGCAGATCAGATTATCCCAGTTATCAATGGCCTTATTGACAGCTTTCTTCATTCCATTGCCACCCAGGACTGGCATCCAGCTGATCATCAATCATTTGCATCATCGCATAAGGATCAGGAGCCTTTTACGATGATGAAACTCTCCTATGGCCCGCAGATTCTTTGGCCAGACCATTGTATCCAGGGCGAGACAGGCTCAGCGTTTCACAAAGATCTCGACCAAGACTCACTTGAACTGATTATTCGCAAAGGTTTCAGGAAAGAAATCGACTCCTATTCAGCCTTTTTCGAAAACGATAAATCAACAACCACTGGCCTGACGGGTTACCTTCAAAGCCGTGGTATCAAACGAATTTTTCTTTGCGGCTTGGCGACTGATTTTTGTGTTTATTACTCTGCCATTGATGCCGTAAAGCAGGGCTTTGAGACCTTTGTTATCGCGGATGCCTGTCGTGCAATTGACATGGACGATTCTCTGGCAAAAGCAATGATGCACATGCGTGAGTCCGGAGTTGAGATTATCAGTTCTGACGAACTTTAACCCGATTATCCGATCACCCGATCCGCAATTCAAAACAGATTGCAGACCCCGTTTGAGATAAGTCATTGCATCGCTCACGCTAAAGCCATAAAAAATCGAAAATTGGACTGTCCCCTCTTTGTTTTTGGGGCACGACGCCTGGATCTACGAACCGGGATCAACTAAGGAGATCTAATGATGTCAACTGCGACGATTATCGACGGCAAAAAATTTGCTGCTGGCCTACGTGGCCGCATTGGGGAAGAAGTTACCCGTATTAAGGCCGAGCACAACTTGACCCCAGGTCTCGCGGTTGTCCTCGTCGGCGAAGACCCTGCTAGCCAGGTATACGTTCGCAGTAAAGGCAAACAAACCCTCGAAGCAGGTATGAACTCTTACGAGCATAAGATGTCTCCTGAAACCACTCAGGAAGAGCTTCTTGCGAAGGTTGAAGAGCTTAACAACGACCCAGCCGTTCACGGCATTCTGGTCCAGCTCCCTGTTCCAGCTCATATTGATGATCACGCAATTATCAATGCGATTGATCCAAACAAAGATGTCGATGGTTTCCATGTGATCAACTCTGGTCGTTTGGCTACTGGCGGAACGGGCGCAAGTGCGCCAATGATCCCTTGCACGCCATTGGGTTCTATCATGTTGCTGAAAGATCACCTCGGCGATCTCTCCGGTAAAACAGCTGTTGTTGTTGGCCGCTCGAACATCGTTGGTAAGCCTATGGCTCAGCTTCTTCTACAAGAAAGCTGTACCGTAACCATCGCTCACAGTCGTACCAAAGACCTTCCTGATGTTGTTCGCCAGGCTGATATCGTTGTCGCAGCGGTTGGCCGTGCGGAAATGGTCAAAGGCGACTGGATCAAACCTGGAGCCACCGTGATCGACGTAGGCATCAACCGTATTGAAGTTGATGGCAAAAACAAACTGGTTGGTGATGTTGCAACAGCAGAAGCCATTATACCAGCTGGCGCAATTACCCCTGTTCCAGGTGGTGTTGGCCCTATGACGATTGCTTGTCTATTGGCAAACACTCTTACAGCGGCTTGCCGCCAGCACGGAATTACAGAGCCAAAACTGCTCTAATTATATCCGACATATTATATGAATTGAAAAAGCCCTGGATTATAAAAATCCAGGGCTTTTTGCATTTTGGAATGAGCCTACTTATCTCTTCTATCAAGCCTGATCATCAAAACAGAGTCAGGCCGGAAGAGAGAAATTTAGTCCTTGGCGATAACGAGCTTAAACAGACCCTTGATCGGCACTTTTGGATCGGCAACTTCACCCTTACGGATAATATTAATCCGGCCAGTACGCGCAAGGTGCAAAGCTTGCTGGCGAATAGCTGGTAGATATTTACGCCAAGTGTCAGGGCGTTCGTCTTTTTTAGCGCGAGGCTTGTAATAAGCACGTGCTAAATTATCCGGGCTCACAGGTGCTTCAGCACCATGGAGTTCTTCAAGAATAAAGATGGCCACGGGGTCATCTGCTTTTTTCTTTTCTTCGCTCATAGCGGTCTCTCTCATCAATAATTGAGCCTTCACTAACGTGAAACGGCCTTATGAGCAAACACAATCGCTATTTCGAGTTGCGTAGCTGTCCTGTAAAAAGGGAATAACGTTTACACCATCCGAACTGCTTCATACAAATTAGGAGATATATTCACCTCTTAAAATCATAGCTTTCGATATAGGAAATAGCGTTTTTTCTGAATACCATCGGGCAAAGCTATCTCTTCAAAATCTGGCAAATCCAATGATAATCCAGAGGCAACTATACCACCTTGGCCTGTTCTCTCGCTAATCATAGGTGATATCCAAGCCCGCGTGGCAAGGTCTGTTGTCGGGTCACCAGAGCCAAGATCACAATGGATGAAGGCGGCCTTTGCTTTCACTCGTGGGCCACAAAAAGCCAAAGTTTCACGGATCTCCCCAAGGATCATATGATCACCATCGGGGACAGATTGCGGACTTGCATTAATAGCACGATCAAACACAAAAATCTCGCGATCAGGAAGATTCTCACGTAAGTGATCATAAGTCCGCCCATTCCCAAGACCCAATTCAAGTACAGGGCCTTCTACCTCTGGAATTAAATCAATGATGTAATTTAAAATTTCTCTCTGAGCCGTAACCCTACGAATAAAGCTATCTAACCTACTCATTACAACTTCCCATTTTCGCACCTTAATTAGATATAGAAGGTTGTTTCAAACTCAACCAAAGGATCAACTTGTAAATAAGAAGCCTATCGACTTTCTACAATGCTCAAAAACAAAAAAAGCCCCGCAAATGCAGGGCTTTTTTTTAAGTAAGTGGGAATAAATTATTTTTGTTTGTTCAGAAGCTTTAGTCGCAAGGCATTCAGCTTGATAAAGCCTGCTGCGTCACGTTGATCATAAACCGTATCTTCTTCGAAAGTAACGTGCTCAAGACTATAAAGCGATTTTGCAGACTCACGCCCATTTACAATCACGTTACCTTTATAGAGGGAAAGACGAACGGTGCCTTCGACGTGCTCTTGAGATTTATCGATCATTGCCTGAAGCATTTCACGCTCTGGACTGAACCAGAAACCATTGTAGATAAGCTCTGCATACTTTGGCATCAGCTCATCTTTAAGGTGCATGGCACCACGGTCCAATGTGATGGATTCGATCGCACGGTGCGCGGAGAGCAATATTGTGCCACCCGGGGTTTCATAGATCCCACGAGACTTCATACCAACGAAACGGCCTTCAACAAGATCGAGACGACCAATTCCGTTGGCACCCCCCAACTCATTGAGCTTGGTCAGAACTTCAGCAGGGGACATAGCTACACCATTGATACCAACAGCATCACCACGTTTAAATTCAACGGTTATTTCTGTCGCTTCATCAGGAGCATCCATTGGAGAGACACTACGAGAATAAACATGCTCGCCTGCTGCAATCCATGGATCTTCCATTTCCTTGCCTTCTGAAGATGTATGCAGAAGGTTGGCATCGACAGAGAATGGCGCCTCACCACGTTTGTCTTTTGCGATCGGAATTTGGTGCTTTTCAGCGAACTCGATAAGGCTTGTGCGGGACATCAGATCCCACTCACGCCATGGAGCAATTACCTTGATTTCCGGGTTGAGAGCATAACAGCTAAGTTCAAAACGAACCTGATCATTACCTTTACCCGTTGCACCGTGGGCAACAGCATCCGCACCAACTTCTTCCGCAATTTCGATCAAACGCTTCGAAATGAGGGGGCGTGCAATGGAAGTTCCAAGAAGGTAAACGCCTTCGTAAACCGCGTTAGCGCGAAACATAGGAAAAACATAATCGCGAACAAATTCTTCGCGAACGTCTTCAATGTAGATGTCCTTAACGCCACAAGCTTCGGCTTTCTTGCGTGCTGGTTCCAGCTCTTCGCCTTGACCAAGATCCGCAGTGAAAGTCACAACTTCACAGTTATAAGTTTCCTGGAGCCATTTCAGGATTACTGAAGTATCAAGTCCGCCCGAGTAGGCCAGAACGACTTTTTTGATATCGCCCATAAGAGTCCACGCCCCTGTAAATAGTGGCTATGCCGCGAAGGCGGCATAATTGCCGTTTGTAGGTAAATCTGCCGGGAGTATAGGTAAATCCTGAGTTAGGGCAAGTATTGTCGTCAGTGATTACATCGAAAATCGCACAAATTACACCTAACTCAATTAGTCTTCTTATCCTTAAGCCACCTGCTTCTGATTTAGCCACTGTTGTGTGGGTTCCGGCAATCGCATCAGTTCACGAATATGCTGGGTATTTTTCTCCGACGTGAGATCGGATAACAACTGCAGAGCAACTTCGACACCCGTACCAGGACCTGTGGAGCTAATCATGCCGCCATCGCAAACCACTGCCTTGTCGATAAAATGTGCTCCGAAGGCTTCAAGTTGTTCTTTTCGTTTGCCGCCAGCTTGGTGATAAACCGTTGCCCGACGGTTTTTTAGAACACCGGCATGGCCAAGAGCAAGAGAGGCGACACAGACCGAAGCGATCGGTTTATTTTGACTTTCGAAGAATTGAATGACATCAGAAAATTCAACAGAGTAGGCATCTTCGTAGAAACCAGCACCGTCAAATCCACCCGGGATTGCCAAGGCATCAAACTCGGTAAGATCAACCTCGGACAAAACCTTATCAGGAATTGCAGAAAATCCAAATGTACACTTCAACGGAGAACGCAAACCAACTGAAATGAGTTCAATCTTTTCTTCGCCGTCAATATCAGCCCACCCGAAAACATCGGTAAAAGCAGCGGCTTCAAGTAGTTCAAAACCATCTGCAAGCAAAAGTAATATTCGTTTCATTGTGATCTCTTTTCTTTGCGTAATTTGGTCTTTGCGTAATTTGGATTTCAGAATTTGAACGTGCGCTTTACAGATCCAAAACCAACTCGGTCTGCTCTTCAGTTCGAATGGGAACAGCAGAGCAAAGAAGAACTTCGCCATCCGCAAGACCAACCGAATGGCCTCTTGGATAGGTCACAGATCCAGAGTGAATTTTTGACGTGCAGGCCCCACAATTTCCGGACCGGCAGGAAAAATCAGGAGATAAACCTACTTCTTCGGCAAGTTGTAACAGGCTTCCCTTTTCTGAATTCCACTCGGCTTCGAGATTTGATTTGGCAAAACGAACCGCAACTGGCTCGTTCGGTAATTCGCTTGGATCAGCCATCTCTAAATTTCCAATGGGATCATCCTCAGAAGGTTGACTTTTGAGCACCATCGCCGGGCCAAAGCTCTCGTACCGGATCCTCTCATCCCTAACCCCTAGCGCGACCAGAGCCTCATAGATAGAAGACATAAAGGCAGAAGGGCCACACAAATAGAAGTCATAATCATCAAGAGGTAAAAGCTCCTGCAGTAAGTTCAGATCAATACGGCCCTTACTGTCAAAATCTTTTCCAAAATCATCCCCTGATTGAGGTTGCGAATAACCGGCGTGCCTTGTCATACAATCAAACCAGGTACCAAGCGCATTTAAATATTTGCCAAAAGCGTGCTCTGATCCATTGCGGGTTCCGTGGATAAAATGAATTTTGCGAGAACTTAGCCCACTTTTCGCTTGCTCAAGAAGGCTCTCAAGCATTGCAATCATAGGCGTGATCCCCACGCCACCGGACAGAAGAACCACAGGACGAGTACTGTCTTTCTCGAGGTGAAAATCTCCTCGTGGGGCTTGCGCTTCTATAACATCACCCGGTTTGATACGGTCGTGGAAATGCCTAGAGACTAACCCGTCTTCTTCTCGCTTGATCGACAGCCGATAATAGCGTCCATTGAAAGCGTTAGATACTGTATAAGTTCTACGAACCTCGTGTTTGTTACCTTCAGCTTCAGGTATTTCCATCTTGATCGGTAGGTGCTGGCCAGGCTCATAATCTGCAAGGACTTTTTTGTCTTCTGGAACGAGATAAAAGGACGTAATCGTCTCGCTTTCTTTCTCAATCTTCGCGACAACATAACGTCGCCACGCATCGCGATCTCGGGTAATGGCAAGAACTTCATCCGCTTCTTCCCAGCTTCCAGTCAAATCAAGAAAAGAAGAATAACTCTCAAATGTCCAACTCATTGGTAAACTTTTTTCGACACGTACAGCTTCATCCACGGTCACTCGGATCATACGCTGAGCGTCGGTAAAGGCCCTTACTTCAGGCCCATCCCAGATTACTTCTGCTGAGCCTGTAATATAAAGTAAATCGCCCGAGGTGAAGTCTGGCACCAATAAACCAACTTTTGGATATAGCTCTATGTTGCCGATGGTATTAAAGTGATTATTCCCGGGAAAATCAGGAAATAGCAGGGTTTTATCGTCAATAATTTTGAGAAATCCCAGTTTCCCTCCCCGGTGAGATGCATCTACCCCATGACGGCGATCACTCTCATCTTCAAAATATGCAGATGCAATAAAGAAGGTATCGGCTTGTGAAACAATAGCTCGACTGCCTTCATCTAAGTGAGCAGATCGAAAGACAGGTTTCTCAGTGACATCTGAAATCGGAGCTTCTATGAACGAAGGTGTACGTGCTTGAATAAATTGAGGGCAATTTCCAAAACTTTGATCCACCTTAATGGAAAATCCACCGAATTCAGTTCCTCCAGATACTTTACCCGTTAGTCGATTACGACGGCGGGCATGAAATTCTATCCCGAGAAATCCTAGCGGATTACCTGCTTTAAGGTTTTCGCGCAAAGGATCTCCGAACAATGGCGCATTATCAATAACCATCGAATGTTTATCTGGTGACGAGATAAATCCTGACTGCCCAACAACCATTGACGCCCAAGGTCGTCCTTGCTCATCGAGAGAGCCCACCACAATTTGAGGGAGTTGTGAATAAAACTCACGGTGTTGGTCAGGCAAAAAGTTTCGGACAAATTTCGGAGCATAACTGTGCACATTCTCAAGTACGCCTAAACGACGCTGAACAGTAAGTTCTCCCTCATGAAACGGTGTTGTATTCGGGTCAAAGAAGGAATTACTCATCACATTGCTCCTACTATCTGACAAGGTCAGACCATGTCCTTAATCGGAGAACACTAAGGCTGACTGATGCCTTTGTGTTCCCCGATCTCACTATAGCACTTTAATTATGCAGCTTGGTTTAGCGGTGTTTTCTGCATTCCAACAAAACCAGATAGAGCTTCTATCCGACCGATCCAGGCTTGAATGTTCGGATAGCTTTCAAGGGAAACACCACCTTCAGGGGCATGCGCAATATAGGTGTAAGCCGCAATGTCGGCGATGGTAATCTTCGCACCTGTGAGGTAATCCTGATTAGCAAGCGTGCTATTTACAGTTCCAAACAGGCCATTCGCACGGACCTTGGCACCCTCATGATCAAGATCAGCACCAAACACAGTTACCAAACGCGCCGTTGCAGGGCCAAAGGCAATGGATCCAGCAGCAACAGAAAGCCAAGCTTGAATAGCTGCTTCTTCTTTTGCATCCACTGGGTTCCAAGTATCTTTGCCATAGGTACGAGCAAGATAAACCAGGATCGCGTTTGAATCCCACAATACTGTTCCATTGTCATCAAGTACAGGAACCTGACCGAAGGGATGCAGTTTTAGAAACTCAGCGTCTTTGTGCGCTCCAGCCATAAGATCAACATCAACCAGCTGATAATCAAGACCGAGAAGTGACAAGAAAAGTTCCACACGATGTGCGTGGCCAGAGAGAGCGTGACGATAGAGTTTGATCATTCTTCTAATCCTTAATGACTGCTGTTGAGCAAATTTAAAAACTTTATAAGAACGGTGGGGGTTTCCATTCCGTCTGTAATTAAAGTAATTCACTAGCCATTCATTTACTATCCACATATATTAGACATAATTATAAACAATATAGATATAATCATGGACACGATCGAATCTATGCGTGCCTTCGTCAGCGTTGTTGAACAGGGGGGCTTTACTGCGGCTTCTAAGCGATTGGGTATCTCAACCATGCTAACCAGTAAGTATGTGAAGCAGCTTGAAGAGAAGATCGACGCGCGATTACTTAATCGCACCACCCGACGGGTAAGCGTTACCGAACTGGGTCAAGCTTACTATGACAGATGTCTTTCCATTATTGAGCAAGTCGACGAGCTTCAAGACCTTGTTAGCGAACAGACCGGCACAATCAAAGGCCATTTGCGCATAACTGCACCCCGGGTCCTCGGGGAAGAAATTGTCGTGGACTGCGCAAATGATTTCATGAAGCTTCATCCAGAAATTACCATCGACCTCCGGCTTGAAGAACGTACCGTGGATATTATTCAAGAAGGGATCGATGTCGCCGTCAGGTTGGGAGCTCTAAAAGACAGCAGCCTTATTGCCAGACACGTCGCCAGATACAAATACCTATTGTGTGCCTCACCGACCTATCTCAAGAAACGCGGAACCCCTACGCACCCAACCCAGTTAATTAATCACGACTGTATCGTTGGCTCGACGATCAGCCCAACTAACCAGTGGGAATTTATTATCGAGGGCAAAAAAACGGCCCTAACGATCAAACCCAGAGCACGGGTGAACGCCGCACAGCCCATCCGGAGAATGACCCTGCAAGATCATGGAATCGGTATGTGTTTGATTTCAACAGTGCAGGACGATCTTGATCAGGGCAAACTGGTGCGGGTCTTAGAAGAGTTCGAAGCCTACGATCGCAATGCTTATGTCATATACCCGCACAGACGTCATCTCGCCCCGCGTGTAAAGGCCTTTGTCGATCATGTTGCTCTGCACTTCAAAAAATCAGACAAGGTCGAACACTAACGAGCAAACTCGCCAGCCTGGCTATAGTTGTTCCATGCAAACCAATAGGAAATATGGCCCGGCAGTCGCGCCAGTTTTTCACCCGAACTCGATATCAATTCATTTTCAGTAAGTTGCCAATTATCACTTTCACTTATAAGGGCAACATCACCCTCCCCTGTAGAAAACACTTCACCGTTTCCTTGATACGCCCGAACCGTCCTGGTTTCTTCATCGCCAACGAGAATAAACGATAGACCATCCACCTTATCATTTATAATTTTTGATTTTCTAAAATCAGATAACGGCCAAGCCTTCTCTTTTCCGCTGACCCGAAGCACGAACACATATGATTTTGCCAAGTGCTCACTCTGGTCCACAGAAACAGGGAACATTAGCTCGGGTGAGGAAAAATACTCCCTGTAAGCAACACCTGATCCATAGTCCCTCCGAAATCCCGTCTCGAGAGAAAGAACTTTCGTTTTAGGGTTATGCTTTTGCCATTGCTGCCACGTTGTAATGGTCACCGGGCGGGTTTTGAGCTCTACCTTACTGCCGGTCAAAAAGCCCACCACTGGACGGCCGGTAAATTGATTCCACAGCGAGTGCGTTTGCTTGTCATACATCAGTTTGTTTGAGCGATAGAGAAACCCTGACGATCCGAAAATTTTCGACTCTTTACCATCCCCCAAATCGGTTTCGTAAAGGATCCCTGATCCACAAAGTGTACAATAAGCCAAAGCAACGGGAACTCCGCCGATGACGTCATTGAACATTTCGTGCCAATCCATGATCCGAAGGGGATAAGCCCGGGTATCACCATTTATAGACACCCCAAAAACCAAATCATCTTCTTTTAAGTATTCGGCATCTTCTGCGTTGAGAAGCACAGGATTATCAAGTGACGGTATACCGTCTTTATTAACACCGCCCCAGGCAATCTCTTCGAGACGAATAGAGTGATGAACTCCTGGATATAGAAAAACTGAGAAATTTGGATCGATAAGGGTCGCTACCTTGGCTTTAAAGAGATCAAAGCCATCGAAGGGTTTGATTTGCGGGTTGTTCTCTTGCCATAGCATCCAGTCACCCCAACTCTGATCTGGTTGCCCTGTCAGTTTAACAAGAACGGCACGCAATTGAGGATCTTGAGGATTAAATCGTAACGCTTGAATAAGGACGGGAACAACATCGGTTTGTCCTCTTTGTTCGAAGGCTGCAAGACTCTCACTACGATCTTGACGACTGCCCACCAACACTTTCAAGCTCTGTTCGACAATAAAGGGGGTTTGTCCAACATCTTGCGCCTGAACGTAAAGTGGTATCACACAGAGGAACATAGACATGAGCAGGGCAGAAGCCCTTCTTACAACAATCAAGATCAACATCTTCTTACAACCTCCGAACTATCTAAAAGGTAGGTTGCCTTAGTCCAGACGTAAAAACACAGAACGTCACACTTCTGTGACGTTCTGTGACTAACCAATACAAATTACAATTTACCAAACTCGGAAGCTTAATTGCGATTGGGCCACATTTCATGATGACTATCGATCACAAAAGGATGCGAATGTCGATGCGCGGCATGGTAATGCGGGTGACGATGAGGCTCAGGTCCCTCCCACCCTTGGTGGTCATGTGAATGGTGCTCATCATGAGTATGCAGGTGAAGGTGAGAAACCTCTGGATGGCTGTGGGTGAGTACCTCACTGTCCTTTGCTGGCCACATCCAAATCGCACACAAAAGGCCTATCAAAACACCTCCTGATGCGACCAGAAAAGTCCCGTCTAATCCTATGTAGATACCCAGCCAACCAGCAAGAGGATAGGTGATGAGCCAACAGGCATGTGACAAGGCAAAATGGGCGGCAAAAATCGACGGTAAGTCTTCTTTGTGCGCAGACCGTTTTAGCAATAACCCACCAGGGGTTTGGATCAAAGATGTTCCTGCCCCAACCAGTCCCCAAATAACTAAAGTAAATCCATAACCGAGGTTAAGCGATGCAACAGCTAAAGTCGGGAGTAAGACAAGCGCGCCACTCAGCATGACCCGTCTGGGCTCAAATATCTCCAATATTTTTCTAAGGCCGAGCGCCACGACCATAGAACCAAGCCCCGCCGCAGCAAGGAAGATCGCGACATCTCTTTCATCACCAGCAAGATTTTCACGCACATAGACAACCGTATTGACGATCACCATGACACCCGCTGATGAAACGGTAAAACTGAGAGCCAGAAGTCCCCGTAATCGTGGAGTGGCCAAATAAATTCGACTGCCCCTGGAAACACGCCGATAAAAACTCGTTTCTTCTTCCGTAGCTTTTACTGCTGGTAACACAACCGTTCCAACCAACAACGCCGATGCAACAAAGCCAAGAATGGTTCCTAAAAATAGCCAATGAAACGAAATAACTGTCAGCAATAGCCCTGCAAACAAAGGACTCAATAACGCTTCAAGATCGTAAGCCAATCGAGAGAGCGACAAAGCTTTCGTGAAATCTGCTTCATCAGGCAATATATCTGGGATTGTAGCCTGAAAAGTTGGCGTGAAAGCCGCAGAGAAAGACTGAAAGAGGAAAACCAGTACATAAATTTGCCAAATCTCAGTAACAAAGGGCAAAAACAAAATCATTCCAGCTCGGCAAAGATCCAACAAAACCAAGAATGTCTTTCTCGGCACACGATCTGCGAAGGCCCCCACGATCGGTGCGATCCCGACATAAGCTACCATTTTCAAGGCCAGGGCTGTCCCCAACACAGCCCCTGCATTTGCTCCTGCAAGATCATAAGCAAGCAATCCGAGAGCAACCGTTGTTAAACCACTCCCCATTAAGGAGAGAATTTGTGCTAAAAAGAGATGTCGGTATGTTCGGTTCGTTAAAATGCTAAGCATATGTATACACTGATGTTTAATATAAAATGATCATTATCTACGCCTTGACGCTATCCCCCCTAGGGGGATTGGTCAAGCAAGGGTGATATTTCTCTGGCATCCTGAATTTACTCCATACCTGTTTTTGAAATTTTTATTCGGCTATCGCATTGTGATATAGGCGATTTTCCTCAAAGCACATGTAATTCGTCAAAATAAATACATCATCATGACAAAATATTTACTTTTCCCCACATAAGCTGCCAGCGAACAAAAAATCGATACAAATCTAAATGACCTAAATAAAACCAATAAACTCAGCAAGGTCCCAACGAGGGCCTCAAAGGTCATAGGCTAAGGAGTAATTAAGAATGGACGCCCAAAGTATGGTACAGGTCCTCGATAAAGAAGTTGACGAAAAAATACTGGTGAACGATTCCAACGAAAATCCGAATTCAGAAGCGGGACAAACCTCCGACATCAAATTTGGTATTGGCAAAAGATTGATCCTAGCCTTTGGTGTCGTTGCAGCAATGACCATACTTGTAAGTGCTATAAGTTGGTATAACCTCACAAAATTGAGCGAAACCCAAACAGTCCTTGCTGAAGAGTCCGTTCCAGCAATTACAGCGGCCCTCAAACTATCTGAAGAAATTTCCAGATTAGCAGCGACGGCACCTCTCTTAAAATCTGCTCCGAGTACGCCCATAAGAGACCAACGCTTTCTCGCCTTGCAAAGTTCTATACTCTCGGCTCAAGACCATCTTTCATCTTTGACTGAGCTCGATATTAGCCCGGAAACCGTTTCAAATATTCAGGGTAGTCTGGAAGCAATTCAGCCAAAGATCAGTGAACTTCGCGATCTCGGAGATGAAAGCCAAAATCATGCTCTACGTCGACAGGAACTTGGTAGCCAGCTCTCAGCCTACCGCGAGCTCGTTGCAAAAGAGATTGCGCCACATCTGATCCAGGTTCGTCTGGGTGTTATCGATGGAGAAGGCGAGCCCTTACAGCTCTTTCAATTACAACAAGGATTGTTGGATTTCAAAGGATCAACAAACCTCCTGCTCGGGCTCCTGGCAGAGGGCGGGCAAACAAATACTGTCCAGGGTATAGAGGAAATCGAACAATTATTCCTGACCTCTCTGGGATCGATGGCAACCCCGCTATCTAAACTGTCCCAAACTCAAGAAGTCCCAAAGCTGTCCGAATTATTTCAAAATTTGCTAAAACTTGGCAGTAAGGGTGACCTCCAAGATAATATATTCAAACTCAGGAAAGCCGAACTCACCGCTTTAAACAAAAGCGATGAGATCATGGAAACAACCCGGCAACTTGCTGAAGGCCTTTCCGGACAAATAAGTGAGCTTGTCAACGAAACTGAGGCTGACATTGCTTTAACAGCAGAGGAAAACAAAGCCTCCTCAAAACAAACCGAAATCATTATGATTGTAATAGCTGCCGCGTCATTAATCATTTCAATTTTAATCGGTTGGCTTTACGTCGTGCGCTCACTGCTTCGCCGCTTGATGGGTTTGGTTTCATCCATGGAAAATATTGCCAATGGAGATCTCAAAACAAGTATTCTCAGAAATGGCAACGACGAAATCAGCAAGATGGGTCACGCTCTGGCTGCGCTTCGCAATGTTTCCCGCGAAGCAGTAACTTTAAAAGAAGAACAGGAACTAAGCCACGCCCGAGTAGAGGAAGAAAAACGCCTTAACTCTCATAAACTGGCAAATGATTTCGATGTTTCTGTTGGCTCTTCCATCAGCGTGCTCTCAAGCAATGTTACTGTTATGAGAGATCAGGCCAAAGAGATGCAGGGTCTAGCCGAAGAATCACAAAAAGAAGCTCAGGAAATCAGCGGCGCCAGTGATGCCATGTCCAGTGATATTTCCACCGTCGCCTCTGCAACAGAAGAACTCTCTGCTTCAATTTCTGAAATATCAAACCTCGTGAACAAAAGTACCGAGTGTTCACATAATGCGGTTGATCGCGCAACGACCATGAACGGTAACATTACCCGTTTGAATGAAGGCTCCCAAGAGATCGAAAACGTTATAAGTATGATTAGTGGTATCGCCGAACAAACCAACCTTCTGGCATTGAACGCGACCATTGAGGCTGCACGTGCCGGTGAAGCAGGTAAAGGTTTTGCCGTAGTTGCCTCAGAGGTCAAAAATCTCTCCAACCAAACCACCTCTGCAACGGAAGACATTCGGACCCTCATAGGCAATATTCAAAGTGAAATCAGCAGCGCTGTCGACGCCGCAGAACAAATCGACAATGTGATCAAAGAGATCAATGATATCGCAGGGGGGATTTCTACTGCTGTTGAAGAGCAAGGCGGCGCTACCAGAGAAATCAGCAGGACCGTAAACCAATCTGCAACGAATTGCTCTGTCATTGCCGAGCGAGTGCAGGGTGTATCTGCTGCGCTAAACAAAACCAACCAGTCTATGGGTCAAGTTATTGATGGTGTACAAAAAATTGATGCGGAAAGCTCATTACTTACGGAAAATGTCGATCAATTTTTGAACTCTGTAAGAGCATAACTCTTTTGTTATTCTTCTATATCCGCAGCCCTGAAGTAGAAAATTCAGGGCTGCATTTTTTCTGTTAATACCTTAGGCCATCGCCTGTCTGACAAGAGAGATCGCAATTGCCCACATGATTAAACCAACAAGGCAATCCAGCACACGCCAAGAAATGGGACGCTTAAACAAGGGCGCCAACCATTTCGCACCAAGGCTTAAAGAAAAAAACCATAGAAATGACGACAACACTGCCCCAAGGCCAAACCAAAGGCGGGTTTCTTCGGGATAACGACCCCCGATCGAGCCGAGTAGAACGACTGTATCCAAATAAACATGTGGATTAAGCAAGCTTACCCCAAGTGTTGTTATAACCGCTTTCTTTAAGGTATCAGCACCGGCTTCCTGTCTTGATTTCAACACTTCCGGATTTACCGCAGCGCGAAATGCATTCAAGCCATAGCAAAATAAGAAAACCGCCCCGCCCCAAGCAGCAAATACAAGTAGAAGCGGATTTGAGGTTATCAGTAACCCCATCCCAGCAACACCAAGGGCAATCAGAACCGCATCAACCAGGCTGCAAAGAAAGGCAACGACAAACTGATTGTTACGTCGCAGTCCCTGGGTCAGGACATACGCATTTTGCGCACCAATCGCGATGATCAAACTTGCACCTATTCCCATGCCCTTCAAAAAAGGGGCGACTACTCCAAACATCCTCAGCTCCTTAAACTCTTCGTCATATCTCTTTTCCAAACTTGGAAAATCAGATCACACTATAAAAAGAAGGCCATCAGAAGTAATGCTAATAATAATTATGCAACATTAGAAATTTGAATATCAGGCTTCATCTTCTTCCACAATCCAGGGCTCAGCCTTTCCAGCAACTTCCCATTCTTGATATGCCGGGAGAGAAGTTATCGCAGAAGAATAACGAGCAACAATTGGATCGTCGCTGAGTTTGTATTTGGCAATTCTATTAACAACAGGTGCAAACATTGCATCAGCGTTGGAAAATTCACCAAACAGGAACGGACCGCCTGATCCTTCCAGGCATTCACGCCAAATATCCGTTATCCGTTTAACATCCTTATGTACACCCTCAGAAACAGATATCGCCTCTTCTGCACGGCGCATATTCATCGGACATTCGGCTCTCAGAGACATAAAGCCACCGTGCATCTCATTAGAAATACATCTTGCCAAAACCCGATCTTTTACATTTTTTGGCCAAAACCCTGCCTCTGGAAATTTTTCGGCAAGATACTCAAGAATGGCGAGTGATTCCCAAACCGACAAATCACCATCTTGAAGAACAGGTACTTTTTTCGTAGGAGAAAATTCAGCAAAATGTTTATGCCCAGTATCCTCATTAAACTGCGAAAAAACTTCCTCAAACTCTATGCCTTTTACTTTCAAAGCAATCCAAGGGCGAAATGACCAAGACGAGTAATTTTTATTTGCGATAATGAGCTTTAAAGCACACATAACTGTGGATCTCCTCAAGTGTTTTTCTAATCATGTAAAACAGACTGTCGTGACTTATTTCATCAACGACGGCCACTATGTTCTAAGAAAACAGCACATACTAGGGAACACAGATCAATTGGCAAAATCTTCACGAAGTTTGTCAAAATTGCTTTCAAAACTCCTTGCTCATAGGTACGTCATTTGCTGTATAACTAATGTACTCAAATAATAATTAGCAGCCCTAATGATCATGTTCGACTATCGACAACTCGCCACCCTCACTGCCATCCTTGAAGAAGGCAGTTTTGATAAGGCCGCCAAAAAACTCTTTATAACCCAGTCAGCCGTCTCACAGCGCCTAAGACAGTTAGAAGATAAATTGGGGCAAACTCTTGTGGTCCGAAGTACTCCCCTAACGGCCACGTCAGCGGGTCAGCGCCTGCTCAAGCACTACAAACAAGTGAGCCTACTTGAAAACGAATTGGATGAAGATCTTCGTAATCATGCTGAAGAGGGCTTTACTTCTTTAACAATTGGACTGAACGCAGATTCAATTGGAACGTGGTTTTTGGATGCCGTGAAGGGCTTTGTCTTTGAAAACAACATACTTCTAGACCTTAAAGTCGACGATCAAGAACAAACCCATCACCTCCTCAGGACAGGCGAAGTCCTGGGCTGTATCAGCAGTAGTTCATCTGCGGTTCAGGGTTGTCGCTGTATCCCATTGGGGCAAATGATATATCGTCCTCTGGCTTCACCTGAATTTATTGACCGTTACGCGCCTGATGGTCTCTCTTCAGAAAATGCCCCCAATATTCCCGTCGCAGTGTTTAACCGTAAAGACCCCTTGCAGCATCGTTACCTTGAGCAAAAATTTAACGTAACCAAGTTTCCCCACCACCTTATTCCCACTTGTGATGGATTTGTCTCGGCTCTTATCAAGGGCTTTGCTTACGGTCTTATCCCCGACCAACAAGGTCAAGAGCATATCCAAACTGGCACATTAGCTTCCATTGATCCCACTTACGAGGTGCCAGTTCCGCTATATTGGCATGTATGGAATTTACAAACCGATCTTATGAAGGGCCTTACACAAGCGTTGGTCGTAGAAGCGCGGCGTGTTTTAATCCCTATTTCAGAGTAGCCTTACAGGTTGCCACTCTGTTTAAGAGTTTGTGATTTAACGCAAGATTCTCGCTATATGTAAAAAATAAACTGGATATACCTTTAGGGTACCGAGCAGGAGTAACTATGGAAAATCGTAAATTTTATACCGATGCTAACCGGGCCTCTTGGGATGAAGTCGCCCCCCGACATCGCTCCTCTAATCAAGAAGAATTATTAAACGCTGTTACTGCTCCAGATTATAACGCCTTGGTACCAGAATTAATCGAGACTCTCAGCCTCCTAAACTTAGAAGGCAAAAATGTCGCTCAAATCTGTTGCAACAATGCCAAAGATTTGCTGTCGGTTATAAAAATGGGCGCACGGAGTGGGGTTGGCATCGATGCTTCGGCTGGTTTTATTGACCAGGGCAAAGAAATTATTGCCGCCGCAGGATACCAGGATGATATAGAGCTAATCGTCAGTGACGTTTACGATCTACCTAAAGAGCTCGAAGGCCAATTCGATATCGTGATGACCACCGTCGGGGTCATGAGTTGGATGCCCGACCTCCCGGCCTTTTTTAAAGTGATCAACAGTTTGTTAAAACCGGGCGGCCATTATGTTGTCGAAGAAATGCATCCTGTCCTCCTCATGTATGAAGCTGATGCCAAAGGGGTTTCGCGCCCATTGTACTCATATTTCAAGGATGATCCCTGGAAAGAAACCGATGGTTTGGATTATTTCGGACACGTTGAATACGAATCAAAGCCAAGTTACAGCTTCCAGCATAAGATGGATGATATCCTGATGGCCGGAATCAATCTTGGTATGAGCCTAAAACATATCAGGGAAATTGATCACGATATTTCAAATTTCTGCATGGATTTACAGCACCAAGAGGCAAAACCGCCTCTTGGGATCAATCTGATATTTGAAAAATCTATCTAGAGAGAATCTACATATGAGAAAGGCCTGAACTCGTCAGGCCTTTCTCATTATACGTTTCAGTTTATGTCTAGCTGTTTTATGACTTATTCTTTGTTACTTACTCTGCCGCACAAGGCTTTTTGGTTTTTCTTTTGCGCTCTGATTCAGACTTTAACTGTCCACAAGCCGCAAGTATATCTTCGCCCCGCGTTGTCCGGACTGGCGCAGAGATCCCATTTTCGAATAAGAAATCAGAGAATCGGCGAATCTGGTTATTAGAAGAGCAATCAAAAAATGACCCCGGCCACGGATTAAAAGGAATCAAATTGATCTTGGCTGGAATACCCTTGAGAACCTGTAGCAGTTTTTTAGCATCTTCCATCGAATCGTTTACATCTTTGAGCATTACATACTCAAAAGTAATACGTCGAGAGTTACTAACGCCGGGGTATTCACGACAAGCGTCCAATAATTCCTTAAGAGGATACTTATTATTGATCGGCATGATCTTGCCACGGGTTTCGTCATCAGTTGCATGCAAAGAGACGGCAAGATTAACCCCGAGATCGACACCACAACGGCGGATCTCTGGCACAACACCTGATGTTGAAAGCGTGATCCGGCGTCGTGAGATCGACAGGCCTTCACCATCCATAACAATGTTTAAGGCAGTCCGAACATTCTCGTAATTATATAGCGGCTCGCCCATACCCATCATAACAATATTGGTTACGCGACGGTTGAGCCCTGAACTTGGCCATTCAGCCATAGAATCACGCGCAAGAATAATCTGCGATACAATTTCGTTGGGAGAGAGGTTTCGCACAAGCGGCTGAGTGCCTGTATGGCAAAACTTACAGGTAAGTGTGCAACCCACCTGGGATGACACGCAGAGAGTTCCACGCCCCTCTTCAGGGATAAAAACCGTTTCGACCTCGTTACCATCCGGGAATCGCAGCAACCATTTACGGGTGCCGTCGGTAGAAATCAGATCTTCAACGACTTCTGGACGCCCAACAACATAACCTGCTTCCAGCTTTGCCCGGAACGGCTTTCCAAGAGAAGTCATTTCTTCAAAGGAGCTGGCCCCGCGATTATAAATCCATTGCCATAATTGTTTGGCACGGAACTTCGCTTCACCCATCCCAAGAACTTCAGCTTCAAGTTCTGGACGAGAAAGACCAACCAAGATCTTACGTCCATCTGCCGCATTTGAAGATGGAGGTGCAAAGGCTTTTGCGTGTCCTCGGGACGAATTTTCAACAGGGGCCGTGGTCATTGCTTATCAATCCTTCTGGCAGATCCATTCATCTGCGCCTGAGGGCTTAAATAAAGCGAGTCACTTCAGGGTTCAAGTGGATTCGCTCTGCAGCAAATGCATAGCAGAGTGTTCAGGGTTCCAGACGTGAGCTTTAGCGAGACAAAACTCGCGTTTCCAGATCCAATTTTTAAAAACAAACTCGACGTTTATTTTTTACCACATGCTTGGTTAATGGAGCGATAAGCTGCGGAAAAACCACGTAAAGAATAGGTATCCTTAGTTTTAGTTCCTCTGGCAGAAACACCGTTCACGATAAGGTTTGATCCCTTAACCATGGAGTTGATGACTTTTTTGTCATCGCCAAGATCATAGGCCCAAGCAGAATCACCCGTTGTGAAAAACTTGTATCGGTTTTTACCAACGCTCAGAGTCGCTTCGCTATCTTTTTTATAAGCATAGCCAGTCTGAACATTTACTTCGTCCCACCGCTTCTCGCCCGTACGATGGGAAACAATCAGATAAATATCACCGCGCTTTTTGTATTTGCCTTCAGCTTTTTTAGGCACAGAAGTGATAAAGCAGACCTTGTGGCCATTTTCATTATAGCTATAGGAGGTCCAATCCTTATGCTCGCCAATGACATTGATTTTTTGAGCATGAACAGGGGCCGCACTTAAGAAAAAAGCACCAAAAGAGATGGTTGCCATAAGAGCCAAACGAATGGCTGAATTCATAAACAATACTTTGCTCATTATCTTCCCAGTTATACTAATGCTCAATGCGTCAATTCTATACATTCTACGGGTAATCCGCAAAATAGGTAATTCTAAGGCAACAGGTTCAAATTCGTCCAGAACAGTTAATCTTTTTTTGTTCTGATAATCTGTCCACCTTGAACATGCTTTGGTAAAGCAATCGTCTCTGCACGTGGATTAACAGGCCGTCCAGGGAATCTGCCCATGGAAATAAGACGATCATAAAGCACGATTGCACCCGCTACGCCAACATTCACACAGAACTTCATCGGAATTTTCACAATAAAGTCACAGCGTTCTTGCATTTCAGGGGAAAGACTACCTTTTTCAGGACCTAAAACGTAAGCTGCCTGCATTGGATGACGAAAACTAGGCAATTCGATGGATTCATCGGTTAACTCGACACCAACCAACTGAACGCCTTTTGGCAACACCATTTCTTCAACAGAATCAAAAGTATAAAGCGGTAGAGTTTTGGACGCGTCAGAAGTATCTGAGCTCCTCATATCTTTACTTTTATACTGAGGCGCAACCGTGAAAAAGTAGCTCGCCCCAAAACTATGGGCAGAACGTAGCAAATTCCCCAGGTTCATGGCTTTACTGCCACCTTCGACACCCATGCCGAAAAACCCTCTCATCGTTCTCTCTGCCATCGTCTTATCCGGTTCTTTCTTTGGTCTGTTAATGTCTGACACTTTCCGCCTATAATGCCAGCGAAATAGAATCATTGGTTCAGTTGGGCTTTCCCTCACCAGAGTTTACCTCTGAATAGAGCCTAGCGTCCTTAACAAAAGAGTTTTCTAGTGTCGGATCAAACAAAAAACAACACATCATCCTCATTTGGGGAACAAATAAGCCCTGTCATGGTCGAAGTAACCCGGGGAAACATGGTCGAAAGTATCCATCGTGCGTCATATGCCGTGGTGGATGCGGATGGTAAAGTCGTCCTATCTGGCGGCGAATACGAAAGAGTGACTTATGGACGCTCGGCGATCAAGTGCATGCAAGCCTTGCCGCTTATTGAATCCGGCGCTGCAGATGCTTTTAATCTAACAGATGCCGAGATTTCTATCGCTTGTGCAAGCCACGACGGCCAACCTCAACATGTAAAAACTGTACAGGCATGGTTAGATAAAATTGGCTTCACTGCTGATGATCTCGAATGCGGATCGCATTTGCCCTACCACATACCCTCCATGGTCGAGCTGCTCAAAAGCGGTGGTAACGAGACAACGCTCCACAACAACTGCTCTGGTAAACACGCCGGATTTTTGACCGTATGCAAACAAATGGGTGTTGATCAAAAGGGCTATGTAAAATACGAACACCCTCTACAACAACGTATCCTTGGCGCCATGGAAAGCATGTGTGGCCTCGACCTTGGCAATGCTCCAAGAGGTTTAGATGGCTGTGGCATTCCCGTTATTGGTGCTCCGCTTGCCAATATCGCTTTGGCGATGGCTCGTTTTGCAGATCCTTCTGATCAACCGGAAGCTCGACAAGAAGCCTGTGCGCGTATCATCAAGGCCATTGCAGCTGAACCCTTTATGATTGCTGGTTCTGATCGTTTCTGCACAAAAATTGTAGAAACCACCAAGGGCCGCGCCCTGATCAAGACAGGTGCCGAAGGCGTCTACACTGGCATTATTCCAGAACTGGGCCTCGGGATTGCTCTCAAAGCTGATGATGGTGTTACCCGTTCTGCTGAAACTGTAATCGGCATGATCCTCAAACACCTGAAGATTATTGATGAGGCCACAGCTGAGAAGCTCAAAGATATTCTCGAGCCCCCTCTCTTTAATCGGGCAGGTATTCAGGTTGGCCAAATTCGCGGAACCCAAAACTTTCCTTTTTAAATTTAAATTGCTTTTTCCACTCCCAACCGTACAGATTTTTGAGTATTTAGTTGGGAGTGGAATACTATATAAGCTCTTTAATTTTTACCCATCACCCCTAGGTCGGAGTAATCGGCTTGACTACCAATACTGTTCAGCCTGAGGTCCAAGACCAATACGAGGCCTACCCTTACCCTTCTCGTGATCCCAAAGATGAGAGAAAACGCCTCATCACCGGCTCACCAAGTAACCTTGCAGAACTCAATCACTATCTGTTTGCTGGCAAGCGTGACTTTACCAAACCCTTTCGGGTTCTCGTTGCGGGGGGCGGAACTGGCGATGCCACCATTATGTTGGCACAACAGCTTGCAGATGCATCAATAGACGGCAAAGGTGTTGCAGGTCAAGTTACCTATCTGGACCTCTCTATCGCCTCTCGAAAAATTGCCGAAGCTCGAGCCAGAGAACGGGACCTAACCAATATAACCTTCCTTAACGGGTCTTTATTGGATCTTCCAAAACTTGGTCTTGATCCTTTTGACTACATCGATTGTTGCGGGGTCCTGCACCATCTAAACGAACCCAAAGACGGGCTTAAGGCTCTATCCTCTGTCCTCAAAGATGATGGCGGTATGGGGTTAATGGTTTATGGGAAATACGGCCGCGAAGGCGTTTATGAAATGCAGTCCTTGCTCAGGGATCTGAGCCAAAATTGCGACTCTCTCGCCGAAAAGGTTATGTTAACTCGGCGACTATTAGAAAAAGTACCTGCCAGTAACAGCTTTCACCGCAACCCTTTTGTCATTGATCATAAAGCCAGTGATGCAGAACTGGTTGATCTTCTGTTGCATAGCTGTGATCGGGCTTACACCGTTCCTGAGATAGAAGATCTGGTCTCTTCAGCAAAACTTAACATCGCCAGTTTCATTGAGCCCGTACGCTATCAACTCGAAACCTATCTCAAAGACACGAAGCTGCAACAAGCAGCAGCAGGATTAGGTAAAATGCAAAGAGCGGCTGTTGCAGAGAAACTTGCGAGCAATATAAAGCTGCATGTTTTTTATGTAACCCGCCAGCAAGAAACCGTTGCTGATCTCTCATCTTTGAAAACCGTTGTTCCGGTACTCAGAGAGATGGATCCAGACCAGCTTTCTGCCAGTTTAAAGAAAACGCCGATCTTAAAATCCAACTTGGATGGCGTTGCAATCAACCTTCCTTTGCCACGTCTTGCCTCCGCAATTGCAAAACGCTGCGATGGTCAGAAGAATTTGATCGATATATACTCTGAATTAAAAGAGTTGGATGCACGTCTTGAATGGGACACCTTCGTTCAGCAGTTTGAAGTATTTTTCAGGGCGTTTAACAGTCTCAACCATCTCTTCCTTCGATATTAAGAAGGCACTTCGATCCTGAGGCGACATAAATAACCATAAAACATGACAACAATCTGTGACTAAAGTAGGGTAGCCTCACCCTCCAGCCGATCGGCCTCGTCACCCCATGTCCGTTACAAATATATCTCGGTTTAAAAATATCCCTGTGCCTGTTCAAGGGGCATTGCTCGTCGTTATTGCCACTTTTGGTTTTTCGGCAATGAACTTGCTTGTACGAATTGCAAGTGAAGAACTTCCTCTGTTCCAGGTTACTTTTTTTAGAAACTTCTTTGCCTTTGCTTTCATGCTTCCCTGGCTATTTCGTGTGGGTGTCCCCGGTATCAAAACAACCCGCCTGAAATTGCATTTCATTCGATCAGTCATCGGTATCTCTGCGATGTTGGTATGGTTTGCCTCGGTAAGTTGGCTGCCAATGGCTCAGGCTGTTGCCTTGAATTTCACCGTGCCCCTGTTTGCGACCATCGGTGCCGCAATCATCCTTAAGGAAGACGTTAAACTTCGCCGTTGGGGAGCCACCACCATGGGCTTTGTCGGCGTCCTTGTAATTTTACGCCCAGGAGTTGGAGAGTTTAGTGTTCTTATGCTCTTACCGATCCTCGCAGCGCTTTTGATGGCGGGATCTATCATGGCCGTGAAATCTCTTACCAAAACCGAAACCACAAGCGCCACAGTTTTTTATACGACCATATTTATGACGATTATATCTTTTGTCCCAGCAGTCATGGTTTGGGAATGGCCCAGCCTAAACGTTTGGTATGCGGTAATCGGTCTTGGAATGATCGGTGCAATAAGCAACCTTCTGGTAACCAAAGCCCTCGCAATTGCCGATGCTTCAGCAATCATGCCCTTTGACTATGCACGCCTGCCCTTTATGGCACTTATGGCCTTTTTGGCCTTTGGAGAGGTACCGGATTTCTGGACCTGGATCGGCGGATTTATAATCGCAGGATCAGCGATCTATATCGCCCACCGTGAAGCTCGGATACGCAAACGCGCCGATGAAAAAATCTCGACGCGAGATACTCTTAAAGCTGCAAGCGATGCCCCGAGAGGAATGCCTTAGCCTACTGAACGACTACCGTCTTAAGCCGGTAGGTTCGGGGGTATGGCTATCGATATAATCCAGAATTGTTTGTTCTGTGACGTTTCCAGCTGTTGTACAGAAATAGCCTCGTGCCCAAAATCTCTGGCCCCAGTAACGTTTACGTAGCTCGGGAAATTCTTGTTGGATTTTTCGGGATGTACAGCCTTTGACTTTTTGCAAGAAGTCACTGACAGACAATCTTGGGGGTATTTCGACAAACATATGGACATGGTTGTCAGACAATACGCCTTTGACGATAGTTACGCCCAACTGAGCACATATCTGGCGCGTAATCTCCCGGATGCGAAGGCGCATTTCCTTGGTCAATACTCGGTACCTGTACTTGGTAATCCAGACAAGATGATAGCGATTGTGAAAAACGGCATGGCCCGAGGCTGTGTAAGTCATTGTATACTCCCAAGAGGTTTCAACCCTCCGGGACGACCTCTTGGGAGTATACAATGAATAAGGAAAAAGGACTAAAGTCCGACTCTACCGACTGAAAGTCGGTGGTTTTAAACCTAAGTGTTGGATAATAAAGGGTATTCCTACAAGATAAAGGATTGGGTTAATCTGAATTCTTTCATTCAGATTTTGCCATAAGGTGCTCTAACGCCTGTTGCCATTTATCCACGATTTCAGCTGGTGTACTGTTTGAAAAGGCAAGATACATATCATATTGCCCGATAACGGCAACTTCCGAGACCATGGTTTCTGAGACCTGTTCTTCTTCCATGATGTAAGCCATGTATACATCAGAGGCTTCTAAAATATCATAACGACCTCTTAACAATAGTAAAAAAGACTTGTCTGCGTCCAAAATTGGATTCAGGTTTTTAAATTTCAGCGTTGTGAGTAACTCTTCGCCCGCCCCGCCCATTTGAACAGCGACATCACCAACTTTACGCGCCTGCTCAAGGTTGGCTTCGTTATCATTCCCATAAAGATGTTTGTTGTTGCTCGTGGTATAAAGCCCAACCCTCACGGTATAAAGGGGCCCAACCCATTGAAAATCAGGTTCCCTTTTTGGGGTTCGCACAATGGAGAAAATTGCTGTATTTTGTTTTTCTTGAGCATATTTATATGCCCGTACCCAGGGTAATACGGTTATCTTGGGGTCTTCTCCCACCTCTTTTGCGAGAGCACGCACAATCTTAGGTCCGATGCCAACCAGTTCGTCATTTTTAAGATAATTATAGGGGGGGAAATCTTCGGTATAAAACTCTACCGCCCATACGTTTGTAATCATAAAAATCAAAAATGTAAGGGCGTAAAACAACCTTTTTATCATCGCATTCATCCTCTGAGCCCCCTCAGATCGCGATTTCATCCTAACGATAAAGAATTAGAAATTGGCTAAGATTTCTGAAAATTATCTGATTCACTCAAGGTCATCGAGGAGGTCGCGGGCCTTTTCTGTGTGTTCCTCTTTCACATGTGCATTTACCGACGTTATCGCTGCGATAAGCACAGAAACATCGTCGGTATAACCTAAACCTACGAGAAAATCTGGGATAAGGTCTGCGGGAACAACAAAATATGCCAAGGCAGCCATAAGAATAGCCTTCACCTTTACCGGCGTACTTGTATCCATTGCGCAAAAATAGGCGGCAAGGAGCTTTTCTGAAAACGTAATTTTAGCAGCAACTCTTTTGAATTTTTGCAAAAAGCTCTTTTTTACAAGCTTCTCGTCCTCTTCAAGAAGACCACTTTCAGGATTAGCTGGATCAGGTTTTCGAAATTGAATGAATCGCATCATAAACACATGAGAAGGACTCGTTGCTGTTACAAGCCCTGCTTGTTGTGATTGCCTTCATACTTTAGAGGCAAAGAGGTTCATTTTTTTGGCGAGATCGACATCCAAAGAGGACAAACCATCACAATCATGGGTAGTTAGAACAATATCTACCTTGTTATAAACATTGAACCATTCAGGATGGTGGCCCATTTTTTCTGCGACCAACGCCACCCTGTTCATAAATCCCCATGCCTGATTGAAGGTTTTGAACATGAAAATCTTGCGAATGGCATCTCTATCCGGTTCCAAGGCCCACCCCTCCAGAGAAGAAAGCAGATCCGCACGTTCATCTGAAGATAATTTCTCTGGCACGTGTCGACTGGTCATATTAATACATCCTGTAATAATGAAATTTGTTCTTTTGTTAACAATAGCATAGAATAATTGCATATAAGAGTGGGTGATTTAAAAAAAGCGTCAACTGTGTTTGACATTGACAGCGCCTTTGAATCTATGCCTATTGCCGTCCTCGGCATTCTGGAATGAGAAAATGGGCCAACTTCATAACGTAGAACGTTTCACCACCCCACCGGAGATCAGTGATATTGAATCTCTGGCACGTGAATCCTATGCTCATATGCCTGATGAACTTCGGGATGTTGCCAGCCAAATCAAGATTGAAGTTCAAGAATTTCCGTCAGAATACATGATGGAAGCCATGGATTGCGAAACCCCGTTTGAAATGCTGGGCCTTTACCAAGGGGTTGATCGTAACAATCCCACTGATAGAGATCTAAGCGAAGAAAAAGACACGGTTTTCCTGTTTCGCCGCCCAATACTGGATTTCTGGTGTGAGAATGGCGAAGACCTTAGCCAAGTTATCAATCACGTCCTCCTCCAAGAAATAGGCCATTATTTTGGAATAAGCGACGATGATATGGAGCAGATGGAGAGCCGTAGCATCAACCTTTCCTAGGTTCGTTTCTCAGAAACTAAGACACTCTTACAAAAGATCTTTAATTCTAGCGCGCATTACAGGCAAAATTTCTTCTTCAAACCAAGGGTTTTTCTTCAACCATGTAGCTGATCGCCAGCTCGGATGTGGCGTGACAAAGCTATCCGGTTGATATTCTTGCCAACAACGTACCGTTTCAGTCAGGGTTTTCTTACCTCTTTTTCCGAGGTAATAGCGTTGAGCATATTGGCCAACCAATAACGTAAGTTGAATACTTGGCATCTGTTCTTTGAGTTTGTCATGCCATAGCGGGGCGCATTCTGGCCTTGGAGGTGCATCTCCACCTTTCTCTATGCGACCGGGATAGCAAAAACCCATCGGCATTATCGCTATCCGATTTTCATCGTAGAAAGTGGCCGAATCCACATCCATCCATTCTCTAAGACGGTTTCCAGAAGGATCATTCCAAGGTATACCTGTTTCATGAACCTTGGTCCCTGGAGCTTGGCCAATAATCAGTATTTTTGCTGTTTTTGAAGCTTTTACGATAGGGCGTGGACCCAGCGGAAGCTCGGTCTCGCAAACCCGGCAGGCCCTTATTCCCCGCAGTAAACTTTCCATCTCATCGCCCATTGCAAAACCCACTTCAGATACACCTCAAGACTTCCTATTTCACTGTGCGGGAATGAGAGAAAAGACACAATTCAATGGATTGTGAAGTAAGGGCGGCTCTGTAGGTTACAGCGGCATCTATCTTCGCCTCAATATCAATGTGTTAAATTCCAGTGCGCTCAAGTACATTGAGCCAATTTTCACTGGTTATCTTCCGGATCAATTTCTCTCCAAAACCAGCCGCGCCAAATCTCTCAATGAGTTTAGGTAATCCAGCGACGTCCTTGAGCTCTGAAGGTACCAGACAGCCATCGTAATCCGAACCCAGCGCTACGCCATCTTCTCCAAGCTTCTCCACCAGATAAGCAGCATGACGCACCAGGACATCGAGTGAAGTATCCGGGTCATGGGCTCCGTCTTCACGCAGAAAGCCGACGTGATAATTTAAGCCAACGAGCCCTTTGCTTTCACACATGGCGTCTAGTTGCCTGTCCGTTAAATTTCGCGCTGAGGGGCAAAGCGCATGTGCATTTGAATGTGAGGCCACCAACGGTTTTGTTGATAAATCAGCAACATCCCAAAAACCCTTTTCTGTAATATGAGAAAGATCAATCATAACCCCCATATCATTACAATTACGGATCAACTCACGGCCTGTGTCAGTAAGGCCAGATCCGGTATCAGGAGAACTTGGGAAAGCCATCGGCACACCATCTGAAAAGATATTTTTTCGGCTCCACACCGGGCCAATAGATCTCAATCCAGCGGCATAAAGCACTTCCAAGGCATTGAAGTCTGCATCGATAGCTTCCGCGCCTTCAATGTGCAGAATCATGGCCATTTTACCTGCCTCAATAGCCGCACGAGCTTCTGCCACGGAGCGAGCTATTACCACATCACCTTTGCTTTCTCGCTCCAAACGCTGTGCCATGACAAACATGCGATTGGTGAAAATCAGAGCACCGGGCTGATCTACCGGGGCAAAGTTCGCTGGATCCTCGGGGTCAAAAGGGACTCCCGAAGTATCGTCATATTTTGACGGCGTAAACATCGCAAAAAGACCCCCAACAAATCCACCTTTGCGGGCTCTGGGTAAATCTATGTGCCCCGTTTTATTTTCCTCAAAAAAGGACACTTGTTTGGCGGTGCCTTCGTTCATAACATGACGCAGAAGCGTGTCATTATGGCCGTCAAAAACGGGGATCAAAGTGTCCGTCATCGTATTTCCTGTATGCTTAACTATTACCAATACTTGGACTAACCCAAAACGTAAGAGTTTAGGTTTCAAGCCTCTGGCTGATAACCTTCACTTGCTTGGAGCAATTCGCGGGTATATTCGTGTTTAGGCGTCGAATGTCGCATTGTGTCCACGTCCATGACTTCTACGATTTCTCCGTGGCTCATGACCGCAATTTCATCGCACATATGAGCGACAACCGCCAAGTCATGCGTGACGAGGATGTACGTCAACTTACGTTTCTTACGAATATCTGAGAGTAGGTTGAGGATCTCGGCTTGCACAGACACATCCAGCGCAGAGGTTGGCTCATCCAACAGTAATATTACAGGCTCCAACATCAAGGCACGGGCAATCGCCACGCGTTGACGTTGCCCGCCAGACAGCTGGTGAGGATAACGAAACCTGAAAGAAGCCCCAAGGCCAACATCGATAAGAGCTTGGTTAACCCGATCATCTATATTGTCAAACTTATGGAGCCGTAAAGGTTCAGAGAGAGTTCGATCAATACTATGGCGCGGGTGTAATGACGCATAGGGGTCCTGAAAAACCATTTGTATGGTTCGACAATAGGACATCTCGCGTTTTTTGCTGATGTGTTCACCATCAACATCAATAACGCCATCCCAGTCGGTCACAAGGCCACTAACAGCACGGAGGACAGTTGATTTTCCGGATCCTGATTCACCTACAAGCCCAAAAGAGCCGCCCTCGGCAACAGAAATAGAGACATCCTTAACGGCCTGAAATCGATCATGCCCCTCGCCGAAGTGCACATTCAGGTTTTCAATCTGAAGGGCAATCTTAGACTTGGACTCATTATTAAGATTGGACCCGTTCGGTTTATTAAGAGTAGGCATCGACACTCGGGTCCTCTATCCACTTGGGGTCACGCTCAAGAACGGACAGTTGATCTTTTGGCTTATGAATATCGGGCAAGGCGTTTAACAAGCCACGTGTATAGGGATGCTTGGCGTTCTGTAATTCATCCGCCCGACAGGTTTCAACTATTCTACCGCCGTACATGATAATTACACGATCACAAAACGAGGCCACCAGATTCAAATCGTGGCTAATGAAGATCAACCCCATGCCGCGCTCTTTGACCAGCTTGTCCATAATTTGAAGAACCCGCATTTGCACGGTCACATCAAGCGCCGATGTCGGCTCATCTGCGATAAGAAGGTCCGGTTCTGGAATAAGCATCATCGCAATCATGATACGCTGCCCCATGCCACCAGAGACCTCATGCGGATAGCTGTCATAAACCCGTTCTGGATTACGAATTTGAACTGCATTGAGCATTTCGATAGATCGCTTCTTTGCTTCAGCTTTAGAAGCATTGGTATGCACCCGGTAAGCTTCGGCAATTTGATCGCCGACTTTCATTACGGGGTTCAGAGAAAACTTAGGATCCTGCATGACCAGAGAGATTTTATGTCCTCTGACGTCCCGCATTTGCTTTTCACTTAACCCTTGGAGATCTTGGCCATCGAAATGGATTTTTTTGGCTTCGACCTCACCCGGCTCCCTAATTAAACGAAGGATAGCGCGACCAGTCATAGACTTTCCGGAACCTGATTCACCAACAATACCAACACGTTCGCGTCCTACAGAAAACGAAATCCCGCGAACGGCCTCTACAACGCGTCTTTTGGAAGGAAAACGAACCCACAGATCTTCAACTTCTAAAAGTGGTTTACTCATGATTCTGCCTTCTTTGGATCAAGAATATCGCGCAAACCATCCCCAAGTAAGTTGAAGCCCAGAGATACGATAAAGATCGCCAAACCAGGCATCGTCGCAATCCACCAATGGTCATAAATAAAGGTTCGTCCTGCAGAAATCATTGCTCCCCACTCAGGGCTTGGTGGTTGCGCACCGAGACCAAGGAAACCAAGGCCTGCAGCCGTTAAAATAATTCCGGCCATATCCAAGGTGACACGCACAATTAATGACGACATGCACATCGGCCAGATGTGTCCAACAATGATCCTTATTCTCCCTGCACCCTGTAACTGGATTGCTGCGATATAATCGCTATGGCGTATCGTCAAAGTTTCAGCACGGGCAATACGTGCATAAGGGGGCCAGGCCGTAAGTGATATAGCGAGGACTGCATTTTCGATACCCGCACCTAAAGCAGAAACAAAAGCCAGTGCCAGAACCAAACGTGGAAACGCCAGGAATATATCTGTGATTCTCATCAAGACGGTATCAACCCATCCGCCGAGATACCCTGACACGGTGCCAACCAACAGACCAAACACAGGGGCAGTAAATGCAACCAAGGCCACAATGAACAAGGTTATTCGTGAACCATAGACGACCCTACTCCAAATATCCCGTCCACTATCATCAGTACCAAAAATATGGCCATCAGTTTGAGGAGGCAACAGTGTTGCTTTTAGGTCCTGTATTGAAGGGTCATGGGTCGCTAACAACGGTGCAAATATCGCAACCAATATTAGCGCGACAATAATCATGAATCCTATAAATGCTAATTTGTTAGCGCATAGAGATTGCCATCCAGCATAAACTTGAACCATTTGCGCATGGAACCGTGATTCAGGAGCATCGCTCGTCAACCACGCCCGCAGCCCTTGTTTTAGGGCTGGTGTACCAGAATTCAGTGTCATCTTGCCCTCGGATCTACGACTTTGTAGAGAAAGTCAGATAATAGATTGAGCCCTACAAAGATCATTCCAACAACAACAGTTCCCCCAATAACTGCATTCATATCAGCAGAAAGAAGCGCGGTTGTAAGGTAAGAACCTAAACCCGGCCAAGCAAAAATGATTTCAGTTAAGACAGATCCCTCAAGAAGGTTTGCGTAAGAAAGCGCAATAACAGTTATGAGAGGAATCATAACGTTACCCAAGGCATGGCGCCAAACAACGGTGTGTTCAGACAGCCCTTTGACCCGTGCTGTTGTGATATACTCCTGAGACAGTTGCTCTAGCATAAAGGAGCGTGTCATCCGACTGATATATGCGAGCGAATAATATCCAAGTATAGAAGCCGGGAGGATGATGTGCGAGAATGCATTCCAGAAAATGTCAATGTCGCCCTCAATCAAACTATCAATGAGGACGAGCCCTGTCACAACGGGAATAACATCTTCGTAATAGATATCAAGGCGTCCAGGTCCACCGACCCAACCTAAAATACCGTAAAAAATAATGAGCCCAACCAAGCCAATCCAAAAGATAGGCATTGAATATCCAAACAGGCCTACAAACCGGACAACTTGGTCTTGCCACTTACCTTCATTGACGGCTGCAACCACTCCCATAGGTATCCCAAAAACAATACCGAATACGGTACCAAGGGACGCAAGCTCTAAGGTCGCAGGGAAAACGCGAATAATATCTTCGGATACAGGTCGGGCTGTCAAATTTGATATGCCAAAATCACCCTGAGCAATTTGTTTTAAGAAAAGACCGAATTGAACAAAAAGCGGTTTATCCAAACCAAGGGATATATAGGCCGCGTCATAAATTTCCTGAGAGGCACGTTCTCCGACGATTGCCAAAACGGGATCAATCGGCATTACCCGCCCAATAATAAAGGTAATAAATAATAAACCCACTAAAGTAAGCAGCACGGAGAAAAGAACCGTGACCAAACTTTTCAGACGCTTTAGAAGCGACGCGGAGAACCCGCGTCGCTTCGGCGTCGCTGTGTCAACAGCATTACTCATCAGATACTACTTCGTAACTGTCCAGTAGAAGACTTGTGTAACAGCAGAACCAGTTACAAAGCCCTTAACGTTTGCACGACGCCCCGTCTGTTCATTTTTCTGGAACATTTCAACAAACGGAGAAGTCATCTGGTGCTCTTTTTGGATGTCGATATACATCGCAGCACGTTTTGCATTGTCTGTTTCTTGAACAGCTGCCTTAGTACGAGCAGTCATATCAGAAATATCCCATGCATTACGCCATGCCAGTTTACCAGTAAGTTTTGCTTCATCTGTGTTGTTAGGGTTAGAGGCAAAAGTATCGGCGTTTGTGTGTGGATCAGGATAATCAGGACCCCATGCACCGACATAGATCTGGAAATCGCGGGCACGGTATTTACCCAAAATCTGTTTACCAGTTCCTTGAGTCAGGCTGATGTTAATACCAGCTTGTTTGAAAGTATTCTGTATGGACTGAGCAATCTGAATACGCTCTTGCGCATTACGAACAATGATCTCAGCATCAAATCCATCAGCGTGTCCTGCTTCGGCTAGTAATTTTTTAGCTTTTGCAAGATTTAGACTGAACGGCTTGTCTTTCAACTCACCCATATAAGTTAATGGTAAGAACGCCTGATGCACAACGTACTGACCTTTGAGGAAAGAATTAGTCATGCCTTCATAATCGATCAAATATCGTAGAGCTTCACGTACCTTTGGTTTGGAAAGAATAGGATCTTTCTGGTTCATAGAGATGTACATGATACGACCGCGAAGATCATTATCTACTGCAATATCAGAGTTACCTGAAATGCCTTCTACATCTGTAGGGGTCAAGTTACGGGCGACATCAATATCGCCTTTTTCAAGTAGCAGGCGTTGCGTGGCTGATTCAGCAATATGGCGAACGATAACGCTCTTCATAGCTGGCTTTTTCTGCCAATAATCGCCATTTACTTTCAATTTGTAAGACTGGTTTGGCTTCCAATTAACAAGTGAGTAAGCACCTGATCCTGCAGAATTCGTCTGCAGCCAAACATTACCCCAATCGCCATCAACTTCGTGAGACTTCACGACTTTAGAATCTACGATGGACGAAATAACCGCGGTGAAGCAGTTCAATACAAATGAAGGAGCGTATTTTTCATCCGTGGTAACAACGAGTGTGTCATCATCAGTTGCTTTAATCGTTGCATTGAGATTATCGGCATTAAAACCAAACTGGGTGAGAATAAAAGAAGGTGTCTTCTTCATTCCAACAGCACGTTGGAGCGAGAACGCGGCATCGTGTGCTGTTACAGCATTACCCGAATGGAACTTACGGCCTTTTGCCATTTTAAAGGTAAAAGTTTTACCATCGTCACTGATGGTCCAACTTTCAGCCAAACCGGGCTGATACCCTTTTGAAAGATCATTCGGGTCGAAAACCACGAGAGTATCATAGACGTTGTTTGCATAGTCAGAACCCGCGAACTCAAACAGTTCTTGCGGATCGAGAGAAACAATATCGTCAATTCTATTCGCGACAACGAGAACATTGTCAGGTGTTCCTGCAAAAGTAGCGGACGCCGACAATGCAGTAGCGGAGACGGCCGTGGCAAAAACCAGGCCTTTCAGTATATTTTTTATTTTCACTTTGGACTCCCTGTATTAGATGCGGCGCTTTTTAAGGAAAACCGAACGATGATTCTCAACGTGTGTTTGTGCGTCGCTCAGTTAGCGTTGCCGTTCTCATGGAATTTGTCAACTTCGGGAAACCAAAATAAAAGCCAACAATCAAAGGGTATTAGTTAAATTTTAAAAGAAAAATCTCAACTGAAAAGAGAAACTTTATAAATTATACTGTGCCTCATTTTACACTTTTTCTGAGTTGTATATGGTTCTTAGCTCCTTACAACTACTGGCAGAATCGAGAACTTTATAATTCTTAAAAAATTACCCGCATTGGCTGTTTGAAGACGGCTTTACAACAATTCAAAGCCGTCAATAAAGATTCAAAAACAAACTTCAAAAAATATTTTATAATTTTGTTAGCCTCGCCCTCTTTCTTACTGATTTAGATTTTGTAATAAGAATCGCGAAATACAAAGATTGTATACAATCACATCTAGACAGATTATCTCTCTTAGTCTTTAAATATAAAGATCAACACCTATAGGCGCATTTACAATCAGGTCTTCAACCAAGACTTCACAATACCCCCTTACTCAGGAATTAAAGAGATGACAGAGTACAAAGTGCTCTTTGTATGCACCGGAAACATTTGCCGCTCCCCAAGCGCAGACGGTATCCTTCGCCAGAAATTGGTAGAGCAACAGCTTGATCATCTCATTTTGACTGATTCTGTGGGCACCCATAGCTATCATGTCGGCGAGCCGCCAACCCCGACAGGTCTTAGCCTTGCTGCCAAGAGAGGGTACGATTACTCTGATCTAAGAGCGCGCCAAGTACAACAAAGTGATTTTGTTGATTTTGACCTCATTCTCGCGATGGATTACGGTCATCTCGACATTATTCGAAATAACTGCCCTGAACAGTATTTGCATAAGATTGCTATGTTTTTGGATTTCTCTGAGCAATCCAACAAAGAAGTCAACGACCCCTATTATGGGGGACCTTCAGATTATGATGCCATGTTAGATGTCATTGAAATCGGGGTTACAGATTTGGTCACTCATCTCAAACAGGTGCTCCATGAGTGATTCCCAAAATACAAATAGCAGTCATAACCAGGATCGCATAATACTCGGCATTGTCCTTGCCATTCTCATGGTGTTTTGCACTTCCGTTATGGATGGGATCGCCAAATGGCTCACGGCGTCCTATAGCATCGTCAGTATTATCCTGATCCGAAACACCTTCAGTCTGCCTATCGCCTTCATACTCTTGATGAAAACGGGGGGCCTTCATAATTTAAAATCTGACCGCCCATTGTTGTTGCTCGCAAGGTCTTCTCTGATCTTCTTTGCAGCGGGGTCATTTTATGCCGCTCTTCCCTATATGCCGTTGGCAGAAGCCTTTGCCATTGCTTTTGTGGCCCCGTTGTTTACTACAATTTTATCTATTATTTTTTTAAAAGAAAAAGTCGGTCCTCATCGCTGGGCCGTTGTTGGAACTGGATTTATCGGGGTTTTAATTATTCTTCAACCCGGTACTGACACCTTTCAGCCCGCGGCGATCCTCCCCGTAGTTGCAGCCTTTTTTTACGCTGTACTCATGATCATGACACGTCAACTTAGGCATCACAGCACCTCCTCTGGTATGACACTATGGGGAACTGTTGCAACCGTTAGCATTGCATTGATCTCTCTTGCCTTGCCTGGAGAAGCCTTTGCCTGGACGTTGCCCAGCGACAATGATCTGCTGCTGTTGGTTGGCATGGCCGGAGTAGCAACAACGGCACATTTTCTTACCGGACAGGCCTATAGATACGCCCCTGCAGCTGTTATTGCGCCGTTTGATTACACCATGTTGATATGGGGAATTATATTCGGCTGGGTGTTCTGGCAGGAAATCCCGGAAGCCCATGTCTTGCTTGGCGCTTCCGTTATTATCGCAAGTGGCCTTTATCTCATATATCGAGAGTCTCGGGCCAAGAATAAAACGGCTCAGGATAATCCGCTTCTAGAAAGTAGCACGCCCCCGACGGGGTAAGTTGGCTTGAGTAAAGGCCAAAACTCTCTGCCATGAACGGAGGGTGAGAGAAAAGGTTGTTCGCCTTCAGGTAACTACCAAACGCGTGCCCAGGATCAGTTTTGAAACGACAAAGAGTAATGTGAGGAGTGAATTTCTCCCGGTCGAGACGAACCCCCACCGACTGGGCGGCATATTCAACCTTACGTCTCAAATCAGCGATTTCAGGTGTTTTCTCGACACCAACCCAGAGCATACGTGGTCGGCTTTCCTTGCCAAAAAAACCGATCCCGCTCAAACGAATTTCTAGAGGATTAAATTGTAACCGGCTAAAGGCATCATCAAGATCCCGGGCTTGAGCCCCATCAAGATCTCCAAAGAATCTCAGGGTCAGATGAAAGTTCTCAGGAACCACCCATCGCTGGCCGGGTAATCCGTGACAAAGCCCTAACAGACGTAATCGAACCTCTTCAGGTAGAGCGATTGCCGAGAATAGCCGCATGGATGCCTCCTGTGTACAAACCTAAGACGAAGCATTTACCTTTATTGATGATCACAGATATTCCGTGATGCAGGCAAATGCCTCAATCTTCGTAACGAATACTACGGGCAGGGAATCGTATGCTTTTTCCCTAAATCTTCGATGTCTTTCAACACTTCTTCCGACAAATTTATTTCTGCAGATTCAATATTCACCTTCAATTGTGCCATCTTTGTGGCCCCAATAATCGGCGCCGTAACAAATGGCCGTGATCGTACATAAGCAAGAGCCATCTGTGCAGGATCAAGGTGGTGCTTTTCAGCCAGGTCAATATAATCAGCAACGGCAGCCTGACCTCGCTCCCCCATATAGCGGGTATTATCAGGGAAGAGGGTCATTCTGGCACCTTCAGGACGGGCGCCACCAAGATATTTACCAGTAAGAACTCCAGCGCCCAAAGGCGCATAAGGCAACAGCCCCATGTCTTCGCGCATAGCAACTTCTGCCAACCCGACCTCAAAGCTTCTGTTCAACAAACTATACGGATTTTGAATAGAGACCATACGTGGCCCCTTACCCGCTTCTGCCAGTTGAAGGAACTTCATCGCTCCCCAGGGCGTTTCATTAGATAAGCCGACGTGACGAATCTTGCCAACTTTCACCAGTTCATCCAACACGTCTAAGGTCTCTTCGGGTTGGGTAATTGTTTCTTGATCGCTATGCTCAAAACCAAGCTGGCCAAATAAATTTGAATTTCGATCCGGCCAATGAAGTTGATAGAGGTCGATATAATCCGTTTTCAGGCGACGTAAAGAATTATCCAAAGCCGCCACGATATGTTTACGGTTAAATCGGGATATTTCCCCGCGGATATAAGTTTGTGCCGGACTCGGTCCCGCAACTTTGGAAGCCAGAATAACCTTGTGCCGGCTTCCCCTTTCTTGAAACCAGTTCCCTATGATCTCTTCCGTTCGACCGTAGGTTTCTGCCTTTGGAGGTACCGCATAAATCTCAGCTGTATCAAAGAAATTAATACCTTGATCGATGGCGTAATCCATCTGTTCAAAAGCTTCATCCTGGGTGTTTTGTTCTCCCCAGGTCATTGTACCAAGACATAAAGCGCTGACGTTAATATCAGTTCGGCCAAGCTTTTTGTAATTCATTATATTCCCTGCGTTCCTTAATAACCTGCGTACTTTAATAAAAGAGCGTCAAAACACCTGTGTAGCCATAAAGGCGATCATGAGAGATCTCGCCATTGGCAAAAAAACCAACCAATGGCATGTCCCCAAATTCTTGTCGAATAACACTCAGCTCTTCAGAATTTGGCCCAAACAATGCCTGCCCTCGCCCCAAACAAGAATAGTACAGACCAGCCTTAGGAGGGCTCGGCAACCGTGCGCGCATATCATCCAGCAATCGATTGAGATCCTTTCGCGCGGCCTCATTATCTCGACGACAGAAAAAGAGCTCTTGTCCGACGTCAACTTCTTCTGTGATGCATAGAGAGTTATCGCTGGTATCAATGCTCATTAGGTTCCGTACCAGATAGTCATCCTGATCCGTACCTTCAACAGGAAAGCCAATAAAAATGTACCCCCCAATATTACTAAGATCTCGAGAAAGAAGCTCACCAATATCTTCTTTCATGACCTCTAGAGCAGGACGGCCGTCTATCGTGAAAATTTGTCGCTCATCCACCGAAGTAACCATTCGTTTTGGCCCGATGGGACTACAGCCTTGGGTTAACCCTGTAATCGCCGGCGCTGTTTCATTAAAAAAAACACCGGATAAGGTCGATTCTGTCAGATGGTTTGCAATCTGAGGCAGTTCGGACCGAGAGGAGGACAATCCTCCGACTAGATAGGTTTCCAATCCCGCAGCCAACGACGAAAGCTGCAAAGGCAAATCATAATTACGCGGATCGCCATGGACAACACTAAGATAGGGTATATTCGCTTCCAGCCAACTCTCGACACCCTCGCCCGTTACCGCTAATTTAACCCCTTCGTCGGTTTCAATCTGACCAGATTCAAAAACTTGAAAGCTTCCCTCAGGAAATGCCCCGACAAGGACGACGAGCCCCGGATAATCGTAGACCTCTTGCGCCGTAATCCTACCAAGTTGATCAGCAGCAGTTGCAGCAACACCGATCCCAACAGTACCGCTCCAGTTTTGAACGTTTATTTTTTTACGCAAATAAGCCAAGATACTCGAGAGATCATCGACAAGAATGTCCGATACATAAATAAAACCTAAATTTGCCCCGTTTGGAACATCCCCAATTCCCGAAATAACTTCATTACAGGCTTTCGCCCAATCAGGAGAAAGGGAATAAGCCGCCTTAAATCTGGGGGGAACAACCGCCATCGTTATTATGTCCTACCCTTCAATAAAGGTTCCAAATAGGGAAGAATACCCTTTACAATTTTATCAACGCCCGTTCTGTTCGGGTGGATACCGTCGGCTTGGTTGAGTTCAGGATCTAATGCAACTCCATTCAAAAAGAAGGGATAGAGCTCTACATCAAATTCCTTCGCTATTTCGGGGTAAATTTTATCAAACTCGAGAACATATTCTTCGCCTAGGTTTCTTGGCGCCTGCATCCCTGTCAAAAGAACTTTTGCACCAAAATCTTTAAACCCTCTCAAAATTTTGCGTAAATTTTCGCGCGTTTCTGAAGGTTCCAGACCGCGAAGGCCATCGTTAGCACCGAGCTCAACGATAACCACTTCTGGTTTATCGAACAGCGCCCAGTCAAGACGGGCCAGGCCTGAAGCCGTCGTATCACCAGAGTTGCCACCATTGATAACGTCGACAGCATACCCAGCTTCGTTCAATGCTTGCTGAAGACGATCAGGGAAAGTATCTCCCGCCTCGAGGCCGTAGCCATGGGTCAGGCTATCGCCATAGGCTAATAACTTAATAGGATTATCGGCGGTTGCAGGGTTTCCATAACCCCCAAAAGAGAAAGACAACGAAAAAAACAAAAACAAGATACTAAAAACAATTTTACGCGCCATAAATTGAATCATCCAATTCCGACAAAAACAATACGTTATTACATTCTACACATAGAAATAGGTTTTGTCTGGTTAAGGAACAAGTATTCCATTTAAGTATTCCTGTTAATATTCAGCTGATTGAAATCTCAACTTGAAATACCATATAGCTTATTGATCAAAGCATTATGTCATCAAACAGAAAGTCCTGCCGCTATGAACTCTGGTTCTTCCAAGCTCGTTCACCTGACAAATGTGAACCTGACCCTTACTTCTCAGGCAGGTACTGTCGATATTCTCAAAGACATTGATCTCGATATCCAAACCGGTGAAACCGTTTCCGTTGTCGGACCTTCTGGTGCCGGAAAATCATCCATGATGATGTTAATGGCGGGGTTAGAAGCTGCAAGTTCTGGTTTGGTGGAAATTGATGGAAATAATCTCGGCACCATGGACGAAGACGCACTTGCCCGATTCAGGAGGGATGCGGTGGGAATTGTCTTTCAAGACTTTCACCTTATCCCAACAATGACAGCGCTTGAAAACGTTGCTGTTCCTCTTGAATTTGCCCGTAAACCCGATGCCTTATCTCGCGCTCAAGCAAGGTTGGAAGCCGTCGGACTTGGTCATCGCCTAGATCACTTTCCAGGACAGCTATCAGGCGGTGAACAACAAAGAGTCGCTCTAGCAAGGGCCTTTGCCGCCGAACCAAAGCTACTACTCGCGGATGAGCCCACAGGAAACCTTGATAGCGCGACAGGCGAAATTATCATCGACCTTCTTTTTCAACTGCAAAAAGACCACGGCACAACACTTGTCCTCATTACCCATGACCAGCGACTGGCCAAGATGTGTAACAGAACAATTACCTTAAAAGACGGCCGACTAAGTGAAACTAAGCAAGACACTTCCCCTGCCATGACCAAACAGGGATAATATCAATGCGACAGCGTTTGCCCTTTTCCCTTGCTTTGACCTTTGCCTTTCGAGAACTCCGTGGAGGTCTTAAGGGTTTTCGGATTTTTATTGCCTGCCTCTTTCTTGGCGTTGCAACCATAGCAGCGGTGGGATCCATATCTGCAGCGATTGAGCAAGGTTTACGAAACGACGGTCAAAACCTCTTAGGCGGTGATATCGCCCTAAACCTGGTTCACAAAAAAGCAACCGATGAACAGCTCAATTGGCTCAACGATAAAAGTAAAATTTCCCTGGTGCGAGAAATGCGCACAATGGGCAAACAAAACCAGGAAGGCGGCAAACGTACCCTGATCGAATTGCGTGCAGTAGACCAGGTCTACCCGCTTTATGGTGATGTCATTATCGAACCTGAAATGCCACTTAGCCAAGCCCTAGCCAAAACAGATCAAGGCTGGGGTACCGTAATTGCACCCAATCTTATGCGAAAGCTTTCGCTTGAGGTTGGCGATCAAATTATTATTGGAAACGGCAATTATGAAGTTCGAGGCGCTTTGGTAAAAGAACCCGATCTTTCCACTCGCGCCTTTAGCTATGGGCCAACAGTGATGGTGTCTGGTGAAAGCTTAGCAGGTACAGGGCTCATCCAACCGGGAAGTCTTGTCAGGTACGATTATAGGCTCGCACTCCCTCAAGACACAGATCTTGAAGCCTTTCAAGATGATCTAACCACGACGTTCCCTGAAGCAGGTTGGAGAATCAGAAGCTCAGACAAAGCAGCCCCGAGAATCAGTCAGTTCATTGATGTTCTGGATATGTATCTGACCTTAATTGGTCTCGCAGCTTTACTGGTTGGTGGCGTTGGTATTGGCAATGCCGTGAAAAGCTTTATGGACAGCAAAGTCGGTGTTGTCGCAACCCTGAAATGCCTTGGCGCACCTTCACGTCTCATATTCCAGATATATCTTGCCCAAATTTTGGTCCTGACCTTGTTTGGTACAATAGCAGGATTGGCTGCAGGCGCTGCGGCCCCTTATTTAGCTGCCGAATTTGCCCAAGGCGTCCTCGGTTGGGAAATTGCAGCCAAACTCTATATTGAGCCCCTGGCACTCGCGGCCTCTTTTGGCTTCCTTACTGCGTTCACCTTTTCAATCTGGTCACTCTCCAAAGCGGGTAAAACATCCCCTGCGCGCTTATTCAGAGATTTAACCTCACCCATAACCGGACAACCAACTCTCAAAGCCATGATTGCGTTATCAATCAGTGCCGTTCTTCTGGCCTTAACGGCAGTCGCTTTTGCAAGTAACCCAAAGATCGCTGGCTTTTTTATCGCCGGGACTATCGTGACCTTTGTCATCTACAATCTGGTTGGATGGAGCGTCACCAAACTCACAAAATTACTTCCCCGCGCCACACACCCTGCGCTGAGAACTGCAGTGGCCAACCTCCACCGACCAGGAGCTCCGACGACCAGTGTCATACTCTCTATGGGCCTTGGCCTAACTGTCCTTGTCATTGTCGCCTTACTCGAAGGGAATGTACGCCAAGCCGTCACCCAAAGTCTGCCAGAAGAAGCTCCCGGATTTTATTTCATCGATATTCAACCGGACCAAGTCGAAGAGTTTGAAAAGCTCGTCAACTCAACAGAAGGTGTATCAGAGCTGCGCCGTGTTCCCATGATGCGTGGCAGGATTACCGGTGTAAATGGAACGCCGCCATCTGAATTAACAATTCCACCCGAAATCCAGTGGGTTTTCAGAAGTGACCGCGGTTTGACTTGGTCGGCAGAAATGCCCCGAAACACAAATATCGTAGCAGGGGAGTGGTGGCCTGAAGATTACGACGGCAAACCTCTTGTATCGCTGGATCAAGCGGTCGCCAAAGGCCTTAATCTCTCTATTGGAGATAGCCTGACCATCAATCTTTTAGGTCGTCCTATCGATGTTGAAATCGCAAACTTGCGAAAAATTGAATGGGGTGGCCTCGAGATAAATTTCGTCATGGTGTTCTCGCCCGGCCTTATGTCACGCGCGCCACAAACCCATATCGCCACCGTAAAGGCGACCCCTGAAATTGAAGACAATCTCGAAATAGCGGTAACAGATACTTTTGCCAACGTGTCTTCCATTAGGGTTAAGGAAGCTCTGCAAGCCGCAACAGACTTACTCAGTCATGTTGCTATTGCCCTATCAGTCATTGCCTCCGTTGCGCTACTCGCTGGAACCCTCGTACTTGGTGGGGCGGTTGCAGCTGGTCACAAACGTCGGGTTTACGATTCCATAATCCTTAAAGTTCTTGGTGCAAGCAGGCGATCTCTCGCAGCCACTTTCTTTTTGGAATTTGGTATGCTCGGCTTGATATCTGCCCTTGTCGCAACCGTTATTGGATCTACAGCCTCTTGGGCCATCACGGTTTATATTTTGAAGCTCGAATTCTCTTTGATAACCGAGGTTGTCCTCCTAACTCCAGCCATAGCCCTAATCGCCACTTTGATCTGTGGATATGCCGGAACTTGGAGCGCTTTACGCCAACGTCCTGCCTCTCTGCTTCGCAATGAGTAACTTATCCACCACCAAGACGCTTAAAACCGAGTTTCTTGGTGGATTATTGTTGATTCTTTATCCGTAACACCCAATATTAGGCATAGCTTTAAAGTAAATATGAAACGAGGTTTCTTATGATTAACCGTTCCTCACCCCGTAGTGTTGGATATGGACAACAGGCAACAGCAGAAGAAATTGATGCTGGCCTACGTGCCTATATGCTTGGTGTATATAACCATATGATAGTTGCTCTGCTCATCACGGGCCTAGCTGCTTTTGGTGTGTCACAGAGCCCCGAACTTATGAACGCCGTTTTTGGCACCCCTTTGAAATGGGTTATTATGCTTGCACCATTGGGAATGGTTTTCTTCCTAAGCGCTCGTATAAATAAAATTCAAGCATCAACTGCTCAGATGCTGTTTTGGGTTTTCTCTCTGCTGATGGGAGTTTCTCTCGCTTCTATCTTTGTCATATACGAGATGGGATCAATCACGCGTGTATTCTTCATTACCGCAGCTTCGTTCGCCGGATTGAGCCTGGTTGGTTACACCACGAAGAAGAACTTATCTGCGATGGGATCATTCTTGATCATCGGGCTCTTTGGTTTGATCATTGCCAGCGTGGTAAATATCTTCATCGGCTCACCTGGTCTTGAATTTGTGATCTCCATCATCGGTGTTTTGATTTTTGCTGGTTTGACTGCGTACGATACTCAGAAAATCAAACTGATGTATATGGAAAGCGACGGTTCCGAGGTTTCACAGAAAAAATCCATAATGGGTGCTTTAACTCTCTATCTGGATTTCCTCAATATGTTCCTTTTCCTTCTACGGTTAATGGGTAATCGAAATTAACCCTAACCAATATCAATTGGTTCCAATGAAAAAGCCCGGTCGATCCGGGCTTTTTTGTATCTATAAATTGTATCGTTTTGAGCAAATTATACCTGAGATACGAGATTAACCTTCTCCCTCAAAGAGGCCGCAACCTTTTGAAGGAGCTCTGGTCCTTCGCCCCGGATCTCGTTGGCGATAATCGATTTCATTGCGGTAAGGTGCGCTTCGTACAACTTAATAAAAGTTGGGCTTAAGGCTTCTTGAGATACTTGAAATTTCAATAAAGCATTGTAGCTATTTCCAATTTCAGTCATCAGCGGAAAGCCAAAACTCGCACCTTGGCCCTTAACGTTGTGAACAATGCCCCGAGCACGCTCTATAATTTCTGGGTTATTATCATTATTTTCTTTGAGATCATTGAGTAAACCTTCGAGAACGAGCAGATCGTCCTCGACACCTGTTTTATACAAGTCAGCAAGCTCATCATCTGTCAAAGGTACTTGGCCAGGTCCTGACACCGACACATCCTTATTTCACTAGAGAAACCCCAGAGGAACTTAAAAAATATTTCAAGGCAAAACTAAATAACACATTACCAAGTTCTTGATATAGTTACCACGAGCAGTTTGCCCAAATGTTAAAGCTAAAAATACTACACCATCTCTTAACAAACCCTTTTGACCGACCACGGCGAGCTTGGCTATAAGCCACCTTATGGATGCTCTTGCCCCCCAATTACCATCACACAAAGATATTCTCAGCCGTATATTTGGCTACGATAGCTTTCGCGGTGATCAGGAAGTTATTATACGCCACGTCATTGATGGTGGTGATGCCCTCGTTTTGATGCCAACAGGGGGCGGAAAGTCTCTTTGCTATCAAATCCCTGCCATGTGCCGCCCTGGGGTGGCTGTAATCGTCTCCCCCTTGATTGCCCTTATGCAGGACCAAGTGACAGCCCTGAAGCAATTAGGGGTAAAGGCCGCATCTTTAAACTCATCTCTGCCCTATTCGGAAATTCTTGCAACCGAACGCGCTATGCGGTCAGGCGAGCTGGAGATGATATACGTTGCGCCAGAAAAATTACTTACGGAAAATTTTCTAAACCTCCTCGACCAATGCGACCTTGCTCTTTTTGCCATCGACGAAGCTCATTGTGTTTCACAGTGGGGGCATGATTTCAGGCCGGAATATCTAAAACTCAGCTTGCTCAAAGAACGGTTCCCATGGGTTCCGAGAATAGCTCTCACGGCGACAGCAGATGGTCCTACTCGACAGGACATAAAAGAACGTCTGCACCTTTCTGATGCCCGTGCTTTTGTTGCAGGATTTGATCGCCCAAATATCCGATACCGCATTGGGTTAAAGGCCGCGCCAAAAAAACAGCTAACAGATCTTCTTGAACGCGAACACAGCGGACAATCAGGAATTATCTATTGCATGTCGCGAAATAAGGTGGACGAGATTGCACAAACTTTGTGTGAAAAAGGCTTTAATGCCTTGCCTTACCATGCAGGTCTTGGCAAAGACATCCGATCCGGTAACCAAGATCGCTTTCTAAAAGATGATGCTGTCATCATGGTCGCCACCGTCGCCTTTGGTATGGGCATTGATAAACCCGACGTCAGGTTTGTCATCCACCTAGATCTTCCCAAGAGTCTCGAAGCCTACTATCAGGAAACGGGCCGTGCCGGAAGAGATGGGTTACCCGCCGAAGCCTGGATGATCTATAGCATGAACGACGTCGCTCGGCTTTATCATATGGCCTCTCAATCCGATGCACCCGAAGCCCAAAAACGTATCGAGAATCGAAAATTAGAAGCCCTACTAGGATTTTGTGAAACCACGCGTTGTCGACGTCAGGTACTCTTGGAATATTTTGATGACAACCCAATAGAGCCTTGCGGCAACTGTGACACATGCCTCAACCCGGTAGAAAGTTTTGATGGCACCGAGGCTGCACAAAAAGCCCTTTCTACTGTCTATCGCACAGGCCAGATTTTTGGATCTGCTCATGTCATCGATATTCTGTTAGGTGCCAAAACTGAGCGTATTGAAAAGCTTAGACACGATCAACTCAGTACATTTGGTATTGGTACCGAATATCCAAAACAGGAGTGGCGCTCCATCTTCCGACAACTGGTTGCTCTTGGACTGTTGAAAGTTGATATGGAAGGGCATGGCTCATTTCAGCTTGGAGCAGAATGTCGGCCGGTTTTACGGGGGGAAAAGCCTGTTCTTCTTAGACGGGACCCTCAAAAGAAAACCCGCGCGGCACTCCGCGAGCATTATAAAAAATCCTTTGGCCCAGCCGCCACCATTGACGATCCCAAAGACGAGGCGCTGTTCCAGGCTCTTAGGGCGCGTCGTTTAGAGCTCGCCAAAGACCAGGGTGTTCCACCCTATGTCATTTTCAATGATAAAACCTTATTGGAAATGGTGATGGCGCGCCCGATAGATCTCGGCGATATGGCTGATATTCCCGGGGTAGGTAAGCGTAAGCTTGAGCGCTATGCCGGTATTTTCCTTGAGGTTATTAACGAAAACAGAAGCTAACTCTATAATCTAAAAAAAGAGTAGAGCTAGCTTCTGTAAACGCGTATCACTTTTGAGGCTCAGGCTCTTCAGTTTCACTGCTTTCTTCTTCCCAAAAACCGGGCCCATCCTCAAGCATATCAGGGGTTTGGCTATCTGTTACGGCTTCACCATCGCCCAAGCCTAATTCAGGGTGAGCTTGTGCGTATGCCTGATCGGCCTCTGCTTCTGCCTCCGCCTCTGCTTCTGCGATAACTTCTTCGTACCATTCCTCACCTTCCGGGGTCATGGTCACCACCATGGTGGAGGATTCCAAAGGAACTCCGATGTAATCACCCTGATCCGCAATCGGTACAGATTCACGTACTGTCATACGGTAAATACCGAAGAAACCGATCATAAGTAAGGTCAACGAAAGGCTGTAGACAAATGAATTGGGACCAAATTCTCCGATTAGAATTGAGCTTACAATAGGGCCGATCACAGCCCCTACCCCACCGATAACGATAAGCGCACTTGTTGCTGCAACTATTTCAGAAGCTTCCAGTCGGTCATTCGTATGAGCAATAGCAAGGGAGTAAAGCGGCATGCACAGTGCCCCAAACAACAATGAACTAATCAGGAACATGGGGGTTGCTTCAGGGCCTGAAAACAAGTTCAAAGAAAGGGCGACTATTCCAGCCAAAAGAGAGACAACAATAAGGACAATACGTCGATCAAAGGCGTCAGATGCCTTACCAATGGGGTACTGTAGAATAACACCCCCAATTGATACCGCGCCCATAAAGAAAGAAATATCTTTCGGGCTCATATTCAATTCACCGCCGTAGATAGAGCCAATGCCAAATATCTGAGCTTGGGCCACACCAACGCCAAATGCACAAACAAATCCTAAGGGAGATATTGCATATACACGCTTAAGGCTGACGGGCGACGGACTCTCAAATGCAGGTACTTGAGCCGCAGTTAAAGCTGTTGGGACCAAAGCAAGGGAAACGACAACAGACATCAGCACAAAAGGCGTAAAACTACCCGGGTCTGAAATGTTGATCATCAATTGACCCAGAGCCACGCAGCCGTAGAGAACAATCATGTAAATGGACAGAAGCTGACCACGGGTTTCGTTCGTCGCGCTGTCGTTCAACCAACTTTCGGCAACGATATACAGTCCTGCAAAACAAAATCCGGTAATCAGACGCATCGCCGCCCAGGCCGTGGGATCGATAAATACAGCATGGAGTAGGGCAGATGCAGAAGAAAGCGACGCCAAAGCAGCAAACACACGAACGTGCCCGACACGGGACAATGCCTTTGGCGTAATAAAAGATCCAACCAGATAACCCACAAAATAACAGGTCATCACGATACCTGTTGCTTCTGTAGAGAAGCCTTCTATGGATGCCCGCACACCAAGAACCGTACTCTGCAGTCCATTGCCAAGCATTAGAAAAGCGACGCCGAGTAACAGTGCCCATGAATTAGTTATAGCCGTCAGCATGATCTATATGTCCCTTGCCAGAGCGATCAAAGATAACCGAATTGAACTGAATAATAGTAGAGTGTATTGAACAATTGGACGAAAGGTTCTTATTTAACAACGACTTTTTATAAACTTGTTATCTTATTTTCATTTTCATTCAAATAAATTTTAGTTTCAAATATTTCAATGCCTTATAAAACTAAACTATTTGAAAAAGGCGATCCAAGTTACACTTCGACCGCCCGAAAAGTTCTAAACCCGCCAGGGCAGTACATATTATGCGTAAGGAGGTTCAAGTTTTTCTTGCTCAAAAGCAGATATAACTGAGGGTCGTTTACTCATTAATTTTACGTTTTTACCAAGATATTTCATATCCCGAGGTTTATTTTCTAGGAGCCGCCCCCACCGAGAAAGCATCAACACGTAGAAATCCAACAAAGACACAGCCTTACCCATCATGTAAGGGCCTTTTTTCCCGAGTTGCGCGTCAATAATACGGAAATAGTCATTCAATCGGGCTTCAGCAGCAGTTTTAATCCCAGCTGAATCATCCGCATCAGTACTGTAGCGATCTGAATAAAAATAAACCAAAAATTCAGTTTGAACCGTATTGGTTAGAAACATCAACCATTGGTAAAATTTTGCTCGTTCGGGGGTCGCCACATCAGGAGCCATCCGGCCTTCGGGATGCCGATCAGCCAAATGAAGACAGATAGCCGCAGTTTCAGAAATAACCATAGCACCGTCCTCAAGAACAGGAATACGCCCAGTTGGGTTTAGCGCTAGATAATCCGCACTTTTATGAGCTTGATTATCGCGATCAACATAAACCAGTTCATAATCAACGCTCAATTCCTCTAATAGCATATGCGGAGCCAGGTTCGCATTTCCAGGGTAATAGTGCAGTTTATACATGAGTTTGAATCCAGTCGTTAGATCGAGAGAGTTAACAATTCTGATAATAAACTCATCGGGTCAAGCAAAATTGCTTTCAGTCGGACCTGATCACTCGCGTCGTAATTTCATCTCATACCTTCCAATTCAATTAAATGAATCAAATTATGAAAAAATCTCAATCTGTTAGGCTGAATGATTAGGAATAGAAAGGAATTGGTAAGAATTAGGCCCTAGAATCATACTCAAATATGAAATGGTGCAAGCGTAGGTAATGAACGAAAATCGGCAATACAAGCGGTATTCTGCAGGGGACTGTGCCTCCTTGGGCCTTGATGGATCCTGGCACCCTTGTTCTGTCCAAAATCTTTCAAGCAACGGCTTGTTCCTCGAAACTTTTTGCCGCCCACCAATTGGTACCGTCGTTGAACTCAACCTCAGCAGTTTGGGTAAGTATTGCGGTACCGTCGTCAGACACGCCTGGGATGGTGTCGGTGTTCAATTTCGCGATGGGCACCCCCATGCAATCCCTGTTCACGACCATAGACAGGGTGCATTATTCAAAGATAATTAGGATGTTTTTATCTTTAGGCAGCAGGCTTGCGATTTTTCAATTTAAGCGCAGTGATCTTGTAGATATCGAGACCAGTTATACTGGATATTTCTCGAAGGGATAATTCCGTTTCTCGCAACAGTACTGCAGCATGGATCTTTGGTGGCATTCCACGCGGTTTTTTACTTCGGATTTTTTTCGGGCTCGCCAAAGATTTTTGAGGCTTATCATCCTTAGCTAAACCACGTTCATGAGCAGCTTTCAGTGCAGCTTCATGGCGTGCTTTTTCTTCCCGAAGATGGCCATCCATGAGATGAAGGGAGCCTGCAAAAACACGTTCTGTTGCTGACATACTATAAGACGCCGGCCGAGGTTTTTGTTTGGGCTCCTCCTCTTTAGGGCCACCTTCAGCGGCTTCCTCTAAAGTCATATCGTGTTTCTTAGCCATACGCTTGGCCGCTGCCAGTGCGTTATCTCTTTCACCCTCGTAAGGGCTTAGTGCAGCAACCTGCAACAGGTTGTGAAACCGGATACGCTCAGCTTCTGTAAATCCCTCACTAATTGTCTTGTTTCCTTAATCTTGAGTCATCCCGCTCATACTATGCAAAACTTACTTTAAGAGCAGTAAAAATATTTAATTTTTCTTCTGAGTTATTTCTTTATTTCGCTTCACAGAAGTCGATCTCTTCCTCGGCATCGTTCGGTTTCCTTCAAGAAGGTTCAACAACAAGATAAAGGGAATAAAAAAAAACCACATAGCGTAATAAACAAAGCGCGCCATAGATTATGTACTTCGTTGTTTCGTAGAAGATACATCATTTTGGTCTTCATTGTCTGCATCAATTGAAAACCGTCCAGCTGTTGTCTCGTGAGCTATTCCTGCGTGTAAAGCAAGTAAGACAATGTCTGCATCCACACTTTCATCAAAAACTTTTGTCATTTCCAACCGACGTAACATTTCAGCATTCAATTCAGTACCATTGGCACCTTCAAAGTCTTCAGTACCTAAGAAACAGTAGGTAAGAAAACAAGCCAGATCATGCAGGGTTTCCTCTGCACTGTTTTGCAGCAACCCGCGATCTTTCGCCAAACCATAGAGCGCAAGCTTAACAGCATCAGGTATGGATGAGCTATACGCCCCTGATCGCCTGAGGCCATCATCGATCATATGAATTTCTTTTTTACGACCAAAAAAGCCAAAGATCATTATTTAGGACCCAATACTGCTAAAAGCTCATGACAATGCAATTTGATAGGCCGCAGCGGTACTAAGAACACCTAATTTAAGCCCACAATTACTCACAAGCGCTCAGATATAGTGCATCTACGGGAGAAAGAAAACTCTGCATCTTCACATCGCAATGGGATTCCTGAATAAATTGGCCAAAATAAATTGTAGAGTAATTTGATTGCCCCAACGCAAATGCCGCACTAGCCTATGAACGAATAAAGTATAATATTTCCATTTTCGGGGCTTCACATGTCTAATACTGGTTTATCACACCGCTTCACAAAAGCTATCGTCCGCCAACCAAGCAAAAGTATTACTATGGGCCTTAGAGCCGATGATCGCGGTGAACCAGATGCCAATCAATTCGCCCAAGATCATAAATCCTACATCGCCGCCCTCGAAAGTGCGGGAGTATCTGTCAGTAGTTACCCTCCTCTAGAACAGTTCCCAGATTCAGTTTTTGTTGAAGATGCCGCCCTTTGTTTTCCAGAAGGCGCTGTGATCCTTAGACCTGGCGCGCCAAGTAGAACAGGCGAAGCAGAAGTTATGCATCAACTCCTCCTTTCGCATTTTGAAGATATCGAACGTATTGAGGACGATGAAGGATATGTCGATGGTGGCGACATTCTCGTAACTGAAAATGCTGTACTCGTTGGCTTATCCGAGCGAACAAACCAAGCCGGATTTGATGCTCTAAAGAAAAAAATTGCCAAGTGGGGCTACGAAGCAAAAGCGATCAACACACCCGAGGGCGTGCTTCACTTCAAAACAGATTGCGGCTTAATTGGGCCCAACGCCGTCCTGGCAACCTACCGCTTATCAAATGCAGAATGCTTTTCCGGCATGAAGGTTATCGAAGTTCCCCGGGGTGAAGAAACCGCCGCTAACGCCATTTGTGTCAACGATACGGTCCTTCTATCAGCAGGCTTTCCAAAAACAGAAGAACTACTTCGAAATGAAGGCTATCAAGTTACTTTGATCCCCACACAACAGGCTGCTCTTGTTGATGGCGGGCCTTCTTGCATGTCCCTTCGGTTCAACCCAATTAAGGGATAATGTTCCAATCCTTGAATATAGAACATAATTGAAATGTGTGGACGCTTCGCTTTAACGACACCTATTGCAGAACTTAGCAGTTTAATGGGCTTCCCAGAACGCCCAAACCTGGAAGAACGCTATAATATCTGCCCTACTCAGCCCGTTGCTGTTGTCGTTTTAGCGGGCAAAGGAAAAAAACACTTTACGCTTCATCGCTGGGGTTTGATTCCCAATTGGGTAAAAGAGCCAAATCTCAGCAAGCCAATGCACAATGCGCGCAGCGAAACCGTGAATGAAAAACCATCATTCAAAGGTCCATTTCGTGGGCGTCGCTGCCTCATTCCGGCAAACGGGTTCTACGAGTGGCAAGCAGGGCGGCAAGGTAAACAGGGCTATTATATATCTATGCCTGACAATGCCCCCTTCGCCTTCGCAGGAATTTGGGATGACTGGCTTGGCGCGGACGGGAGCGAGGTGCAGTCCTGCGCAATTTTGACGACAGATGCCGCACATGACATCTGTCATATTCACCATCGAATGCCGGTTATTTTGTCAAAAAGAAACTACGACAACTGGCTCTTTAAAGGCGGGCACGATCTGTTGCGCCCACTACCTATCAACAGTCTGAAAGCCACAGCGGTATCTTCTTTTGTCAACAATGCTCGAAACGAAGGATCGACCTGTCTGGAACCTCAAGCACAACAAACCGACCTTTTCTGAGGCGCCCTCTATCCAAGTGAGTGAATAAATGTCCGATCTAGTCCCTTCAATTTCCCGTAAATCGAAAAACTTCATGGGCGTTAATGACTACTGCGATAGCGACAATAGTCAGGCTGTCATTATGGGCCTTCCTTTTGACTGTGGCACTGATCCCATTCGTATTGGAGCGCGCCATGGCCCCGAATCAATTCGCAAACAATCCCAGATCCTTGACCCCTACATTTTTGGATACTCGGATATCAATCCAATCGAAGAATTGAATCTGACAGACTTTGGTGATCTCGACCTTACGGCTGGTAAATTGGATGATGCCTTCACTAAAATTGAACAGGCCATTGATCATGTTCTAAGCAAAAGGCTGATTCCTATTACCTTTGGCGGGGACGGCATGGTTAGCTTGCCGCAAATGCGCGCCATGGCAAAACACCATGATGATCTGGTTGTGCTGCACTTTGATGCCCACAGCGATGCCTATCCGATCCGAGATGAACAATACAACACAGCAACAACTTTTACCTGTGCAGCCCATGAAAAGCTGGTGGACACACGCAACTCTTATCACATTGGCTGTAGAGGTCCGGCTTCACAACCCGCTTTGGCAGAATTTGCAGGGCAGCTTGGTTATCGTGTCATTTCAATGGATCAATTGTTTGATGAAGGACCAACCCAAGTCATCAAGAAAATCAAAAACAAACTTGGTAACAGGCCGGTTTATCTCTGCTGGGATATGGACTTCTTTGACGCTTCCTGTGTTCCCGGCGTCTGCGAACCGACCTGGGGCGGACCGAGCGCGCGTGAAGGCCTGTCTATGCTCAAAAGCCTCGCGGGGCTAAATATTGTTGGCGTGGACATCAACACCGTCTGCCCGCCTCACGATCATACCAACATGTCAGCGCACCTTGCCGCAAATGTCGCGTTACTTGCTCTTCACCTGATCGCCCAAGAGTAACGATACAAAATCCACCTTCCGGGGAATTCCATACAAAACATCCTTTTTGCATCAGATCAAAATCGGTAAACCATCAATAATTTCTGAAATTAAGATTTCTTAAATCGGTTCTGTTCACTGCTAACAATATGACTATCCTTTGCCCAGTGATATTACTTGATTTCATATAAAAAATTTTAAATAACGAGGCCTAAAATGTCAGCAGCAGTTGTAAGAGACCTTCTCATATACCCAATAAAGTCGACTGCTGGAATTTCGATGCCTCAAGCATCCATACTGACATCTGGCCTCGCAGGGGATCGTCGCTATCTTATTACCAAGCCCGACGGCACTTTCGTTACCGGTCGTACCCACCCCAAAATTACCGCCATTACTTGCCAATATCGCGTGCAATTAATCACGCTCTCCCATGAAGACGTATCAGATCTAACCCTCAATCCCACTGATTTTCATGATCAGTATCTCGATACCTGCGTTTGGGGTACCAATATGATAGGTCAGGAATGTGGTCAGACTGCTGATACTTGGATTAGTGAGCTACTTGGTGAGCCCCTAAAGCTGTTGTACTTTGGTGATCGCTCTGAAAGGTTTGTCAAACAGCATCCCGAGAATGATGTCAGTTTTGCAGACGGTTTTCCGCTCCTGTTAATCGGTGACGGCTCTTTAACAGAACTCAATAACCGCCTTCTTGCCCCAGTAGCCATGGCCAACTTCCGCCCCAACATTACCATCTCAGGCACCAGTCCTTTCGAAGAAGATGGTTGGTCCCAAATACGCATTGGTGATGTCAGGTTTGAGCTGCCAGCTCCTTGTGCCCGCTGTGTATTTACAACTGTCGATCCTTACGCACATGTTGCAGATAAAGTCATTGAGCCCTTGAAAACATTAACAAGGTTTAGAAAAGAGGTCGACAGTAATAACGTCATGTTTGGCGAAAACATGATCCCGATTGATACCGGGACTGTTCGGATTGGCGACCCCGTAGAAGTCCTTAAGACCAAGAGCAAGCCAGTTTACATTGATAATTGGCAACCGCAGTCAAGTCGCCTTTCAAACCATTTATCTCCAAAGGCTTCAAGCAACTTTAACAAGACCCCGGTATTGTTACGTTGCGTTCAAGTGATTGATGAAACGCCTGACGTCAAAACTTTTAAATTTACAGCTGACCCTGTACAGAGATTTGACTACAAACCAGGGCAGTTTCTAACTCTTTATGTGCCGATCAATGGTACCACCGTTAGCCGCTGTTATACGATTTCGTCAAGTCCTTCTCGACCTGACCTTCTGAGCGTTACGGTTAAACGAGTATCAGGTGGGACAGTGTCAAACTGGCTACACGATCATGTAACAGTTGGGTCCAGTCTAGAGGCCAGTGGTCCCTCTGGTGTTTTCCATCTCCAGGAAAAGCAAAACCGGAAGCTTCTCATGATCTCCGGTGGATCTGGCATTACGCCAATGCTCTCTATGACCAGGTTCATGGCTGACATCGGTTTAAATTACGATGTTTGTTTCCATCATTCAGCACAAACACCCGTTGATTTAATCGCCTGGCAAGAGCTCAGCCTTTTGGCACACCAACTTCCGGATTTACACCTTTCTTACAACACCTCAAAAGGCTCTCCGACTTCGACAGCTGATGGACAAGGGTTTGAAGGTCGACTTTCTTCCGAGATAATTAAAAAAATATGCCCTGATCTCTTGGAAAGAGAGGTCTTTGTCTGTGGGCCCGACGGTTATATGAGTGCAACAAAAGAACTATTGTTTGGCCTCGGGCTTCCAAAGGATAAGTATAATCAAGAAAGCTTCTCGATCGAACCGCTTCCCTTACCTGACGATGCATCTAGTGCCTCCTACAACATAGTCTTTGCAGAATCTGGGATAACTGCCGAAATCAGAGGCAACCAAACAGTCCTCGACGCTGCAGAAGCCGCTGGTATTGAAGTATCTTACAGCTGTCGTGCAGGAATTTGTGGTACTTGCAAAAGTGATATCAAAAGCGGTGATATTCAGGCCTCAAACGCGATGGGATTATCTGATGAGGACAGTACAGATGGGCGTTTTCTTCCCTGTTGTAGCTATGCTAAATCAGACCTCGTAGTCGACCTTTAACTCAAGATTAAAGCCTATTCTTTCGAGACAACACTGCGAAAGAATAGGCTCTCTTATCTCAAATGTTTTTGAAAATTAAGCCCTCTTAGAGACCTTAATCCTCTTGAAGAGTGGGTATATCACTATAAAGGTCCAAGGCTTCTGGGTTTGCCAAAGCCTCTTTATTGCCAACCTCACGTCCATTGATAATATCGCGGACAGCAAGTTCCGTAATTTTACCCGAACGCGTTCTTGGAATATCAGTTACAGCAACGACTTTTGCCGGAACATGACGTGGTGTACAGCCCGTACGAATACGGGTTTTGATTTTTTTGATCAACTCGTCGCTCAAACTTTCAACACCGTCTTGAAGAATGACACAAAGCACCACACGAACATCGCCATCCCAATTTTGACCAACGACAATAGCCTCTCGAACTTCATCAAGAGTTTCGACCTGACGATAAATCTCGGCAGTACCAATGCGAACTCCACCGGGATTAAGCGTGGCATCTGAACGGCCATGAATAATCAAACCCCCGTTTTCAGTGACTTCCAGAAAGTCACCGTGGGTCCAGATGTTATTAAAACGAGCAAAATAGGCCTTGTGATAGCGAGAGCCGTCATCATCGCCCCAAAAACACAAAGGCATTGAAGGGAAAGGCTCTGTGCAAACAAGCTCTCCACGGTCATTAGAAACTGGCTTGCCCGTATCATCAAAAGCCGAAACCGCACATCCGAGGGCAGGAGTCTGGATTTCACCTCGATAAACCGGACCAATTGGATTACCCAGCATGAAACAGCCCAGAATATCTGTGCCACCTGCAATGGAGGCGAGTTGCACATCTTGTTTCACATAGCTGTAAACAAAGTCAAAACCTTCCGGTAATAAGGGAGATCCAGTAGAGAAAATTGCTCTAAGGTGTGGAAGCTTATAATTCTCAATCGGTCTTTCACCTGCCTTTTTGAGCGTATCTAAATACTTTGGCGAAGTTCCGAAATGTGTAACTTTTTCTTGTTCTGCGAGATCAAAGAGAATGGTTGGACTGCCCGCAAAAGGAGACCCGTCATAACAAATCAGGGTGGCACCACAAGCAAGTCCTGCCGCAAACCAGTTCCACATCATCCAGCCACAGGTCGTGAAATAGAACAGGCGGTCTTCTTCCTTCAAGTCGCCATGAAATTTGTGCTCAACCACTTGCTTCATCAAGGCACCACCGACCCGGTGGACGATACACTTAGGCGCACCCGTCGTTCCTGAAGAGAACATGATATAAAGCGGATGATCAAACCCCTGACGGACGTACTCAATTTCCTTGGCTTCAATAGGCGCAATAAAATCACGCATATCCACCGCTTTATTTATCTCACCAAGATCAAGGGGATCCCCTGACCAAGAAAGCACAACAACCTTCTCGATTGATGCGATTTGATCAGCAACTTCCCGTACCTTGCCGAGAACATCATGGTTTTTCAGGTTATAGTCATAGCTGTCTGGTGCGATAAGAACTTTTGGTTCGATCTGACCAAAGCGGTCAAGTATGCCCTGCACACCAAAATCTGGTGAGGCTGAGGACCAGACCGCGCCAATGGCTGTCGTCGCAAGCATAGCTACGATTGCTTCAGGCATATTAGGCATCAATCCCGCAACGCGGTCACCAGGCTCTACGCCTTGTGCTTTTAGGGCCTGAGATAAACGGGAAACTTCATTGTAAAGCTCATCTCTGGAGAGGGATCTTTGACGGCCCCTTTCTCCCCAAAAGACAATTGCTTCTTGCTCTCCACGATAACGCAGGAGATTTTCTGCAAAATTGATTTTGGCATCAGAAAACCACTTACTGGCCTTAATATCAGTGTCGTCTCGTGTATAGACATGATCGCCTTTGTGGCCAGGAATTTCAATATAATCCCAAGCAGCAGACCAAAAATCAGCAATATTATCAACGGACCATTGATGCAAAGAGGCAAAGTCTGTTACCGAAGCTCTGCCTTGAGTCTCAAGCCAAGTCATAAAATCTGTGACGACCGCATTTTTCACGCGGTCTTCACTTGGTGTCCATAGTGGTTTTGCCACAGAAGTCATGATGCCTATCGCTCCCTGATATTTTTTTGTTTTGTCGCCAACATTTTAATTTTAGCTGATATTTATGCTGCACCGCACACCAGCCGTCAAGTCACTCGACAACAATGCAATCAAGCAGAGGTAAAGCTATTGATTTTCTAAGTGAATATCATCCATAGAAGCCGTGATATAATTTACCAAACGGAGTCCTGCCTCGCTTAGATTCCCCTGCCGATAAAACAGGCCAACCTCGACATCCGCCAAACCAGGATATCCACTTTCAGCTGCCACAACCCTTAAACTGTCCGGTACCGTTTTCTCAGACAAAACTGTTAAGCCCAGTCCTGCTTTTACCGCGGCCTCAATTCCTGACTGGCTTGGACTGCTGTAAGCCACGCGCCACTTTTTCCCGGCCCGATTCAAAGCTTGCACTGTCCTTTGGCGATAGAGGCAGCCTTGTGGATAGACGATTAACGGCAAAGTTTCCTCTTGAAGGATTTTCTCATCACCATTACTTACCCACGCCAAACGATCTGACCATGTTTTTGCGAGCGAAGGAGATTTTTCTTCTCCACAAAGGGCAATGACCACATCATATTCATTGCTATCAATACCCTGTATAAGATCTCTGCTGATGCCGCAGTTAACCTCAAGTGTGATCCCTTCATGGGCACTGGCAAAACCACCCAAAATCGTTGGCAGTAGCGAAACCGCAAAATCGTTAGGGAGGCCAACTCGGACCACTCCCCCTATTTTTGGTGATTTCAAACGAGAGATCGCCTCATCGTTTAAAGCCAGGATTTGCCGGGCATAATCTCGGAGGATTTCACCCTCTTCCGTCAACTCTATCTTTCGTCCGGTGCGGCTTAAGAGAGGAACTTCGAGTAGGTCTTCTAACCTTTTCAGCTGTAAGCTAATAGCTGGTTGAGATCGCCCCAAGACTTCTGCAGCCCGGGTGATGTTCCCGAGATCATTTACTATCGAAAAGGTTCGCAGTAAATCGGTTTGAATATTTATCATAAGGCGACCGCGCTCTTTGTCTGTCTTGGTATCCAATTCCATTATGCGCAGGCCTATCCTCATGAGGAAATAGTCTTATTATACCAACGCCCCTTAATATTGCCCGGTGGTATTAAAGATAAAGCCCGGCACTGAACTAGCAATGCCGGGCTTACTGAAATCAAAACCTAATTTGCATTAGTTATTGATGATGTTGTGCTCTGGTCCATAAGGGAACTTTGTGATGTTTTCTGCGCCATCCTGACCAATAACAAGGATATCGTGCTCGCGATAACCACCAGCACCCGGATTACCTTCTTCAACCATGATCATAGGCTCCATGGAAACAACCATTCCCGGCTCCAGAACCGTCTCGACGTCTTCACGGAGTTCAAGACCAGCTTCACGGCCATAATAGTGACTTAGGGTACCAAAGGAATGCCCATAACCAAAGGTGCGATACTGAAGCATATCGTGCTTTTTAAAGATCTCATTGAGCTCTAAAGCGATATCACAGCACCGAACACCTGGTTTGATCAACTTTAGACCAGCTTCATGAACCTCTACATTCGCATTCCAATAACGCATGTGTGCATCAGAGGCGTGACCTGCAAACAAAGTACGCTCAAGTGCCGTGTAATAACCTGCAATCATTGGAAAGCAATTGAGGCTCAAAATATCACCTGATTCGATTTTCTTGCTGGTCACAGGGTTATGCGCCCCATCTGTGTTGATCCCGGATTGGAACCAAGTCCAGGTGTCCATCAATTCGCCATGAGGGAAAGTATTTGCGATATACCTGACCATGGCTTGCGTTGAATGAAGCGCTACTTCGTGCTCTGGCACTCCAACAGCAATAGCCTCTGCACAGGCGGCCCCACCAATGTCCGCCGTTGCTGCACCATGCTTGATGATCGCGATTTCTTCCGCTGATTTAATCATACGCATGCGCATTGTTGGCGCAGCAATATCAACACACTCTGGCATGCCCAGAGCCGTTGACATTTTCTCTTTGTTATCAAGATTAATATGATCGAATTCAAGCCCCACGCGTCGTGAATTAACGTCAGCAAGCTCCTGCTGAATGGCATAAAAATAGCTGTCTTTTTGCCAATCGGTATAAATTACATTGTCATCGAAGCTCCGACGCCACGGCTGACCGCCATCAATGTTTGCAGTAACGGAGACATGTTTATCCTGGGTAATTACGAGCCCATAAGGACGACCAAAAGAACAATACACAAAGTCATTGAAATAATTGACATTGTGATAGGAAGTAAGAACCACCGCATCAATATCCCTTTCCGCCATATAAAGACGTAATTTTGTTATACGGGCTGTCATTTCTTGCCTAGAAAATGTGCCTTGTACTTTTTCACCATTTCGGATGCGCAGGGTTCGTTCCATTACTTGCTCCACTAAAGCTCTGATTAATATTTAGCTCAGTAGTAACAAAATCATTTTCATAAATATAATTTATAATTTGAATTCAATCATAAATTATATTTATGATTATTGGATTTGATGGAATATCTTTAAATCGTAATGCGAGGGCCACCTTCGGGGGAAGGTAACCCTCGCGACGCAAAGCCACCAACTTTTAAGGGAAAAGTAGCGGCTTAAACGTACTAGAAAAAAGACGCTTAAATAGATCCGATTAAATCGACTCACATTGCGTTCTTTTAAGATATATATTGATAAAGCGTAATATTATAAGGAAATCAACAAGATTTAATTGTGACAAATTCTCATAAAACTTTAATTATTACAACAAGATGAAAATAATTCAAACTTCAAGCTTTTAGTATATGCAAGCAGTGGCTTACATCTTGCCCATCCTCAGCCATAGGCATATCTATCGCATCGATTTCGACCAAATGTTGCCTTGAATCAGGAACAACCCCCTGAGTGCGACCGATATATGGGCCTTTACTTATTTCCGCAAAATAAGCATAAGCCCCGCCCTTCCACTTTACACCAACCGAAGCACAGAGGAGCTTATTGGTTAAATCCTGATCACGTAATTTAACAAAATCAGACCCATAAACTCTGAATCTAAAATCGTTATCTTCCTTTTCTGAAACAGAAACTCTACTGTGAAGTCCAAAAAAATCATCGTATTGGAAATCACTCCATGCAGGTAGTAAATGCCCCTTCCGTTTGGAAGACCACAAATCAATAACGTCTTCGAAACCAATAAATGTTGGTAGGGGGTTAAGGGAATAACATTGTCTATTCAATTCGTGCTGGGAAAAGGAGCGAATACCCTCGATTAGCAAAATAATTACCCTATAAAATTGGTTGTAGGAGTCATTATGGCTCGCTACAGATTAACAATTTATTCAATCTATAGTTTAAATAATAAATATTACGCCATTTTTAATGATGTATGGCGACAAAATAAAATACGTTTTCCCTCAATAAGCTGTTCAATTTTCAATATGTATTTCTTTTAAATTCCATATCCAATTTGAAGTTGGAGTCTCTTCATAATCGGGGCTTTTTATCAAACAAGGAAACAACAATCGGGTTGGCCCCTTTTTCTCGACAGTAATCTCTTGCTGCTGGTAGCGGGTAGCGACAAATGAACAGTTGCTCTGCCAAATCTTCCTGTCTAGTTCGATAACGTAACCGTCCAACGCCACCATGCGAACCGTCCCGGCATCAGTGATACCTGCCAAGGATAAAATGTCTTTTAGCAAGACCCCTTGATATTTTCCTTCTTCCCCCTTCCAAATCGCGGGGACCTCAGTTTCGTACAAAGAGATTTTCTCAAGATCAACTAATCTAAATTTCGTTATCTTATCACCATCAATAATCAGCAGGATTCTTTTATTACTCGTGGATTCTTCCAATTGTCCTTCGAACAGATTAACCGGTCCCGCTTGAGCTGGTAAGCCATATAAAATGGCAAGGAAAAATCCACCCGAAACTAGTGCCCGAAAGAGAAAAGACAACCCCATATTAAGTACTCACAAGATGTTAAAATCGCTCAAAGAAATCATACATTTCCCGGCATAAAGAAAATCTTAAATTTCTACATTTTTGTCGATAAAATTTGTGTTTATACAACTCTATAAAAGATTAATATTTTTCAAAAATTGATGCTCATTCCTTTAAGTTATCATTCCTATTAAAGAACTTTTAAATGCCTCTAAACACTATCTAAGCATTTGTTTTTTTGTTATTTTTTCATTCGCAGAAGTAAAAATACTCACGAACAAACCTCAAAGTGTATACACTCTCAAAAATCACCTTTTTAACAAAAAAATAACGGATACAAGATTACCATGATCCTCTCGCAGAAATACAAATTATCGAGATTAAAAATCACAACTGTGAAATGAATTAAACCCACTTCATATGAGAAACTCGTAACGTTGCCGACAGATCTATATTGGTAAGATCCTAGAAAGGTCTATCCCTTGGATATTGCGTCAAAAGAAATGGTCGAAGAAGCATATTTCGAAACAGTTACCGAAGCTATGACCAGAAACGAATCACTCCTGACGGCCCATAAAGAAGGCGTAACTGCCGCGGCAATGCTTTTAGCCGCGTTAACAGGCGTTGATGACGAAGAAGCCAAAAAAGAGGTCATCGCTCTGGAATTAAGACCACAGGATTAGTTACATTTACATTCATATAATTCGACTGGTTTACTTCCTCTGGGAAAGTAGTTCCTCTTAGTCAGGTTCAGACATCCAGCCTGACGACTCACGAATAACGAGCCCTCAGGTACCAGCCAATTCAACCGCCCTTTGCCGTAAAATGAATTTTTGAAGCTTTCCAGTTGAGGTTTTAGGGATGGTTTCAAAAACAAATTTACGCGGCACCTTAAAAGAAGCCATGTTCTCTCGGCACCAGCTATTCAAGTCTTCATGCGAAGCCGTTGCCCCCTCTCCTAATTCGACAAAAGCGCAAGGGGTTTCGCCCCATTTATCATCGGGCATAGCGACAACTGCTGCGGTTGCTACAGCGGGGTGTTTATAAAGTACATCCTCAATCTCTATTGATGATATGTTCTCTCCACCGGAAATAATAATATCCTTGGATCGATCTTTGATTTGGATATAGCCATCTTCATGCACAACGCCGAGATCGCCTGAGTGAAACCAGCCCCCGGCAAAAGCTTCGGCACTGGCTTTTTCATTCTTCAAATAACCCTTCATCACCACATTGCCACGAAACATTATCTCACCGATGGTTTCACCGTCACGCAGAACCCGCTTCATGGTTTCTGAATTGAAAACATCGAGATCTTCGAGGGAGAGATAACGGACGCCTTGGCGTGCCTTTAATGCCGCTTGAGTGACCAATTCCAACTCGTCCCACTCCTGATGCCAATCGTTCACCACAGAGGGGCCATAAGTTTCCGTCAGACCATATAGGTGTGTCACGTTAAAACCCGCAGTTTTCATATCTGAAAGTATTTGTTCGGGAGGAGGTGCCGCAGCTGTAAAAAATTCAACCTGTTGATCCAGATCTCTTTTGTCTTCATTCGCAGTCGAGAGAATAATCGACATCACAACCGGCGCCCCGCAAAGATAGGTTACCTTATGGTCTGCCAGAGCGTCCCATATTGGTTTACCACGTACCCACCGAAGGCAAACATGAGTGCCGACAACCGCCGAAATGGTCCAGGGAAAACACCAACCATTGCAGTGGAACATGGGTAAGGTCCACAGATAGACAGCATGCTTTTTAATCGACGCTGTAATGGCATTGCCTTGCGCCAAGAGATACGCTCCCCGGTGATGATATACCACGCCCTTGGGATCACCTGTGGTACCAGATGTATAGTTGACCGAAATCGCGTCCCACTCGTCTTCGGGCATAAGCCAGTCAAAAGCTGGATCGCCAGTGGAAATAAACTCTTCGTACTCTATATCTCCCAGCAGCTTACCTGATTGCTGAAATTCCAGATCATCGTAATCAACAACCAGAGGGTTTACTGACGCAAGCGATAATGCCTTTTCAATAACCTCCGCAAACTCCCGGTCGGTAATAAGAACCTTGGTGTCGGCATGATCAAGTTGGAAAGCAATTACTACAGGGTCAAGCCGTGTGTTCAAGGAATGCAACACCGCCCCGCACATCGGCACACCGTAATTAGCTTCCAACATGGCCGGAGTGTTCGCAAGCATGACGGAAACAGCATCTCCCCTGCCGATGCTTTGTGTTGTAAGTGCAGATGCCAATTGTCGAGAACGCTTATAAAAATCTTTGTACGAACGACGTAATTCACCGTGTATTATAGCCACATGGTTTGGGAAAACAGAGGCCGCCCGTTCAAGAAAGGCGAGTGGCGTAAGCGGCTGATAATTGGCTGGATTACGCTTTAGACCAGTGTTGTATGGATTACTCAACTTACCAGCTCCCCTAACTATATTATGTCGTTCATAAATTTAGGCATCACCAATTTTAAGCATCGTGCCATTCAGGTGGGCGTTTTTCAAGAAAGGCTCTGATACCCTCTTGTGCATCTTGCTTAAGCATGTTTTCAACCATCACTTCAGAGGCATAAGTGTAGGCATCTGACAGAGACATTTCCTTTTGCTCATAAAAAGCGCGCTTCCCAATTGCCAACGTCATCGTTGACTTCGAAGCAATTTTTTTGGCCATATCCATAGTCTGCTTGGTGAGATCCTGGTTGGTTGTGATCTTGTTTATCAAACCAATATCTTCAGCCTTCTCGGCGCTCACCATCTCTCCCGTCAAAAGCATTTCCATAGCATGCTTGCTCGACACATTGCGAGAGAGCGCCACCATTGGCGTAGAACAGAACAAACCGATATGAACACCGGGTGTCGCAAAGCGGGCGGTCTTGGCAGCCACCGCCAAGTCACAGCTTGCAACCAGCTGACACCCTGCTGCCGTCGCAATACCTGTAACTTCTGCAATAATGGGTTTGGGGTGCTGTACGATTGATTGCATCACCGCAGAACACTTCGATAATATTTTACTGAAATAGGTCTTGCCCTGATCACTGCTTTCTCGGGCCGCAGTCAATTCTTTTAAATCATGCCCAGCACTAAACGCAGGCCCATTGGCGGCTAAAATGATAACTCTGACTTCAGAGTTGGCTTCTGCTTGCGAGAAAGCTTCTGCGAGTTTATCCAGCATCTCTTCTGAAAGCGCATTTCGACGCGCGTGGTCATTCAAAGTCAGACGAAATATACCGTTCTCATCTAGTTCTCGAAGCAACATATCTGAAGAAGAATGAACTGGGATTTCCGCTTCGCCGACTTCTCTAATTTTAGTCACGTACTTTGTCCCCCAATACATTTCACAATCATTTTTTTGATTACACTACTGGATTTCTGCCGAGCGTATAATATTTATATTCATGGTCCGTTATCACATTTTACCTTTCACCAGATATCTAAAGAAAGCTCTGCAGCTCTTATTCAGGCGAGGTACTTGCACTTAAGCCTTAAATAAAGAAAGGCTAATGACAACAATATCATGAATGAATAAGTCGCCCCGTCCAAGTTGGTCGTGACATTTCAATCTTTGGACACCTGTTCATCACAACTTTTAAACCCGCATCTTCAGCCAGTTTTGCGGCGGCATCGTTACGGATATCGAGTTGCATCCAAATCACCTTAGCGCCGATCTCAATCGCTTCTTTCGTGACATCCAAGGCCGCTTCGGATGAGCGAAAAACATCAACCATATCAATACTTCGCCCAAGATTCTCGCGAAGGGATAACAGAGAAGAATAACAAACCCGGCCATGAATTTCTTTTCCCTCCTGCCCAGGATTGACGGGAAACATTTCATAGCCCTCGTCGAGTAACGCCTTGAAGACATAATTACTTGGTCTTTCAGGCTTCGTGCTTGCGCCAACCACTGCGATAGACCTAGCCTCCCTCAAAATTTCTCTGAGATATTCTTCAGAGTAGTCATCGTGGCTCATCATCGATATTTCCATCAGGGATCAAATATACTAAAAAATATCGTGCTATTTTTTATCCAAATTCGCCAGACCTTTTGTTTGATCCCCATTGAACAGTAAAATTTAAGGTTAAGCTCTTTAAACCATGCGCCTTAGTTCATCACGACTATGATGAACTAATGAGTTCATTTGTTATCCATCTAGAGACATTGATTGTGCCGTTGTTAGTTTATCGTATTATTCAATCATGTTATTAAAATCTCACATCATTTTACTACTAATTGCAGCGTTCATTGTTGGCTGCATCACACCGGGATATTCGGAAGAACCTAGATTGTCCTTGGATGATAAAACCATCATTCAACAAGGAGGCGCTGCCCACTTTTTATTGGAGGTCGATTCCAACCGCATTATCGAAGATGTATTAGAGAATTTTGTCGAAGATATTCGCCGTATCTTACGCCAAAACAGGCTTGGATACAGCGGATTGAAAGTTGTAAATGATCGCGTTCAAGTCACTATTATATCTCCAAAACAAATCGAGAGCGCCCTAAAGTCCATTAGGTTAAATTATCCAGCTGTCATTTCCCAACCTGACGACCGCTCGACCTTAACGATTGGAATGGAAACTGATGAGAAAAAAGAGATTATTGACGCAGCAATTTCAAGCACAGTGATCAAATTAAGAGAACGATTATCTTCTCGGCTCAGAAATGATAAAACTTCCTTCGTACAACGGGTAGGAAACTCAAATCGGATCGTCTTACAATATCCAGCTGGCTTTGATCCTGATAACCTTCCACTACTCATCCAGGGCCGTCCTCCCCGTCTAACGCTTCAAGCTGTGGATGAGCGTATACTTGAGGATGGAATAGTTCCAGCAGGTAGCGTAGCACTCCGCCAACTACTTTCATTTGATTCAGGTAAGGCCACCGACAGCAACTCTAGACAGGTTATTATCAAGAAGAGAGTTTTACTAGGGGGGAAGAATATTCGGGGTGCTGAAATGATTAACAACAAAAATGGCATTCCTGAGATACATTTAAAACTAGATCGACTTGGCTTATACAGAATTCAAACTGTGATAGGGCAAACAATAGCTTTTGTCTTGAACAACAGAGTCATTGCAATACCAACTGTTAAAGGCTCTTTGAAGAATCGAACCATTATCCTGCAGGGACAATTTTCTCTTCAAGATGCGAGTATGTTTACAGAAAAAATCATGATGTCTAAGTTGCCCTCCGACTTCGAGGTAATCCGTAAATGGGTAACTCCGCCTGGATTCAATAATACAGTATTAGTAGGAAACTAATTTGGTCCTCGGTGTATCCTAATCGCTTTGATCGATTTCAGTATTTATCGGATGTTCTCGCCACTCTTAGTTACTGAGATTGCAACTAAATATTATGGTGCCCCAAAGCAGATTTGAACCGCTGACCCCTTCATTACGAATGAAGTGCTCTACCAACTGAGCTATTGGGGCACACATGTAAAAATACCATAGATAAATCGTGAGATGAAACCCCTAAACTCTCGTTTAACGAGTAATTTCGACACAACCTACAGACTTATCCAACCCCTTAAGCGCCCACGTCTCTCGCGGCACCTTCAATAGCGGTAGGCTTCGTAATGATGACTTCGTGCTCCCCCGTGTGCTCTAGTAAAACTGGAGGCGCTGAAGTTGGCTTTTGATTATTAACTTCCAATGCCTTTTCTTCTCGTAGCACGGTTGGCCGTTTCCAGCTCAGGGTATCAAACGAACGGCAATCACCACAGTGGGCCTGCCAGCTATCCGCGATGGCACCGCAAGAGCTACAAACCCAATTGTGCGCAATCAAAGCGGTTTCTGCTTTTTCAAACCACTCGGCAGCGGCGCGGGTATCACCGTGCTCTTCGGTTTCAAGACGCCCCATCAAACGACAGACAAGACGGCTGGGGCCACTTTCTTCCGAGGCTAGCTTCAAATACCTGCGGGCTTCACCCCATAGCTTGGCCGATAGGTTTGCTTCGGCGAGAGCAATATGGCTTTCGTAATGATCTGGATTTTTAGAAACCATCTGACCTAAACGCCTTACCCGCTCAACAGCCGATTCCGCAGGCCAGAGAGCAACATAGGCGCGTGCCAGATCACGGTGTGGTTGTTTGGACCAAGCTTTCCGAAGCGCCTTTTCTGCGTCCTTCGTTTTACCTAACCGACCATAAGTACCCGCAAGAAATGTAACCGCAGGCACGAGATCAGGGGCAAGTTTATAGGCTTCTTTCGCGTGTGTCAGGGCCTCTTGTTCTTGGTCCTTATCCCCAGCGCTCAAGGCTTGTTCTAGTTTGACGACAGCACGTTTTCGACCGGCATCTGCATTGCTTAATACTTTGGTCTTCGCGCCTTCTTTTAGCGCCTGATCAGCAGAGGCAAAATCACCTGTTGCTTCAGACAACTCAAACAAACTTTCCAAGACCCAAGGCGTTTTTGGGCTTAAGGCATGGGCTTGTCTGGCCAGCTCAAGAGCGATTTTAAGATCGCCGCGACGCTGTGCTTGCATCAAGAGCCCTCGTAAACCGAGGAATTTGGTTTCCTTGCTTTCCAGCATTGCCGTGAAATAATTCGTCGCGGCCTCTTCATTGCCCTGAAGTTGAGAGGCCTGAGCAGACAACAGCATCGTCAAGGGAGGCTCGTCTGAAAGTAGTGCCTCTGCCTTTCGCGCCATAGCCATGGCTGTTTGCGCTTCACCAGCGGCGACAGCGACCATACCGTGGGTAAGGGCTTTGTAACCCCTTTTCTTACGGTTGTCTTGCCGCGCCTGACCAAAGAGAGCCGGCGCATTGATCATGCTTCGCCAAAAGCGATAGATAAAAGCAGCAGAAACCGCCAGAGCGACGGCCCCAAGAAAGAGAACACCAACCGTGGTCTCCAGGCGATAGCCGATCCAATCAACAGATACGGTACCGGGCCTGTTCGCAATCCAGATAACAACGGTCAGAACCAAAGCCAATTTGATGAAGTAAATCAGAGCACGTTTCATATTATTGTACTCCCCCGACACCGCTACCTTGTTCGGTCACACCGATCAAAAGTAAGGCCAGCTTGCCGCTAACCCGCTCCCCGTCCTGACGCTGTTTTGCCAAAACCAACCATTTATCCATGCCACTGCTTGCGGCACTTGTGAGGTTTTCGAGTTCTCGCAAAGCACCAGAGAGATCTCCTTCAACAAGGAAATTCTCGGCTCTGGCAAGAACACTTGAGGTTCCCACGCCATCCAAAATATCAATGGGGCGAATTGAGATTACATCGCTTACACGACCAACCGCCTTATCAACCCAGGTCTGCCCACCAGCAATTTTATCCGCAGACAGCGCGTTCCTCGCGGCGGCCGGAAAGTCTGCACGAAGTTCGGTTAGGCTCGGAAGCCCTGCTGCTGCAAAAGAAGAAAGTGGGGAGATCAGATCCTGAACGGTCCCAGTTGCAGGAGCAACAGCACGGAGCAGATCCAGTTCCTTGATGAACGGACCCGATCCACGCAGAGCATCACGTAATTGCAGCACACCTAAAGCAAGATAGACATCACCTGTTGCCGGGCTGGAACGAACAGGTTGCCCTCCTTTAAGGGTATCAACCTGTGATGACAGAGAGGACAGCTGAGACTTTAAGCTATTCAATTGCTGTAAGGAAACACCCGTCGGAGAAGATACCGTTGAGCTGGATATCGATCCAGCTCCAGAACTTCCACCTGTTGCGAGAGACATTTCCAACTCTTGTAATCGGTCTTGGGTTTTGCGCATTTCACCACGCAATGAATCCATTAGGCCTTGATCAACATCACCAGTTGTCACCACCACGCCACCACTGGTTAAATCCTTCAATTGGCGATCAAGTTCTGATTGGTGAAGCTTCAAAGTGCGCACTTCTTCGGAAAGAGATAAGAAACGGTTCTCGTCAACGCCCTGGCTTTGATTATCAAAGGCGTGTTGTTCAAGACCGACGATTCTATTTTCGAGATCAACAACCGAACTGTTAGCAGGATCGCTTCCCAAGGAAGGTATATTTTCAACAAGCGGCAACCAATGGCCACGGAAGAAAACAATTCCAGCAACAGCAAGAGCACAAAACCCCATACCATACAAAAAGCTGTTCAGGCCTCCGCCTTTACGAACCACCACATTCTGCGGAATGGTTTCACTAGAAGGATCAGCATCCAGCTTATCTTTCGTCGCATCATCAGATGAAGACTTATCGACGGAAAATTTACTTCCCGAGGAAGGCACCGAGCTTTTTGTTTCCGGGATAGATGATTTGGATGAAGCTGCTTTTCCAGAAGATTGGCCGGAAGATTGACCAGATGATTGATCCGTTTTGATTTTGTCGCTGCTCTCTTCTTGCTCAGGTGCCTCGTTTTGCAGGTTATCACTCTCACGCACACGCGTTACATCTAAAGTGATTTTGGCTTTAGCGGCGGCCTGAAGAATTTCTTCATGGCGGGCAGCAGGGATCGAATCACGCTCTTTCCATCCTTGAACTGTGCTAACCGCGATACCGAGCTTGTTCGCAAGAGGGCGTAAGCCGCCAAAGGCCGTAATAATTTCGTTTGTCGGGCTCTCTTGCACTGAAGGAGAAGAGCTTTTGTCTTTATCAGCGGCTTGAGAAGATTCTTTGCCCCCAGAGCTAGCAGCAGAGTTAACAGGGGAGTTTCTTGATTTATCGCCCGATTTATTGGCCATTCTTAACCTCAGTCATCCAGAAATCTATTTTCAAGAAAACTATGCGCCAGAGTTAAGGGAAAATCTAGTACGTACGTACACTTATTTGTAAGAAGCGATTAACTTAAGTAAAGACTGCCTAGTTGGCCGATCCGATATCATAATTTCCAAACCCTGAATATGTTCAAGATGTTTGGCAACGGCAGAGCTTAGGCAATAGGCTCTACACTCTATGAGCTCCTTCTCTAGTTCCGCTCTCTTTAGTAGCTTTAAGAATATCTTGGATGATCGAGGAGAAAAAAAGCTTATTTCTTTGATTTCATTAGATTTTATTTGATCAATAATGCTAAAATTCAAACTCTCCAATGCCTTGGCTTCATAGAGTATTTCCCGTTGATAGTGAAACCCTCTCACCCTCAGAAGTCCGCCGAGATCTCCAGCTAATTTGGAAGCTGCGGGATGAAGTAAACGTCCCTCATTAGGATTGAGGTTAGAACTTATTAGTTCAGCTAGATCAGCAACATCCCCATTTGCAGAAAACACATTTTCGAATCCGGCATGCCGCGCTGCTTGCGCAGAAGAATCGCCTACACAGTAGACAGGAAGGTTAAAATCGTTAGATCTTTGACAAATCGCACGTACACCATTCGCAGATGTGATCAAAATAGCTTGTACGTTTGAAAAATCTAAGTTTGCGCCTTCAAAAAAATGGATATCAAACACAGGAGAAAGGACGACTTCTCGCCCAACGGCCTTTAGTTCAGAGATAAAAGGCTCCTGATCTACCGTTGGTCGCGTAACGAGATGCTTTGTCATCGTGATCTCTGAGCTAGCTTTATATCAAGTTCTCTATTCGGCCTGTTGTGCTTCGAGAATTCTAAAGAATTCTTCACCCGCTTGTTCTTTTAGGTCACGTCCTGCAGATCGCCCCATCTCTATCGCCTCAGTTACGGGGCCTCGACGTTCAGTCGTAAAAATCTCACTGCCATCTGTCGCAGCCAGCATAGTACGAAGATGCATTTCGTCCCCATTGATTTCTGCAAGGGCCGCAATAGGAGTACGACAAGAACCGTCAAGCTCAGCAAGACAGGCACGTTCAGCAGAAATACGCTGCATAGTTGGCTCATGATGGATCGCATCCACATAAGAGCGTACACGAGTATCACCGATACGGATTTCTAGGCCAACGGCCCCCTGAGCAGGGGCAGGTAACATTTCTTCTATCGAAAGCGCAGAAGTAATTAATTCTGACTGCCCAAGACGGTTCAATCCCGCCACAGCAAGAAGCGTGGCATCAACCTGACCTTCTTCTAACTTACGGAGTCTGGTCTGTACTGATCCCCGAAAGGTTATTACCTCAATATCAGGACGCTTGGCTTTGATCTGGGCTTGGCGACGTAAAGAAGCTGATCCAACAACAGCTCCCTTTGGAAGGTCTGCCAAAGTTTTACCCTTGTTGGAAAACAGGGCATCTCTTGGGTCTTCTCGTTCCAAAACCGTGGATATCTCCAATCCATCTGGCAACCATGTCGGTACATCTTTCATGGAATGAACGGCTATATCGATGCTGCTATCTTGAAGCCCATCTTCGATTTCTTTGGTAAAAAGCCCCTTGCCGCCAATGGCTGAAAGAGCACGATCTTGAATCATGTCCCCTGTGGTCTTAATGACAACGATTTCGATCGCACTATCAGAGGCGAGATCGGCATGGGCGGCACCCAATAAGCGCTTTACTTCGTTAGCCTGAGCTAGAGCAAGCGGGCTACCACGGGTACCAAGTCGGAGGATGGGGTGATCAGTCATCAATAACAGCCATTATATTTAAATTTGTGGGTCAGTTCCATTTTCAGGGCCACCTTACCCGTTCAAGATGATTCCGACAATTCCTACAGCAAGAAGAAGCGACGCGACCAAGCGACGCAGAACCGCCCCTTCTCTTAGGTACAGGCCACCGATCAGAACTGAGATTGGAATAGAGGCCTGACGAACAGTGGCAACCGCTGCAACATCAGCTCCCTCACTATAAACATAGAGAATGAGATAATAAGAGCAGTAACAAATAGCCGCGATCAGCAAGTAGTGTAGAGGTTTGGTGATAATGGCCTTCAAGCTTCGCAAACCTGTATTGTCCCGATCTATGAGCCAATAGAGCATGCAATAGCTAGGAAAACATAACACGTTTACCCAAAAGTTCAGTACAGGAGGCTCGATAATCTGCATCGAAGCCGCATCTGCGAGAGTATATATTCCCGTGCCCAAAAGCGCGAGAAGAGCAAAGCCGAGAGTTATCGGGTCATCCAACAACCGTCGCCCTCGTCTGTATTGTAGAGCAAATGCCCCGGCCAAGACTATGATAACAAACAGAATAACCAGTAAATCATATGACTGGCCAAGAACAAAAAAGTTGAATGAAATCACAATTACCGGTGTAGAGCGTACGATGGGATAATAGGCCGATAGATCTCCGCGGCGTAAAACAATAACCAGCCCGGTGCCGTAACACATCTGCCCGATCCAAGAGAGCAGAATACTGTCCCAGACCAATAAAGCACCGCCAAAATCATAATCAACAAGTAGAATGTGTGTGAAGGAAATAAGGATAAGACCAACAGTCAGGGCGAGAAAGGCTACCCGTTGGTCGTCATCTTTTTTAATAAGGGTATTCCAAAGCGGATGAAGGCACGCTGATAAGATTACCAGTACAGCAATGGTTATTCCCAATTCGTCCCCCAACAACATATCAACTGGCTAACTCGGCAAGAAGGTAAGCCTGATTTAATATTTCTGTAACATTATATCGTTGTTATGACGCAGGAACTGGTTAACTCCTAATAAATTCTATAGATCTATTTCCTAATTTATCAATGCACTCCCTCTTAAAGGCTTTCTGCCCAATCAATCCCGCGTGCTATCCACTCCGTTTTGACGTTGTGCCCCCCATTATGCAGACACAATTCCAAGGCTTTACCTGAACGACACCCACTCCAAATTTTACAGCTCATATCCTTGAGCGAGACTTCGGTTGGAAGAGCTTCACAGCCATTTAAACCTTCCCAGATCGCTACACCCTGTCGAACATCGCCTTGGTGCCAACGCTCACCAATTGCACGTCCTCGCATTGGAACGACTCTGTCGCTTAAACCATGTATGTGCCGAATATTTACTGGCCCCTCACAAGTCACCGGGTGAGGTCGCCAAAAAGATCCCGCTATTGGGAAAAATGCAGAAAACTCATTTCCCATGTAGCAAGCAACGTCCCATGCCATTGAACCTCCTTGAGAAAATCCTGTAGCCCAAATTTGGCCCTGTTTAATTTTCCAGTTCGCCCGGACATCCTGAAGAACATTTTGGGTAAATTCTATCTCGTCGCGCTTTTCACTAGGCGCACCAACGTTTGACCAACTGCGATTTAACCCATCGGGTATTACCAATAAAATTCCACGCTCAGATACCAACTTCAGCAGAGCCTTGTTGTTCTTTACTGTCTCTGCAGATTGTCCATACCCATGATAATAAAAGAGAACTGGCATAAGCCCATCGGCAGAAACTCCTTCAGGCATGACAGCAACATAACGCCCTCCGGAAACATCCCTTGTCTCCACATATGGGGCAGCTTGCGAGAGCGTTGCAAAAGCCAAACCTAGAATTAGCAGTCCTATAACAACCATGGTTTCAACGGGTTTCATGTAAACTCCAGCGACATAAGGAAATCATATCCTAAATAGCTCTGTTTTCGTCCTCACAGTAAACTCAACTTTTGGTTATTTGACCCAGAAGATATGAATTACACCTAGATTTTTTTCTTGGAATATCCGTCATAGTGCAAATTTAAGAGGGAAGGCTTGCCGAAGCGCTAATTATGCTATTTTCTAGAGTGTAATGGTTAAATTCGGTACAGTCTGCAAGGCTCTACCCACTCAACATAATATGGAAGCTATGAAGGTCCTAGGTATCGAAACCAGCTGTGATGAAACAGCTGCAGCAATTGTTGATGGTGACCACACTATCCTCGCCAACAAAGTTCTCACCCAACTCGAGGAACACAAACCCTATGGCGGCGTGGTACCTGAAATCGCCGCACGTAGTCACATGGATCATCTAGATCGGCTGATCAGAGAAGCTCTGGACGAGGCCAACGTCGGCTTCGATGATCTCGATGGTATTGCTGCGACCGCAGGACCTGGTTTAATTGGTGGTGTTTTTGTCGGCGTTATGACGGCAAAAGCTATTGCAGCCTCTCGCAAGTTACCATTTCTCGCCGTGAACCATTTAGAGGGTCATGCACTCACGGCCCGTCTGACCGAAGGTGATGCAGCAGCGTTTCCCTACCTATTACTTCTTGTTTCCGGCGGTCACTGTCAGTTATTGGCGGTAGAAGACGTCGGCTGTTACACCCGACTTGGCGGCACAATCGATGATGCTGTAGGTGAAGCTTTTGATAAAACGGCAAAGATGATGGGGATTCCCTACCCCGGCGGTCCTTTGATTGAGCAAATTGCCAAACAAGGTAATGAAGATCGCTTTGATCTTCCGCGCCCTTTGAAAGGCCGTCCCGGATGTGACTTCTCCTTTTCCGGATTAAAGACGGCAGTTCGCAAAAAGATAATCGAAATTATTGGTGACGGTGGTGACCCCAACAACATGAGCGAGCAAGATAAAGCTGATCTCGCGGCTTCTTTTCAAAAAGCTGTTGGTGATGTTCTCGTTGATCGCTGCAAAAGGGCGATGGATATATTCGAAGAAAAATACGGACGCCCTGGCCCTCTTGTTGTTGCTGGTGGTGTTGCTGCAAATCTTGCTTTACGCAGTCGCCTTACTGAATTAACCGACCAGCGCAATACCAAATTGCTAGCTCCTCCCGTCAAGTTATGTACCGACAATGGCGTTATGATCGCCTGGGCTGGGCTGGAAAGGTTACGCCTTGGCCTCACGGATTCACTTGATTTTGCCCCAAGACCAAGATGGCCACTAGATCAACTCACTGGCGTGAAGGATCTAAAGAAATGACTGCCCAACGAGATTCTAAACCAACAAGACAAAAAATAGGCGTAATTGGTTCTGGTGCCTGGGGAACTGCCCTCGCAGCGGTAGCCGCGGCATCAGAAAATGACGTTACAATCTGGTCTCGAAATACCCAAGTCGTCGCCGATATAAGCAATAAACATGAAAACAAACTCTACTTGAAGGGTGCGGCTCTCAATCCATCCATTAAGGCGACATCAGAAATAAATGATCTTTCTGAATGTAATGTCATCTTATTGGTCGTTCCGTCACAACATCTGCGAAGTGTTCTCGAAGCAAACCGGGATAAGATAAGTAAAAGCGTCCCCCTCGTTCTTTGCGCCAAGGGTGTAGAGATCACGAGCGGCTTGTTGATGACTGAGATGCTAGCGGAAGTCATGCCTGATAATCCTATCGCCGTTCTTTCAGGTCCAACTTTTGCGATAGAAGTAGCTAACGAACTTCCCACTGCCGTTACCCTCGCTTGCTTGGATGAACAGCTTGGTAAACAGCTGGCTCAAACCCTTGGCAGCAGATCTTTTCGCATTTACCACTCGGCTGATCCTATCGGGGCAGAAATTGGCGGCGCGGTTAAAAACGTTATCGCCATCGCTTGCGGGATTGTTGAAGGGCGCAAGCTTGGTGACAACGCGAGAGCCGCCCTAATTACAAGAGGCCTCTCCGAAATCGTCAAACTCGGCCTTGCCAAAGGCGGGCGCCGAGAGACTCTCATGGGATTGGCCGGAATGGGCGATCTCACCCTCACTTGTACCGCTACGCAATCTCGTAATTATGCCCTAGGCAAAGCCTTGGGCGAAGGCACCACAATTGAGGACTATCTGAAAGGGCGGATAACCGTAGCCGAAGGGCTCAGTTCGAGTAAATCCGTTTCAGCTCTGGCTAAAGTCCTGCAGATTGATATGCCGATCTGCAATGCGATCTCTGATGTTTTACATCGCAACGCCAATATCGACCATACCATCGCCAATTTACTGGCCCGCCCTCAAAAAGCAGAATTTTAACAATCAAAGACGATAGGAACTTAACCGTTATGAAATTCATCTTCTCTTGCGTAGATAAAAAAGACCACGCTCACGTACGCGCTGACAACCGCCCGGCACATCTTGAGTATCTAACCAAATACATGGACCGCGTTGTTGTAGCAGGTCCAACACTTGGCACCGATGGTGAGAGCATGACTGGCAGTTTACTTATTCTGGAATTTGATGACGCAACTGCTGCTCAGGATTTTGCAGATAACGACCCTTACAAACAAGCTGGTCTATTTGAACAGGTTACCATTACGCCTTGGAAACAAGTTCTGCCAAAATAACCTCATTCCATTACCGGAATTGAAATTTTATAGCACCGCTTGTCAATAAGTCGAGCGGTGCTATTCTACTTTCACCACATCATATGGGGAGAACGCTTTGGCTTATTGGCTTATGAAAACAGAACCCAGTAGCTGGTCATGGGATGATCAAGTCACCAAAGGCGTTGAACATTGGGACGGTGTGCGGAACTATCAGGCTTCCAATAATATGAAAGCCATGAAACTGGGCGACAGGGTCTTTTTCTACCACTCTGTAAAAGAGAAAAAGATCGTTGGTATTGTCGAAGTTTGTAAAGAGTATTATCCAGACCATACTGACCCCAAAGGCAGATTTGGGATGGTGGATGTCAAAGCACTCTACCCGATGGAAACTGCCGTCAGCCTAGATGATATCAAAAATAACAACGCCCTACACGATATTGCCCTTTTAAAACAATCCCGACTTTCGGTTATGCCGATTAAGGATGAAGAGTGGAAAATTATCTGCCAGATGGGCAATACCAAACCAGAGTGAGAACGGTCGAAAACCCGATTAGAGCTTATTCTCAGCTGCAAGGATCTTGTCTACAGCCTTTTCCAAAGCAGTAATCAATCCGCGGCCCATATCGCCACCGCTTCCTTTAATTTTTTGAGAGATAATAATCTTCATCGCATTTACGTGTGCTTCGACAAGGTCGAGCCTTTTACCTGCGGTTGCTTCGTCTTCTTGAATGAAATGACAAAGAGATTTTGCCGCAGATGTCAGAAGTGGGAAGTTAAAGGTCGCCGCCTGACCTTTGATATTGTGACCAATAGCGTGAATTTCTTCGATAAATTTTTCTTCGCCATCTTGGCCTTTATTCGAGCTATTTGTTACATTGCTTTTTGAACTATTTTTTGCGCAATTTTTAGCTCCAGCCAAAAATTCAGATATTTTCCTGACATCTTCGGCAACCCATATTTCGTAATCACTTTCCATATTCGAAAGAGCGGCTTCTGCAGAAGTAACAATATCTTTCAGTTCTGGCCCCCCATGAGAAGGTACTTTCGGCTTTAGATTGTTGGTTGGCATGTGCAAGGTCGCTTCCAATTCCTGATTCCCCGAATTCCCCCCGACGTCGCTCGCAACCTCGGATTACAATTAAAACAGCTTAGGTATAAAACCTTAATCAAGTACCAACACAAATAACTTCCATCAAACTATGTCGGTTCAGTTATTATCTAAATCATTATGCTGATTGAGTGTTTCGGCGCAATGACCGATCTGAAATGGGCCAATGTATAATAGCTGCAAAAATCCCTAAAAAGATCGAAATCCACCAAACTAAATCATAAGATTTTGTCGTATCATAGAGATAACCGCCAAGCCAAACCCCGATAAAGCTGCCGACTTGGTGGCTCAAGAAAACAATGCCAAAAAGTGTGCCCATATAACGTGGCCCAAAAATCTGTGCCACAAGTCCAGATGTAAGGGGAACCGTGCTTAACCAAAGCAGACCCATCACAAAACCAAAAATCAAAAATGATCCAGTGGATGCCGGCACCAGAATAAAGGCAAGAATGGCTACCGAACGGGCAATATAGATCGCAGATAGAAGATATTTTTTCCGATAGGTTCCCCCCAAAGCGCCCGCCGCATAAGAGCCAAAAACATTTGCGAGCCCAACCAATGCCAGAGTCCAGGCACCAATCTCAGGTGCCATCCCTTTGTCGATCGCATAAGAAGGAAAGTGTACCGTGATAAATGCAAGATGAAATCCACAGACAAAAAAACCTGCGATCAATAACCAATAACCACTGTGACGGCTCGCCTCTTTCAACGCTTCGGGCAGGCTCATTGTCTGTGCGGCTTCAGCAGACCCTGCCTTCACCATAGACACACCACGCAGAAAGTAAGCAGCGGGAATAATTGCCATCACCATTAAGCCAAGTATCACAAGCGCATCAGTCCAACCAAAACTTTGTAACAAGGCGCTTCCAAGTGGGATGATCAAAAATTGCCCGAGAGAGGCCGATGCTGTCGCGATACCAAGAGCAAGGGATCTTTTCTCCTCAGATACGGATCGCCCGATTACGGCGAGGACAACACCAAACGTCGTTCCGCTTAAGCCCAAACCAACAAAGAAGCCTGCGCCAAGATGAGACGCTTCTGGTGAATAGCCTGTTGCACCTAATATGACGCCTGCGCCATAGAGCAGGGCTGAGAAAACAAGGACCCTGCCCGCCCCGTACCGATCAGCAATCATTCCTGCTATGGGTTGGGCTAAACCCCACATTAGATTTTGAATAGCGAGAGAAAAAGCCAAGACTTCTCGGCCCCATCCAAGCTCGTCGGTAATTGGTGTTACAAACAAGCCATAGCTGGCACGTATACCAAACGCCAAACACAACACCACACAACCAGCAGCAATCACTGGCCACACGGCCTTAGAATACGAAGGGGTATTTTCAACAGAAGTCATGACAAACACACTCTTTATAAAGACAGGCTTGTAGAGAACACGCCTATAGAGAACAGATCCTTAGAGAATCAAGAAAAACATCCGCCAACCCACAGTGCAGCATCCCAGAATTTTGCCCCAAAAGCCTCAAGCGATTCTGGGAATATCAAAATGACTGCCAGACAAATCACCATCGCTGCTAGGATGACCAATAGGTGTTTTAATAATGGTTTCATGCTCATTACAATACCTCTCACACGCCAAACAACCAACCAAATGTATCTAATGCAATCCAATAGAAATTATAATAAATATCCGAGTAACCTCTATACTTGATTATCTGGGCTTAACTTGCTGGGCTTAGCTTTGTGGAATCATTTGTAACAAATACGTAATTTTCCCAATTTTTTTATCAAGCATTAACGACTTAACTCTAAGCTTGAAAAATAAACGCCAATTTCACCTTTCAAGTGATAGCAAACTACGTCTGGACATTATATGAGCCAAGAGAGCACCAATAGTTCTCTAAAACATGAGCGTGATCGTTTTTTGGCCTTTGCTTTTTGCCGAGCCGATTTACTTATAGAATTATCAGATAAACACGAGATTGTTTTTGTCAGTGGCGCCACGCAAAGTATTTTTGGCTGCCCTATCGAACAATTGATCGGGGTTTCGCTATCTGAACTTATCTTGCCTCAAGAACAACCTGTACTTGAAAACCTGCTTGCTGGCATGGTCGGCGGCTCTCGTCCTGAGCCTATTGATCTCATATTCAAGAAAAAAGAAGGTGCTCTTCGCCCCTTGTCGATCACAGGCTATTACGTTCAAGACCTCGAAAATCACTATTTTCTCTCATGCAAAACACCTTCCATTATAAAGGCGACAAACGCTCATCCCGACAGAGCTGCTGGGGGGGCGATTGTTCACGATAGAATTAGTTTTGGAGAAGCAGTAACCGAGCACCTAGCCACCCATCCCGAAGATAAACTGACTTTTATAGAGCTCGAAAATTACGACGAGTTTGCCAAAAACTTAAAGAAAGAAGCTCAACAAGAGCTATCTGTAACTATTAATAGTTACCTTCGCGCGAGTTCATCGGAAGCCAACTCGGCAGCATCATTTGGGAACGGTAAATACGGCCTTATTAGTAGGCCGGATCTCGACATTGAAAAATTAAGTGATGAAATTTCTCGGCAAGTAAAAGCAGCCGATCCAACCGGTGTTGGTTTAAAAGTTGAACAAGCAAGTATTGCCCTGGCAGACAGTGGCATATCTGGCGGGAACGCTGCTCAAGCCCTCAGTTTTATGATCCAGCAATTTGCTCAAGATCAAACTGATACATTTAGTCTGGAAGAGCTCGCCCATTCCCTCCCTGAAATTTTGGCCCGTATTCAAAAAACAGCTCATCGGATCAAAAATGTTATCGATGGTGCTGACTTTATGATGGTTTTCCAACCTATTGTAGATATTAAAACACGCGATATACATCATTACGAAGTATTGGCCCGAATAAACGGGGAAACCGGATCGCCACAAGAATTTATTAAATCGGCTGAAGACCTTAATTTAATCAAGGGTTTTGATCTTGCCCTGTGTCGGAAAGCAATCAATTGGATCGAAGACAACCCAAGCAAAAAGCATAATCGGTCAATCGCGGTAAACCTTTCAGCGGCATCCATTGGGGACAAAGAATTCCTTTCTCAACTTACCCCTATGTTGGCCCCCCTTAAAGATACCCCGGATTCTCTTTTATTTGAGATTACGGAATCAACCAAAATTCCAGACCCTGAGCTTGCAAACAACGCGATACAGGCCCTTCGCAAATTAGGCCATAAGGTCTGCCTTGATGACTTCGGGGTTGGCGAGGCCTCTCTTCAATACCTCCGCCAATTCCAAGTCGATATCCTCAAGATTGACGGATCATACGTCCGAGATGCTTTAGGTGACGAAACTTCAGCTCATATCCTGAAGTCTATTGCTGATCTCTGTAAAAAATTAAAAATTCATACTGTCGCCGAAATGGTCGAAGATGAAGAAACAACTCAACTTCTGATCAATTGCAATGTCGACTTTGGGCAAGGCTATTATTTTGGCCGTCCTTGCAATGACATCAGTGTTTTTGAAGAACCGGATAAACCCCGCACCATGGTTAGACGTGGTGACACAATGGAATCCTGGTCTTAATATCCTCTTGTGAATAATAGTAAATCTCATATCTATGAAACCTATGGTTTTCATAGATATGAGTGATCCTGAAATCATCGGTTAGGAAAAACCACCAAACCAAATTGCTGCAATGCAATATAATTTTCATTTTCAGAGCAATAACTTACCGTTTATTTCCAAAAAGACCTTGAGAAATCAACAAAATCCATGAATAATCCCTGCGAACAAAAAACCGCTGTAAAAAATAAAGCAGCGCAACAATAAAAATAATATGGGAGACCGAACCATGTCGGACGCCACTGTATTCCCCGTTCCGGAAGACCTCGCCGCAAATGCCTGGGTAGACGAACCTCGATATCTTGAAATGTACCAGCAATCCATAGAAGCGCCTGAAAAATTCTGGGCTGAACATGGTCAAAGTATTCACTGGTTCAAACCTTTTACAAAAGTAAAAGATGTAAGCTTTGGACCAGGTGATGTTCACATTCGTTGGTACGAAGACGGTACAACCAACGTTTGTTACAACGCCATCGACCGCCATTTACCTGCTAAAAAAGATGATACCGCAATTATCTGGGAAGGCGACGACCCTAGCGAGCAGCTTTACATCACTTATGGCCAGCTCCACGATAGTGTGAGCCGCTTTGCAAACGCCCTGAAAGCGCGTGGCGTTAAAAAAGGTGATCGTGTCACCATCTATATGCCGATGATTCCCGAAGCAACTTATGCCATGCTTGCCTGTGCCCGTATAGGTGCGGTCCATTCTGTTGTCTTCGGTGGCTTCTCTCCTGATGCTCTCGCAGGGCGTATTATTGGTTGCGAGTCTAATTGCTTAATTACCGCAGATGAAGGTCTTCGCGGCGGACGCAAAGTGCCCCTTAAAGCCAACGCAGACAAAGCGCTGGAAAGCTGCCCAAATGTAGACACCGTTTTTGTCGTAAAACGTACGGGCGGTGACATCACTTGGAATGAAAAGCGTGATGTGTGGTGGCACGAAGCCTGTTTAGCTGCAGATACTAACTGCCCTGCAGAGGAAATGAATGCAGAAGATCCACTCTTCATTCTCTTTACCTCTGGCTCAACTGGTCAGCCCAAAGGCGTTCTGCATACCACGGGTGGTTATCTTGTTTTTGCCGCGATGACCCACAAGTACGTCTTTGATTATCACGATGGTGAAATTTACTGGTGTACCGCCGATGTTGGTTGGATTACCGGGCACAGTTATATTGTCTATGGTCCCCTAACCAATGGGGCGACGACTCTGGTATTCGAGGGCGTTCCCAATTACCCAACGGCTTCTCGTTTCTGGGAAGTCTGCGACAAACATAACGTTAGTATCTTCTATACCGCGCCAACCGCTATTCGCGCACTGATGCGTGAAGGCAACGGCCCGGTAGAGAAAACATCCCGCTCTTCCCTACGCATACTTGGTACTGTGGGCGAGCCTATCAATCCGGAAGCCTGGAACTGGTATAACGAGGTTGTTGGCGAAGGTCGTTGCCCGATCGTTGATACTTGGTGGCAGACAGAAACTGGTGGTATTTTGATCACACCTCTTCCTGGGGCTACACCGCTCAAGCCAGGTTCCGCTACACGTCCCTTCTTTGGTATCCAACCCCTTTTGGTCGATAATGATGGGAAAATACTTGAAGGCGCGGCAGAAGGAAATCTGTGTATTGCAGATTCTTGGCCTGGCCAAATGAGGACGCTTTACGGAGATCACGACCGATTTGTTCAGACCTATTTCTCAACCTATGACGGTCTCTATTTCGCGGGCGACGGCTGTCGCCGTGATGCTGATGGCTATTACTGGATTACCGGGCGCGTAGATGACGTGATCAACGTATCCGGCCACCGCATGGGAACAGCCGAAGTCGAATCAGCTTTGGTCGCACATCCAGGCGTCGCTGAAGCAGCCGTTGTTGGTTACCCACACGATATTAAGGGCCAAGGCATTTACGCCTATGTCACTCTGAATTTAGGTGTAGAACAAAGTGATGAGCTGCGTAAAGAACTTGTAACCTGGGTCCGCAAAGAAATCGGCCCGATAGCAACACCGGATATACTACAATGGGCACCGGGCCTTCCCAAAACGCGCTCTGGCAAAATCATGCGTCGAATTTTGCGTAAGATTGCTGAAAACGATTTTGGAAGCCTCGGCGATACGTCGACCCTTGCAGATCCAAGCGTTGTCGACGATCTCATCGACAACCGCATGAACAAATAAGTTTAATAGCTTACCATCTAAAAGGGCCGTCCTTAATTGTTCGGCCCTTTTTCTTTTTCTGAGGAATAACTTGGCACAGTTCCTAAAGCCGGGTCTATTTAGATCTCCCCATTGCTTTTGCCACCACGCTCAAGGCAACATCCCTCTTCGAAGACAAAAACATCAAGGCAATTTATGACTACACTTATAGAAAAATCGTTCTTTTTCTTAAGGCATGGAGAAACCGACTGGAACAAGGAAGGACGTTATCAGGGGCAAAAGGATATACCGCTTAACTCTACCGGGTTGGCTCAAGCCGAAAAGGCCCGGGATCAACTCACAAACCAGACAATCTCGACAATTCATTCCAGCTCACTGAGCAGGGCGCTTAAGACTGCTGGAATTGTGAACTCCAAACGTGATGCTCCTTTATTTAGCCATACCTCACTTTGTGAGTGCCACTACGGTGAATTAGAAGGGCAACTCAAAAACGATGCGACAGTAGATCAACGTTGGAGAGAAGGTGATACACCTACGGGAGCTGAAAGTTACACTGAATTTTCTGCTCGAATTTTAAAAGCTCTCAATAAAATTTTGTCTGCAAAAGGCACGGTTTTGGTTGTAGCGCATAGAGCCGTTTTCTGGCCCATCTCAGAAGCGATCGGTTTCGATGTAAATTCAAACCTTTCAAATGCCCAGCCCTTATTGCTACAGGCCCCAAGCTTACAGCATAAGGCTTGGAAAATAATCGAGATCTCCTAAGTTTTCATCACCACTTTGTCTTCAAGTAATCAAGAAAGGCTCGCAATTTTAGGGGGACAAAATCAAGTTGTTGATAATAAGCCCACATCTCAAAAGGCTTACTTGTATAATCCGCCAAGACTGGGATCAAATCTCCGCGCTTAAGCTCTTCTGCGATCAACAAAGCAGGAATGTAAGCTATTCCCCGGTTGTTAAATGCTGCTGAAATAATAACTTCTGTATTGTCACTGACAAATTTACTCATCACATTAACTTCCTGGGCTATGGTAGCTTCAACTGAGCTACCAAATTCCCACTTCGTGCCCCTTTGAAATTTTCCATATAAAAGACAATTATGATTAGTAAGATCAGACAGGCTCTTGGGAATTCCATGCTCTTTTAGATACCCAGATCCCGCAAACAATTGATTATGATATGTACACAAAGAAAAACCGATAAACGCACCAGAATCAAAATTATCCAGCCGCCTTGATAAAGAAAGATCTGCTCCGGCCACAGGAATTTCATCATAGCCTACTGATTGTAATTCAAATTCTATATCCGGATACAATGACATGAAATCATCCAGCACAGGCACAAGTACCCGGTTTAAGACAGGTGGCGGAGCGGCGATAGTTATCCGCCCCTTAGGTATCTGTCCAAGACTCTGCGTTTCATCCAATAACGACTGCCATTGACCTTCAACATATCGTATCCGCTGATAAAAATGATCTCCAGCTTCCGTTAAAGAGATCCGGCGCGTCGTTCGCCTTAACAGCTGAACTCCCAAAGATGCTTCAAGCTCTCCCACACGTTTACTGATTACCGAGGGACTTACATTCAGCACACGAGCGGCAGCCGTCATTGTGCCTTGTTCAATAACAAGTCTGAAGATCAGTGCGCGATTAAAATTATCCACATTATTTCCATTATGAGAACAGTCACTTTGCAAATTGCTCAATTGTTATCATTTAAGCAAATTATAATATGCGATACCCCCTACATTGAACCCAAGGATATCTCATGTACGTCGTAGAAATAGTTAGTTGGAATGGCAAATCTGGCGTTACTGACCAGGAAATGATCGAAGCCGTTAATGCAATGATTCCCGATTTGGAAAAATTGCCCGGTTTTCGTTATCAATCTCTTTCAAAAAGTAAAAATGACCAATGGGTAGAGATCTATTACTGGGACACAGCTGAAGAAGCCCATCGCTCAAACGACTTAATGGCTGATAAAGCATCCCTCGGACAATTACTGCTTCTTATAAAGCTGGAGAGCCTCAGCATTGAAGTGTTATCTCCCTTTCAAGAATCTATGCCTCTTCAGCTCTAAACGGAGATGCATATTTGTTTGGAATGGATTAGCCCAAGCAATCTATTCCAAACTTTCGTGTATCTTTCTTTCCGGATCAATCGACGCTCTTTCGCTTTGTCGGATGCTCTTCCATATCTGGAACAAGGCATCTGACAGCGTTGTTTCACCAGCCAATGGTGTTGCATTAGGGTCAGCTTTTATATGCCCCTCGTTCATAGCATTATAATAATCAATCCAAAGCTTTGCTGATTCTGAATTAAGTCCCTGATCCTCCATTATCGGCTGCCATTGATCCTCGGGTAATGTTAAGGAAGCAATGTGCTTGGTTAGAACATTGTGACCAGCTTCAACTATCTCACTTAAATCATAAGGTTCAGGGCCATGTAGCTCTAGAAGGTTATGGCCTTCTACCGGATCTAGGATCGCCGCAACCAAAACAGAAACCAGGTCCTTACGTGCCACCATGGGAAAGGCAATTTTCTCAGCAAGAAAGCTTGGCAGTACTGAATGATGCCGCGCCATGGATAAAGCGGGAGCCAGATTTTCCATCAAAAAAGCTGGGCGGATAATTGTCAGGTTAGAGCAAAATTCAGCTAGTTGGGCTTCCATTTCACCCAGAAAGTGTGTCCATCCGCAGAGTTCTTTTGCCCCGAGCGCAGACAGGAAAATCACATTTCGGGTTTCTTGGGGTATTGATAAAGTTTCAATTAAAGCCGATTGGTATGTTGCGATGTCTCGTAGAGACCCAATATCACTACTATAAGGCGGCGCAATAAGCAGTACGGTTTCAACTCCGTCCAGAGCTTTCTCCCAGCTAGAACCGTGTCTTGGATCCCCCTCATTAACCTCAACTCCTCTCCCCCGCCATAGATTCCGACACTCTGCATCGGCGGTTAATACGCGTATGAGCTGGCCTTGCCCCAGGAGTTGTTCCGTAACCGCACGACCAATTGGTCCGGCAGCATCAGCAATGAGGTACATTTGTGCTCTCCGTGTTAAAAGACTGCCTCTCTTATCTCTCCAAGAATAAAGACGAGCAAGCGCCAAAAAGCCGCAGTATCTTTAGAAATTGAAACAATTGAGTTACTTTGTTTTTGAAAGTTACACGGAGATCTATTATCTAAAGATAAGATCCATCCCTATTGAACAGGCATCCAATGCGTTCCACCTGCCCCATATCTCAGACCCTAGACATCCTTGGTGACAGATGGACACTCCTCGTCATTCGCGATCTCATGTTCGTTGGTAAAAGCCAATATGGCGAATTCCTAAACTCGCCTGAAAAAATATCCACGAACATATTGGCTGAACGATTAAAACGACTTGAGACTTCAGGAATAATTGAGAAACGGGCCTATCAAAGCAATCCTCCACGATACGAATACAAACTCACACAAAAGGGAAGTGATCTCCGACCTCTTATTCGCGAGATAACTAAGTGGGGAATCGAAAATCTGAAAGACACTAAAATTCCAGTCTTCTTATCTAAAAAACCTGATTAATTCTCTCACTTACCCGCCACACTCTCTCTTAAACTTTAGCAAGGAACGTCTACTGCCTTGCAAAGAAAATGCATCAACGGCATCGTCGCCTTAAACCCTTCAACGACCTCATGTAGAAATTCAGGACGTTGGGCAGCCTCAGCTGTTGTTCTGTGCATTAAAAAGAACGTTTTACGTTTTAGATCATCAATATGTGGATCATCTGCAGAAAATCCTTTTGGAGGTCGCTTGAGGCCATCGCCCCCAATTCCCCCGAACATCTGCTTCATTTTCTTGTCTTTAAGGACCTTGCTCCAGGCATCTGGGCGATCCGCAATTGCCCGCCTGATCATATAAAGGGCATCACTGGGCGGCATCCATATGCCAGCCCCATACAGAACTTCATCTGTTGCCAAATGTACATAAAACCCTGGCGCATGAGCATCTCTACCTAGGGAGTGACGAAAATGACAAGCTGCATGCTCTTTATAGGGGCGTTTATCCTTGGAAAAACGAACGTCTCTATGTATCCGGAACATAGATCCCCCATTACGTCGGGCATCTGCAACAAAGTGTGGTGTTATTTTAGCAAGGGGCTCGACCATATCTTCAATAAAATCAAGTAAGTGATCTTGGAGACTTTCCCTGTACTTGGATTTGTTATCCGCAAACCAGTCACGTGTATTATTTTCTTTTAAGTCATCAAGAAAATCAAAACCGGCTTTGGGAAACCCAGAAAATTTACCACTCATACTTATCACCCCCTCGAAAAAGCGCCCTCGTATTTTGGATTAGTTTCATCCATCCTATCCCAAGGGACCGCGCTTTTAACAAACACATCTGCGTTAGGGGCGAAAATTTCTGGCTTATCCAGACTAGTCGCTATGATCAAGATCATGCCTCGAGCGATTTCAGGCTCTCCGTAAACCCTACCATTACAATGAGAACAACAAAAAGCGCGCATTTTCCCTCCTGACCCTCCCTCATGTTCAAAACAGCTGGTCTCTCCCGTCACCGAAAAACTCTCCGGCGGAATTCCCATAAGAGAGACATAGGGGCCGCCGCTCAGCTTTTGACAATCCCGACAATGACAATTGATTTTGATTTTAGAGTCCAGGCAGGTTGTTTGATAACGAATCTTTCCACATAGACAACCACCCTCTAAAATTTCTGACATAATTTCCATACTTCCTAAAATTAAAGCGTTATTTTTTCAGTCACAATTCAGTAACTTGCAAAATAAAAGTGACTAAATTGTGGCACTTGATGACAAAAAGGAAACACAAAGCCGTTGAAAGAGGCCAGCTGAACAAATGTTTGCCACATTTCAAACACTTACCCTATTTCTGACATAACTATGCTCGAATATAAAACCCAACTTTGCCTTCTTCTTGTTCCTTCTCAAACCGGCCCTGTCGGACTTATGTTCTGAGGACAGCAACGGTAAATATTTTAACAAAGGAACATAAAATGAAGAAACTATTAGCAAGCGTAATCGCTCTAGGTCTTATCGGCGCAGCAACTATGGCTAACGCAGCTGAAATGACAGGTCGCGTGATGACAACAGACGAAGCAACCAACACAATTATTATGGAAAACGGAACCGTTCTTGAACTCGCGGGCGGGCTCTCTGTTAAGGACTTGGCACCTGGAACAGAAGTCGTCGTTACCTATGATGAAAAAGACGGCAAGAACTTGGTAACAGACATCGCGCCTGCTTCTTAAAGTTCAATCGGACTAAATGAATACGGGCAGCAAGAACGGGTACAACCCCACTCGTTCTTGCTGTTATTCTATGTCTGAAGGTGTGTTGTTATTGTCTTTTGAACGTGAGCCAGCCAACCGCTTTTTGCGGGCTTCGGCATAACGTGTTGCAAATTTAAATGAGAGCCAATAACCCAAGATACCAAGACCAAGGCTATAAGGGATAAAGCCAACAAAAATGGATGTTCCCACTTGCTCCAACATGAAATGGAACACTTCAACAACAGTTTCCCAGACCCCACCTTCGAGAGTCAGCTTTTCAGCCATCATCCGTGAGAAACTTTTGAAATCCTGCTCGCCCTCAAAATCAAGAAGTAGGATACGGCCTGTAATATAGTAAAGATAATACAGTGGGATCATTGTCAGGGGGTTTGAGAGCCACGACCAGCCCATCGCTATAATCAGGCTAAAGTGCCATCCCACCACATATCGACAAAACCACCAGACGATAAAGACCGTATATAATTGAATACCAACAGTCGGCGTCATCCCAAGTGCCAGTCCGACAAAAACGCCGCGCGCAACAGTTTCGGGCTGATCAACGGATCGAAGAACAGGTATAACAAGTCGGAAATAGAGAAGGCGAAGCAATCCTGCGATTGTTTCTTTCTTATTTCGGGCATGCATCTTTTTCTTGAACCAGAATCTCATTTATTTTTTTGTGAACGCCCTCTGTTAACGGATTCTCCGCGATCTTTTTTTTATCGCACTTGTGACCGCTCTTAGCGACTGTTATAAACCAAAATTATCTATAGTCCACGGACAAAAATCCTCGCTTCGAGAGATAGCGAAGACCACAGGACGTCAAAACTATCTCATGCAGAGGGCAGCATTAGGATGAATCTTCCCAATTGGCTTAGTGTGTTCAGAAGCGGCGCAGGTTTTATTGTGATTTACCTGTTACTTGCCGGTACTCAATCTTACCTTATTGCCGCCATCGTCGTCATGATGATTGCAGAGATTTCAGACATGGCCGATGGCCATATTGCCCGTCGCTATGGCCAAGTTACAAAACTGGGGATGATTATTGATCCCATGAGCGACAGTCTATACCGAGCCATGGTTTTCATTGGCTTTCTTGGTATTGGCTGGATCTCGGTATGGTTCGTGGCCGTTATTATCACCAGAGATATCATCGTTTCCTATTTGCGTATTTTTGCCCAGCAACAGGGCTTCACAATGGCTGCACGCACCAGCGGAAAAATCAAAGCTATTGTCCAAGCTTGTGCACAAGTGTGGACCGTGGGTCTCTATGCGCTAAGTGGATTCTTTAGTCAGTATATGGATACTGTCGAGGTTTCATTCTGGCTGCTTGCAATTGCAACAGCAGTAACGGCATGGTCCGGTATTGATTATGCTCTTGGTTACATTCAATCAATGCGAAAGAGCGCAAGCTAATTATTGCGAGGCAGTGTCGCCTATTAGAATCTCTTTAACGACCCAAGGTGCAAATTGAGAAATTTCAGGCAAGCATCTTTGCTCCAGTATTTCTCTCGACTTTTCACTGATCATTTTTTGTAACGATTCGAGCTCGTGGCGTCGTGTTGCCAACATTAGGCTGCGTGAGAATTTTGGCCCAGGCAGAGGTGCGCAACGGATAGACGGTAAATGAGTTTTAGCCTGTAACAGGCAAAGCGGCGTTGTTATCGCCCAACCAATTCCAACTCCCACCATAGCAAGTGTTGCATCCGCCGTATCAAACTCAAATCTCCTGCGCGCATCAAGACCTAGGCGTCGAAGATGAGTTTCAATATTAATCCCGGTCAGGGAGCGTGAACTATAGCGCACCAGAGGAAGATCCTCTATCAGCTCTTCCAAGCTCTCAACCGATTTTTCATAACTAACAGGCAAGGCGAGAACAAAGGGCTCTTGCAACAGTCGATGAGAAATAATGCGCTCATCCGCAGGAATTGATCCCTCAGTGATAACAACGTCGACTTCACGGGTGAATAACCGCTTGAAATGAAGTTTAGTGAGCCCAGACCACACCGACCATTCAACGGCCTCATCCATAAGCTCACGAACGAGATAAGGCCCCACTGTTGTCCCAAAAGAATCAACCATCCCAACATTTAAGCGCGGCAAAGATCGCTGCTGGTGCGCCCGGACCAAAAAGGACGTTTCACGTGCCGTATCGAGTAATGATTTTGCGCGTTCAAAAAGCGTACGGCCGACCGGGGTAAGCGCTGGTGGACGTACAGATCTATCCATCAACTTCACGTTCATCTTCTTCTCAAGACCACCGACGGCCTGAGATACTGCTGACTGGGTAATTCCTTTTTGTTGGGACGCAGCCGTCATGCCTCCTGCCTCAACAACCGTTACAAATATATCTAAGGCACGAAGATCAAGATCGAGATGTGACATTATCCAAGCAACATATCAGCAAGCTCAACAAATCCTGCCCCGGATCGATGACGCGTGATCCAGGTCGGTTCATGAGAGATTCGACCAATAAAATCCTTTACGTTGGCTACTCCAACAGAATGAGGGAACCGGGCAAACATAGGAGCATCATTGGGTGAATCACCCGAAAAAATAACTTGATCAAGTACTTGATCAAGCTCGAGACCATAGACTTCACGAAAGAGAACTTCAGTCATAGAAAGCTTATCGTAATCACCAAACCAACCATTGACGTGAATTGAACTCACTTTTGCTTTTGCGCCTGCGCCTTCAAACTGGGCAACGATTTTATCAATATCTGCCTGTGGTAGAGCATCAACATCTTCACAAAAATCAATCGCAAGATCTGCAACGCGATAATCTTGGTCAGAGGCAATGCCAGAGCCTGGAACCGCCTGAACAATTGATTGGCGTAATTGGTCAATTTTCAATCGATCAGCTTTGCGTTCACTCTCATTTTTCCAATATCGGCAGGTCATCTTTTTCTCTGCGTGCTCATATCGGAAATAAAAAGCACCGTTCTCGCCAACGATCGCATCAACAGGCCACATCCGAACGATATGATCGCACCATCCTGCAGGACGGCCAGTGATGGGAATAACCTTAAAGCCAGCTTGAGCTAGACGTTCAAGCGCAAGATAACTCTCACCAGTTAAGCGGCCATTACTGGTGACGGTATCGTCAATATCTGTCAGGACATAACGAATTTTTTTGCGAACGGCTAAAGGGAAATCGTTTAAGGGCTTCATTATTATTCCAATTTAGAAGGTCCTGAACTGAACCTTAAAGATTTTTTCGTATTATACTTAGCTTTTGGGGCAATAAAAGAAAAGACCAGCCACTCAAGGGCTAAGATCAGGACTCCAAGTATAGAGCGAACAACTTGCACTATTTCCTGTCGCTCATAGCTCTCTCAAAAACGCCTGCAAGTTTCTTGCAGCCCAGCTCAATTTGTTCAGGCTGGCAAGCCCCAAACCCCATCAACAAGCCCTGTTTGGCATGTTCTGACTTGCTATAAAAAAGAGATAAAGGCGATGCTGAAATATCAACTTCGTCTGCCAATTCAACGATACGACGATCACTCACTCTGGTTTTAGCATAATCTGTAAAAAAGGCTGTTATATGTAACCCAGCAGCATCAGGTGATACCGTCAGATAGTCAGAGAGATAGCGTTCAATATTTTTTATAAGGATGCCCTGGCGCTCACCATAGACCCGCCTCATCCGCCGAATATGAGAAGAGAAATGGCCTTCTGCCATAAAATCTGCCAACGCAGGCTGCGCCAGAAGCGAGGACCTCTCATCCATCAGGGTTCTTGCTGAAGCAACGGCCTCAACTAGATCATCAGGCACCACCAGATATCCCAATCGCAGAACATTAAAGAGTACTTTGGAAAATGAACCAAGATATACGACGCGAGAAGGTTGCTTTCTTTCACTTTGTCGGTCGGCTTCAAGCCCCTGTAACGACGTCAAAGGTTTACCCGAATAGCGAAATTCACTTTCATAATCGTCCTCAAGGATCCAGGCATTATTTTCTTCTGCCCAATCAAGGAGTTCTAGACGGCGGCGCAGAGACATTACCGCTCCAAGAGGGTACTGATGTGACGGCGAAACCACAGCCATTCGTGCATTTTCGGCCAACCGACGACCTTCAGATACGGATATTCCTTCCTCATCCACGGGGACTGGAACCATTTTTACGCCCGCAGAATGTAACGGTCCACGCAAACCAGGATAACCCGGCTCTTCGAACCAGGCCACATCGCCAGAATCAAGTAAAAGACGCGCCATAAGATCAACAGCCTGTTGTGCGCCAGAGGTAATCATCACCTGATGCCAATGACAATTCAGGCCCCGTGAAGCACGCAAATGGTCTGCTATGGCTTTTCGTAAAGGTATATAACCACAAGGATCAGGGTTACGAAGAATATCCTGTTTTGGGTAACGCCACGTTCTCGCCAAAGATCGCGCCCAAAGCGGAAAAGGAAAAGAGGCAACATCAGTCATACCAGGTGCAAAGGTTGGACTGCTGCGATGAACACGCTTTTCCATTTCCGCAAGCTCGCACCCTCTTTTTGAAAGCCCTGGACTTTCCATCAGCGCTTTATTTCCTGCTTTATTATGTGAACCACGAAAAAAAATCCCCATATCATCCGGTAATTCTTTAGAGATATAGGTTCCTGATCCCGTCATCCCCTCCAAATATCCCTCGGCAAGAAGCTGATCAAAAGCACCGAGAACTGTGTTCCTAGAACACTTAAGTTCTTTGGCTAAATATCTCGTTGAGGGTAACCTTTCTCCGGGTTGAAGGCGGCCCTTGAGGACAAGGTCGCGCAGCTGACTAAACAATTGCCGTTGCATCGGCACGGTATCGTGTCTGTTCAGCTCTATCTCGAGAAGAGGTGTATTTGTCGTTCGTGTGACCATAATCAAATCTCTAGGTGGCACTCGTATTTAATAAAATATTCTTCATTAATTAGTACCAATTATTCACGCCGAGGCAATCACTAGATCCTAAGGAACAACCGAAGTGCCGAAAACAATTGTGCCAAATTGAACTGAGGCAAATTGAACCCTAACAATATCGTTAATGTATTTCTCCCAATACCTTGCTATGAACGAGTTAAGACACTCCAACTTTAAATATTGAGCATGAGTCATGTCAGAGCAACGCGAAGACCAATCCCAATTACTTGCCTTGTTCGCGCCAGGTGCTTTTGTCCTGCTATGGAGCACGGGGTTCGTTTTTGCTAAAATGGCTTTGCCTTACGCCGAGACCATGACTTTGCTTACGGTTCGCTTTTTAATAGCGGTTGGCCTTTTGCTCCTCATTTCCCTTATCTGGCGCGCCCGGTGGCCTAAATCCATATCCCAGACGATTCACATCGCCATAGCAGGTATCCTTTTGCACGCGACATATCTTGGCGGCGTCTTTGCTGCCATAGAGCGGGGCTTAGAAGCCGGTGTCGCCGCCCTTATCGTGGGCATTCAGCCGTTACTGGTGGCTTTTGTTGCTGGCGTATTCTTGAAAGAACACGTTTCGACTAGACAGTGGTTTGGCCTGATACTCGGCGTAAGTGGTGTTGTTCTTGTGGTGTGGTCAAAATTGCAGGACGGACTAGGAACCAGTCTAGGCGTTGGTATAGCCGTGGTCGCACTTTTTGGCATCTCCATTGGCACCATCTATCAAAAACGTTTCTGTGGTGAAATGGATTTGCGGACTGGTGCCGTGATACAGTACACCGCAGCAGCTATCCCAACAGGTATTCTCGCATATTTTACGGAAACAATGATAATCAACTGGACTGGAGAAATGATCTTCGCCATGGCTTGGCTTGTTATTGTATTGTCTGTTGGTGCCATTAGCTTGCTTTACCTCCTTATTCGAAAAGGGGCAGCCTCCAAGGTATCCAGCCTGTTTTTCCTTGTCCCGCCAACGGCGTCTCTTATGGCGTGGTATCTCTATGACGAAACGTTCCATTCTACGGCTCTGATAGGAATGGTCATGACTGTTCTAGGTGTTGCTTTGGTCAATCTGCGGCCGCTTAAACGTTTTGGCCTGCGCACCCGCCCAAGCTAGGCAAATTCCCTGTGAGATAAAGAGGGATAAGTAAGAGAGCTCTTAGTTTCTAAGGGCTTTAAAATCTACATACTCTGGAAAACCGACGGACTCTGGGCCTATTCTTTATTACCCATTAAGCGATCTTCTAGATCACAGGCTTCGTCGATAATAAGGGTATAAAGCTTGCGTATAAACTCAGGGTCCAGGCCTTTTGACGCTCCCGTAGCAGCATTTCTCTCACGGACCTCATCAACACGATCTTTCAAAATCGCCGGAATTCCGTGCTCGTTTTTGAGATCTGCAACCTCGCGAATAACTTCAAACCGTTGAGAGAAAAGCTCCATAATTTGATCATCAAGATCATCAATACGGCGGCGATAAGGTGCGAGAAGCTCCATAACTCTGCGTTACTCCGAAATCGGGTCAACAAAGTTGACACCCCAAACCAATACACTAAAGGCCAAATTAGAAATCAACGCATATGCCCTTTCGCTCCCAGTCGCCATATCGTGTTGGCTCTGGGCCACTTGGGCCGCCGATCTCTTTTTTCGTCTCCAACCCTTCCATAAATTCCCTTTCACGCTGAAGTCTTGCTTCTATAGCGTTATCGAGATCTTTAGGCGTAACTTTTTTCCGTTTAACACCTGAAGCCACTTCACCTGGTGCAGGAAAGTGGTTCTTACGATTTTTCTGTTTAGGTGTATGTGTCGTAAAAGATCGGGTCATGACTATTGATATGGCATTTCCCCACCCCGATGCCAACCCTTGTCACTGGAATTTTCCTTCCTCAATTTGACGCACCTATACCTCTGTAAAAGGTTAGGTTTTATACTATCATACAACGCCATACTGTGATTTTTTGTCCAAAAACATATCACCTACGCAAAATTAGCTATTTTCTCCCTCGTCAGACGTGGTAAACCCATGCCCATGACTGAAAATCGCACCAAATCAAATAAAGATACGCCTCGGAACAACAACTCTGGCAAAGGGCCAAAGCCCCGCCGTCCAGCAAATCCGAGGAAACTTGTCCTGGCTCTTTTAAAAAACATCCTGCGGGAGAACCAAACTTTTGATGAAGCCCTGAGTAACCATCAGGCTGATTTTGAAAGCATGGAAAGACGGGATCGTGCCTTTACCCGATTGTTGATTTCGACACTTATGCGTCGATTGGGTCAGATTGATAAAGCGATCAACGCCTGCATGAAACGCAAGCTTCCATCAAAGATGGCCGATGTTCGCGATATCATTCGCCTTGGTGCGGTTCAGCTTCTCTATCTCGATACACCACCACATGCAGCAGTCAGTACAAGCCTTGATTTGGCTAGCGGACCACGTATCAGCGGCAACAAACCTCTGATGAACGCTGTGTTACGACGCCTTTCTCGCGAAGGCCAAGACATGCTCTCAACCATGGACGAGAGCTATGACAACCTTCCGCGATGGCTTTGGAATAAATGGGTCAGCACCTACGGCGAAGAAACGGCGCGGGCAATAGCCTTAAGTCACCTCGCTGAAGCCCCTCTTGATCTTACCGTTAAACAAAACCCCGTTGATTGGGCTGAAAGACTCGAAGGCACCGTTACTTCTGGAAATTCGATCCGTTTACCTGCTGGTACTGGCGATCCTGTATTCCTAGAAGGCTATGCCGATGGTGAATGGTGGGTACAAGATTTTGCAGCCAGCTTGCCAGCTCTCTTACTGGGTTCTGTATCAGGTAAGCGGGTCGGTGATATTTGTGCGGCACCTGGTGGGAAAACTGCTGAGTTAATTACAGCTGGCGCCTCAGTTACGGCAGTCGATTCTTCTGCCAAGCGCTTGAAACGTGTCCATGAAAATTTAGAACGCCTTCAGTTGAAAGCAGAAGTTATCACTGCAGATGCCACGAGCTGGCAACCTGAAGAAAAATTTGATGCCCTACTACTCGATGCCCCTTGCTCTGCGACAGGGACCCTTCGCAAACACCCTGAGTTGGGTCGCATCAAACGCCCAGAAGACATTGAAACTCTTGCTGAACTACAAGCTGAATTACTGAAGAACTGCGCGGAAATGCTCAATCCTGGTGGAACCCTTGTCTACGCAACTTGTTCGCTTGAACCTGAAGAAGGTCACCTGCAAATTGAGAAATTTTTGGGAGAAAATCAAGGCAAATTCGAACGAGTACCTGTACAAAGCAAAGAGCTCGGAGATGCAGAGTGGTTATCTTCTCTATTGACTGACAAGGGTGATCTTCGCTGCCTACCGTGCCACAGACACGACGAAGGCGGCATGGACGGTTTTTACGCCTGCCGCCTTCGTAAAGTAGCCTAGCCTTTTGGTTAGGCTGCGCGGATGCCTTCGATAAAGGCATCAACGCTCTTACGCATCTCTTCTGCTTGAACCGCCAAATCATTGGACGCTTCCAGCACTTGTTGTGAAGAATTCCCAGTTTGGGTGGACGCTTCACTTACGCCTTGCATGTTAGACGTAACCTCTGCAGTCCCTGCTGAAGCCTCTTGCACGTTACGGGAAATCTCCTGAGTGGCTGAGCCTTGCTCTTCAATCGCGGTAGAGATTGAAACAGAAATTTCGTTCATTGATTCGATGGTTTTACCGATCGCCTCAATCGCATCAACAGCTGTGCGGGTTACGCCTTGCATCTCATCAACCTGACCACTGATTTCTTCCGTGGCTTTTGCGGTTTGATTTGCAAGGTTTTTCACTTCACTTGCCACCACTGCAAAGCCCTTACCAGCTTCGCCTGCTCGGGCGGCCTCAATGGTTGCATTAAGGGCAAGCAAATTAGTCTGTTCAGCAATGTCAGATATTAATCCAACCACCTCACCAATCCGATTGGAAGCCTCTTCAAGCCCCTTGATTGTGGCAATGTTTGCATCCGCTTTTAAAACCGCATCACTTGCGATTTCACTTGATTGTCCAACTTGACGGTTAATTTCTTCGATGGAGCAACTCAGTTCTTCAGCTGCCGCAGCCACTGTTTGAACATTGACAGAGGCTTCTTCAGCTGCTGCCGCCACCGTGTTCGAACGAACAGCTGTATCCTGAGCAACGGATGACATCTCACCAGAAGTCGTATTCATTTGAGAAGCTGCTGCGCCAACATGCGTCAGTATTTCATTACTATCAGTTTCAAACTGAGCGACCAGGTCTTCAATCTTCTTAGTCCGAACCTCACGCTGGCTTACCATTTCTGTCTCTTTGGCCGCCATTTCGTCTTGTGCAATCGCATTCTCTTTAAAGGTTTGAAGTGCTGAAGCGATGTCTCCGATTTCATCAGACAAGGTCAAGCCAGAGATTTCAAATGACTTATCACCCTCAGCCAACATAAGCATCTCGGATGTTGATTTTTGGAGCGGCTTCACGATCGAACGTGCAAAATACCACCCCAGAAGCGCCACTAAAAATAAGACACCAAGGCCAATTAAAAAGATGTAAAATGCCGCTTCATTTGAAGGAGCCACAACTTCTTCTTCATCGATCTCAGCCATCAGAGCCCAACGAACACCTAAGAAATCAAGTGGCTGGTATGCGGACAGGACATTAATTCCACGATAATCAGGAACAATACTAATACCAACCTTACCTTCAAGAGCGAGGCGCACCGTTTCGGTATTCACTTCTGTACTCAAAATTGTTGATTCCTCGGAAAACCGGGAATCACTACGCATCAAATAATCCCTGCCGACGACATAGGTTTCGCCAGACTCACCCATTCCAGTTTCCTGCTGGAGCACACCATTGATTCTATCAATCGGCATTTGAAAAATAAGAACACCTTGAAAACCGTTTTTTGAAACAATCGGTGTCGACATGAAACTCGCGGGGGCACCATAACTGGGTGAATAAGGAGCAAAGTCAATGAAGCTTAGACTTCCCGATTTTTTATTAGCCAGGGCAGCTTTAAAGGCCTCCGCTAGCCCAGTATCTTTATATTTTCCATCGATTAAATTGGTCGCATAGTCCAGCTCTTTAAAAACGGTATAGACAACATTGCCATCCCCATCGACCAAAAAGATATCATAATACCCACGGGCAAGAAGCATTTGGCGAAACCAAGGGTGAAAACGTCTGTGTTCAGTGTGATAAGCACCTTCAAGTTTGGGGCCATCATACAAATGCTTTTCACCAATTTTTTCTGGATTTCCCTTTGAATTAGTAGCCTCTGCAGTTTTATCATTGATATAAATTCCATGTAATGATTTTAAAGGATCCTTGTGAACCCTTTTTTCATCACGAAACCCAAGGGTGAAGTTCGACATTGCGTTCTGCACATAGCCATTTGCAGCAGATACAACCAAATCTTCTTCGATAGACTTCAGATAATTATTCAATGAGTTTTTTCGGGATTCAGCCAAAGCTATGAGCGTTTGCTCTTCAAGATGTAGTAAACTTGTTGACGTATTTATGACGCTAAATATACCAACAGAAACTACGGATAAAGCCGAAATTATAACGAATAATATGGGGAGTTTTTTTGATATTCTCATACCAAATATTTTAGAAATACTCATAGCCCTAGAAATCCTCCTATCGCCCTTTAATGCCTTAATAGCTAGAAATTTATTTTTCTTTATCTATCCAGGCAACCACCATCTACGCATACTATGATATGCACAAATTCTTAAGGAGAGTTTAAAATTACTACCTTTAACTACTTATAAAAGAATAAATCGGCACGTAATTATTATCATATCACTACATAACTATTTGTTTTCGTTATTATTAGAGAGACATCTTTTCTACTGCCAATTGAATACCATAAAATTAAACCGTATAGCATAATTAATATATTTAAGGTACTTACTACAAATGCAGAAGTATTTAATTATGGATAGGAATTTTTAAACCCACCTTTACTTGGTCCATAACAATATTTGTTTTAAATTTACTTATTTCAGAATTTCCAAAAAAATACTCTCTCGTAAACTGTTCGTAATGCTGAATATCTCTTACAAGTAAAATAATGATAAAATCAGCTTCACCCGTCGTGTAGTAACATTGCTGTACCTCTTCAGCCTGACGCATTCTGCGCTTAAAGGCATCGAGAACATTTAAGTTTTCACGCTCTAGGCTTACTTCGGTAATCACCGTCATGGGATGCCCAAGCTTTCGGGGATCGAGCAAGGCGACTTCAGAGCGAATAACTCCGCTATCTCTTAGCCTCTTTAACCTCTTTTGAACCGCAGCAGGCGATAACCCAACCCCCTCACTTATACGCTCAGCAGTCATCCGGCTGTCCGTTTGTACTTGCGCCAAAATCTTGTAGTCAAATGAATCCATTACAATCTCCTTCAGAACAAATTGACCAACATGGAATAAATTTTATCCATAATCTTATCATCTTCAATTAATTTCGGACAATACATATGATATTCTGTAATTATATGAAATAGAGGTTTTGACCATGGCTAGTATCACTCCGCAAACTCTTGACCCTCTCAATGACATGATGAGAAAGATCCGTCACGATCTCCATCGTCATCCAGAACTTGGATTTGATGAGACTAAAACCGCCGAAAAAGTTGCATCAGAACTCAGATCTTCTGGACTTGAGGTTTTTGAAAAAATCGGAGGTACAGGGGTAATTGGTATCCTTAAAAATGGGGGCGGCAATAGAGCTATCGGGTTAAGAGCAGACATGGATGCATTGCCAATATCCGAAACAAGTACACACGACTATGGCTCACAAACTCCTGGAGTTATGCACGCCTGCGGGCATGACGGGCATACAGCCATGCTCCTCGGAGCAGCTAAATTTTTAGCCGATACCCGAAATTTTGATGGCACAGTGGTTTTTATTTTCCAGCCTAATGAAGAAAACGGTCTCGGTGCTCAGGCAATGCTTAATGACGATCTTTTTACACGATTTCCGGTTGATGAAGTCTACGGCATGCATAATCTTCCTGGGGCGGCGAAAGGCAGTTTCTCCACCCGTGCAGGAACGATTTGTTCCAGTGAAAGTCTTTTTGAAATTGATATCCAGGCACGTGGAGGTCATTCCGCAATGCCCCAACAGGGTGTCGATGCGATCTTAATTGGATCAGAAATAGTCCAAGCTCTTCAAAACATTGTTGCGCGAAAACTCGAACCAGGCAGTGGTTGCGTGGTATCAGTAACTGAGTTTATTACTGACGGCAAACGCAATGTCCTTCCAGGTTCGGCTCTCCTAAAGGGGGATGTAAGGGCGCGAACGCCAGAATCTCGTGATCTAATAAAATCTCTGATGCAACGTATTATCAATGGCATAGCACATTCCCATGACGTTGATATCGAGTTCTCATTCAAAACTGAATTTATCGAAACGATTAATTCACAAGAACAGACAGACGTATCTATTAAGGTTGCACAAAACCTTTCCGATCAGGTTGATGGCAATAGAACTCCAATGTCCTTCTCAGAAGATTTCGCCCACCTTTCAAATGCAAGACCGGGATGTTTCATATTGATCGGCAATGGCACCGAAGGGCCAAATGGCAAGCCATTACACGCTTCTGATTATGATTTTAACGATGAAATACTGACTACTGGTGCGTCTTACTGGGCATCCTTAGTATCCGAACGCCTTCCCAAATAGGACACAAAAAATGCTCCCGACTTTTGAACACGCTGATTTATCTCACACTCCTTTCCAGCGCCATACCGGAACTGCGAGTGAAGACATTATTACCCGTGACGCTTTCAATACCGCAACTGCAGAAATAACGGCTTGGGAAGGATATAAACCAACCCCGCTTCACCAATTAACGTCTTTGGCAGCCGAACTTGGTATTGACGATATTCTATATAAAGACGAAGGGCCTCGGTTTGGCCTTGGCTCTTTTAAAGCACTCGGAGGTGCCTATGCTGCAGAGAGAGTACTCCAGCGCGAATTATCAAAAAAACTGGACATCCCCGTTTCATTAGCCGACATCAGAAATGGCCGATACGTTTCAGAAGCCAAAGAGATAACCTTGGTATCTGCCACGGATGGCAACCATGGCCGATCCCTCGCTTGGGGAGCACAGAGATTTGGTGCCACTTGCAATATATACATTCATAAAGGTGTAAGCGAAGGGCGCGCGGAGGCAATGCGTCAACTCGGAGCTAATGTTATTCGCATCGATGGCGATTACGATGCCTCCGTTCATTTGGCTCGAAAAGAGGCAGATCAAAATGGCTGGTTTGTTGTCTCCGATACATCTTGGGAAGGCTATGTAGACCCACCACTTGATGTGATGGCGGGTTATGGCGTCATGACCAATGAATTAACAAACCAGATACACACCCTGCCGACTCATATCTTCCTCCAGGGGGGAGTTGGGGGATTGGCTGCTTCAGTCTGCTCCGCTCTTCGTCAACATTGGGGACAAGATGCCCCTCGGGTTATAATTGTTGAGCCCAACCTCGCTGCTTGCCTATTTGAAAGTGCACGCAACGATACCATAACGACGGTAGCTATTAACGATGAAACAATGATGGCGGGGCTTTCTTGTGGAGAGCCTTCACCAATTGGTTGGAAAGTTCTGCGCGAAGAGGCCTCTGACTTCATTCAAATTAGCGATGATCTCGTTGCTCCTTCTATGCGACTTTTGGCAAATCCACTTGGACATGACCCTTCAATTGAAGGGGGTGAATCGGCCGTTGCAGGTCTTGCAGCAGCCATTTCAATCGCCCTCAATCCAAAACTTAGAGACCTTATGGGGCTTGATAAGAACTCCAAAGTTCTCCTAATTGGCTCAGAAGGTGCTACTGACAAGGCTCTTTACGAGAAGATTATGGCAAACGAATAACCCACTCTCTTTATCCGGCCTTATCTGGCAAAACCTTGCGAAGAAGAGTCTATACTGGTACGAAAGTTATTATAATTTCTACTGGTAATTGGGCTCTTCGCCCTTGGACAAGAACGAACCGGATAAATGCAAAAGCAAACTCGTATCGCTCCCTCTATTCTCGCCGCCGATTTTTCACAATTGGGCCTCGAAATTCAGCGCCTTGACCAAGCTGGGGCCGATTATATTCACGTGGATATTATGGACGGCCACTTTGTTCCTAATATCTCTTTCGGCCCTTCAATTACCAAGGCCGTTCGCCCATCCACAGATAAGCCCTTTGATGTCCACCTTATGATCTCTCCTGTAGATCTTTACATTGAAGCCTTTGTTGAGGCCGGTGCCGATATTATTACCATTCATCCTGAAGCTGGGCCCCATTTTCATAGAACAATCCAACTAATCAAGTCTCTCGGCGTAAAAGCTGGATTGGCTCTTAATCCAGGTACCCCCCTTGATATTGTTGATCATGTAATTGACGATCTTGATCTATTACTGGTGATGTCAGTGAACCCCGGCTTTGGTGGACAATCCTTTATTCCTGGAGCCCTGGGAAAAATCACTGCATTGCGCGAGAGAATTGACACCACGGGTAAGGATATAGATCTTCAGGTCGATGGCGGGATAAATTTTGAGACGGCCCCTAAAGCAGTCGCTGCGGGAGCAGATCTCCTTGTTGCTGGCACTGCCACCTTTAAAGGTGGTCCAGATAACTACGCAGCCAACATAAAAAGAATGAAAGGCCAGTAAGAGCGTATAACGCATGGAAGGGCGAAGCCAAACCCACTCATCAGATACAAATCAAACGGTCGGCCGCTGGCTACACGGCAAGACCAGTTTGGCTGAACGCTTGGCTTCATTTTTCAGACTTCCCCTACATATCATTTTGGAAAGACTGGGATATAAATTTAAATATCCCCTTTATTCCAGCCCACTTTACAAGTGGTTTTTACAAGGAAAATCCGTCCCTAGTTTGAATTACACTCCCTCAGACCCCTGGTTGGGGGATCCTGCTAAAGGGCGCGATATTCTTAATGGAAAAATTGAACTGGCTGGACAAACTATTTCGAACCCTGCTCCTCTTTGGGCTCCTCTAGGTGCAGATTCAAATTGGCTCAAAGAGTACCATTCTTTTAGCTGGCTCCGCTCCTTGCGCGCAACCGCAGGCGACCATGCACGTCGTACAGCACGGGAAATGATAAAGCGGTGGATTGAAGACAATAGCAAATGGCGCGCACTCTCGTGGGACCCGGCAACAACAGGTTGTCGCCTTTATAACTGGCTTGGCCACTACGAATTCATTGGAAATTCAGCTGATATAGATACACGGCAGCGTTTACACGAAAGCCTCGCGCAACAGGCGCGCTATCTATCTCACTGCTTACCTGCGGGCATGACTGGCGTTAACTTAATAAGAGCCATCAAAGGCTTACTTTATGCAAGCGTTTGTCTTCCTGAAGGCAAAGAATGGCTAGATCACGCTCTCAAGTTGCTATCTAAGGAACTATCTCAACAAATCCTTCCTGATGGTGGACACATCCAACGCAGCCCGCATATTCATCTCGAAGTTCTCCGCCATCTTATAGATATCCGTGCAACCCTCCACGCTGGCGGCGAAGAAGTACCCGGCTCGATAATCTCTGCTATAGAATCAATGTCACCCGTATTAAGGCTGTTTCTCCATGGGGATGGAGGTCTTAGTCTTTTTAATGATTCAAACGAAGATCATGGCTGGCAAATCGATATGGTTTTGCAAAGGGCAGAAGGGCGAAAACAGCCTCTTATGTCTGCCCCTCAAAGTGGTTTTCAACGCGTACAATCAGGGCGTATCTTATTGATAGTGGATGCTGGCGCTCCACCACCTCCTGGTTACGATCTCACTGCACACGCGGGCACATTGAGTTTTGAGATGTCTGTCGGGAGGGAGCGTTTAATCAGCAACTGCGGTGTTCAACGCCATCACGCTCAGTGGCAATGGGTGCCAAGAGCAACAGCAGCCCACTCGACAGCGACACTTTGCGAAACCAATTCCGCTCATTTAACGCCTTTTGGCGGGCTTGCTAAACGGCCCCAAAATGTCACCTGTCGCCGCGACGAGAATCAGGGAGAAATATCACTCGATATGAGCCACGATGGCTATGCTGAAAAGTTTGGATTACTTCACCAACGCACGCTTACCGCCCTTGCTAAAGGTGTTGGAATTCAAGGCAGTGATCATTTTAACTCAACCAGTACCTGTCTCTTATACACATCTCCGAGCCCACGAGACCGAGGCTGATCTCGT
>OJDH01000038.1_pt1 | contig 114590 bp, 129 predicted proteins | sample 1592761 | NCBI WGS metagenome assembly OJDH01 (sample SAMN05416855, study PRJEB24817) | seawater metagenome | isolation source: Sea water | place: Canada:Atlantic | collected 2013-11 | reverse complement strand
CTTTTAAAGAATTAAAAAGCTTTCATTCAATTGCCCCACACTTTGCGGTGCTCTCCCACTTCGGTCTGGCGCTTCCCTCTATACAAGTGCTCGACGTTCTTGATGGAGTATTTCGGTTCTCCGATCAATAGGCCGCTTTTGACGATTTTATAGAGGTCAACGAATACCTCATTACGCAAAAGCTGATCGACTTCGTATTCACAAATGCCGTATCGGCTCATCAGCTTGCGGCACGCGGCGATCTCATAGTTCGCATAGTGGTAGATGTGCATTTGGGGGTCCGCCTGCCACCGTGCATACACCCACTCTATAAATTCCTTAAAAGATCGCCTCTCCTCTTCTGGCGTGTGCGCCCAGAAGTCTTTGAATTGCCGCTCACCGGATTCATCAAAATAAGTGTTACCCCAAAGATACTCCAGTCCACCATCGACTAATGGGAAACCCTCGATGTCAAAAAACACATCAAGATCCGAATGAGGTGGCAAAAGCGCGAACCCCTGTTTCTTCCCTTGCTCAGGTACCAGCACTTCAAACAACGGGGTTTCCCGTCCTTCGCTGGCCTTCTGGATCTTTGCCTGGGATTTCAGCTTTTGGAATACGGCCACGCTGATACCTGGAACCCGCTCTAAATTTGTATTGGCGAGCTCTGCCATTGTCTTGATGCCAACTGCACTGAGCTTTTTGATCTGCGAGCGCGTGATAGTCGCAACCTGTGATGGATGATCCGCTTCCTTCAGTAGTTGTTTGGCATAAGTCTCCCAATTGCCCCAGGATTTAGAATCAGCAGGATCAGGACGTTGGGAAACTTCAAAATTATTATGTGCCTTTAGAAAAGCGTCTCGGATGGACTGGTAATAATAGAAATAGTCGTCTGTACGCAGACGTTCCCGTTGTCCATCACCGAGTACAACCACAAAGTCTTGTGAGCGTCTGCCCTGGATACCTTCCAGTAGGTCTTCGTAGCAGCAAAGCTGGACCGTGAAGTAGGGTTTGAGAGTTTTCGATAACTTGGTATCCCAAACCTCATAGTGGTATTCGCCAAGACGGCTTTCCCCTGGAACTTTAACCAGAAAATCAGCGAAGCCTTTGAATGCTCCTCGACTCAGGCAAGCTTGAAATATGACCTCTGCGCCAGACTCCATCGCAGTAACCGTCGCGGTTTCCTTATCAGGCGAAGAACTGATGTCTGCGACATTAAGTCCTTGAGCAATGAACGCCTCTAAAACCGCCTTTTCATGCTCACCGCCTTTCTCCTGAAGCATGGCCATCATGCCATCGCCTGGATCTCGCTCTGGAATTTTATCGGGAGCAACAATGGCTAAATGCTCCATCCATGAAGCAAATGGACTCTCCATGAAGAGGGTTAGATCGGATGGAGAATACATTAACGTTCCGTGTTGGATATACATTCGCTCTTACTCCCGCTCGATACTGATGTTCTTTTCAGGGTGCTTTGCACTAAGCAGATCCACCGCCTCCAGCGTTCTTACCCCCCACTGATTGGTCATGGCATAGGTCTTACCGTCAATGTGAAATAGTTCCTCCTGCTTGCAGAAATAACGCTTGGTCTTCGGTAGCTTGCCCCCGGTATCGAGCGTCATTAACTGTTCTGCGAATTGGTCTTCATCGAGTGAGCCATCAAAGCAAACGAAGAGATTCCCTTTTCGCCAGCTAACAATATCCGCGACCTCTTCTGGCTTGGCTCCACCTTGGATGACTTCACTAACCAGTTGGTACATAAGATTACGCTTATTCAGACCGTGGTGGTCACACCCTCCAATCGAGAGAGTGAATTTTGAGAAATCGCGAGATGACGTTCTGGACTGCTGCTCTTTCTGCTTCTTCTGTCTCACCTGGACCTGAAATTGTTCGGTCTCAGGTAAAGGGATAACCTGCTGAATGTCCAACAGGATTCGTTGCCCGTCGTAGAAGGGCTCCATCTTGACGCAACGAATATCAATTCCCTTGTCGTTAAGCCATAGCACCGCACTGGTAAGCTCTTTAGAAAACTCGGCTGACGCCAGAACAATCCGGACATCTTGTGCAAAAGAGTCCTCATCTGGCTCTTCCCAGTCGAGGAACTCAAGGATTCTTTGCTGAGCATCTTCTTCCGATCCGATACTGCTCAGGAAGGACTTGTGGGCCTCAACAACCTGGTCAAAGGTCATAGTTGAGATCATGGCACTATAGCGAATAGCCTGAAGCTCCATATGCCCACCATCTTCGGTGCGCTTCAGCTCAATCACAACCAGGTTGGCTTCTTTGTCGATGCAAAGCAGATCAATCCGCCTCCGGCTTGCATCCCAATCGCCGAACTCTTCCGCAATCACCATTGTCTGGTCGGAGATGATCTCGATTTGGTCTCTCAACAGTCGCTGAATATCCTGCCGCTCACGGATACCCCGGTCAGCAAAGGTTGTTTTCTGTAGGCGTTTAATGCCAGTATCGCTCAACTCATAAATTGCCACTTTGCGTTTACCTTTTCTTTAATCCAGTGGCTTAAACCACTCTTTATGTACCTGGCAGTTTTTACTGTTAGGCTCTGGATTAGCCTGCTTCACCCGAACATGAAGTGGCATTGACACACAGTTCCCAAAGACTAATGCCTCACCTGGAACAGACTGCTTAATCTTGTTGGCAAAATCATCGGAAAAGTATGGGAGGATGGCATATACATACTTCATGTCGATTTCATTCTGTATTCGATGAATAATAAAATTTGAACACTGAGAGAGAACAGTTTCCGATAACTCAGAAGGCCTCTGCGACGAGATTAGTAGATACAAAGAGTATTTTCGTCCCTCACGAGCTATCTGCTCGAATATGTTCTCACGCAGCAAATACTTAGTGTCTTTCTTTATGTATCTATGCGCCTCATCCAAAACCAAATGGATAGGCTTTTCCCTTCTGGCCTGCCCTCGAAGCCTTTTTCTTGATGAGAAGTTAAGTCTTGAAACTACAGAGGTTAGTGTTTCCAATGCATCTTTCGATAACTCACTGGTATCAACAATAACCATATTAGTTTGCGAGTTGGCATCAGCGCCCGTCCCCCATAGCCATTCAAGGTATTGCTCTGAATTAGTTACACCAGTCGGTCTATCCCTCATAAAAGCACAATCACGATTATCAATAAAGAAATCCAATCGCGTCATCATTGTTGAGGTATATTCCCTTATTCTACGGTTACCTCTAGCATCCTCTTCAAGCAGAGTTATATTGGCTGCCTGCTTCAGGAATCTATAATCAAAATATTCTTCTCCGACTGCACGCAACTCAGTAATCTCTCTTACTGCTTCATATTCAATTTTGTCTCTAACCTGCTCAACAGCAGCTTTCAACTTATCGTTATTGTTCCCATAGGCGACTGTGCAATTGCTATATAGGTTCTTAAGATCCTGGTACATACCCTCGTTATCACACGCTGCTTTTAGCCCTTCATCCATATCAATTAACTCAGATATGCCATATATGACATTTTTAGCAGCAGTGACTATTGCCGTATCCGTATCACCCTGAGCCAACAGCATGTGAACTAAATTGCATACTTTGAAACGCAAGTAGTTGATTAATTTTTTCCTTTGATCTCCCTCGCGGGTAGAGATCATGTAAAACTTATAACTTTCTTGAAGCACTTTGTCCCAAAAAGGGCGTTGAGTGGCGTCCGTCGCCATCAGAAATGCACTCCACTCATCAATACTCATAAGGAAGTGCGGAAGATAGAATGGCTTATAAGAATCCTCTTCCCGGTCTATATTTGGTTTAAGCAAGGTAACATTCAGATGTTGGCATTTTTCATGGTCAGTGAATGCGTTTTTATATTCACCATTCACATCAAATATTAGTATTCTAGAACCGATAGCCGAATTATTCTTTTTCTTATGAATATCCTGGATGATATGGGCAATTGTATTTGACTTGCCGCTACCAGAATTACCCAATACCGCCGAATGAATATTGAAAAATGAATTTATGCTGATATGAATAGGATAATTAATAAGGTTTTTACTTTCGCCCAGGTAAAAACTTTGGTGGATAGTTTCCGGAAGCTCTTTGTCATTATGGTTTCTGAGAATGAGTTCCATATCTTCAAAAGAGACAATCGTAACCTCGCTATATATGCTGGGAAAAATACCAACACCCAGACTAAAATCTCCTTTTCTAGTAATCGTACCTACAGGCTTAAGAAGAACCTCGCGATTCCCTTCCACATCATAAGCAGACGAATCTGATTTTACGTCGCTATCAAAAATTGATACGACTTCACATATTAACTGCTCACCAACTGAGTTAGTGGTTTTCAGATAGCTTCCAATGTTGCCGAAGTAATAAACCACACCTGCAACATTTACTGAGTTTCCTCTTATATCAGAAGATATTTTTACTCTGAACTGGTTAAAATTTACTGAAGTGATCTTCCCAATTCTCATCCACGATCACCTCTAATAGATTTTACCGACTTTATAAACTCCTCAAGAATTTCACTATCCTTACTCTTATCGAGATCAGGTATAAATTCATCTACTATGTAATCGAAATAATGAATCTTCCTTTTCTTCGGCTCACCACTTTCGTCGTCTTCTTCGACTTGTCCACTAATCTGATAGATTCTACGATCCGTTAATTTTGTAAGGTTTTCATTTGGATAATTTCCAAAAATGACTACGCTCAGGCTGGAGTTAGATGCCAAAGCTGAGTAAATAGCGTTATTTATGTGCTCATCGCTAAAACTGTATCCAATGACAATCAAAACACCATGCTGCAATAGAAGCCTATTCTGAAACTCCCTGATTAAATCAGCGTATGGCGTCCCAAGACTCTTGTTTTGCTTCAGAGGCGTCGGATAAATCAGTACATTGCTATTGTTAGATGGCTTGCCAGGCGTAACATCCACTTCTTTGATATTGAAGAATGAGTTATCTTCAGACTCAATCCAGCTTATTGAGCCATGAAGTTTGTATAGGTACACCATGTTCTCAAGGGGTTCATACTTTTCCATTCCGGAATCAATCTTTCTGGAATATGTATATGAGAATCTCGCCGGATTGAAAGTTCTGGATAGCCCGCTACTAAACCCGTTATTATAATTTATGTTCAAATAGCCCAAAGCAGATTCACTTAGCAGATCATTGTTCGTCGTAAAGACGTTTACACGGGATAAATCTTTATTCCGAAGAGATAACTTCTGATACAGATTTTTGTAGATTGCTAACGATTTACCAGCGCTTTCAGATGCGAGATCAATATTGATAGAATTGTATATCTGCTGCTCAATCAACCAGATTAGATAATCATTCAATCCGTCCGTCTCACCAACTCCCTTCAAATAAGCTCTTTTCGAGTAAAACGTACCCAATATATTTTCAAGATTATTTGCAGAGTTTTCCTTTGCTAACATGTATCGGTTTTTTAAATCATCATGCGATAATTGTCCTGGTAGGGTTTCTAGCTCATTTTTCGTTTGATCGCTATTAACCCTTTCTTCAACAATAGCAAGTAGCGTTACCATAGCTGGTATTGCATCTGAACTAGCACCTGCCCCGAGCAGAAAATGCAGGTTCTTTATGTTGGTCAGGTCAGATAATTTATTCTTTATCTTTTGCAGACCCTCATCAAGAGTATCCATATCTGTAAGCAACGAGTCCTGCCCTTGCTTAAATACAAGATGATCTTTCGCGAGATTATTGTCTCGTTTTTGCTCAGTCATCTTATGCTCCTTTCTCATATTAGGACTCGTTTAAAAGCCACTCATTTGATCTTCAAATTGTTCACACCAGCGTAATGCTAATATTTAATCCACCCCAAGAGCCTTAAACACCGCGTCAACCGGATCGGCGTAAAAGCTGGTCTGAAACTTGGTAAACAACTCAGCCGGTATTGTTGGTATGTCTGCTGCACTGCTCATAGGCAAGGCCACTTTCTTGGCCCCTGCATCAAAAGCGACTTGTAGGCACTCAGCGAGGCTTTCTACCGGCGTAACGGAACCGCCCAGACTCATATCCCCCAGCACCACCATCTGGTTCTGAAGAGGCTTACCAAGGAGGCCTGACGCAAAGGCAACGAGGCTGGAGAGGGCCAGGTGGCTGAATGGCCCAGTGTTCTGAAGCTCGACTGCGTGCAAATGGAAGTCATGTTCACCCACTTTACTTCCACCGCTGATCCTGGAAGCGTTCGCCTTGAAGTAATCAAAGGCAATCTTCACCTGCTCTTTAGCTGCACTGGAGTTCCATAGCCCTGATGTGGCCAACTTGCCGGAGCCCTTGGTAACCTGAAGTTCCAGCCGGTATAGCCCAGGCATCCCTTTGTTGCTGAGACCAATGGTGTGAAGGAATCCGGGCTTACCAGGGCCTTCGGGGATCAGGCCGCCACCACCCTGCTCTTTGACTGATACGAAATGCTCTTCCAGCGAGTCATTGTCGATGTAACTGAAGTGGACATCGTAGAACTCCATACCACCAATCTTTTTGAGTTGTTCCTTCACCCGGCGTCGAACCTGAAGGGCATACTCCAGGCACTGGCGAACATCCTCTTTCTCGAACTGTCCATGCGGGAATAGCAGTTTCAGTAGTCCGGAAACTGTCTTGCGTACCGCGATCACATCACGCTGGTTCAAGTTGTTCCCCAGCTTGAAGTATTTCTCGATAGCATCTGCGAAGCTGCGCTTGCGCATCTCCCGATAGAACTCCGCCAGGTAGTCAACAATCAAGCCGTAACGATTGGTGAAATACTCAGGCCGCATCTTGGGGATTTCCCAGCCTGGAATGTAGGCATGGAAGCGGTCAAAGAAAGCGGAGTCGATCATGGCATCAGGGAATGGTGCAAGCAGATGACTGGTTTTCACCAAGGACTCAACGCTCTGATTGATGTTGCCCACAAACACCATAGAGGCCGAGGCCTCCATCTGTTCACGACCACGAGCAAAGGAACCAGAGGCCATGTAGTCCTTCATGATCTGGACACCATCCTTGTCCTTAAAGGAGATCCCGGCCACCTCATCGAACGCAACCAGATCCCAAAGCCCGACCAGACCAATTCGACGTGAACTCATGTTGTAGAACAGGTTGGCCACGGTGGTTTGGCCGCCAGATACCAAAATGCTGTTGGGGGAGCATTCTTTATAAATATGGCTTTTACCTGTCCCGCGTGGACCCAGTTCACAGACGTTGTAATTGTTTTCAACGAAAGGAATCATCCGAGCCAGAATGTGCCACTGCACATCGACACCCAATGCCGCAGGCTCCATACCGACCGACCGTATCAAACACTCGCGCCACTGATCTGTCGTTAATGCGGCTCTCCCCTGGAAGAGCTCGTCCATATTCATGTTGGGCATCTGGATTGGCTTGAGCAGCGTTACTCCGAAAGGCGAACCGGTCTGCCCTTCCTCGTGGTAATAACTCAAGGTGGCAATGACCCAGATACCACCCACCAGCAGCTTCTCGTACTCTTTGACGATCCCAGACGAAATTTCCGCGTCCTTAATACCCAGATTGCTGAAAGAGGCCTCATACTTATCCTTGCGCTCATTCAGTTTCACGGTTACCCGGTCGATGACTTTAAAGGTGCCGCGCTCTTTGACCAGTGACTTAACCTTTTCGGCCTCATCAGGACGAACGTAATTCTCAGCCAACACGGTTTTGACGTTGTTCAGCCCTTGCTCAATGATGTCTGGATCATCTGACGCGCAGTACATGCCAAGCAGGTATTCGAGCACATAGACAGGGACATTCGCCCCTTCCTTAATGAGCTTGGTGAGATCCTTGCGAACCACACGACCCGCAAAGTGCTCATTCAGCAGTTGATCTAATTCTTTATCGTTAGCGGATTCCATACTCGGCACGCTCTATCGTCAATTCGTGGTTAAAAGAAGTCATCGGTAAACGCCAGGTCGATGGTGACCTTGTAGCGTTCCATCTCGGTATTCAGATCCTTATCCTTGAGCACCAGGAAGTAATCCTTCTTCCGATCGAAGTCCGTCCCAGACAGTGAGAGTCGCACTTGCTTGACCCGCTCCGCGACCGAATCGGTTGCGCAGTCAAAGGTCACCGTCTCTTCACTGGAGATCTTGCTATCACCGTCGTAGATAGCCACTGACACTGTGACCGGCGTAACCAAATCACTGACCACTTCGGTCTGCATCAGGTCGAACTTCTGGATGTTGTTCACCATTTTCAGGGTGGACTTGGTGGAAATGACCCCTACTTTTCGCTTGGTACGCTTCTCGGCTTTTTCGCCACGAAGCTGTTTGACGGTCAACACCGGCACGACAATCTCTTGCGGCATAACCCCACCGTGGACAAAACGTGAACCGCCCACGAAATGAAATCGGTTGGCACCCTTCGGCACCCAGAAATCAGTATCTGAAGTCGTCCCTGCTGTTGCCTTGGTTGAGCCCTTCCACGCTTCTTTGGTATCTGGCAGACCAAAGCCCACCACATAGCGCTTTTTGTTCTTCAGGGCATTGGTTGGCTTTTCAGCCAGAGACGAGCGATCGGCAGCCTCCAGCTTGCTTTGCTGGAACAAGAACCCGTGATCTGCCGTGATGAGCACCGTCGATGTATTGAAGTGCATTAGGATCTTGCGGCTCAACTCGGTCAACTCCTCGATGGCGTGTTCAACGGCCATGAAAGTTTCTGATTCCGTCGATGAGCTATCGCCTCGGGCATCCACTACATTGTGGTAGACATAGACCAGCTCCTGATCTTTGAGGGCTTCCCGGCCTTCATCCCTTGACCAGGCTTTAACGGTTTCTGCTGTCACGGCCAGACCGCCATGCGCTGCAAGGATCTTGGTTCTTGCCGCTGTGCCCTTACTGGATTGGCCATCCACAAACACGTCATCTGAAGCTGATTCGCGATACTCCAGCGTTTTATGAGGCAAGAGGGACGCCATCCCCAATGTCGTATAACTTGGGACAACGCCAAGCTGGGAAGACAGAGTAGCTTCAGAGTAACGCTTGTCGTTGATTCGATCGCGAAGCTCCACTGCTGCCTCATAGCGAAAGGCATCACTGATGATGACCACAACCCGGCGCTTGGTAGCCTTGGAAAACAACGGTTTCACCAGTCCCTGAAAGAAGTCCTGCTGATTAGGTATTCCAGGAAAGCGCCACTGAGAGAGACGTTGCTCAGCCTCAACGCGGTCACCCCAGTTCTTCGCCAAGTTGTCGATGTACCAGTAGGCGTAACAATTCTCCACTTCGTCATCGAGCTTCTTCAGGATCTCAACATGAGCACGCTGGGACGCTTCACAGTAATGACGGTAGGCCATATCGAAGCGGTACAGGTCTCGCTCATAAGCCTTGTATAGCGCCTCACTCGACTCAAAGTGGAATCCGCTATCATGCTGAATACGCAGACTGAACAGGTCGATAGCAGCCTGCAATGCGGTATAAACAATGCGGTACTTCCGGCGCGTCGTGTCGTCTTTATGCTTGGAAGCCCAGTAGCCGTCCAGGCGCGACGCTATCATTGCGCGGAAACGCTCCAACTCCCCCTTAGGAGCGTGAGGAATGGCCACGGCCAGATCGACAATAATCTTCTGCTCCACCGCCTCAAAGGTGACGACATCGCTGAGTTGGTTGGTATCGAATATACCCATCTTGTCTTTGATGCGCAGCGCGATCGCCACCCACCCGGACACGGCATCGAACGCTTTGTAATAGCGTGAGCTGTCTCGCCAGCGTGAAAGCAATGCTCTGGCCGTCGCACGGGAGCTGGCCGAAGACATGACCAATTCTTGAGCCCAGCCGGGTACATCACCGACGCTTTCGCAGAAGCCGGTAACCAGCAACCGGATAAAGAAATGTCCCAGCTTGAATTGGGCTTCACCCTTCAACTCCTCTACCGTAGCCGGGTAACCAATTTCGGACTGAAGCGCAGCTACCAATGCCGGAATTAAGTCGTATTTTTCAAGTTCGTTGAGAGAAGCTGGATTGGTCTCCAGTCCAAGGTCATCCGCAACGGTTTCTTCCGCAAGCGCCAGGATCACATGCGGGAGATCACAGCTTTCAGCCTTCACCACAGAAGCGATCATGGCCATGTCCAGATCAGACTCATCAAAATCAGGTTGAACATAGCGTTGTAGAGCCGTCAGCCTTGCTTTACTGGCAAGGAATTTGTCTCGCTTGGCGAGGTGCTCTCTCAAGCTTTGCTGGTGCAGTCCAAGCTCATTGAAGATGATTGAGAAGCGATCGGCGTAGAAGCATCTGGAGTACAACTTGATGTCGAGCAACCAGTCTCTTTCTACATCCGGCTCGGCAAATGGGAAGTACAGGAGATACTTACCGGCCTTATCTTCCAACTCCAGTTTGAGCTTGGTACCCAATGCTGATTCATTGGCCATGTTGAGGATCTGCACGTCCACGAGAGACAGGGACGGTAGCTCATCCACAAATGACTGCTCCGGGTCATACCAGAACACCAGGCGATGGTTCTCTTTGTAGAAGGCCTGCTCAAGGCCCTCTCGAAGCTGGTTCAGATTCAATTTAGTTTACCTCTCAAAGCGTGAGAGCTGGCCATGAAAAAACTCATTTCTATTTGCATTTCAGTTATTTCCAGTAAGCCATTCAGGCAATTTCATCTCTTGTAGAAGTTCTTGTTCCGCTTCTACCATCTCGCTGGTAACAGCAGCATGTACTATTTTTAGACCCTCAGAGAGCTTATTTGTCAGGAGAATCTTTCGTCTCTGACTTACCCGCTGTTTAAACTCCTGACGAAGCCAATCGTTTAAATAAGCCTGATCGTTATAGCTAACCCCAAAATCGCTATCCCGAGTAACGATTACAATGTCTTTTCCGCTTTCAGCAGAACAATGAATAATCCATTCCCAGTTAACTGCGTCCCCAATTGACGTATCACTATCTTTTCTCGGAGGATAGCCGAGGACAAAACGCTTCCTTGCCAAGTTCCGGATTTTGAATCTAATATCTGCATCGCGATTTAAGTTGTAAGTAGTCTTATTTTTAAAAATCCTTTGCAAAGACTGGTATACAGGATCATTCGAAGAAGGGTTTTCCAGAATTTTTCGAATCTTCTCACTGACCTTTTTATAATGTTTGTCGATCTCTTTCTTCTTGTTGTCGATTGCCTTAGCAGGTTTTATATCAGCAACGAGAGCAGGCGTAGACAGCTTTCCCCAATCGGGTTTTGAAAACTTGTTCAACGATTCAACGATGACCTTCTGTCGATTTTTCTTATACTCCATTTCGACCTGAGAACCGATAATAATCCGCTCCTTGCAAGCCTCGATCTGTTGAAGATATTTCATGCTTACATCAGATTTTCGGATACGGTAAAAATCTAGAAAGATATTAGTGTCTATAAATAGAAGTGCGTCCATATTGTATCTAACCTAATCCTTATTCGGTGCCTGACCGGTAACAGCCTTCACATCTGCCAGCAAATCACCAAATTTGCCGTAGTTGGCCTTTACGCCATCATCCAGATCCAGGCTTATTCTCTGGTCAGCATAATGGCGCAATTTCTCATCGAACTCGCTCAGCTCAGCCTGCTGCTTGTGCAGTTGGGCAATTTCTTTTTCAAGCCGCTTCACCTCTGCTGCCGAACCGCTGGCTTCTTTGTCGTTTTCGAGCTTTTGAGCATAGGCCGCCATCTTGGCTGTCAGGGGAATGACGTACTCAGTTCGCATACGAGCCAGTGTGCCTTCGTTATACCGGTGCAGATAAACCAAGCACTCAAAAGCCTTTTGTTTGCCAGAGCTAAACAGCCAGTAAATTGGACGTTTCTTGTAGGTTTTAAGATGGTCCTTGTAGAACTGAGTAGATAGGTACCGTCGAATCGTGTCCATCGACGATTCGGATTGCCCCTTTTTAGAGAGAGGCTTGATAGCGTGCAGACAGAGAGACTCTGCTACAAAGTCGAGGTTTTCATGAAGGTGCTCTTCTCCCCAAACGACTTTGACAAACTCTCGGAAGCGATTAGTCGCATCATCGGGGAACCATTCTTGATCCGTTAACGGAATAATACCGTCATCGTCGGCGGGGAAGGTTTTGTAGGCTCCCTCTGCGACTAATTCGGAGAATCCTTCGTTGCCAGATTGGCCGAAAACAATGCCATCTCGATCAAGCGAGTAGCGCCCGGACATGCAGCCTAATGAATACGATAGGATCTCATATCCAGATTGGATAGGGTCGAAACCAACCGTCGGATCTAAATTCAAAACCCTCGAAAGATTAGTCTTCGATCCATCATTTTTTCTCGTTACTGCTACTCCTAATGACGCGTCCACCTCAAGATTTATCGAACTTTGAGCATTGTATAGTTCATCATTGAGATTGAGCCAATCCATTGAGCTTTCAGAGGAAAAATTTCGCAATATCCCATCACTATCAGGCTTTTTAGCGAAAAAAGACCGAAAGCCCCATGCAGTTTCATAACTATCCCAATCAAGTTTTGAAATTTCAATGCAGCGTTTAGCATTCGCTGATATTTTCTCGCTATTAATGTTATTGGGAACTGGAAGCTTGCCAACATCACCAATTTGAAATGCCATTGTAGGATTTATTACTTTTAAAACATCAGAGGCAAAATTTGAATTCATTAAGCCAACATAAAAATCCAAGTCATTACCAAAAGCAGACATGCCGTTTATGTCAAAAACATAACCTGACTCTCTAACCCTAGCGCAAAATCCTTGCGCAGAACTTGATGTTAAACTCCAAGTAATCGCCGGTTTGAAATAATAGCTGGCCGCACGAAATCTGGAACGCTCATTCCCGTTATCATCTTTGAAGTTTCTAATTACATTTCCGTTATCGGGGAAAAACACAACTAACTCATTACACCCATACCACTTCCTTGCTTCACCTCCTTTGCTGTACGGAAACCAGCTTTTAGAGTTCTTAGAGGATGATTCTAGATCACTTGCACCAAACTCAATGTTTGTGTAATCAACTTCCCACCAGTACCGTAGAAATCTTTCGTTATCACCGGTAGCCAAACCCTGCTTTAAAGTTAGTAATTCGTTTAAAGATCTATTATCAAAACAGTTCAAGAACTCACGATTCAACCAATAAGCAATAGGACTTCCCGGTATCTTTTTGAAATCATCTTGGGCTGTAGTCGAATATTCATTTTCACGCTTGAGAAGCGAGCTTCGCTTCTCTTCTTCATTGCCATCAATCAACCGGTAAAAAGTCGGCTGATATTCATCTACATGATATTTTCCGATAATCCATGCAGTTGTTTGCACTACCTCTCCACTAATCTGACTGAAGGCGCGAGCACCCAAGTGAGCCATTGTTAGGAAGGTATGATCTTCCAAGAGGTTATTTCTGAGTTGCTCATAGCTAGACAGGAACATCCACGATTGCATGTTGACCTGCGCATTAACTCCAGTCTTTTTCAATAGATTGAATGCTCGCTCCATAAAAATCGCAAACAAATCCGATTTGCTGTTTGGATATTCCTTCTTTGCGAATTCTTTGAGGTCAGCATTCATTCCTTTGCTGCCCATGTAAGGCGGATTAGCTACCACCGCGTCATATTTCTGCGCTAAAAGCACAGCCTGATGAACATAGGGCATCAATTGTGCTGCCGCTGCCTTTTGCATTGAGTCGCCCGCACCCTCCAATTTGCAAAGGGTAGTGAAAAGCTCCCTCAGCCCTTCATAGTCCTCATGAGGAACTTCAATCAAGGAGCCGAATGTCTTGGCTTGTTTGAATCTTTCTAAGATTCGCTGTAGTAGCTGGTAGCGGTTATCTGCTTCAAAAGCACTCAGGTCCTGCTGCTCTTCTTCAAACAGTCCTTGCGATGTGCCACTCTGCCATTCTCCGGTCAAGTTCAATGACCTCCATATAGAAGGCAGATTTACATTGGAGCTTTCCTGTAATGACAAAACATTGAGTCTTATATTGCGACTGAAGATTCGTCGATCGTCCTCTCTCGCCAGCATCATCAACGCAAACCCAGCCAATTGTCCGGCACGATCATCAATATCAAGACCAAAAAGATTGTTTTCGAGAATAAGCTGCGGAATATCGCGAGTTCGATAGCCCCTTTCTTCGTAAATCGCTTTAAAAACCTTGTACGCCTCAATTAATAGGTGGCCACTGCCGACCGCTGGATCAATACAGGAAAGTGATTCTGGCTTGAGCTCTTTTGGAGTCATTGCCTCAAGCTGTGCCTGTACTTCAGGCGTTTGCTCAGCAGGCTCGATGTAGTAAGGCATTTTCTCCTTGAGCGGAGAATCCGGGTACGTCTGGAGCCACTGACGCCCTACTGAGTTTTGAACCAGGTACTGAACGATCCAATTAGGCGTAAAAAGCTGTGTCGCGGCTGGAATATCCTCGCTTTTTACGACCTTGCCCATGACCTGATCTTTCTTCTCGGAAATATAAAACTGGTAGAGCCAGCCAATAATCTCAATGTGCTCCCAGTCTTCATCAGGAACACTGGCAACAAGGTCACGAATCAATGAGTCGGTCTTGGTCAGATTCTCTGGCAACAGCAGCTCGGATTCATCTGCTACCGCCTCAAACAGAAATGGCATTGCTTGGTGCAAGGCATGACACTGGGCCAGCAACAGCTCACGGTAAAGCTCTTCGTCTTTGGTGCCATCAAGCTTCAGATCTCTAACCTTGGCCTGGTCCAGGCCGAGCAACTCGACATCCAGACACTCTTCCAGTATTTGGGGCACACCGGCACTGCCGTCAGCCGCGCTCAATACCCGACGCCCGTGGTCAAGGAACCCTTTGCGTTCCATGTAGCGAATTGCGCATAGACGGTTAAACCAGCTATAGGCCACATGCTCCATTACCTGGTCGAAGCCTTGCTGCTCAATGCGCTTTACCAAGCGTTCACGAGGTTTGATAACGGAAGCCGGAAACGGTCTATCACCAATCAGAACCAGGTCGCCCTTCTGCTCCGCTGGCTCGATTTTCTTTTTGGTAATCCCATATTTCGCAGCCTGTTTACTCATGGCCTCAATGAAGGCTTTCCGGGCTTTGGGTGCGTATTTTTTTACGTTGTTTGTGTTCATGTGATTACTTCCTTATCGAATACGCACGCGCTTTTCATTGCGAACAATGCTCTTCAACTCAGCCTTGAGCGCTTCCACAAACTGGTCGATAGATTCTTCTGTTTCCAGGTACACGCCTTCACAGGTCTTGTTGTAGACGCTGGACACATTCACCTCGACAACAGGTTTAGGCTTAGCAACGGGTCGCTCTGGCTTTGTATTCGGGACCGGTGTGGACGTATCTACGCCGGTTGGGTCAGTTTGCTGAGCTTTCGCTGCCTGTTCTGCCTTGGCGCGGCGCTCAATCTCTGCCTGGACCGCTCGTTCAAGCTCATACAGGCCATCATCAAAGCGTTCTGTCGCTGTTTCGGTTTGCAGCATGTAGATACCAGCGATACTGGTTTCCGTTTCCAAATCTGCTTTCACCAGTTGCAGTGGACGAAGTAGCCGGTTGCTAAGCTCAGGTGAGCCAATACCACTCTTGGCAATCTCACCTTCAAGCTGTTTGATTTTGTCGTCCACTCTCTCAATGGCATGGGTTCGCTTTTCAGTTAGCAGACGTTCGTTGACGGTTTCTACTGCGCTGACCAGAGAAGCGACCTTGTGCAACATCCCGTAAGGCGCATCTGCTGATTCGATAGATTGCAGTTCCGACAAAGCCTTACTGGCTTCCGCGTCCTTCTCCAACGCCTGACGGTTCTTATCAAAGTGACGAAGTGCCTGCTGAAGCTGCTGCCAGGTGTGGATCTGGTTACTGAAGAATTCGTGGATGTCCCGGTAATCCTCCTCCAGATCCAGGTAATCGTCCTTCTTATCGACGACCTGCTTGAAGAAATCGAAGCTATCATCGTTACTAAGCAAACGCTCCAATGTCAGGGAAGACTGCTCAATCACTGTCTTTCCTGGAAAACGGCCCACATCGGTTTTGCTTTTGTAGGATTTGAGATTGGCCAGCCACTTGCTGAAGTGCTGGGTGTAAAACTCAAACAACTCCTTCTCGGTGGCCGGTCCCATCGAAGAGAACAGGTCTTGAGTCAGGTTACGCGCCTGCTTCAGCACTGCTTCATCCGTTTGGCGTTTCTTGATAATTGAGACTTCTCGACGACGGCGTGTATTCTGGAGAGGCTCCAGCGCTTCCCTGACAGGCAGCGTTCCACCCCCAAGCTGGAACGAGATCCGGCCAGCCGCAGCCAAACGGCCAACAATCAACAAAATCTCAGCATCTGGCCAGCCATACGGTCGCTTCGCGAAACGCTCAACAATATCTGAAAGCAGGATACGCTCGGTCCCGGTCGCCCTAAGCCCGATGTATTGTTCAACATCGCGGGTTGCCTTTGGATTACCCTCTTCTCCTTCCAATGACAGGCCCATTTGTCCAATATCATCGACGGTCAGAACGGCATTAAGCTCGCGCCAGGGATCTTGCTGGTAGACCTTGATATAGCTCAGCTTGGTGTAGGTATTCTCCAGCAGGTAGCGGCAGGCCTCATCAAGCTTGGTAAGTGCATTGGATGAAGATAGAGAAAGATGCTGACCAAGAGCGTAGACCTCCGCTTTCAACAGCATGTCTTCCATCCGGGCACGCAGGCGCTTTTTACGCTCCTGGTTCTCCCGACCACGATCAGCCAAGATACGGGTAATGTCCACCTGGGTACCATCGTCATTCAGGCGAATGAATTTGTTGGTTCTAAGCCATGTTTTTAACTCTCCAAAAAACTGATTATCGTCTCCCAGCTTTATAAGTATTTGTCCCTCTCCATCGCCACTTTTGTTTATGCATCTAGCTTCGGAATATTGTTTATATTCAGTATCTAAAAATGAAATTACTTCAACCTTCAAATCTGCCTCGTACTTACCATCTAGGGTATGTCCATCCAGGTACCGGCCAATGCTGTAATCCATTTTGTTGGGCTGATGGCGGTATTTATTGGTGTCCCGCAGCAAGTCCTTGAAAATCAGGTTGCTCAGTTCTTTGTTTTCCTCAGAGCTTGATAACTCTGTTTGCTTTATTTTCTGAGTGATATCACGTTCTTCATTGGTCAGAAACAGGAATTCGTCACCATTACGGGTGATCAGGCTTTCCTTCTCCAGACGCTGAAGGCTCTCCTCGATACGTTTGCGTAGCGCCAGCTTGTCATCGTCGATTTTCTCAATCGACAGGGTGACCAGGTTATCGAGGGTTCCTTTGATCAGGTCTACATAGCGGATCATGAACAAGGTGCGGAGCATCTGAACATCAAAACTGTCCAGCGTGGAATTTTCACCGGCCTGATCGATGGTGCGTTTGACGGCTGTATCCAAGAAGCCCTCAACGGCACTATAGAAACGGTGCATGGGTACCAGAGCCCCAACCTCTTCCTTGGCGATGGAGCTGGCGGCCATTTGGAAGGCGTCCAGCATCGACCGTTCACCGTAAGCCAGGTGCGCCCCGGTAGCCCCCACTTTACGGATCTCTTCAAAAACCTTCTGTACCAACTGAAAGTGGTAAGGCGCAAACGGATAGTTATTGACAAAGCTATCTGGACCATCAAAGTTTTTGAGCGTCGGCCCAGAACGATCGAAGGTAATTTGGTTCTTCAGGATGTCGCCCTTCTGATCGAAGACGGACTTGAGCATGTCCGCTGCTTCCGGAGTCTTACGCAGCAAGCGCTTCTGGATAACCTCATCGGTGTTCGAGCTGGACAGCGACAACCGGGTCTTGAAGCGACCGGCAATCTTGGAGAAATCGTTGGCTTTGGAAGATGACAGTTCACCCAGTACCGCGTCCATATCGGCCTGAGAGGTTACTATGATCCAGGCACGCCCCTTACAGATGGTGCCCAGGTTTTCCGTGATGGTTTGCAAGGTCAGCATCAGGCGGGTATTACTGCCAATAAACTGACCGACTTCATCCACCAGAAACAGTATCCTGTGTTTCGGATCTTTACTGTCCAGGTACTCTTTGATCCAGTGACAGAAGTTTTCGACGGAGACGCTGAACGTCTCTTCGGATTCTTCAAACCATTTATGGGCAGCATCTGGCGACAGGTTCAACGCCTTGGAAATGGCCTTCTCTACATCATCCTGGTAGAACTGATACCCGTCACGTTCTTCAGTCCATGACAGACCGCTGGATTCTTCAAATGCGGTTTTGAAGGTCTCATAGGCCCCTTTCTGGGCCAAATGACGTTCCATGTGCGCGATGTGCGGGTGATCGCCGCTAAAACCCTGGTGCTCATTGAACACTCGCAGGAAGACATTAAGGATAGGGTTGCCGTCATCGTTTGAGCTGGCCTTACTGTCAATATTGAACAGAATGACATCGGAATGACCGCTTACGGCTTTATCAATATCTGCACGAATAAAAGCATCGCGGATCTTGTGTTCATCAAAAAACTCTACTGCGCTGCGTTCGTTACCTTCTGAATCCCGCGCCATCTTGTTGGCCAGAATATAGGATAAGGTCTTCAAGAAGTGCGATTTACCAGAACCGAAGAAACCAGAAATCCACACCCCCACCCGGTTAGCGATGGAGGGGTCATTTAAATCGGTACCGTAGGACTGAAAGAAATCCCGAAAATGCTTCTCCAGCTCATTGGTCACCACATATTCATCCAGTTCCTGGTAAACAGTGGCATCATCATCCTGGTCAGCCTTAACAACGCCGTTAATTGAGCGATCCAGTGGCTTAAAAAAGAGTTCTTTGATGTTCATAGTGTGTTGATTCCCCTGAAATTCTTATTAATTGGTCGCCATCGCTTACGGAACCAACCTGAAGGCTCTGTAGTAGTTATTGCTGGGTATTCTCCCGAACAGGCTCATTGCCTGGCCGTTGTATTGGCCGGGATAAAACAGGATGACAGGCTTATGCCCCAACAGTGAATGAAGACTGTTTAGCAGGTTGTGTGCTCGCAATAACGGCCAAACAGAACCCACTCCAGTAATGAAGATGATGTCCTGCTCGGTAGCGGAATGTTTTTCTGTCAGGTAAGGCGCGAATTTGTCCATGTGCAGCGGCCCTTTCAGGGCTTTCATCAAGGACTCATCACCTTTGACCTTCTGCATCTCTATGGCTTTATCAACGAAGTTGCGATCGGCAAGATAACCGACCAGGCACTTGAGAAGATTGATGTTAACCACCTTCAATTGGCTATGCTTCTTGGCCAACATGACTTCAAGGAATTCGATGTACTCTCGAACCCCAAGCTCTTGCTCAGGCTCGTAATCAAATATCCAGAAGCCAATTTCATTTCCCAGTCCCTGCCCACTCAAAAACTCTGGGGACAGAATCTTGTCTGGTATCTGATTCAGCCGGTCATGTAGTCGTTGATCCATAGTTGCTCCCAATGCACTTATCGCGTCCATGCCGACACTTCCATGCACTTTTTAATTCTCTGTTTGTAATGCTCTTCGAGCATGGTTTTGACTTCAGGCCTTACCACAACATGCTGTAGCTCAAGCTTTCGTGTACTCTTCAGGTACCCGACCTCGGCAAGCATACGAAACACAACCTGCCCCATTTTCTTTTTGGTGGATTCCTTCCAGTCACAAATGGCTGGATCTCGATGTGATCGGTCTTCAAGAAAATCCGCCCAAACAAACGCATCGAGATGCTCAGCTCTGGACATGTAGGCATCACGAAGTACCGTTTCCATAAACTCCACCAACAAGAGGTTCCGCTCCAACGCACCACAAAAGGCTACCTGTGTGGCCAGCTCGTCATCACCATCTCTTAACGCTCGCCAAAACTCCGGCTCCAGACGCTCAAGTCGTTTGCGAATCGCCGTGGCATTTCGCTTTGCTGACGCTGGCGTGCGTTTTTGCAACACGTTCTCTACCCGAATTGCTTCATCCCACTGTTCAGGTGTTACGCCGTCCATTAGCAAACCAGCAACGATACGGCTTTCTCTCACCATGAGGGAGCCACCCGCCATGTCGCTGTCATAATGGAACTGCTTGATCAAACTCAACCTCCTCTAAGACTCTGAGCCAAACAAAAAAGGACTCAGTTTCTTTCGATCTGAATCCAGTAGGATGATAGGGAACTTAAACTCATCGGCTGCCTCATCAACGGTTATCGCCGCCTGGTAACGCTGCAAGGTATAGTGTGCCAGTGCTTTTCTAACCGAAATCTGTAACCGACCATCCGGCATACCAAAATCCTTCTCTACCAGCGCCTTCTGCCCATCGTTCAGCTTTGGGTTTGGCACAATGGTTAACAGGATCTGCTCATTCCACAATGAGTCCTGCATTGGATCGGGTGACGAGTCTGTAGCAGGTTTTGGTGTCCGGTCTATCCTGGACAGAATGAAGTCACGGAACTCACCACGCTTGTGGCAATACGCCCGAACATGCCAACGGAAGCCCGTATAAACCAGGGTATGCGGAGATATAACCCGCTCACTCCATATCGGGTTTGTCATCGAGGCATAGAGAATTTTCACACTGGTTTGCGTCCGGCAAGCTCGCAATATTTCTCGCACTATTTCTGGCCGAACAGTGCGATCGGGCAATTGGACAGCAGCAAGATGGTCTTCAGATTCAAGGGTCACTGCGACAGATTCGCTGACCAGACCAGAAATCATATCCAGGTATTCGTTGATATGACCCTTCGTTAAGACCGGTTGGAAGTCTCCTTGCGGGACATACCCTTTAACTCCCGGATCGTGATAAAGGGAACCAGGATTGTGAACACTTATATAACGCTTAATATCAGATGAAGCCTGTTGTCGGCTAATACCAAACCAGGACATGAGCCGATTGGTAACCAATCGTCCCTCCCAGTACGCCAGCAATTCAATTGCTCTCAGCCTTAGTAGAACTTCATGCTTTTCATCAGCCATGAGTAGCCTCATTAAACCATCACACAATCAGGCTACCCCAAAATTTATTTACTGTAAAGTTTTTATACTGTAAAGCAACTTTGAGCATTCATAGTAATAGGTTGAGGATACCTGACCCATTAACCCGGATCTCAGCAACCAGATTGATTAAAGTGCCTTATTTGCTGGAAAAATGAGGCTTTTATGCGCGGAAATCAGTTAATAACCGGGGTTTTGACCATCTCAACAGTCGCTCTTATAGCATCCAACATCTATCTACACACAGAGCTGATTAACCTGAAGACCAGCACTGACCAGCCCCTCGTAGAGCACCTCTCTCAAAATGACGTGATCGCACTGGTCGATGACCGGCTATCCTCTCTGGAGAAGCGCAAGGCGCAAGAGCTCCTGTCCAACTTGGAAGAACAGTTTCAGTTAGCCCAGGCATCTACGCCGGACAACCGACTGATCTATGGTGAGCTCAACGCGAGAATTACGCTTCAAGAGTATGGAGACATCGAATGCCCTTACTGCCGAAAGATGCACGGGAGCATCAAACAAGTCGTAGAACACTCGCAAGGCGTGATTAACTGGGAATTCAAACATTTTCCCCTCGGCAGCCATAACCCGGTCGCGGCTATTGAGAGCCAAGCCATTGAGTGCGTAAAGGAAGCCTATGACAACCGAACCGCGTGGATCGCCCTGGAAAGGTTCATGATGGACACAAAAGGAAATGGCAAAGGCCTGGGTGATATTCCGGAATACGTTCGATCATTCGGACTTAACGGAAGCCTCATCGGTAACTGTCTTGCCTCGGATGACCATAAGGGCAAGATCAATCAGGATTATGAAGATGGCCGCCGCGCCGGTATTACTGCGACACCTGCTATCCGCATCCTGGATAACCAGACAGGTCAGGACTACCTCCTGAAGGGGTACCGCACGCCAGAGCAGCTTCTTCAGGCGGTACAGCAAATAATCAGTGGATGACCGGATCATGTCGTTTGGTATAATCGGAGCCAAAAACCGTTGCTGCCAAAGATGAATGCTCAATGAATGACATTAGAATTGTGGTGAATACTGAACACCAAGGCTTGACAAGCTACGTAATGGACTTAGCGTCAGCCATAGGAGAGTCACACTTTTATCTTTGGAGCCCGTCGAAAGATGAGCCAGTAAATACTCTCAACTACTCCTCGCCCTCCAATACGCGCGTAATGAGAGTGGGGCAAGCCAAAACTGATAAAAATAAGGCCGAACGCAGGATTGATAAATACGGACACGAACACCCTATTTTAAGAGAGATTTTATCTACAGTAGAGGGCTGGGATTTGGCTTGGCCTAGACCTAAAAAGTCTTCTGTCAAATATAATAAAAGACGATTCCTTCAGTGGAAATACGAGACATCTCTTATCGCACTAGCAGAAAATAATGGCATATGGTCACGCGAGCCAATGAGGGCTGTAGCGGCTTGGCAGATATGTACACATTTGTTGATACCTACCAATAACTTTGATACTGCAATCATTTCTCAGTCCCCCATAATACGATTTGAAGTTCTAAATTCTATCGAGGATTCCTCATACGAGGAGAATGACATCGCTCTTTTTGAAACAATAACTTCCTTTATAGTTAACTATATAGAATCAATTAAGCACACCCTGTCTTGCAATGATCATTATGATCACTATCGAATCCCTTTCTCCATCGAAGTTTATCTCAATGACACCAACTTGGATCGCGCAAACAACTTTAGGAAATGGTACCAATTACATTACAAAGATATTTCTTTTGGTGATTGGTCTTTAGATCAAATATCCCATCGATGCTTCGTAAGCTTAGGCTCACCTCCAATTCCAGACCAAAAGGAGATACGAATCAAGCAACATCCCTGTATTCCGCCGTCCATTAAGGAGGCCGAAATACTCTTGCTTATGGAGTTTAATCTTTCTAGTTTTCTGAGACTAAATGATGGCTTTATTTATCAGAAGGGACTGATTGATATGGCCAATGAGCTTAAACAACAATATGGTGCTCCTGCTAGACAAACTCTACTTAACTTGGGATTTGATAAAAAGGTGTACAAAAGTCTTTGCGAGGAGGATAAAGAAGATTACTTAGAGGAAATTGCTATAAATGCAGATATGTTTTTTGATGACATCGAATCACTCTTGATTGCATCCAATCTTCCTGATGACAAAGGCTCACCTCCGATAGTTCGCCTACTTACTAATATGGAAAGTAAACGCCACAGTTTTTGGATTGGTTTTAACAAACCTCCATTCGATAAATTCTTGAAAAATGGCCTCTCCTACTTTATGGAAAACGGTCACCCCACAAAGGCCATTAAAGCCTCGTCAAAACTTAGAGATAACTATAAAGAAATTGATAATTGGGCGAATAATTGTTCTCTAACACTAATAAAGCCAGATTCGGGTTTCGATTCGGGAATACATCTAACTCGACTATGGGACATGGCACTTGGTGCTATTTTTTTACAGGATATATATTTTAGTGACGTAGAAAAGAAAACTTCATGGAGTGAATTTAAGTCTATTTCTCAGCTTATTTCCTCACACCTTAACGGTGATACGGATGATAGCCAGCTCTGTACATCTATCTCAATCCACTTGCCTAAATCTCTATATGCAAAAAAATGATTCTACAATATCATGAAACCATGTAGCAGGCTCTTGGTTTAATAGGATCAACTAAAGCTTCACAGGAACAAACTCATCCCCACCCGCGAAAAGACGAACAACCCTATCGCCATCCTGCCAGACAGCAACGAGCACGCCACCTTTATCCATAGATAAGCATTTTGCCTTCTTCTCTGCCTCTTTCAGGCAGGGCACAACCTCATCGTCGGGTGCTGGATCAAGATATAGGCCGTAGCGAAAAGAAGATGATTGAATGTCCATCTCGAAGCCCGCCCCGTTACTTCTTTTCGCTGTCTTTTGCTGCCCTGCCAAGCATAGCAAGCTGCTGCTTTACCAGATTGGCGTACTCTTCACGGACGACCTTATCCATGCCGACCTGATCCCCCTTAAAGACGATCTCCTTTGCCGCCATGATTAAAGCGCCATCGAGCACACCCTGGTAGCGAGTGTCATTTCTGGAGGTGTTAATCGCCGTTCTGAGTACATCCAGCCCATCTTTGAGCGTCTTGGTTGAGTTGGATAGCCAGAACCCAATTCGATATTGGCAAGGCGCAAAGCCCATGTCAGCGCAACGGTTGTATCGGGTCATGGTGTCCTTAGCAATCACCTTTGACTTTTCATCCATCACCCTTGCGGACGAGGAGCCTTCGGTGTAATCCACCGTCAAGTGCTTCGACAAATTATTTTCTGCCACATAGTAATCCGCTGGCCAGTACCCTTTGTCTGCGGCAGACTTCATTAATGCAAAAGCCGTCTCCTGCGCCTTGGGAATTTCTTCTTTGGTGAAAAGCAGAAGCAAGGCATTGTTGACCAGGACTTCAAGCTTTCTTTCACCGGATTTAAGACGCGCCACCCAATAGCCCGGCCCTTCATGGACTATATAGGGAATGCCAATCCGCTCGTTGGCGTGAGGTGATTCAGTTGATGTGTGATCCATCCCGATAGCCAACAACAGCGTCTTGAGGACGGTATCGTCAGTGTCCAAGTTATGCCCGAATATTTCCTGAACCTTGTCAAAGGTTACTTCAGGGAAAGGCTTTTCTGCGGGACTGTTCGACTCTGACGCTGCAATAGAGCTGAATAATGAAAGACTGAGCGCGGCCAAGATACCTAACAACCTCATTGCTTTTCTCCATCTTCAATTTCGTCAATCAACCAATGTTTCTGATCGGAAGAGAACCGCAAGTTAATGGTTCTCGAAAAAGACCCTCTCCAGCTCTCGCAGTGATTGTTAACGACATACTCAAGCTTTGCCTTTCTCGATGGCGATCCATAGGCTTTAGCTTTCACGAGGTCAATGTCTTCACACCGGGATTCCATGTGCTCAAGATCCATTAGCCGCTGGCTTTCGTGAACCAGTTCTTTACCCGTTTTCTCAGCAATGCTTACCGTCAGTTTATCGAGCTGCTCGATCTTGTCTTCGGTCCAGTAACTTTCAAGGTGCCTCCTGGACATCCCTCGATCCATATGGGCGTAATACTTGGCCACAAACTCAATAGCAGTTTCTTTCGTAGCATTCCTCAATGCAGGATCATGACGCTCTGGCGGTCCAGCAAGGCATAGGGAGGAAATCGCCAAACCCCCAAACAGGGCAGCATACTTTGTCTTTTTCATTATCGGTCTCCAAAGTACCCCTTTCGCTCGATTTTCAGCTTGCGCCAAATAGGAAGGAGCTTTTCAATTAATTGGTCGCGATTCTTGATCGCACGGATCTTTACAATTGGCTGGTCGTCGTCGTTAGTTTCAATAACCAGCGTTGACAACCCCACAAGACCAAGAAGCCCGGCTGGAGGGCTGTTAATATCTTTGATGTCGCTGATCTCGCAGAACAACTCCTGCCGGAAGATACTTGTGATCCCCTTCGCTTCCTTGATCTTGTTTCGCGTGATAACAGTGTGCTCATAATGCACAGAGAGATAGGCGTAGAGGATGCTGGTAATCGACAACCCCATAAGGCCATAGCAAACCCAATAAACAGCCTCATTGATGAGAGTACTGTACCCATCGTTCAAACCTGCACCCCAGAGGAACAGTGATACGGCAGAACCGATGAAAAACACGCCCCACCAGAGAAAAGTGCCCAGGTTCACCCACTGAGAAGGCCTTCCTTCCCAGATAACAGTTTCATCGTCGTAGGAAACCGATTTTTGATTCTCGGTGTCCACCTCCTCCATCAATTGTGCCGTTTCATCATTCATCTCTGTTTCCTATGCTGCTTTCACCAAACTGTCCTTCACTAGGTTTACTGCCATGCCCAAGTCGTTCACACAGACAGCACCAATGCTTTCCAAGCAATCAAGGTCTTGCCGCATTGCTATATGCAGGTCAAAAACGATTCCACTAATGTCTGCTTCTGGTTCCGAAGCCACAACAACCAGCGTTTTAATTTCGCAGGAAGCACTCATCACTTGGTTCAAAATTTCTGTAGGACTTTCTGCTTCATCCAAATGATCAAGAATCAGCGTGTGCGTAATATCTCTAAGGCAGAGTTCTCTTCTACCCCGACACTCCAACAAGGTGAAGGTATCCAGGTGCTCAAGAACGTGATAAAGCCAACGATCATTTGCTAAGACATGACTTTCGCTGATCCTGATAATTTTCACGGATTCTGCCCTCACCTCTTCGCGGCCTCATACGCACCGATCAACAACATGAAGCACATCGCCATACCAAATGCAGAGATAGCTCTGCTAATAGCCCGGTATACATCCTCTTTACTTTCGTAACGTCCGATGGACGACAACCCAATCTCAACGGCACCAAAGATGACGCTGAGTTTTGCGGACATAAAAAGCAGCAAAGGAAAAGTGATGGAAACAGGCTCACCAGAGGTGAGAATGACCATCATCAGTATTGATGCAGTGGCAACAACAATGTATGGGTAGGATTTTGGAGATCGGAACCAATTCATCGTCAGAACTCGACCAATCCACCAGCAACCGGATCATATTGTTGCCAAACCTTTGCTGGAACCTGGTACTCCGCCCTTTGGTCCGCCAGCCCTAGATAAATTGCTATACAACGAATGACATTCACACCATGCTGGACAGCCTCAGCAACAAAGGCGTAATAAGCTTCTGTGATCGATGTCGCCACCACCTGAAACCGATACTTTTTCATGTCAAAGGAGTACACGTCCGCACTGAATTCCCTTTCAGATTTCCTTGCACTAAAGTCAACATGAACGATATTGCTCACATGAAATCCCCTGTCTAACGAATGTAATAGGCCGCGAGCAGTACCAATGCGCCAATAGTGATCATCACATTGATCTGGCGGTCCTGAAGAATCAGGTAATCTCGCTGCTGCTTATCCAGCTTGCCTTGGCGATAGAGACGGTTAACTGCGAATCTGACAAAGGGTGTACTGATAAACATCCAAGCCTCCACTTTTTATTGGAAGCTATGGTATGAATTCTGTAGAGGAAAAGGAGGTTTAAAGGGTCATGCGAGAATGACCCTTTATAATTTAGGAAGGTTGAAGTTCGGGCTCGATGTCTTGCGCGAGGATTTGTTCAACCAGGTATATTTGATAAACAAGATTCGCCAATTGCTTGAGATTCCGAGCACTGCCAATCCACTGATTCAGATCACCCTTCTTCTGGTGAGCCATCACCACCAAACTACTACGGGATCGAATAGCCGGATTGATCTTGCCATATTCCAGGTAATCCCTGAACTGAACCTCCTGCGCTATCGAGAGCAGCTCTCTTTTGGCTTTATCAAGCACGGTCTTGTCCTGTCGGTAAAGGACACCGAGAGGAGTTACCCTAGCCAGCGCCCGAGCAGCGCTATACATGATGAACTGACCACCAGCGATGTAATGAATCAACGCGCCAGTCAGGAAAACTGAAGCAACATCCTCAGCCCACCCAAGGGCGTCCAACCGCAACGCTGCCAGGTAGAAGGCGTAACCCACCCCCAGCCAGATGGTAATGGTACCCAATAATGCGATCTTCCGATGATGAGACAAAGAGAGTCCCTCAAAGGTCGCCGCAGACAGATCCACACTCAAAAACTTGTAGTCCATGCTCGTCTCCTGATTCGATTGAATCCACTATCTCACGGCTCCTGAAACTAGCAACTGCCAAAAATTCCATTTGGAGAGTCTTGGACGGACTCAGGTTGTTGTGTATTGTATTTAGAGTATGTATTGTATGTATAGTACATACATACAATTGATACAAAGCAGGCAAGATACACATGAAGATCAAACCGGAAATCAAAGAAAGGATCGTTGAGGCCGCCAACGCATTGGTTGCCGAGGGCAACGAGAACCCAACCAATGAGCAGGTGCGCGAGCGCATGGGGAGTGGATCGTTATCCCACATTTCTCCCGTCATGCGAGAATGGAGAGAGTCGCAAAAGGCACGAGTTGTAGCGGCCCTTGAAATTCCATCTGAGCTGAAAAAAGCCATCGAGACTTCTCTCAGCCAGGTGTGGACAGCAGCGAGTAAACTGGCTTCTGCTACCGTTGAAAAAATACAGCAAGAAGCCCAAGCCAATATAGACGCCGCAGCCCATGAGAGAGATGAAGCTCTGAATGAGATTTCTCGCCTGGAGACACGTATTGCAGATCTTCTCACACTGGAGCACGAACAAGGTGAAGAGATCCAGAAATTGAAGTCTGACCTGGACGCTGCCCAAGGAGAGAATGCGCGGTTTCAGACTGAATTGGCTGCCCTGTCTGCACGAGTTGACGAGCGAAACGAGCAAATCAAAGGCCTCAAAGAAGAATTGAAAGAAGCACGAGACGATAACAAGTCACTTCAGGCTGAATTGGTTGAGATCGCAAAAGAGTCGAAAAAATAATTCAACGTTATTTTGCCATTCAGCATACAAGGAGGAACAATGTTTGAGGATCTTATAAAAGAAATGAATCGAATGAATGGGCAGTCAGTGTCTGTTGAGATTGAGTCAGACGACAAAGGATATATAGACAAACAATGCCCCAATGAAGATTGTGAGTTTATATTTAAAGTCAACAAAGATGATTGGGCAAATATCTTTAAAGATGAAGCAGTGTGGTGCCCACTTTGCCGACATGAAGCAACCTCTGATAAGTGGTTTACAATAGCTCAGGTTGAACACGCAAAGTCAGAAGCATTAGCCGTAATAAAAGGTAAAATTCATAACTCGCTTCGAACTGGCGCTCAAAAGTTTAATCGTCGCCAACCAAAGAACAGCTTCATTTCAATGTCAATGAAGGTAACAGGCGGAACTAAACGAACATATACAATTCCGGCAAAAGCTGCTGAATTAATGCAACTGGAAATCCAGTGCGAAGAATGCGAATCACGATTTGCCGTCATCGGTAGTGCTTACTTCTGTCCCGCCTGCGGTCATAACTCTGTAACCAGAACATTCCATGATTCCTTACGGAAAATTCGAGCTAAAAAGGATAGCCTTGATATCGTTAGAAGTGCTTTGATCGAATCCGTCGGCAAGGATGAAGCGGAGCTAACTTGCAGATCGTTAATCGAAACATGCATTGGTGATGGTGTAGTTGCTTTTCAAAAATACTGCGAAGGAATGTATCAGCGATTCGGAACGCCCCCCTTCAATGCATTTCAGCGTTTAGATCAAACCAGTGAACTTTGGAAAAAGGCTTTTCAAGAAGGGTTAGATTCGTGGCTGTCTGAAGATGAACTCAGATTACTTGGAGTTCTTTACCAGAAGCGCCATCTATTGGCACATAACGAAGGAATAATCGATAAAAAGTATACACAAAAATCTGGAGACCAATCTTACAAGGAGGGTCAACGATTAATCATCTCACCTAAAGATGTTGAATACATGGTGTCTTGTTTAGAAAAGTTGGCTAATGGCATTGAGACCGGTTGCAGTAGGATACAAAATTAATTATTCATCTGAATTCAATTCAGCAAAAAGAAAAGGCCTCCGAAGAGGCCCTTAACTGTTATTCATCAAATCCCTTTATGCCGGACTGGCTCGCTTTTACTTCAATGTCTTTCCAGGAGTGACGCTCTTGCACATAGGCGCGAACGGCTATCCCAGTAAACAGTAGTAATAACGTAACAGCTAACAGCATTAAAAGATTCATGACTGTGATCCACATAACTTGTACCCTCTTAGTTAAATAATCCCAGAGAAGCCTTTTGTCAAGACTTCTTACCGGTCCTACTCATCCGGAGGGCAAGTAGGTCGCAGATCAGCTCTTTCAGAGCGGTTGAACTTGCCTCAAGAGCATCGAGAGCCAAATAGCCAATCACACAGTACATAGCCAGCGAGACAGACAGGTAGTCTATCCAGGACATAGCTTGTGCCGCTAACAGTGATTTGGCGACGTGGCCAACGAAGATCCCCAACAAACCGAGAAGACCAAGCTTCAACGATTTAAACAGGGCAATTCTCCTGGTGCAGTCCATCTTGGCAATCAACAGGTCCGTTGTGCGGAGCCTGCTGATTTCCCTGAACATTCTACGATTATCCATACTACACCTTCCTTTCGTTTAATGACCTCAACGTCCGGACGGATGTAGCCCCTGAAGGGCAACACCCTCCAGGGTCGAATTCATCGTATGTTGGTGAATTACTTCACCAGTGGTTTACTGCTCTTTGGAACCCAGCTCGATCAAATGAATCATATCCAACTGATTCATATCGCTATCGAGTGAGCAATCAATTGCTGAAGCGACAATGCCATTTTTGGCATACTCCAGCGCTTGCTTCATTGTGGAAAGAAATGAGTCAGCTTCACTGTCGATCTGCTCAACAATGTCGCTCCATTCCCATGTTTCAAAAGGCTGCCACGCAACCCACCCTTCAGGCTCCTTGTTGTCTGAAACACACTCAGACAGATACTGATAGCGTTCAAACCAGGTGCCTTCAAAGCCGTTGTCACAGCTAATGAATTGGGCTGTCGCATGGCCATAAGCCAATTGTTCAAGTTTGCTAACCGGTATTTCGTCCGATTGCGTGGTTGGTAAATCATTCTGCATATTGATCTCCTTATGTTGAGGAAACCCGCAGAAACACTACTCCCCTTGCGGGGAGCGTGTCCCCGCAGGGTAGTAGTTGAGGTAGTCAGGCTTGTTTCAGTCGGCTGAAGGCAAGTGCCTGGTCTATCAGACCAAAGCCACTGGCATCCCTTTTCAACTGATCCGCCCAATCAACACCTTTTTCATCGGTATCGAGAATCGGTGTTGGTGGTAACAGGTCGATAACGCGAATACCTTTAGGCGCTAAATTTGCCCGAAGAATTTCCGCCGCATTCTCCCCTGCTTTGTTTCTGTCTTTATCCACAAAATTCAGAATCGTATGCACGCCCTTTGGAGGAAAGAACGATTGAAGTATTGTGTTGGACAGGCCCGGCCAAACGGGAAACTGCTTAGCCTGGTATACCGCGAGCGCAGTTTCCAGACCTTCAGAGACTCCCAAGTAACCGTTTTGTGGTGCAAACAACCGAATATGCCGCCCTTTACTGCGTTGATTCACAGAAGGCGTCATCTTCTTAGGTTTGTGAGTTTTGCCGAGATTTACCTTCAATCCACCTTTAGTGATGAACGTCCGATGTATCGCGACTGGCTCCCCCTCGTTATTGCGCACCAGGGACAGGACTGCTCCGAACTTACCGAGAACGTTGCCCTGTTTATCTTTGTAGTTAAGACAAGGATGAAACCGCACATCGTTGGCAGACAATGCAGCAGTATTCACCCAACGGTAGCTGAAGTAAGCCCGAGCTGGATAAGCTGCAAGATCGGTCAAAGGCAATGCCTCTTTCCAAATCCTGTTCAGCCACTTGCGCAGACCCTCTTCATCTACAGGCTTAGGCTTTGGTAGATATTTCGGTCCAGCCTCGACAGGTTTATCACCCAACCAAGCTTCAAGCTCATCGTAGACCTTGGTAAAGGACCAATCATTTACCCACATGAGCATATCGATCCCTTCCGGGATAATACGCCATGACTGTTTTACTCCACCGCCTGTGTAGTTGGCGTCTTTGAAAAGCCTAAAACCGTCCGTTCCACCTTCAACCGGGCAAGGTACATTCGTACCGAGGTTGTCGATGGCCTGATCCAGTGCTGGCGCGAGTGCTTTGAAAGCAGCAAGCCAACGGCCTTCCATTCGGCGCTTCATTTCAGTTGAGTTTCGTTTCTTCATAGGTATCTCCCTCTGACAGTTTCACCAAATTTTTCAGTTCCACTGTCAGCCAGTGAAACAAAGGGGCGAGGCCCCTTTATCAATGCACGGAATGAACGACTCGCTTGTACGGTACCCATTGCTCCATAACAAACTGATAGAACAGCTCTGTTACTCGCTCCGGGGTATAAACCGTGATTTGGCGAACCGGTGTACCGCGTGCATTTACCTGCTGATGTTTAATTACATTTTGTTGAGTATTAGACATGGTGTTTACCTTTCGTTGAGTGAGGGACACACCATGCCCATAGGGACACAGTGTTTATGTCCCAGGTTTGGGTTGAGTTAGCTCATGAACTTGCGTTTGTAGTAACGCAGCCAATCAAGCATCTTGTCGGGATCGACTCCACAAGCGAGGCAGCATTGGTTGAACGAGAACGGCAGCTCCCGATCTTCCGAAATAATCCACTCCCAGGCTTCATCAGATGGCTTACGTTTCTGGCCACCACGACTTTCACCAAAGGCAGATTTCACTGACTCGATTAGTAGGTTTTCCCGAAGGTACGGAATATCTTCATCGGTAAGGATCTTCTCCAGGTCACCCTCGAACTTTGTGTCGTTCTCAAGCGCCTCAAGCAAGTCCATCAATGACAGTTGCTCCATAGTGGACCTCCCGGTGTAGCGGGAAGACACACCTCACCCGTGCGGGGGAGATGTATCCCCGCAGGGTGTTGAGCGAAGCCATTAGTGCAGGTCGAGGAATTGGCCAGCAATCGTGAAAAGCGCTTTTTGAAGCTCCTTCACATCGTTGATCACAGACCACTTCTCGAAGTACTGACTAACCGCAGTTGAGCCGATACCAATTGCATAGGTATCAACGTGACCAGCAACAAGGTCGTTCAAATATCGAACTGCTCCCCCATTATTTGGGGCACCATCAGTGATGATGATAAGCACCTTGCGCTGACGCTTACTCGCCACTAACTCTCTGGCGGCATACAACATGGCTTCTGCCAATGGTGTACCGCCACTTGAGCAAACAGCGAATCGTCCCAGACCAGCACGAACAGGCTGACCACGATGCAGTATCGGACTGACCTCTCCACCAATACCCGGAAACATCGACGCAGCGATGTCACACTTCGGGATAGTGGATACAGCCAATGCCAAGGACACCGTGGCTTGATTTGCGACTTCCTGAATTCGATTCATGGAACCGCTGCAATCAAGCAGCACATGAACCGCAGTGTCAGGTCGTTGCATCTCCTCTCGCTGGATAAACACCCGCGAGTCGCCGGTTGGCAGTCTGGCCAGGCGTTTGCCGTCTACCCGCTTGCCTCTGGTATGTAACCATTGCTTTTGACGGGTTTGGGCTTGCAGCAGACCGAGCAGGCGCGACCGAATAGTTGAAGAGGCAAGAATGCCGGTTTTCAAACTACTGGTATCACCATGATTTCTGGCATCACTCCCCACGCTGGACGTATCAATGGCCACACGTTCTCCATCGTTGTCTTCACGGGCTTGATCTGCCAATTGCTCTCGTAGCTGCCCAACGGCATCCTCTGGCAGATTGGTCTCGTTAATGAGCCGCTCATGCAAAGAAGCACCGTTGCCACCTTGAGGTTGACCCTGATCACCGGACGAATCCGATGCACCTTGGGCCGACGATGACTGGTTTCCTGACCCAGTATCCTGAGCCTGGTTGCCGTTGCCATCACTGTCTGCGCTGGACTGCTGAGAGTCTCCTGTCCCCTGGTTAGCATCACCACCGTTCGATGAGTCTGCCTTTCCCGGTTGAGGTTGTGATTCGCCGTCACCACTTCCACCCGATCCACCAGCTTGTTGGCTTTGATCACCTTGCGATGAATCGCTGCTTTGCTGCTGTTGTTCCTGGTTTTGTTGCTGTTGGCGTTCCTCTTCTTCAGCATCCTTCAATGCCTTGAGTATGGCTCTCGCCAACTTCAGGCAGTCGTCGCTACAGGTTAAGTTGTCCAAGTGTTTTCCAAGCAAGCCATCCAAACGGACGAAAAAACCTACCGGAAATGTCTGTTCAACCACCCGTTGGCTTGACTCCGCCAGCGGAGTTGAAGCGTCCCGATGCAGCACCTCCGATCGCAAGCGATGTAAGAGGTACTGAAACAACTGCGTTGCTTCATTGTCTTCAGGCGTCGCGGGAGGACTCATGCCCTGCTCCACGATATAGCTCCACATGGCATTCAGCGTAAACTGAGTACCAGGAAACACTTCCTGAATGAGACGCTCGATCCTGATGTCCTCGATGAGGTTGGTACAGGATTTCTCCATCGGACTCTTACACTTTTTCAAGGTGTTGAAATCCGATGATCGAACGTGCGCAGCTTCGTGAGCGAGATAGCCAAACAACACTTCTCTCAACTCACTCATAGCGTTCAGCAAAGGCAAGTAAATGGTCTCGCCATCGGTGTATGCGTCCGTGCCAGACAGCACAACATTGACACCGAACTGTTCGCCATAGGCAGCCGCAACAATAGGTAGAGCCCTTTCCAGGGCGGTTTGCAGTTTGTTCATACGAACCTCCCTAGAAGTAAGCCCCAGCCGTTATGGTGTGCGTTGTCACAGCCGCAGGTTGGGTTGATTTTGGTATGGTTGGCGCAGGTCCAGACGAGCTGGAAACCGTTACCGACCGTTTCATACCCTCTATGAGCTTGCTTACTGAAAATTGCCCATCAATGATTCGTTCAAGCTTGTCGCTGTCAGAACACATTGAAAGGAAGGTAAGCACTTGCCCAAATGTCGGGTGGTCCTGGTCAATCATTTCCATCGGAATGGCTTTTTGCAGAGCAAAAAACTCATTAAGTACCTTCAGGATGCGACCATTACCGAACGACAAGGTATCGAGTTTCTTGATAAGAGGATCGAGCTGCTCAGAGAGGTTCTTACCGCTGATTGACCGTTTCCGGTCCAACATGCGATCAGACATCTGTTTGCAGGTTAAACCCACCTCATGCAAGATCTGGTTCGCCACTTCATTTTCGTCAGGCTCGAAGCCTTCGAGTGGCTGTAGCTTGTAAAGCTTGATGGAGAATTCAAACGACTTTGACACCGTTTCCCGGTCTGGAACCTGGTCACGAATGATGTGTGCAAATTCGTCGTTCTCCGCGATCCACGCTTCTTTGTTCCGGTCGAAATCAGCAAGAAATACCTGCAACTCCGAATAGAACATTTCCTTGATGTCTTCGAGTTTGGCCAAAAGACCTTCTACAACATCATCGGGAACGGCAAAGCCGCCCATGAAACGTGTACCTTCAGCTAAACAAGCTCTTTCCGCCGCTTTACGCTTACTCATTAAAGGGTCGAGCGCCTTTGGTGGAAATATCTTCTTTCTGCCCAAATCGAGCAGTTTTTCTGGCGGCAATTTGCCGTCAGCGCCTAAGTGAATGTCGCTGTCTCGGGAGGCCTTTTTCTCTCCGCCCCAGCAGCGCATTTTCAAATGGACGAGTGTGGTCCCACGGATAAATTCCATGTGTATCTCCTTGTAGAGAAAGTGGTTGAGTTAGCTAGTTACCTAGCGAGATTGAGTGTTTGGCCTAAAGGCCAGAGGAGGTTGAGAGTAGGACAGTTGCCCATCCAGGTTGGCGACAGTCAGAAAAACGCGGCCTTTGTCTCTGTACGGATAACCGTCAGATCAATCGGAGCGTCAATACATCCCATCGCAATTGCTAATGGCTTGATGCCAGTTACTGAGGTGTAGTGAGAAAGGTTATGCTGTCCGGCTACGCCATCAACATATTCCTTCCAATCACCACTTGTCCGGTTACCAAACCATCCGTTGTGTTCAAACAACCCAATGGCATAGGAACGAACATAGTCCTCAATGTCCGCAAACCTCTCAGGGAGAAGCTCACTTCCATCATTAGCAATCTGCATGATTTCCGTAGATAACGGAGAACCTGCAACATCATTTAGGTAACGGCGTAGACCAAACAACAACAGAAGGGCCAAAGGCCCCTCCGTGTAGTCAGCACCACCGCTCTTTTTTCCGGCATATAAAGCTTTGTATGTCGGGAGCTGAATTAACCGCTCTAACTCCTCATTGCTATGCTCGGAAACCAGTTGAATAGTGATATTCAGATAGTCACGAATCACATTCACAGGAACCTGATTGGACACCCGGTACCACAAGGCATCTGGTAACTCTTCGGATTCTTCAGTTGCCTGAAGAAAAGGAACAACCACGTTGTTTTCAACATCGATAGTGACGTTTTCCACTTCGCGATAACCCTTATCCAGCTTGCTTTGCATTAAAGCTGACCACGTTTTGTAGCCAACTTTCTTGCTTTGAAGCTTGGTTCCGCGTCTACCAAACCAAACGGTGTGCGAGTTATCCGCATTCGCTACTTTGTTGATAGCCCAGATCTTATCGGAGCTGCCATCCTGGTAATGAAGTACGACAAATTCATTGCTCATGCTGCCTCTCCCTGTTGCCAGGTTGAGCCAAACACATCTCTAGCAATTTGCTCGATCGCAATCTTCTGTTCAGGTTCAGCCTTTGCAAGCAATGACTGATTCAAAGCATAAGCGAGCGCGTTAGGCGCATTGCGAAACACCAGGGTTAACTTTGCCCACCGGCACAAGGCACGGGTAGACATCGTAATGGTCAACGGCGTAGCCGATTCCTCTCCGCCAATGAACAGCCTCCGGATCTGGTTCGCAACGCGAATCATGTTCCGACGGATTTCTTCGGGAAGTTCTGGTGTTTTCTTTTGGAGGATCATCATTTCGACATCCTCGGTTGGATAATCAACTTCGACCACCCTGAATCGATCCATAAAGGCAATATCCAATTGGTTAACGCCTTGATACAGCCCGGTACTGTCTCCAGATCCCATGCTGTTGCCATTGGCAATGAATCGAAAGTTTTCATGTGCGCGAATCACCTCTCCTCCATTGGTTGCAATAACCAAGGGATGCCCTTCAAGGACATCATGCAGACCAGCAAGCTGACCAGGATCGGCACGGTCAATCTCGTTCAATATGAACAAGTGACCTTCACGCATGGCAACGGCTAAGGGTCCATGCAGGAATTGCATAGTGCCGTTGACCAGTTTCCAGGTACCAACCAGATCATCAAATTCCATACGACTGTGAGCCGTGAAGGACTGAACTGGCCAGCAAAGCCGAGCGGCTACCTGGTAGGGCAAGGTTGTTTTACCGGCACCGTAGTGACCAGAGAAATACAAGCCATCGCCATCGGGGTCATCCAGAAAACTCAGGATGTCGCGCAAGGTTTCCCGACGAAACACATAACCATCATCGCGGTTAGGCACATGAGGGTTCTGTGTGTCAGCAAAGCCTGCTGTGATGACCTCAGCGGGTACATCAAGGTTGAAAGTAGTGCGAACAGCTAAAGCTTGATCACGATGTGTCATGGATGTGCTCCTATTACATTGTGTTGAGGTATAAGTCACCCCAGCCAGAAGCACACCGACCACCCAGTAGGTGATGATGGCCTACTGGCGTGGTAAGACTTTAATGTTGAGTAGGGATATACAGCCGCAGCCGTCGTGTCCGTTTCAATATCCGGAATAGACACTTATTTTGTCGTGCAAGCACGATCAAAATTCTGTGAAGACGATTTCGCCTTTCTTATAGCCACTCCGTTTCCAGAATGGACATAAGGAAGGCAGATACACAACGTATCCGCCTCGCCTCACATAGAGTAGTAAGGCGCAATACAAGATGCAGATTCTGATGACAGACTGCATCTCTATGCATGTATTGCCCACTTCCTTCGGAGCCGCCATTAAGCAGCCGACCGAAATATGAAACCATTCTCTGTGCTGTAGATTGCTTCAATGATTTCATCTTTAGCAACTTTCATCTGATAGTCGTGATAGATACATATTCCATGACGCTTTGTGCGCACCACGGTCATATGGCAACCGCCGCATTCTGACATTTTGTCGGCTTGCGCGATCGCAACCGAAACGGCGGATTCTATTCGAGCACCAGCAACTGATTGCTGTACTTGTTCTTCAGTCATTACGAAATGTGTCATAGCGAATCTCCTAAATTTGATTGAATTTGAAGCCCACAGGCTCCCTAAAACGCTCTCAGCGAAAACGCTTTAGGGAAGCCTGCGAACCTCGCCTCCAATCAGGAGTACCCGCTATGTTTGGCTCCCTTGCTTACGGGCAAGAAAGCCGGAATTCTTGTCTGGTGTCCGATGGTGGACAAGTCAAATATTTGTACCCTGGGGCTACAAGCTCCCCAGGGCATCACACTTAAATTCACATATCAGAAGTAAGCAGATTTCACCGTAGTCACAACCTCACCAACATCCGTATTAACGAGTTCATCTTCAGACCTGCTGAAGCGAGACTCCTCACGAGACGCTTTGCGGTAGGACTCCAGTTCATCGGTTAGGTCTTTATCTGGGAACGTGTCCTTCAGATAAGAGCCATAATCGATACTGCCCTTCTTCATGAATCGGGTAACTTTCACGCCACCAATGTCCGCCTGCATAAACGGACCCATCAACGTGATCATTGCCTTCTGAATCCCCTTCTGCTCTTTTTCAAGAACTTTCAGTTCATCTTTAAGTGCTTGTATGCGATGGTGCTGCGTGCGCCATGCATCAGCATACGCATCCCACTTGAACTGCTGATCTCCAGATTCCGGTATATACCAGTCTCTTTCAGGATCAGGCTCAGGGGGCGTATTGGTTACTACGTGCTCCCAAAAGAGCTTTGCCGCCTCAAGGATTTCATTCTCCCTTTCAGGTGTTAACGTGACAGAAAAATCCAGGTCCTGACCGCCTTCTTTGTAAAAAATCAGGCGACCGGTTGTCGTCCCTGCAACCGCACATTGAGCATGGACTTGCGCCTCATACAATTTGTACGTACTGGACTCGACACCTTTCTTTTCGATGTCATCCCACACCGATTCACTGGGGGCCTTGAACTCAAATGGTTGCATTGCTGAATCAAGCCCATCAAAGCTCGCACGCAACACATCCCATCGAGCGCATTCCCCACAGAGCGGAAGCAGAACCTCACCATAACGACCTTCGGCCAATTGGCGAGCTTCATCTTCAAGGCGAACACCACGTTTTACATTGGGGTTGTTGGATATATCAGGAGCATTAATACGCCCGACTTTTTCCGCCCAAAGTTGCCAACGTGTCTTGTATGGACTGAGCCCAAGGATGATCGGAATATCCGATGCCGTAACTCCCTTAGACCGCCATTGCAACCACTCGTCTGAACGCTGATTAAGATCAACTACTTTCATATTTGACATTACTGATTCCTCTAAATAGAGGTAATGCCATCTCCACTGGAGTAAGCATTACCCCAGTGGGTTGAGTGATAGATTGGTTAATCTCAGGCTGTTAAGGCTTGAGACTGAAGAGCTTTTGTCAGTGTTTTGGTTGAAGCACTGTCAGGTGTACTGCTGACCAGTTGACGACACAGTTGTGCGAACAGGTTTGCGTAAAGCTCTGTGGGTAAATCAGCTACCGGGAAAGAAGGGCTTTGGTTCGCTCGCGCTTGCTCAGCCTTATAAATTCCGATGACACACCAGTAATCCGCTTTATCAGCTTCAGTATCTGGAATGTGCTGACCAGCGTGGACAGGGCAGATTTTGAAGGACTCAAAATCACGAAGCTGATCCACATTGTTGAAGTAGAACAGAGTTGTTCTGTAGTTAGAGTTGGAAGTGATCATTGCTATTCCTTGTAAAAAAAGGGGCAATGCACCTCCACTGGAGTAAGCATCACCCCAGCAGGTTGAGTGTTAGTTGAAATTAGGCGTTAACGATTTTCTGCTCGTGCATTTTCGCTTCAGACTGAGCCTTGGCCTTATCCAGTTCGCTATATGCAAAAGACAGTTCAGCAGGATTCTTGATCCGGCTTTCCATTAACTCCCGACACGCTTCAAAAGCATTTTGCTTAACCGCACGGTCTACCAGTTGTTTCACGGTATTCTGTACAGTAAGCGGCACTTCATCACGACTCGGCGGAGGCGGTAACATTCCTACGGTTGCCATATCTTTCGACAGGACGGCGAGGCCTTCTCCATTTTCCTCATTGAGGATCTGAAGGGCTTTAGCCAGTCGAGGCGTAGACTTGGGCCACCATTTGGAAGCTCGCTTCACTACCGATTTCAGTTGCATCTGATCTTCCCAATCGACCCAAGGACCAAGACCTTTCTTGAAGGCCTCTGAGACATCCCGAATCTTGTCCATGTCCGCTTTGGACATAGGCTCGACTAGGACACCCCCAGAAGGAAGTTCCGCGATACAGTAACCACCTCGAACGGCTCCTCTTTCCGTAGAAAAAGGGTCGCAAAAGTGGTCTGGTTTCTCGGCTGGACCTTTGTAGGTGAACTGATCTTTCTCATAGACAAGTTCAGCTTTGGCCCAGCGAATTGCACCCGTTTCAACACCGATAGTGATTAATCCCCGGTAGGAGATGTCGAGCATCACTTTCGGGTCTTCGTTCTTGCGTAATCGTCGCGGTACCAGATAGGCCAGACCCTGGTTAGGGTTCAGCGTCAATCCGACTGCCGCTACGTTGTACATCGCCAGGCGAAGACTCGATGGGTTTTTCTTGGCGACATCCAGCAAGTAGCTGTTATTCATCAAGAGTTGGGTGGCAAAGATCTGCTCCTGAAAGAAGTCCAGACCGGAACCAGAGAATTTGTCCTTGGCGGACTCAATTGCCTGGTGCCATTGGTTAGTGGGCTTTTGCGCCACTTGGTTTTGCGGTTGATTCATAGGATTGCTCCAGGTTGCTAGTTGAGTATGTGAGGTATAATGACCCCAGGAGGTATTGAGATATGCAAACCCAAGACTACATCGTGGATGACCAAGGTAATTTCAGGTTTACAAGGGTTGGCCTCGACAATCAGACCCCGTTACTGGCAAAAGCCGGTATCGATGCCAAAGCTATCAAGACGTATGCGGAGTACATCCAGGCAAGACAGGCGGCGAGCCCGTACTTTATGGAGTATCTGCAAGAGGAGACCGATAAACGATTGAAAGGCAAGCCTGACACATTAGAGTGGCAAGCAATACGATCCATCGCGTTTGGTTCTCCGGAAGAGCAAGACCAGTTGCTCGAAAAGTTAAAACGCAAACAAAGCTTTAAGCTTGTTTAGCTTCTCTTCGGGCATTAATTTCTTCGATGATTTTGGCGCGAAGCCATTTCAACGATGAAACCTGTTCTTTGTCGGTGAGCATACTGAGCATATCTTTCGATGTGTTCAGCATGTGCTGAAGTTGTTCATCGCTCGCTGTTTCCAGCCAGAAATAAACCTCTTTTCGTGAAAAGCCCATAGTCATTCTCCATAGAGAAAATGATGGGGCTTACCCTGTAGGGGAAAGTCCCCATCAGGGTGAAACAAGCGTTAGATCATTGTTTTATAGGGCTAAAACGGAATATCGTCCGAAAATTCAGAAAATGAATCGAACGATGGACCTCCCATAAAATCCTGACCTGAAGCTTGTGCTATTGGTTGAGATGGTTGTCGCTGAGGAGTCTGCTGTTGTGCAGGTGCAGCTTGACCATCACGGTTGTAGTAGCGAGGCAGTTTCTTCGGAAAATCATTCACCACAATTTCAGTGGTATAACGATCGGTACCGCTTTGATCCTGCCATTTGCGTGTGCGCAGTTCGCCTTCTACTTGAATGAGATCTCCAGGCTCAAGCTTGTTGTTCACATGCTCGGCGCACTGGTTGAATGAGACCAAACGGTGCCATTCAGTATGCTCATTCCAATCGCCAGTTTGCTTGTCCTTGAAGGACTTCGTTGTTGCCAACGAGTATTGCGCGACCGGCTTTTGTGTTTTGGTGTAACCCAATTGCTTTTGACCTACACGGCCAATAAGAATGACTTTCTGATACATGATGTATCTCCTATTTAGTCTGTTGTGGAGGATGTTCAATCAGTACGGGTTGGCGCTTTCCTGATTGAAGGAGGTTGTTGTTACGCATGTGCTGAAGTTCCAGCGGTGTAACAGCGAAGATCGGCTTGATCGTGACTTCTTGAGGCTTGTTCTTCATCAATCGCTTGATGAGGTGTTTGCCTGCAAAGCAGATCAACTTGAAAGCTATCTTGAAAGGCAGCTTTACCAATTTACCAGAGGCTTCCAGAGCTTTATCGCCTACGCGAAATCCAAACTCTATGGCCTGCATGGCAATAACCGACCCAAAGAAGAAAACAAACAGCGCTATGCAAAGCATAATAAGTTCCATTTGTTGTCCCCTTAGTTTGATGAAGTTTTGAAGCTATAACCGTGGTCCGTGTCGTACACGATCTCGGCAATATCATCCCTCATCAGAACAGAGAATTCCGGCAGAACCAGAACATCACCTGCTGTAGTTACGCACACTTTGAAATTGCCCATATGAGCTTTTTCATTTGCTTTTTCGATAGCCTGCTGAACATTGTTCTTAGGACTTCCGGAAAGCTGCTGATGCGCATTGAAATCGAAGTTATACATAAAGTGTCTCCAATTAATTGGTTGAGTATTTAGCCAAATCGCCGCAGCGTTCGTACCCGTTTCATGGCTAGATTGGGGGTACTTATCAGGTGCCATTGTTAAAACAACAACAGCAACAAGATTCGGAGACACACGAAGGTGGTTTAGGGCTGTTCTCTATGGACGTGCAGAGAACACGCCTAAACGCCCTGGAAAAAGGTGTGAAACGAAATAGTTGGAGTAAAAGGTGAAAACCTTGAAGGTAAAATGCTTGGAGCTTTAGGAGGTAGACTTGATGTTGATACAGCCGTAAATGCTACGGCAGAGGAAGGTTGTTCAGTTGGAGCCAAGCTTTTCAGCTCGGTGCCGTCTATGTGACTCGATAAGGCACCTTTGATTGAAATATGGACGCTATACGACCACACGATAAAAGTTACATCAAATATCCACTCTTCGCAAGGCTTTAAAGGGACCCCGCCCTTTGACCCATTTATTGCGGCATTTGAGTCCTCTTCTCGTTATGTTGAACATCAATAATTATTTATTTAGTGGTGTTTTATATGACGACCAAGCGGAAAGCTGCTCTCATCCTGCTCCTTGAGGGGCTGGCCAGCTCCGGATTGCAAATGATCACCATCCGCCAGACAGTACCCTTCGTTGGCAGCTCGGTGCTTTGCACTTCAATCATCATCAGTTGTTTCCTGGGTGCTCTGGCATTGGGTTACTACTGGGGTGGCCAACAGGCTTCTGAGCGGTATGCCAAGTCCCTGGTAATGAACCTGGTTGGTAGCATCGCCCTGTTTGGTATTGGGCTGTCTTACAGCTTTGTGAGCTTCTTTTTTCTGTCCATCGCAGACATCACCCAAGGAACGCCCTATTTGGGCAATCCCCTGATCCACCTATTCCTATTCAGCCTGCTGATAATGTCTCCACTGGTGTTTTTTCTTGGGCAAACCGTCCCATTACTGCTCAACACCGCAGACCACGACACCCGCAAGAGCGAAGCCACGGGCAATGCCACGGCGCTAAGTACGATTGGTAACGTGCTTGGATGTTTGATCACATCCTTGCTGCTCATGTACTTCCTTGGAGTTGGGTACTCCATTTTCATAAATTGCCTGATCCTCGCGGTATGCCTCTGTTTCTTGGTTGATTGGAACAACAGCAAAACGAAGTATGTGGTTGGTGCAACTTTTTCTTTCCTGGTCATCGCGTTCACGCTGAACGTAAAAATCCCAGATCGCTTGTTCGCCGCGACTACCCCCTACTCGAATTTCTACGTTGCAGAGCATCCGGAAGGCAAGCGGTTCATCATCAATCGCAGTAGCGCCTCATTCATCGGGGAAAAGGACAGAAAAGGTTGGCCGTACATTGAGATCATGAAACAGGGCATATTTGCAGATGACATGACCGGGAAGGATATTCTGGTACTCGGTGCCGGGGGCTTCACCCTCTCGGCAGAAGATACTCACGGCGCAAACTTTACCTATCTGGACGTTGACCCAAAGATCAAGCCAATTGCAGAGAAGCATTTCCTTGAGGAACCCATCAAAGGTGAATTCATAGCCCAGGACGCCAGATCCTATCTGCTGACCAGCGAAAAATTATGGGATGTTATTGTCGTGGATCTGTATACCAATGCCGCCACGATACCTATGCACACAGCCACCTTTGAGTTCTTCTCTCTGGTGAGCTCACGTCTCAAACCTTCCGGAAAAGCAGTCCTCAATATTGCAGCCAACCCCCGATTGAACGATGCCTATTCCGTAAATATGGATTTCACCGTCCGCCAGGCATTATCAAGATGCATCACCGACATCACCGGGTACCAGAACGCTCTGGTGAATATTGTTTATTTCTGCTCAAAGCGGTCGAGCAAGGACAATGATGCGGTTGCTAGTTTGTATCGAGATGATACAACTAAAGTAACCGTGGACGGCTACGTCTCATCCCTGAACATCAAGAAATGGCAAAGCCGGGAAGACAACAATCATGGGCAATAGCAGAAAGTCAAAATGGGTGTCCGCCAGCGATGTTGGCCGGGCATCCTATTGCCCACATTACCTGGAGCTTAAGGAAAAAGGGACCAAGCCATCCCAACAGTCGCTGAAGGCCAGAGCAAAGGGCGAAGTCAGTCATGAGGCACTGAACCGTCAAGCTGAAGACAGCCGCTGTTTCGTTGCAACTCATCTCTACGGGATCGACCACCCCAATACATGTCTACTTAGAAAATATCGGGACCAGAAGCTCGCTTCTCATACAACAGGCAGGGTGTTCATCAGCGTTTACTATGCCATATCCCCTTATTTGGTCATCGCGGCACGTAAACTCCCCCTGATCTCCAAGTTTATGCGGTACTTCGTGGACTGTAAGATTCGTCATATCCAGGAGAGATGTGAGGATGATTGATATTCTGTTATATGGGCTGCTCGGACTTGCTGCCGCTGCCCTACTTTACAACTTCATACGGCGCATTGCTGGCTCCAGAAGTGGCCTTGGTATAGAAGGCAAGCTTATTTGGATGGACAAGGGCCGGTCTACAAAGCCCTTCTTTAACCACGTCTTCGAGGTCCTGGGTAAGCCGGATCTCATGTATAGAGTACGCGGAGGCGTGTTGGCAGTTGAGTATAAAAGCCGACGCGGCCCAGTATTCAAGAGCGATGTAGTGCAAGCAAAGTGTGCCGCTCTAGCAGCGCGTGGAAACGGTTACCAGGTCACGCGGCTGCTTGTTAAGACAGCAACCACTGAACAATACATCGAGCTGCCGCGTGCAGACAAAACCCTATTCAATGAGATCAAGGAATACGTAATTCTTACCAGGCAAGCTAAAGCCGGTGTAAGGATGAAGGCCTGGCCAAATGTAGGAAAGTGCCGTGGCTGTGCATTTAAGTACGATTGCGTTCATGCCCAAAAAAGATAAACCAAACTGGCCTACTCCCGTTCCATCAGGCAGATACGAGCCTGGGCTATCTGTTTCTCAGCTATCGGCGCAGCAGAAAAATGCGCTATGGCTTCATCTGAAAAGCCAGCACCCTAAGAAAGCGAGGGAAATTACGGAAATAATGAACGATCCCATCGTTTCATCTCTCATTAAAACGTTCGATGGGTCCTTGGTGATCGAGCGTGAGTTTGTTCCCGAGAGTCTGCTATCCCTTCTTGAATGAGCGTGAGCTCAAAGGATTTTCATTGGATGTAAGGAATCACATCGTCTGGCATGACTGGCTTCTTAAAAAACCGGGTAGCGCCAGCGTTAATGGCTTTCTTTTCATTCGATGATCGTGAAGACATCGCAAGTACTGTCTGAAACGGGCACTCTGCCTTGATTCTCGCAATGACCTTATCCCCAGACATCACCGGCATTTCCATATCTGTGATAACAAGATCCGGCTTAACTCTGACATACTCTTTAATACCCAAAGCACCATTTTCGGCCCCGTAAACTTCAAAGCGATCTTCGCCCAATAACGCCCGAAATGCCTTGATGATCATTTCGTTGTCGTCAATGACTAAGATGGTTTTCTTGGCCATATTCACTTCCATCAATGGACAGTGGCATGGTTATAGTTCATAACGAAGCCATATGAACCACCGCCTTTATGAAACTGCGTGCTCAACTCTCTATTGAGGTTGAGCACCAGCAAGTTGAAGGTTTCAAGCGTCATTCCATCCTGGACGTACCGGATCAAAACATCGATGTCGAGTTGATACCCAGACTCACAGTTGGCAGATACAGTATTAAGCATGACTTCCATTGACTCCTGGAGTAGGTCTTCATCAATACAGCCTGCAATATAGGTCGGTGGCATCATAAGTATTTCTCTCATCATTATTGTTAGTACATCCAGGACAACGCTCAGTTAAGCTGAATCGGGTAAACCGCTTCAGTACACGTTTCAGGCTCATCTCTCAAACAGGCCTGAAATATCACATTGGCCGCCTTGGGTATCACATCCAGCCAAGAGCTGGTATCGACAGACAGATTGGTGAATCCATGCAGCTTATTTAGCGGGATACTGGTACAACTAAGAGTACTCTGGTTGTCCTGAGCATAGATGCATTGATATGTCGCTGTATCAGCACAAGCATGTTGAGTAGTACCCGGCAAAGAACACTCAATGGTAAACAACTTCAGATCCTCTTCCTGCACCTGGTCATCAGTACTCAAATACACTTTGGCATCGTAAAGATACTGCTCACCGGCACCAATCGTGGTGTTATCTGTATAGTAAATATCCAAGTTCCAGATCAAGCTTACTGTATCGCCGGGACTGAAGTGATTCTCTTCTTCACCACTGGATGCCGCCAAGTTAAAGGCCTTGGGATGCATCGGTTCCGGCGCAAATTCAAATACCAGCTCCGGTGGTTCACTCGGATTGAGGTTGCTTGGTGTCTGCGAACCATTGCTTGACGATCCTCCCCCTCCGCCACCACAGGCAGAAAGAAGAGAGGCAAAGCTGACCAGAAGTAGGATTCTTGATGTGTTCATGAGCTTCTCCATGCTTAGTTTTGTCCAACGGTATTCTACTGGAGGGACTTTTAGGAGACATAAAAAAAGGGCCACCAGCAGATGACCCTTTTCTAAAATGCTCAATTTTTACATCCTTGTGCCAGCATGGCTGCGTTTACGGAGCGTTCAATGCCCAGACTGGAATGCTTGATTGTCCAGCAGGGATTGACCGAACTAGCTGTAGCTGTTGGCTCTTGACCAAAGGAACAATCACCTTTCCACCGAAATCGTCTTCAGTTACGTCCTCTTTTATCAGCCCATTCTTGATACAGAGGATTCTCATGTAGTCAGAGGTAAACTCCCGCAAATGGCGCTTGGCAATCAAAAGCACCATCGTCTGAAGATGCTCGTATTCCGCCTTATTCATCTGTACCTCCGCCATTCACATTCATTTGCTGATACTGAAGCAGAATCTCTTTACCTATCTGCTCTGCTTCAATCGACGTAATTGCCCATAGTCCACGGGACAGGACGGGTTCGGCCAGTTCAAGAAACGACGGTACAAACTCCCAATCAAAAGGGTCTTGGTATTCATCTTTGACTACTTCGTATGCAGCCTCGACCGCTGGAGCCAATAAATGAAGTACGATAGACCGCATCTCACATGCGCCGACTTCTTCCCGCTTCTGCGAATACACGTTATCGCAGTCTTTGCCGGACATACGCTCAAGTACAGCTTCCCAGACACACATTGCTGTCAGTGCCGTTTCTTCCTCTACTGAAGAGATAGCTTTTTGGATGTTCATTCCTGATTGCTCCCTGCCCACTGCTTTAAACTGTATCGAAACCAGAACCGGATATAGTGATGCTGATACTGAGGTTACCGATGAAATCCCGTATGGCTGCCTTTAAATCCGGACCAGACAAAAGATTTCTTGCTAGTTCATGCGATGTCATATTTCAATACCACGCTAAAAAAATGGCCCCCGAAGGGGCCTACCTCACTCAACACACTCACAAGGAGCACTCAACATCTTTGTTACTTTCAATCTCTCATGTCTTTCTGAACCAGCAACCCCTTAAATCCACTTTTTTGCATTTATTCGATCAAGAGGCCTTCAGCAGTGGTATTTGCCTTCCATCATCGCGCTGATCTGTAATTGCATTGCTTCCGTCAAAGTCAATCCCCAGCCTCTCCAAAGCCATCTCATGCTGCTCCAGCAACGTGCTGGCTTCCCTTTCCTTTTCGCCATCGCTGCCGTGATTCAGCCGCCACGAATCCAGTTTAGTTAGGTCCATTCGACGGGTCACCGTCTCGGCCTTGTCGTACTGCTCCCAGAAACCTGTTGAACCATCCTGATCGCTCTGAGGCAACCACGCCCTATGTTTGCCGACAATGCGGTTTAATCTGTCGATAAGATCCTTACGTCTCGGAAAGATATGAAATGTCCCAGCTTTCGGATAAAAACGAATGTCGAAATAATCACTTGAACACCTTTCACCGGTGCTTAGCTCTTTGTACTTGTCGCAAAACAGGTTCACGACACCATAAGGCGCTGAGTGATGCTGCCCGTCCAGCATGGCAAACACTTTATCGAAGTCTGTGAACATCTGTTGATCATCCCATGCCAAACTGCTTGAACATGAGTCGTAGTCTCTGCGATTGGCGGGGATAATGAACCTCGTCATGAGAACGCGGTAGGCGTTGACCCTATGTTTCTGGTTTGACTTCCAACCCTGATAGTAGGCTCGGTTTTCCGGATGAAACTTGCTGATCATGTCGAAAACGTCGCAAATCATTTCAATCTGAATGGTTCCTTGTTGTTCCACCAACCCTTGCAGGAAGCCGTAGATATTCTCGGTCGTGAATTCAAGGTCACAGATGGACGCAAACTCACTTTCCAAGCGTTTCTGTGCCTGGCTTGAAAGTCTATCCAGGACTTCCGTTGAGCGGAGTACGGATGACCACGCCCGCTCCTTCAGCTTTAGATAGGCTTCATTCAGTTCGCTAGTTACGCTTTTCACGCAACTTTCAGAATCATGACAGTTGATCGTTTCATCAGTAATCGAGCGTCCTAGCATATTGGCGTAATAATTGGCGCGTGCGTTCGCTTTAGCCGCGCTTCTGGCAGCCTCAACAGCACATTCAAACGCAAAGACCATGTTCTGTATTTTTGACTTGGGCACGACCAAATCTTTAGGCACCTCGATGTCATCGGCTCTTACTCCGTCCTCAATCTTTTCCTTCTTGAGGTTGTCTATGAACTTCGCTTTGAAATTGGATTCCTTCTCAAGATGGATAATGGCTACTTCTACCTGTGTCTTTCGCTGCGTATCCGGTGACAAGAATCCTTCAGAAACGAATTCAACAGATCCGTGCTGCTCAATGATGTCTACCAGGAAACGACGCTCTTTTGTATACGGATTGCGTATCGTCTCCGCATTCAGAATGGCCACTAACTCCCCGTGGAACAGAAGATTCCATGCGTGAAGGACATGCTGAACACCGGAAGCAAATGGCGGATTCATCAGAATATGGCTGTAAAGACAGGCTCCCCGGTATGACAAAAAATCATGTCCAACTAATCGGTATTTCTTCTCACGAAGAATTGCCTGATTATTAAAATCAATCTCACAGCAATCCACCTCAACCTTGCTGTAGCGTCCCGATGCGAGCTCATGCACCACGTCCACAAGATCTCCACGTCCGGCCTGCGGTTCCAGTAGTCGCGTTATTCTCCGGTTTTTGAACTTATTGAAGGCCTTAACACCAAGGGATACGGGTGTGGGATAAAACTGATTGTCCATGCTCACACCCCTTAAAGCTGCCGCATAACGTGATCTATCATGGCTGGCTTACCGTGGTGATGGCCTATTGTTGATAGGCCAGCCTCCCAGACAGTCTCGTCAAATTGGTCGCTTCGGAGAGTACGCAGCAGATCAACAATCCCCTTCTTATCCTTGGCTTCAATAAGCTCCGATAGCGTTCTTGGGATTGTGGTTTCAAAATCAGGAAAGAGATCCATAGTCTTCGCCTCGTGAAATGTATTCGCTTTTCATCAAATATCTCACGGGATTCTGAGCCAGCAACTCATTCAAGACAGTTGTGCAACGCCATTAAAGCCCAATGACGTACAACACTCCCACCAGATCTTAGATACATGATGCACTGACCATTTTTAAGTGAATCTGTGTCGCCTTCTAAGGTAAATGCTTGCCCTCTCTGGTCAGCTACAAATGCCACTGTTGAAGTGATTCCCAGAGCAGCGCCAGGACTGAATTGATATTGGCTGATGGTCTGGCCATTGAATGTTACTTGTATGTTGAATCGGCCCTCGATGATTGGTTGGTAGCGTCCCGCATAGAAGGAGCGTTCTTGAGCCAGGCGGACCAGGGAGAAGGATACCTGTTCTTGTTCTGACGCTTGCGCACCTGAACATGCGCCACTGACAAGCACCACCAAAACAAGCTGTCGCCAGCAGACCTTCACTATATGCCCCCCTAATCCTTGGTTGATTGCCCAAAAATACTGACTTTTTACCGGAGTTGCTAGTTCAGGTTTCTGGGGTACGTTGGAATCATCAATAGGGAGATGCCGTCATGCACCAAGAGTCAATGTCCATCGTGGAAAGAGGTAATGCTGCGATTGTTAACGCCAGAAATCCAGATACCGTCGTCTTTGAATCGGGAAATGTCTACAAGCTTTACGGCAAGAAGACAGAGAACAAAGTGAAGCGTGTCGGAGAACAAGATGCGCCTGACTTCGAGCATTGGGACGACTATCACTTCCAGCGCAGATATAGCTACTTGGGTGAGGTGAAGGTAGTCCGAGTAAAGCGGACGCTGAAGTTGCAGTTCAACTGAGCATATTTTCTTCATTCAAAGCAAAGGTAGTCAAATGGATAAGGACATATTGGACCGTCTGTTGGCGGTACTTGCTGGACAAACAAAAGCTTCAGATGACGATCGCAGGAACCTTCTGCGCGTGGCCACGATGTGTGGCGTAGCTGGGTTATATGAACACTACAAAGAAGACGTTCTTGCGAAGTTCAGCATTGAGCAATTGCAGGAGATTGTTGATACCACCGAGCCTTTCCGTGGTTTCACGGTTGAACATATTTTTCACACCGCACTTTATGCGTAAGGAATCCAACATGAAATGCCTATTTATATTTTCTTTATTAGCCGTCATCACCGCATTGACTGGCTGCAAGCCCGATGATTTCCAGGACACTGGCGTGCTGTCCATAGAAGACTTCTACATTATCGGTAGCAATGACAATACGCTCGACGAAATCCCAGAAATTGACCCGTATTTCAATGATGGTGAATTTCTTCTATTCATCCGACTTGGAAAGCCGGATCTAGGGTACAAGCTCACCTACTACCTTGGAAATAAACAGTCTACCCAGGACGCCACACCCATTTATCGCTTGGACTGCGATGACGACGACCGGTACTGCTATGACGGCGACTACTTCGCACTCAGTTGTTATTACCTGCCGGACATGACAGGCCAATGCGGGAGCAATCGGTTCAATCTCTCAGATACCATCTTCGCTCTCCCATTCAGCGGCTACATCATTGCTGAGGTCTGCCACAGAGTTCAAAACCAATGCGTGACACACACCCAACGTGTTGTTTTTCGATAGGTCCAACCATGCACTCACCCCCATTACCGAAGACACCTTGGAACCCAAGTCGAAAGGCTATGAACCGGGTCAAAAATCCTCTTCCTATCCCATCGGAGTGCCAGCATTGCGGCGATACAGTGGAAATTGTCCATCATGATGACCTTTATGGTCGGTCCTACGGAGACTGGCCGTGGGCATATCGCTGTAAAGGATGTGGCTCTTATGTTGGTATGCACCCATTCACCAACATACCGCTTGGCACCCTCGCAACCACTGAGATGCGTGAAGCAAGGAAGCGCTGTAAATCGCCGTTCGAGGCGCTTTACAAATCAGGCAGGCTTACCAGAAGTGATGCATATAAGCGTCTAGCAGAGAAACTCGGCATTGAGCACGAAGCTTGTCACTTTGGCTGGTTTGATGTGGAAATGTGTCTTAAAGCAGAGCAGGCAGCACGGGAGATATTCATCGAGATTTACCGCTCTTAGCGCCTAAGTACAGTTGCTAGTTCGAACTTTCGTGAGAGTCTGATTATGAAACAGATTTTACGGAAGCAGAGGACAAAATCATGTGCAAAGAGACCCTGAGCAAAACTCTTACTGAGGCCAATAACAGTACCGGCTACTTTATGCCGATCTGGGTGATGGATGAGTTGAAAAAGCATATCCCATCCGGCGTGATGAAGTGGGCTGAAAACCAATGTCACGCATTTGGAAAAGAGCAGGAGTACCGACTTGAAGCGGTTCGCAACCGGCCACCAGTCGGCGCATACGAACTGACGTGCTCAAAATGCGGCGGTGACAATGTGGTTAAGGACGCATTCGCATCGTGGGATGTCAATGCTCAGGAATTCGTCCTCTATGCGACATACGATGAATCCTACTGCCATGACTGTGAGGAGTCGGTTTCATTGAATGAATCTGTCATTGCCACCAGCGAGGCTTCGCAATCATGAGCCTCAACGGTGCCTTTGCAGAAGAAGAATCCGTGCAAAGAATACCGATTATCGTGTCTGGCCTCGAAGGCTATGCGGAGAAAACGTGCGGAGGATGGGGCTTCTACGGCAAGTGGGCTTCTCATACTGGCTATCGCCATACGCATGGGTCCGAGCTGGACAAAGAAGGTCTACAGCATGTTGCCGAGGAGCTGTACCGGGAGCAGTCACCTCTCTGCTACCTGATCGGAGACGAACATAAAGAATTTGGTTGGAAGAAGGTCCGAGTCAATATGCACGGCCATGTAGAGATTCGACTTCCACAGTGGGCAGATAATTCAATCAAAGATGCTCTGTCTTCTCTTGGTGTTTGCATGAGCTGCCCAAGTAACTGTTATTGGGTCTTCCCTTCAGACGTTGAGTTATACCAAGCAAAGGAGGTGCTGGAACCGCTACTTCAACCAAATACTCGGTTTGCCGACGAGACCGACCTCGCACGCAAGCTTTCAGAAAACTTCCCCTCTTCGGAGTTGGGATTTAGAGAAACACAACTATCTCTTTTTTAACCAGAAGGAACCTTACCATGACAATCGAAACATCTATGATCGTCCGTACCGTACATACCGAAAAGGTCACAGCCCTCTTCGCCTCAACTGACATCGAGATTCTCAACCAGGTATCTGATGACTCCGAAAGTATTACCAAACTCCAAATTGGCGGGATTAACTGTCGTGGCGATCTTCGGCTTGAGGTAATTCTCGATCACCTCCGACAGCAGGGCATCTCATACAGCTATTACTGGCAGGAGCACAACTGCAATCAGGGCGGTGAAAGCCACTATCGCTCCAATGGCAAGGAGGATCAGCACCTGTCCTGGATGGACTATGAGAAGGACGTGGTTAATATTGAAGATGTACGGCAGGCCGTGGCCCAAGGGGAAACAGCCGTTCTTGAGCTGCTGGAAGCATCGGAAACCCGTTTTACGCCTTGGGATTGGAATGAGGTGGCCGCGTAATACACGGAGATTATCCACAGAAATTGGTGGATAACTCTTGGTATAATCTCTGCCATGACTTGATATATCTGGGCTGGACCCATTTGGTTAGAATATGATCAGATTGCAGAACAAATTAACTGATTATCCGTTCAGTCGTCGTGAACGGTTCTACAACGTACTCGGACTGATAATCCTTGCGGTGGCAGGGATTGCAGCTCTGGCTGCGTATGGCCTGGGTCCACTATTCTCTGGTAAGCCTTGGCAGCTCGTATCACCGTGGCTTCATGTGATCTCCGCCATCACTGGAGCCTTGTTGGTATGGCTGGGTTCAGGCCGTGCTATCAAACAGGAGGGAACCGCATTGGATGCTTCTTTAAAACGGTTTTGGCCGTATCGGGTTTTACGTTGGATGGTAACCAAAGTGTTTGGCATCATCTGGTTTGTCATCACCGTAATTTTCTTTGCCTGGATCAGGCAAACACCATCAAGCTCACCAGGAGCATATGACCAACGGGAGCGAAATGCTGATGACATCTGGGATGGACATCCGAAACACTATTATGACAATGATCCACCAAAGCCGTTTTCATGATGGTTCGCGTCCGAAGCATGGGCGCTTTGACCATTGTGTTAGGTATCCTCTATCGCTCTTAATACGTTTTCGTATATGGTTGGAATCGCTTTTCCAATATTCTTTAAGTGCTCTGACAATTCCTCGATTTTTTGATATTCAGAATCAAGCCACGCCGAATACGCTGATCTACTTTCATTGCATCTCCAATCTAAATCTTCATCGAGATTGTGGATCATCCGATTTCTGTTATCAACAAGCTTCTCCAAAGACGATCGAAGCTTGCTCTCTACGTCATCATAGTAATCAAATCCAATTCTTATAGAGAATTGACCGGGCTTTAATTGGTATTCTGGCTTTTCGAAATTGTGATCAATTGTTCCACAGTATTCTTTACGTAGGTTTCCGAGAGTTGCCTTCTCAATGCGGCTATTCGCTCTCAATAGCGCGGCCTTTGGATCATTTACATCGCCTGTTCTACTGAGCAATGGCAGTATTACCTTGAGCGTTTTCTCGATACCCTGTAGCTTGTGAATATTTCTTCCAATCCTACGATGCACATCATCTAAAGAAGGACATGGTGTTTCATGTTCATATTGAGGGTAATCTTGACTCACTTTAACGCTGGATCTCATCTAATGAAATCCAGCGCTGACCGTCCTTTTGTTGAAGCAGAACCAGGTTATTCTTAATCTCGACAACCAACCCCAGTTGCGATTGATCTCCGGGCTTTAGGTTTGCCAAGAATTTGGCCTGCTCACGCATTTGTTCATATTCTGTATTCGCCCCATAAGCCAGAAAAAGAGAAGTAAGCTCAGGAATACCTTTAACCGCCATATAAGGAGTTTCAATGTAATCAACATTGCGCGCTGAACCATACTCAGTTTTATTGATTCCCTTGTTGGGATCTGCCCCGTTATCAAGAAGCATCTTCGCGAGATTTCGTCTTTGCTCGACATTGAACTTCCGTTCTGTCGTTACCTCGTAGAGCAATGGCTTGTTCACGAAGACATAATCTAGGTCGAAGCTGGACATAAATGGTTTGAACATATCAACAAACTTCACTGCTGTTTCATAGCTTGAATGATAGTGCCCAGAGACTCCAAGATAGAACGCTTTACTGGTTGGCTTCATTCCCAATCTTAGGAGTTCGTCAACAACATCAATCGCTCCCCATGCAGTAGCCTCCTCCAGGGCATCGTTACGCTCGTATCGTGCTTCCTTTATGAATTCCGGATTAGCACCTTGCTTTAACATCGACAAGGCAGCGTCATACTGCTTATCAAGCAACAAGCATTGAAACAACGTCTGATATTTGCTTTTCAGATTTGGATCGAGTTGATAATTGCTCGTCACGTCATAGGCCAGACTGCAAAGACGCTGATCCATAGCCTTTTGAGCGATGGCTTCGATTTCAGGCTTGGTGTATGCGCCAGATTGAATGGCTTCTATAACAGCCTTGTTGTCTTTGTTTATACCTGCATCAAATACCAGTTGGTCCGGTGATTTCTTTCCAATCGTTGAGCAAGAACTCAGAAAAATACCGCAGGTAATCAGAAGAGTGATTTTTGTAACTCCAAACATTTAGTGTTCCTTGCTCTTTAATAGTAATTTAGCCTCAAGACTTCTCTTCAGGCACCATCGTCTTTTGTACGCATTTGCCGTTTCTGATTTGACAGCTACATTGAAGTTTCCATATGACCGTGCATTAAGAGACGGAAGCCAATATATCATTAGGTCTTCTGCTAACTGCCTCGTTTCAAGGTACGCAGCACTTCGTTCATACGCTAGCCGACCAGCAACAGATAATCTGAATGTCATCGTGCTTATGAGGTGGTCGCAATCCCAATCTCTCATTTGTGGTCTGATCACATTTTTATCAATGTTGCTTACTTCGATGAAATAAACTTTATCATCCATATTACTTTTCTTAAAAAAAGCCCTGCTTTTGCAGGGCTAGTGTGCTTCTTTGTTACTTCTTGCCGCCACTTCTACCACGATAGGCCCGATAAGCAGCACCTCCAGCTCGACCAGAAGCCCCTCGGAAAGAACCTGATCCGGAAGCGGAACCGCCGCCTACACCACCCATGCCCATTCCGCGAACCATTCCCGCACCAGCATAGGCCATGATCGACAGCCAAATACCAGGTAGAAGGATAATGGAACCGGCACTGACGGCAGAGACCAAGAAGCTGTTGGTAGCTATATCAAACCAACCCGCTTGGGACATGTAAATGTCCAATACCCGGTTATCAAACCAGAATGCAGCAGCCCAGATTGCATTGATAAACTCAAAGCTGAAGTAGACCAAGGCGATAGATACAAAGGCGCTCAGCCGGTACTGGCCGAACAGCAACACAAACGGTGCAGCCATAATGACGACCATCTGGATCAAAGCCAGAATCATCGGACCAGCCACTTTAACCATTTGCCTCATTGTATGGGTCTGCAAGAACTCATCAATACTGGTAAACAGGCCTGCTCCAGCGAAAACCACATCCGCGGCCTCCTTGTACCATGACTTGTCAGTGTCAAAATTATTGCTCAGGTCCACATCGGTCTGAGAACTGAGGTTCGCAGCATCCGCCTGGATGATCATCTTGATTATGAGGTCTTCTTTGGTGTTGTCATCTGCAACACCCACGGTAACCACCTGAGATCCCCAATCCATCCAATCATCAAGAATATCACCGGCTTCATCGGCTGGTATGTCATCGAGGATAAGCTGTCTCAAGCCGAGGGCTTCGTTCACGACACCAGGACCTTCTTCACCAAGCCAGACTTCCCGGCAGTACGGATGTGCGCCAGTTTCATGCGCAGCGTCAGAATCCCTGATTGCCGCTTGCCGATTGAATCCAAACCTCTCCATATTCCTCATGTAGGCCTCTGGATGTTGGTAGTATTCATCCACCGCATTCAGCAAGGTTCGAGAGCCGATCCAGTCTACATCCTGAACCGCTGAGATATTTGCCGGTAAAGCGATAGGATTCAGCTCGAAACGCTCCAGCGCCTTTTTGTAGCAAACTTCATGGAAGTCACGAACACGCTGTCTCAGTTCTGGATCTTGAATGGTGATCTGGCTGATACGCATGAGCATGAACTCATAGTTGTTCACGCAGGACATCGACTTGATTGTTGTATGGGTGACGGCGCTGGACAGGAATTCCACGAACGACCAGGCTACTGGCTTATACACGCCGATTCCGCCCATATCAGCAAAGCTGTCATCATAAGCGGTGGCCGTATTATCGCCCTGCCCTTCCGTATTCGCCGGAGGATTGCAGTCGGGGATCTCCAGGTCATATTTGACCGTTGCCAAGTCGATTTCCCAACCTTTATAAGGAATCACGCAGAGCATCAACACCAGAATCATGCTTACGACCTTGATCTCTAGTCCTTTAATGGTCGATTCGGCATCGCTGTCTTCATAGTTATCTCGGAAGTTTGTGATAACCGCCGCGATAAACGGAATCAAAGCCAAACCAGATCCCACAAGGACATCCCAAATGGCTTCATACATGTTCCACCCAAATAACAGGGTGTAAATTTCGAGAAGATTATTCGCTACCATTCTTTTCAGAGCCCAAATTGCTGGATGATGACCACTTCAAAGAACGCCAGCATGAGCACGACTTTCCACCACTGTGACTTCAAATACTGAACATCTCGCTCTCGCTTCTCTGCATATCGTGCTTGGTCTTCATCGGATAGTTCGCCTGGATTAAACCGAGGCCTCGTCATAAACCGGCAAATTGGTGTCCACGCTGCCATTACAGCCACGTAAAAGCCGATGCGATACCACATCCACCCACCAATCAGGTCTACACCCTTAATTTCGTCAGGTTTGACATCAAAGATGGCGCTGAAAATCATGCCCAGCACCATGAGGGCCAGAAGGCCCCCAACGCTGATGACAAAGAATTTGCCTATGTTTTTCATCAGTTCGGCTGTCCCAGTTGGTTGGTCCCTGACGCCTTACCACGATCAACTTTGCGAGTGTTCTGAACGCTCTTCTCTTCCTGTCCCAGGATTCTGAGAATTGTGTTCTGAGCAATGGCTTGTCGGGTTTTGATTTCAAGATCAAGTTGGTCCAGTTCAACCTGCAACTGATCAATCGCATCGTTCACGACAATCTTGGCCGGTTCGAACGCCGCAACATTTGGCTCCTTGACGCCAGTTCTAAGCAATTGAGTTAACAAGCGTCCTTGCTCGACCAATCGAGCGTAGGCAATCTCACCCGCAAGCTTGCGGATCATTTCACCCTGCCCTTGAGCATCACGCTTGCGAACGGCCATGATGATGGCGTCATTAACAATTACCCCAGGAGGAGCTGAAACGCGGTTAAGGTTCTGCCAGGTTAACTGAGTTGCACCAGTAACCAGGTCTTCCAGATCCTCAATTAGGTCATCAGTCATATCCCTGTGCATGTAAGTCAAACCTTTGCCCGGCGTGCCTCGCATCTTCTTGCAGCCATCACAGGTTCGCATCTCAATGTCACCAAGAACTCGTGTTGACCAGTTCGAGGCAGCGACCGGCCCGTTCCAGTATTCCCAGAGGGGAGTACCCTGACCGTCAGCGGGTCCTACGGTCGAAGTGGCACAACTGTTTGCCCTATCGAACATGATGTTATAGCCGACCTGAACCACATCCGTCAGAGCACGAATAGGTTGCTGTCCGGTTCCCCCTTTATTGGTACCGCAAGCCCACTCTGCACCGGCATTACCGTGGTTGGTATCATCAAGCGCTTCTTTCGCACGAATGGCGTCTCCGCCTGAAGAATTGATTTCTTCGGCCCAGTTATTGGTTTTGATGGAAAGCTTGTACTTCTCAAACGGGAAGGACTGCTCTCCCATCAATACCCGAGACATCTCCTCACAGGAGGTTTCAGCCCACTCAAAATCCATCTTGCCCTGCAAAATGCCCTGTTGAAGCATGTCATACAGACCAGGATTGGCTCGTTGAATTGCCAGAGCAGGCAAACTCGCTACCGCACCGGTTGCAGACTGAATGATGTTATCCATCATGTTCCTGAAACCATCAGTAATACCATTGAGCTGGTTGCTCACCGAAATACGCGGATCGAATTCACCACACTCCATATTCAGGTCCCAGCCAATCCCTAACTCCAGAATGGGCACGGTATGGATTCGCGTAGGTGCATCTGAAATGTAACCGCCACCAATTTCGTAATCGATGGCCCCCTTCAGACGTGGCGAGTGTTCGAGACTGTCTGCGGTTGCTACACCTGAAAGTGCAGCACACAGCATGACAGCCAGACTTTTATGTAATCTGATTAGCATTGTCGTTGTTCCCCTTGATTAACCCGTATGAAAAATCAATTGCTGGCCTTGCCGCGTGCAGCACTTGTAAGATTTCCAGAAATTCCAGATATAACTGCCGTCTGTAGAACGCCGGTTACTCGAAGGATTTCCGCCATACGGGAAACGCTGGCAGGAGCTGTCGGTACGAGGGTAAAGCATCTGCCAAATACCCGTGTCTTCTCTGTCCTGATCCAGTGGGTCAGATGGCCAGTATCCATCCTGGTCGGCCTTATCAATGGTGTAATACAGATGTGGCTCACCAGAGCGAGTGATGAAATGTGCGGCACGGAACGCGGACAGCACCCCTGCCTTCAAGGGGTCTTGAGCCGTCATAAACCCGTGACGCGGGTAAATTGCACCGTAATTGTTGGTCACTGAACCAAGATCCCAGGTGTTGACCAGCGGTAACCATGACTGCGGATAGAACATCTCCGGCACGTCCCAACGCCAGGCAATAGAGTCCAGGTTGGATATGAAATACGGGAAAAACGGAAACGTCTGTCCGGCACAGACTAGGCCGAACGTCGTTTGAGCCAAAGCGTTATACGCGATCAGCGACGGGTTGCCGTAGGCATCCACCAGCTTGAAGTAGAGGTTGGCGTGCTGATCTTTCTTCGCTTCCGTACTCACCCCACCACGGATACCGACATCATCAACGTTATAATCCTCAATCCAGGAGATGATGGTTGTTACCCAAGAGGAATCGGCATCACCCTGAGAGACCTGGTTAATATCCTGTGATTCCGTCCAAGGTTCGCCATTGGCCCGATCATAGGACTGAATAACAAGATCAGGGACATGGTTCTTCACCTTTAATGACGTACTGAATGAACAGACCGGTGGAACCAAACAGGTCATCCAAACGCATATTCCGCGAAGCTCCCAATTCATGCAGGACAATGCCGCCGACATGGTAGCCTCACTGATCTCAAGGGTGTTCATTACCCCATCGTATTGATCGTTCGTCTCACCATGACATGCGATACACTCAACACTCCCCCGCTCCTCCAGCATTTGCTGGGTATTCCCCATAGTCTCGTCACGAGCAGCATCAAGGTCATTCGGGTCAAACTGCGTCCATGTATCCGGATACGCGAATGCTTGACCTGCTATGCCGGATAAACAGAGCGCGATGACGACAAACAGTAGTTTCTTCATCTATCACCCCCTTTGTTGTTGAAGATTCTGATCGCCTCTTGTAAAGAGGTAACGCCGTAGACCACTGACTTATCGTTAAACACAATGGCTGGCAGCTTTTTGATTCTGAATCGAATGGCGTACTCGATGGCCTCGCCACCAGCTTCCATTTCGTTATAAAGCGAGCGCCAGTGAGGTCCATTAAGTACCTCACTGAACGCTTGCTGATTGGCATCCCGATAATTGGAAGGTCCAACGTTCGAGCCAAGCTTGGCTTTCACCATCTCGTTGAGCTTGGCCGTGGCATTGTTTTTGGTGTCCATGTTGTACACATGAACCACCATGCTGGGCGGCAGTTTGAGGTCTTCTCGAACCGGAACAGCATCCGTGTGAAATACACGGATATTGCTGATTTGATTGGCTAATGCCGACTGGCAGCCAAGCACCATGAGTACGCAAAGAAGTCTTATGGGCGTCATACAGAAACTCCTTCTTCCTGGTCAGCCTCAATATCTTCCTGCAATACCTTCAACACTTCAGAATTTGCTTGTTCTTCTGACAGTGCGGCACTCTCACGCTCAAGACGAGCGAGCGTTTCTCTGGCTAACGCTTTCTCCTTGCTCATCGCTTTGCGTGGCTTGGGGTCTTCCGGCTTTTCAGCGATACCACGGTAGTAATCAATCATGCGACCGACATATTCAGCCGCTTCAACTTCCGTGATACCAAACTGCCTCATGTACTTGGCGCGTTCTGTTTTTTCGTCTTTCTCAGTTCCCGCAAGGCTGAGGAAAAGTGAAGGCGGTACATTTCGGAATAGGGCTTCCATGTTTTCCGAAAGAACCACCCCCTCGGTGTATTTTTTGGGCTCCTTCTTCGCAGAGAGCATGAGTTGCTTCTGCTCTTCGTTGAGGCTCTTGAATCGGGCGATGTCTTCGATCTCGTCTTGAGGCATTACCAGACAGATCCACCACTCAATCATGTTGAGCATCTTCTTCGCGGCATTCGGGAAGTCCGCCATGTTCTGCGTGGCTACCCACCACCAGGCACCCAACTTACGCCACATTTTTACAACCTTCACAACAAACGGTGCCAACAGCGGGTTCGTTGTGATGATGTGGCCCTCGTCCGTCAACATGACGATAGGACGCTCATCGTGTTGATGCTTCTCCGCAAGGTTGTTAATGCGCATCATGATGGAGGTGTAGGCGATAGCAAGCTGGGCGTTGTAACCTTCACGGGCAAAGGTAGCCAGATCCACGATGGTCACATCGGTATCAGGCCAGGCTTCACCATCGGTGTTAAAGACCTCGCCTTCAAAGCCATCACAAAACATCCGCAGAGACTCACCCATCTCGAAAGCACGCATTCTTCTGTGCTCTGGGTAGTTGTCATTCTTGTTGATCATGCTGAAGCCGTCAGCGACATCCAAAGTCATGGTGCGGCGACCTTCAGAACGCGCTTTTCTGGCACCATTGAGAATGGCATCCCGGATCATTCGACGGTCAGCACGGGTGAGCTTTTTAGCCTCTTCTTCTTCACCACCGGTGATCATGAGTGTGGCAATGATTTCCATCTCACCCATAATGTCGCGCTGTTCATCTCCCTCATCGTCACCGTCGCTGTCTTCAGCCATCATCATCTCGGCGATGACATCCATAGCGGCCTTATCTCGAACGTGCTTTCGCTCCAGCTCAGTCAGTTCGTTATAGGTTTTGTAGGTATCGTCGATTTTGATTTTCTCAGGGATATGAGCTCTGAGGTCATCTTCAGTGATCATGGAGGCATCACTGACGATTCGAGAGCCAAGAAGCTCCTCTTCGTCACCGTCAAGCAACTTTTCTGCATCAACGAATGGCGGCAGCGTTACACCAGCACCTGGCTTTAACTGCACCTTATTAACGGTCATGTCCTTGTCAGCAAAGTAGTCCGCCAGAAGACCAAAGGAATTTCCGGCCTCTATGATGTACAAACGTGGCCGCAATAAAGCCATAATCTGAGAGGCCATATTGGTAATAGATGCAGACTTACCGGCACCCGTAGGACCCAGGATTAACCCATGCGCGTTTTTCTTCCGGTCTTGTCCATGAAAGGGATCAAATGAGATCGGCTCACCGCCACGGTTATACATGGTCTGACCCGGATTGCCGGTACCGCGATGTCGGCCAAAGACAGACGAAAGGTTTGCCAGATGCTGAGACCAGACCGGACGAGTGGCTTTGTAATTACGATCCATCTTTGGCTCGTAAACCATTGGCAGATTGTAGATGTAGGCGTCCAGACCCAGAGATTCATCTTCTTCGCGCACAGGCGCTAACTGGTTGGTCAGCAACATCGTACTGACCTGGTTTGACTTCTTACGCAGATCCTTCAGGTTTTCGCCCCGGATATACACGCACATCATGGCACGGTACAGCTTGTGTTTATTGCCCATCAGGTTCTTGGCGGTATCGCAGTCCTTGCGTGCCATCGTCGCATCTACAGATTCGCCCTTTGACTTATCCTGAATACGATTAATGTGGTTCTGAACTTCATCCTGGGGAGTAATGATGATCGTGGTAGCCATAATGGTACCGGGCGGCATTTTGTCCATCATACAACTGGCTTTGCCGGTTGACGCCCCATCAGGAGTCACAGATCCAACTTCACCTGAGATCTGACCAATCTTTGGAGTGCGACGGAGTTTGTGTACGCGGATGCAGCGATGAGGTAGCTCATCAAAGGTCCATGTCTGATTTTCAGCGTCTGACTTCGGCAAATTGAAAAACAGACTTTCTGCCAGGTCATCACCGTAGGGAAGATCATCCTCATCAACGTAGCTGGCTAACTCACGGAATTTGCGCTTATCGCCATTTGTCAGAAGTGGACGAGGATTGAACCAACCCAACATCCACTCGTAGAACATTTTCCCGTTATTCCGGATCAGCGAAATACCAGCATCCCTGAACGCGGTCTCCAGTTTCTGGATTACATCATTCAGCTCTTCTTCCGGCGTCATGCCCGCATAAGATTTCCACTTTGGCGGAAGTCTGCGATAGACCACCATTTTGATACGGCGGATCTTACCGCCCCAAGGAGCATCAAGGACTTCTTTATCCTCAAAAAGACCGCCCTCTTTACAGATGCCCCGTAAATGCGCCTCCATGATGTCCAACCACTCTTTGGTGTACTTGGTATCCTTGCAATAAGCCTTCGGATAAGCACGGAGTTTGTCGATGTACTCCTCCATGTTGTCGTCGTCATAGGTGTATTGCTGAATGATCCACGGCCCAGTTGGAAGCTCCTCGAAACAGTCTTGAAGAGCATCCTGAATCATGTCTCGACGATCCTGAAGCCAGTTGTAAGAACGGCCTTCAGTAGCAATCGGAACAATGTCAAAAACAGCTCCTACGGATTTGCCGTCATCGAGAAGGATGGTCTGAGATTCAGATTGGAACTCGTACCAGGGAAGTTTCTGCACAAACGATGAAGGTCTGCCATAGATGCGAGCAGCGTCCATCGAGGTCAGAGGTTTCTTCTTCCCTTCTACCTGTTCCTCAGCCTCGGCTTCTGGCTGAGGTTGATTTGCAACAGGCTCCTGATCATCTTTTGGCGGAATAAATACTTCCTTCAGCTTTTGCGCAAAACTCATGCTCACTCTCCCTCAAAGCTGGATTTCATATCGCTGATCTCACCTGGTAACGCATAGTGCTCCCGCTCCCACATTTTGAATTCGGTGAGATAGCCCGGAATAGGCACTTGCGTATCAGCAGCCAGGTGTGGTGCAACAAACATGTACATGGTTGGATTGGGAAGCGTCTTGAATCGAGCTTCAAGCTGAGTCTTCTCAGTGCGAACGTAATCGCTCAAGACCACATCCCCCTCAACCATTGGGCGACGAATCAGCGAACGCTTGTCATACAGTTCACCATCTCCAATGCCCTGCATGTGTCTGTTGTAGACTTCCTTCATGTCGTGCTCTGGTACCGGGATAATGGAATCCTTGGTAGCACAGGCGCTCAACATACTAATCAAGGTGACGGTCAGAACGACGGTTAATATTCGCATAGTGATTTACCTTTCTACCTTCTGGGTCATAGTCAATTTTTAATTCCTCTGAAATGTGAATGGCCAGCTCGGTACCAGGTGGTACATAGATCGCGTCAAAGGAATTTTCTTGGCGTGCATCCAGCCAATCAGTCACCTCGTTAAGGCCTTCTGAAATAGCTGTATTTTTGGCAACAATCTTCGGATCGCCGGTCAACCCACTGGTCAACCCGCCATTGTTATTGGATTGTGTAGTGAACTGGCTTGCGGCTTCGGCATTTGCATATGAAGCGGCTGCGGTAAGCCCTACCCGAGATGTCAGGTAAGACGCCGCGTTTGTAATGCGCTGACCAGTAATGCATGGGATGCCATTCTTATCTGAGAACCATGCGATCGGATCGGTTGTTTTCGTGCCGGGTTCCGGGAAGGTCACAATCGTTCCATCCTGGAATGTGAACGTCATGGAAGTAATCTCCCCGCTCACACAAGAAAGGGTCCAGTCCCCCTTGGCAATACCCGACATTTTGATGCCGGTAACGCCTGGTATATGGATACCGTTGGAAGACAGATTTTCTTCACCTACCATCACCTTAAATGGATATGGGTCGATGACCTGACCATTGATTGGAATACGTCCAAGCATGGCCGTCATGGAAACAGAGCCAATCAAGGTACCGTTGATTGGAATGGTGTAGGCTTTAACAGACCGCTCTTCTTTGGTTTGCTTCTTGGACTTGGTTGGCCCTTTCGCTAAAGCAGGAAGATTTTCTTCCGCTGCTGCACTGAAGTCAGGAAGGCTTATCTTTGTCGGATCGCGTGGGTCCACATTGGCATCAATCGGATTCGTCCAAACAACCTGATCAAAATCAACCTGCATACCGTTTTCGTCATATCCCAAACCACTGGGAATTCCGGCATTGCCAATGTCATATCCGTTTGCGGACTTACTGCCACCCTTCTCCTTTCCGCCTTGCTGCAACTCTTCTAACCGATTCTCTAGCTTTGCAATCAAGCCACGAGTGAGATCTTGGGTATGCTCTAGCTCCCTTTGTTTCTGTTCAGCCTGCTTTTCAGCATTTGAGAAACGGCTATTAACACGCTTGTTAAGGCTTTCTTCCATCTTCAGGAGCTTGTCGATTTCTTGCTTCAGACGCTTGTTCTCTTCCTGAAGCTTCACCGAATCTTCGCGAACAGCACGAGTTTCGTTGGTAAGCGTTCTCATAGTCTCTACTGGACTATCAACGTCCACACCGTACTCTTCTTCCAGAAAGCCTTCTTCAAGTGGGTCAATTGCAAGACCGTTGTCCGGTTGTGCTGGACCACTTTCAATAGCAGATAACCCGGCCAACTCAGCCGTCTGACCAGGTGCTTGTGCGGTAACTTGTTTTTCCTTGCGGCCCTTCATCACAACAACCAAAAGGATGACTACGATTACGACCGCCAAGGCTTTGATAACAATATTTGATTTCATACCGAAGCCCCTTACTTATGTTTGTGGCGGTTGCGCTTTTTCTCCGCCTCCGCTTTTTCTTCGAGTCGTGCCATTTCTTCAGCCTCAGCTTTGAGGTCCTGATAGTAGGTCCAAGGATAGAGAGTCTCTTTCAATGGCTTTTCTGAAATCAGGTACAGCACAGTGCTGTCGCCTGGCGTACCGTTTGGATACAACATGTGATGCTGAAAGGTAGCGTGAGAGAACGGCAGATTGAGATCGAGGTAGCTCAGATTCACTTCATTTTCAGAAGTGTTCTTGATGTGAATAGCCGCCAAGTAATAACCACCACCCTGGTAAGCCAATATCGGTTTGGAGTAGGTCTTGTATTTGTTCTCGCCCTTAAATACGCGAACAGCTCCCTGTACTCCCAGAGTTGTCTCAGTAATGCCTGGGCGATCACGATGTAATCTCGTCGGCCCATACAGTCGCTGTGATGCAAACCGAGTCAGGTCAACTGGCGTAATGGTCGGAAGTTCCATCGGAAAATCTGACACCTGACGTTCATCTTCAGGAATAATGTTTTCTGATTCCAGAAGTATCCGAATATCTTCCAGAGGTTTCGCATTTGGATCTTCCTTCCCGGCAATCAAGTCGAGAAGGATTACTTGGCCATCTGTCAGGCGCTTGATTTGGACACGCTGCTTATCAAACTCCTCGTAGGGAAGAAAGTGCACCGCTCCCTGAGCAGACTGTACCCGGAACAGCTTTTTCATCTGCTGTCCTTTGGTAATACCTACCTGAACGTGATCGCCAAACTGAATACTGCGCTCTTCACCCTTTCTCAGTTCGATTGTCACTGGCAGATTGGTGTAGTGAATGATTTCTGTCGCTAAAGCCGAGCTGCTATAAAACCCAACTGCGGCGATAATCAATGCTGCTTTATTAAGTAGTTTTTTCATCGTTATCTTCCTGCCACTTCGCCGCTCGTGTCCTGAACGTTTTCATTTTCTTGCTGGTTACCTTCAAGACGTTTCGGATTTTTATAGAAGCCATCCAAAGCTAAGCCCCAGAGGTTGCACTCAGGATCGACATCCCAACGAACGATGCGAACGGGGTAACGCACAAAGATGTCTTTCACGATTTCTGATCGGAACGTCTCTTTGATATTCACGTCGTAAAAGGCAACCCATGAATCACCGGACTCAACATAAACACGCTTGTCGGTATACGGGCGCTCTGGCATTTCCTGAAGAGCACGAGTGCGGTTTAGCTCATGCCGTTTCAAACGTTGTTCATAGTCACGCTCAAGCTCACCTTTAAAGCGTGGTGTGATGTAACAGCTAAGGCGATTGATTTGCTTCTTATAATCTTCAATACCTTCAACCGGCCAGTTGTTCATTTGCTGAAAGATGTAATAGCCGAAGGCGTAGACGTTAAAAGGGTGACGTTCTTGGATACCGCGTGTTGACCCAGAACGAAGATCGGGTGGAATATCAATCTTGATGTGTTCAGGTGCGGCCTTCCATCCAGCAATTGAGTAAAACAAGGCAATTGCCAATATACCGATAAGGATTCGCAGAGTCAGAATGTGAGAGTCCCGACCATCTAACGCTTTCTTTAATCTTGCCATCTAGCCTACTCCTCGGGCTCCATGTTGATTTTTTTAACGGGTTGATCTCGTCGGATGTCCCAACTCTGTGATGTCTCGATGTATCCGAAGTTGAAAAATGAGTATTTTTTCTGCGCTTGCTTTTTGAGGTACACCACATGCAAGCCGTCAGGCATTCGTCGCTTGAGACCTTGCAGGTATTTGCCAACGACCAGCAAAGTGCCAATGGCCATGCCGAAGCCAATACCCACTCCGAACAACGCCCAACCAAATGGAATGAGCAAGAGTACGCAGACGGGAATCCAGAAAATGATTGCGGCCACGATAATCATCACGACCTCGGTATCGGTCAGTCCCCGAAAGACGACCGGCTCTTCGATGAGCCGGTCGGGGATGAACTCGATTTCTCGTCCGTTCATTCCAGGTTCTTTCATTAGAAGATGATCCCGGCTGCCTCAGTCAGCAGGTACACTACGAATACCAGCAGCAGTACGCCCATGCCACCGTGCATACCCATGTCACCCCAAGTCTTCTTGCCAGCGCCAATGTCGTTGTAGACAGCGACCATGTTCTTGGCGACAGCCAGGAATGCGACGGTACCCAGTACAAGACCCAGTACAATCGCAATGTCAAAGGCATAACCTTTGATCAGACCGATGTAGTCACCATCAGCAGCCGCGTTGGTTGGATCAGCAGTATCAGGCAGGGCAGCGTGAGCACTGGAGAAGGCGAAGAACAACATAGTGGCCAGTGCAGTTTTCACTGCGGGCAGTTTGTCTTTGCAAGTTACGATCAGGTTTTTCATAGGATTAACTCCTTTAGTACTTTGAAGGTTGGTTAGTTAACAAGTAGGTAAAGGAGCACCATCATCACAAAGACACCACGGAACCAAACGATTACCATGTCTTTTGCAGTAATGACCTCCGACCCATAGTCGTCGTATGCGCGGTAGCACAGCCAAGCGACATAAAGAAACACTGCCGTTGTGCCGATTGCCTGGATAGTCCAGAGAAGTTCAGCAGCGGTAAAAAAATCTCCCGTGCCTTCTTCAAATGCAGCAGATTGAGCAGCGTTCATTTTTGATGCTCCGTATAGTCACTACTGAGAGCATCGATGGACGATGGAACCACTGGTTCCATCGGCACCGTCAGATGATGAGAAATTCCGGCTTGGATCTTTCTCAGGTCATCTAACAGAACCTGGTAATCGAACGTCGTCCGATCGTTCGAGTTGCTGCGCATCTTGGCGGTCATCACCAAGGCTTCCAGCGCAGTCAATTCATTTTTAATTTTTGCCAGAGCTTCACGCTCAGCCCATACATCCGCCATAGACACCTGCGGAAGGCTCATGAAGCTCACCAAGAGAAGGGTTATCAATTTGTTCATCATCGAGTCACTTGAATTTCAGGTGGAATTGCGATGGTAGGAATTAGAACAAACGAAAAGGCAGGAAATCTGATTTATTGGGTCATTACTCGATGACCCTTTTTTGATAATAAAATGGCCGCTGAGTCGCGGCCATTGGAGGAGGTGAAATTAAGTCTTTGCGCTTATAGGTACTTCTTAAACTTGCTGGTCATGACCATCAAAACAAGTCCGAACAAGACTGCAAAAGGTGTGATAATGAAGTTAGGGTGTATGCTATTGGGGATCGCCAGATAGATTACCCACGCCATAATCAGAACCGGCATAGCAAAGCGTTTGGCCCAGTGATAAATGTACCCTGATTCATTGCCACCGCACCAACGCCGTAAATCCCTTTGCATAAGTCCATCCGAGACACCAACTAATCCAAAGAGGAGAAACGCCGGAATAGACAAGACCAGGATGGACAGTCGTATTAAGAACATGATCAGAATGTAAATGGCTGCCATAAAGTAGTTGTAATACTCTGCAATCAGCCCTTTGACTAACCGAACGAACTTACCATCGTTTGCGTCCGGAGTTTTTGCGGAAGTCAGCATGTCTACTATCCCGGAATCAATAAAAAGGAAGTTCACTACATCGGTAACTTTCCCACTCGCGGCCTGGACAGCCTCACCATTGAGTGAGTCACCATCGAGAGAGCTCCCCAGGTAACTGATTTCCTTCCGCATCATTTCTTCGGCATGTTCATACCCGGTGTATCCCTGCTCTGGATAGAAGAAAACCATACCGATCCATTCAATGATGATGGACATTAATGCCGAAAAGAGAAGCAACCCAATGACCTTGAATATGAGGTCCAAGGTCTTCCCGATAAAACCTTTCTTGGCAACAGGGTGCTCTGCCCTGGCTACGCTAGATTCCGCCATCTGCTATACCCACCATGCTTCTGCCGTGTGATAGTTCTTTTCCATTTCCTTGGTCAGCGCCTGTAAGTTCTCAGGCATCTCTTCATCGTCCTCAACGGGAAGCGGAAACCGTACTTTCCAAAGATGACCTCCATCCAGAAGACAAAACGCCTGTCCTTTTGGCAACGCGGTCACATGACTTGGTTCCAGCATGGGCACGCGAAGCATTGAGATACGGTCCTGAGTACTGGAGGTAAAGTCGATGTTGTTCTCTGTATCAGAAGAATCCGAAGCACCTGATACGGTCATCTTCTGTGATATTTCCACTTCAGGTAGCTGATTGGTAAGCAACTCAGCCGTGTCCTTTTCTTTCACACGGAGCATGATCAGGTTGTTGAAGTTGCCCTCTACCTGGCGTGCCTTGGCTGCATTGCCGAGTCGAGCTTCAATGTCTCCCCTGGATTGGGTGTAGGCAGTGATCTGCATACCAGAGCCACCCGATTTGTTGACCATCGGTAGAAACTCATCACCCATCAATTCATTGAATTCATCTGCATGAAGGCAGATCTTGGGCATTGCGTTGGCTTTTCCATCTAACATGCCGTGCTGGAACCCGTGCTTGTAGATCATGCCCGAGGTCGATACCAAGTCAGAGAACATGGAATTGCCCACGGCACTTGCAACCTCTGTATCCGTCATGGCATCGAGTCCAACATAGACAATACCGCGTTTCCGGATGATCTGAGTCCAGTCAAAGATAGGCCGGTCATCATTCACATCGAAATAGTCCGGGGCGATGAGTTTGCCAATCTTTCCAGTTGTGAGCTTTTCAAGAAGTGGCAGCAGAGACGCTACCAGCTTGTCGAAGTAGGTGCGGTCATAACGCAGTGCGGAGAGCAAGCCAAGTACGATGGGATCACTCACTCCCATCTGTTCAACGTATTTCCGCAATGCTTCAGTTCGGGCGTTTGCATGTTTTGCCAACCTGGGATTTGACTTGTATTGCTTTTCGGCATCATGAGTCATGTCATTGATGTCTTCTACCCAACCCTGCTCCGCATTGCGCGGAAGCCACCATTCCAGGTATTCGCAAAACAGAGGTTCGATGTCCGTAACGTACCGAAGAATGTTGTTGTAATCCGGACGCTGGCCGAGGGACACAAGGGCACGAGCTACGATATTTATGAACCGCCAAGCGAATTCTTTAAATGCTGCACTGTTGCCTTCGGATGAGAGCTGACCAGAGATACGACTGGCCACTTCAGTAATTCGGGCAAAGTTGCCTACTGCGTTGTAACGGGCGGATATATCAGGGAACCCCAAATGAAAAACGTAGAAATCGTCTTCCCTGCCCATACGCTTCGCGGCCATATACATCCGTGTTAATAACCCGGCATCAGATTTAGGGTCAAATACAATGACCGGACCATCTCCGCGTCGAATATCCTGCTCTATCAGAATCTCTGCTAGACGTGTCTTACCCACTCGGGTCGTTCCAAGAACCAAGGTATGCCCTACCCTTTCACTCATTGGTAAAAGGACTTCTTCTTCGTTTAGCTCGACAGCATGAATGGCAGGGTTACCTCCGATTGGTGGTAGCGGTCTGAAGGGATTCAACACATGATCTTTACTGGTTAGCCGACCAAGAGCTTGTAAACCAGTATTTTCAACGTCTCTCTCGAACTTCCTGACTGCTGAGTAGATCTTGGATGGCTCCAGGTATCGCTTGGCCGCAGGTGACAACGTATCTTTAAGGCGCTGAGTATGTTTCTGTCCCCACTTGAATCCCTGCCCGAGATAGAGGTGATTTCGGTAACAGGATATCTGTGAAGATGACATTGCAAATCGCGGGAGCCGTTTGAGATTACGCTGATACCTGAGTATTTGAGAGCCCTGATTCAGCCGATACAAACCAAGTCCAGCAAGGATAGCAGCAGAGGTATATCCCACACTTGGGGTCATCATGAGTGTTGAGGGCGCAGTGCCACAAATAATGCCTGCTGAAAGGGCGACAATTCCTGACCACAACTCTACTGGCGGCCTTAATAAAACCTCTAATGGATGATCGGCCATTAACGCATCACTCCCTGATTATCCATATAGAATGGGTAATGTCTGATTTTTAAATGTTCTGCTAAACGATCGCCTGGAGTTGGTTGCATCAATACGTCGTCTCCGACGATTGATTGAAGCTCTTCCATCTGTTCTTTCGTCTGGATATTCACTACAAGTCCAATAGCTTTCTTCTCCTTCAACAATTCTCTATTTGAAGACAGCCATTTAATCGAAACGGGATCGTATCCGATGATGAACATGGGTCTCGTTGCCATCTGGTATTTCACATCTCTGGCCTCACCCTCCGTCACCCGACCAACAGTCATTGAGGCGGTTACCACTGGAAAGTGAGAGTGAACCAGCTTCTTTGAACGTCGCTCGTCGTAGAGCTTTTTCATGTGCTCTAGTGTGTTATTGTTTTTGGGCAGATAAGGGTCAATAGGTTGACCTCCTCGATCTTCGATAACCTCGGTCTCAAACCAAGGAATATGCGGGGATGATTTCTGCTCTGCCGCGAAAGCCTGGCTGAAAGCCAAAACCGCCACAATCAGGACGACTATAGTTGAAACGCCTTTTAAATTTTTGCCCATAATGAAATGACCCTTTGTGTATAGTTTCTTGCTCTCTCTTTGTCCTGTATTCGCTGACCAGGGCGGTGATAACATCCAACGGCCAACTCCCAGCTATTGCACTCTGGCCTGTCGTATTGTTCTCGTAGGTGTTGCGCGGCTGCATTGAGATTGGTGTAGGGATCGAAGGCTTCCCATAGACTTTTGAATCGCTGCTCTTGCCATCGCCAATTCAACTGTCCAAGCCCGACATCGAATTGTTTATCCCCTCGGTCTAACAAAGACTTCGCGAACAAGTACGCTTTCTCTCTACTGGGAAAGAAGTGAGGCTGTCCTCGATGGTTGATTGTCCAAGGCCAAGGCAGAACTTTTGACCTCTCCCCTGATGAAGTCAGTGATCTGGATTCATTCAGAATGAGAGCGTAAAAAAGTTTCGCCGGTACCCGATTTTCTTCGGCTACCAGGCGATACATATCTGGAACGTTGCTTTGGTTGGCAATTGCGGAGACCGATACAAGTCCAAGTAAGACAATCAGAAGTATTCTCATAGCTCGCCACTACTTGTAGGTTGCTGTTACTGCTCCGGACTTGAGATCGACTACCCTCACCTGGGGCAGAGAGTTCATATCAATCCCCAGCTCCGTCGATTTGCCTTCATCGAAATTCAAGGTAATCGCTCTTGCTCGAACAACCTCTGGCGCTATTTTCATGAACGAGGCCCATTGGCCTATTTCGTCGGAGGAAGCACCTTGCTTGAAGAAAATGTCGAGTCGAGCGTTATCACCAACGGATGCACGAAGTTCTTCAAACATCGACTTACAGGATTCTTTGCACTCAGAGTCAACGAACAGGATCACCTGCTTGTTGACCTCAACACGCTTTTCTTCCCACTCTCTTATCCAGGATGTGTTGTTGACTGCCAACTGATTGCCGAGGATGCGGCTGGCCGCGCGCTGACGTTCAACCTCAAACGCCATTTCTAATTCCGCCCTCCTGGTTTCCATCTTTATCCAAAGCTCAGCGTATCGCTTCCGCTCCTGCGGGTCGGTCTCAGACACTCCTAAAGCGGTAATTGGATCAAGGCCGGGGGACCAGATTCCACGAGGCCCACTCATGATTTGCTTGTACTTAACCCAGTCGGTTTCAGAAAGCATCCATTGTTTGGCCAGGCTTCTATCTTTCTCGGTTAACGACGCGGCAGCTTCTTTGTCTAGGGTGGACTTCATATCTGAAATCACTGTCGCACTGTTGCTACCCTGTGTGCTTTGATTGTTTGCGTAGGCTCCTGTGGTTACCAAAAAGCCTAATACGATATATGCGAGCTTTTTCATCTATCCCTCACACTCGATGTCAACTTCAGTTACCTGGATCTGACCTTCATCGCCTCTTGGTGCCGTCAGGTCCGCAGTAAGCACAGGCCGATCACACCCATCCACCTTTTGAGGAGCTGGCGTGAGGTTGCTGATGTAATAGCCGTCTTCAGTACGGTAATAGCGTCCCCGCTCAAACAGGGGTTCAACTGATACAATCGATTGCTCAGTGACTATCTCCACGGCGACTGGCTCTTGAGGTTCCTCTTTTCCCCAAAGCTCATAACCGCCAATTAACAAGACAAGGCCAACGATCCATTCAACAGGTTCCATACTGCTACTCCTTAATGGTCAGTCGTTTTGTTTTTGAGCCATTCTGGAAAACAGCCTCAGAACCAATAGCACCCTCAAGTCTCCAGCCCTTGTAATAATCACCCATAGTTAAAGGCACCCAGCTTCCATTTTCCTCACGCAACATGACATAAGGCTGTGTTCCCCAAAGGTCGATGGAAGCAACGTAGGCACCTTCAATCAGGCTAGGGTCAGTATTCACCTTCTTCACCGGTGCTTTCTGAACAACTTTCTTTGGCGCACTCGCTGCCCTAGCGTTGAGCTTTTTTATCTGATTACTCAGCTCATCAATCTGTTTTTGGTGCGAGTCAATGGATGCACTGTTGGCTTCCATACTTTCTTTGAACGCATTCAACTCACCACGCATTGCACTGATGGTTGCTTGCAGCTCTTGGATGTTTTTACGGATGCCATCAACGCCGACCAAGCTGTCTGAATTAGACTGAACGCCCTTCTGAGTTCCTGCCAGTTCTGCTGTCAACTCGTCAGTTCTTGTATTTAGCGTGCCAATGGCCGAATCCAAACTTTCCATGCTGTTCATGGCTGCCGCCTGGCCAGCTTTTTGGTTAATTACTGAGTAGCCAGCTATACCAGCCGCACCTACTGAGACAAGGAGAGCAATCACGCCAATAAAGCTGCCCGGCTTCTTCTGAGTGGGCGCTTTCACTTTTTTGGGCTTAGCGTTAAGTGGCTTCTGTTGCTCACCAGAAGAATGGATTTCTTCCACTTCGCCAATGCGTGGTTCCTTGGCAGAAAACGAATCTGCGTCTGACGCATTGAGTTCAGAAACACTGCCATTCATTTCGGCTTGATCGAATGCATCATCGACAGGCATATCCGACAAAGACTCATCTTTGGATTTTCCACCGTCGATCGTGCGCATGAGGGACTGGCCTAATTTTGACTTGGACATCATTCACTCCTCGCTAACTTGGTTGCCAACTCGTAGGCAACTTTCCGGTGTACTGGATCGACAACCAATTCAAATGCATCACCACTCAGCGTATGGAGTGCTTTGTCCAGAGTCATTGGACCGATATTGCGATGCACTTGAGGTAACGGAAGACTGAGAAGTGTTTTAGCCTCTTCGCTCAAAACAGTTTTATCCGCGAGCACGTAACCGGATCTTGCAAGAAGAAACTCAACAGTTTGGCCAACTGTTTCCACGCTTTGTGGAATCCGAGTCTTGATGACAACCTTGAGGGGATTGAGCTGATCTACCGGGGGGATGTTTTTCACATAGGTATATCGCCCAGTCTGCATTACTTCAATGCGATTGGACTCCCCTATGTCTAAGGGTTTACTTTCCGCTGATGCCAATGTGCTGAAACAGCACATAGCTACAGCAATTGCGGTCTTCTTCATGGGCTATACCTCCAACATTATTTGGCAGAGGTACAGTACAAGATCACATCTTTGAAATTACTTTTTTTGGGTCACCGCTAAATGACCCTTTAAAAACAGAAAAGCCTGCGCGATGGCAGGCTTCTCAAATTCTTACCAAGGCTCGCTTGGTATTGCAGTTCGGGTATAGCGAGTACCCCTGTTAAAGTACGATCCTCTATGGGGCGTTCGGATCATTGTTCCCCAGGATTTCGTGCAGGCTTATAGCACTTGCACGGCATGGCTGCGCCACACAAAAGCCACTCGTATAGTGTCATCATCATCACAAGATTTGCTTGCTGGCTAACCGAGTTCATTAGCAATTCTAAAGTCACTGTCGTGAACGCTAATCAGAATATCCCCAAGACAAGAGATACTCTGATTAGCACTCACAAAACAGATTGTTTCTCAAAACCAATTCGCGGTAGTTTTGAAGGGTAAGCACTGATGGATGCTCTGAAGTGAAGAGTAGCAAAGCAATGCTTTGCAGCTAAGCCCGAAAGCTGTCAGGAAGTATTAGTTGAATTTTTGCAGATGATCTCAACTTGGTCAAGGACATATGCCTCTCATGACCTGCTCATATGATCGCGGACCTAAGCTCGGCTTTTTCATCGACCGCCTGATCTATGGAATCCAACATACCCTTGATCAGTTTAAGGTTCGCATTGATGTAGATGAGCTCTTCTTCCGTTTCTTTCAATCGAAGTTTTCTTTCGTCATCAAATACGCGGAGATACTCAACAATAGAATCGGCATGAAGCCTGTTGTACTTCCTATCACGCTTACTCGACTTAAACCGCCAGTAATACTTTCTTGAGTTACCATCCGATCGCGCTGCAAGCGTCAGCTCAAAATTCTCTCCAAATAGACTCACCAACTCCTCCTTGAGCTCCTCTACTCTCTGCCCGAGCATCTCCTTGAATGCTTCAATTTCTCTCCGGTACAGATTCAGGCGTCCTGCCTTATTATCCTTAAAAGGTATTATTAAATTTATATTTAAAGGAACCGACATGTAATTCTTACTCCCGATCCAAGCAGCAAAATTGGTATTGAGCCAACCTGTAAGCCTACTATTGTGCCAATTATCTACCTGTCATGATCCACTTCCAGACTGGTACTGAGCCAAGATCTCTCCGCCAAAAAAAAGGTGCGCTTAGCACCTTTTTCACTATGACAGCACAAAGCGCTGTTAGGCAGTGGCCACTTTCTTCTTAGCAGAGCGGGTCATCTCTTCATCGGCCTGCTTTAGTACTCGATCAAGCTCTGCACCCAGTTCATCTTCGCTGCTTGAATTAGCTTCTTTCGCCGCAGCCTTGGATTTATTCTCCGCTTTACCCTTTTCTAAAGCCTTGCCCATAGTTTGGAGTCGTTTCATTGGCAATGGAGGCGCATTGTCAGATCTTGTTGTACCTTCAAGATAACCAACCTCCAAATCTCCCATCAGCTCTTTAGCCTTTTGGGCCTTTTGATTGTTTGCTGCCATATCATCTCTGGTAACCCCAGTATGTCTATAGCTGAATACCATATGCAGGACACTGCGCACACGCTTTTCGACTCTCGCAAGAGTCTCGAACTTTTCCTTGTTTGGTAACAGACCGATGTGGTTGGCCAAAAGTACCTTGAGAACGATTTGGTCTACCTTGAGCAGTTGATACACAAGCTGAAAGCCCAAACGAGAAGCAAACCGGATGGGAACCACAACGGGGTTCTTGCTTCCTATGTCAGGGAGGCGCATTGCAGGAGGGATGTTTTCATCTATAAATGACTGAATATCCTTCAGCTCACTATCTAAATCGAAAGTGAGGTCATCGATTGCTTGTTCAATACGGTGGTAATGGTAATCAGCATAGGGGTCATCCTCTCTTACCGCCTGCTCGATTCCCCGAACAATCTTGCAAAACCCAGGAAGTCCGAGAATGCCGTGACGCTTTTGTGTTTTTTCCCTACCCTGCCACAACCGAAGTGCTGGTCGTGTGGCGAGCTCAATTTCGATGTCCTGTTTGGCCCCAATGGCCGCCATTTTTTGTGAGTTGCTGTCAGCCATGAGAGCCTCCTTATGCGCAGATTTTGGTTTTTTTTGATTGAGTGGATTTGTTCGTGATTTCCTCAATTTCCTGGACCTCACGATAGATCTTTGACATGGACAGGTTTGTTGCCCTGGCTACATAAAGCAGTCGCTCGCGGTAGTCGGCAATTTTTATTGAATCCAGCCAAGCATCATAGATATGACGTTGCTCTTCCAAGGTAGACACTGGGAGGCGTCCCTTTACCGTTGGCAGATTCAGAAACTTCTTCCGGCTGGCAACCTGTGTCGAACGCATTCCGAACAACTCAGCCATCATCGTCTTGCAGGCTCCTCGACGTAAAAACTCATCGATCATCTCGTACTGCCGAGTTTCTTCCGCTGCCAATTCGATAATCCGGGATATTTTGCTTGAGTCGATCTGGAATACTTCCAGGGCACTCAGGTCACGAACATAGTTGCCGGATATATTGAATATCTGATCGGCTCGTAATCTGTCTAATTTTTGCATTGTCTCAATTGACAGGCCGAGCCGTTCTGCCAGTTCCATATCCCCCTGCTGGCAGCCTTCTAATGCACTCAACAATAGGGAAGAAATGAACCTGGATGACTCGTCCTTTAGCTTAGTGCTCAACGCCATCACTGATTCTCCATAGATTGATTATTACTGTTAAAACTGGTCCTGACTCCGGCGATCAGCCGAATCAACGACTCGAATCCTTCCTCACTGGCATGGCAGAAGACGCGGGAAGGAAGAGATGACAAATCTGCATTTGTCAGATTGAGATGCTCTCTTACGCAAGAGGCAAGGTCTGCTGGATCAGAACCAATATCCTTCAGCCCCATAGCCGCTAAGATCTCGGGGGATACACTGCTATCGAAGACCCCAGAGAGACTCGCCAGGAGAAAGCAAACTTCGGCCTGGAGAGGGCTTTCAATATGCTGAGGGAGACTTACAACAAAACCGGAAGGAAGCTCTTCTGATCCTGACACTACATGAGAAAGACCAAACGCATCAGAAACACTTTTAGCTATTGCTTTATTTGACCGAGAACCTGGAGTAGTTGGGGCAACCACTTTCTTCAGAAAGTGCTCTCGGATTTGTTTCAATGACAAATTGCCGGGTTGAGAGTTAACGTACTCAACCAGTGCGGAATCGAACTTTTCGCTTGGCATCTCCTCCGCTAGGTCATTTCGTAAAGTTCTGATGGCGTCAACCACCTTCCTACTTACACAATCCAGAAATGCTTGATTCGTGATGTATGGTGCCAACTCTTCAGCCAGGTACATCATCGCCGTGATAGATTGCCGACGGATTGGCATCCCTCTGCTGGACATCTCCTTTGCCAAAAGCTCTTGAGTTGGCTCGGAACCTTCAGCTAAGAGATTCCTGATGTTGAGAACAGCATTTGCAGTCTCCAAAAAGGTATTGTCGCCACGAAGGTTGTTCTCTACGAGATGACTGATGCACAAATCAAGATCGGACGTAAATTTCTGCTTTGAGACAGGGGGGTAAAGAAAGCTATCAGCCTTGTTTTCGTCATAAAGCTCCCGGCAAATTAAAAGCCTGGTTTGTCCCCCCTGGGACAAAACCCACTTCTTCTGTACAGGGTGAAATACGATGTGAAGAGGGTCTTGAATGCCCTTGCTCCGAATGGACTCCTTGATTTCGTCATGCATTGGATTCTTGGAACGGCGTTGGTTGAGGTAGAAGACCTCGATCTCAAAGCAACTTATCTGTCCCTGCTCGCTGCTCAGTATCGAAGCGAGCTTAGATGTAGCACTCATCTTTAACCAAACCCCAATGTTCAACAAATATTGCACATTCTGTTTTGATCCAAGTTTTATGTCAATAAAAATTGCCCTAAATAGTGTCCTTTTATTTATTTGTGCAATTAATATTGCCCAAAAGAATAGAAAGCGCAGCAAATTTATCCACCCTTACTGTTGAAAGATGGCTCTGCCACCCAACAGATTAGTCACATGACTAAATAGAGGCAGCAAGAAGACCAAAGGATCACAACAAATTAGTCACATGACTAAACAGGAGAAGTAAACTATGGTAATTTAGTCACATGACTAAATTAGGGGTAAAGCAATGAGCAATCTTCCCTACCTAATCGACGCGGATGAAGCTATTGAGTACTACAAAGGTAAAAGCGATCTTACGGACGCAGAGAAGGCATACGTCGTCGCGATACTTAGCCAAGAAGGCTATTCCAATAAGTCGATAAGACAGTCACTAGGTATAGACAAGGTGTATACAGTTACCCACCTCAAAAGAGCGGGGACATCTCTGTCTGAGTCGGAGTTAAACCTATGGCACAAGAACCCTACCCGGATAACGTTGGGCCATGTTCGTGCTATCGCCAAGTTCCCTGCAAGCAAAAGAGAAGATCTGTTGAGGAACTTGCTGACCAAGAGAATACCTGTCCACAAGTTTGAGTCACTAGCACAAGGTAGGGACGAAGACCGTGATACTGACATTAAACGATACGAACTAATCATGGGAGAGGTGCTCGGGCGACAGATAAAGATTCGCTTTAATCAGGCAAAACGTTCAGGTTCACTGACCTTAGATTTCTACGGCTTAGATGACTTGGACCACATTTCCCGATGCCTTGGATTCAAAGCTGAGGATCACATCTAGTTCGCTGACCTTTAAAATATTTAAGTCAAAACATCACCTAAGCACTTAAATTTTTTAAAGTTTTTATTGGCTCAAAACCTGTTAAAACCCTTTATTATCAATGACTTAGGCAAAAAAAGGGGCGCTATTCCCGCCACGGGAATGCGCCTCTATCGATCCAAGCTCCCGCCACGGGAATCTGCCGTTCTCGGTTATGCATCAACCTTAAGAGTTGTGGTCAAGAAGGACAGGATCTTCTCAAGCTGAAAGTCGTCCACACCAGTTATTTCAAATTTGGTAGCGCCCTTATTAGTGACGGAATGCTTCAGAGTTTTGCCATCTCTTGATTTATACACAACTGGCTTCCACGCCTTTGGCTCTTCCACTTTAGTTCTCACAGCACTCTTGAGAATTTTGATCACCTCCTCTACATCAGGAAGCTCTGTCTTTTCACTAAGGGCAGCTTTTCTCATATCAAGCAATTCTTGGGCTTTGCCAATCAGAGCGCGCTCACCTTTCTTCTTCAACTGCGCAATCGTTTCACCATAAGAGAGTGGCATATCAGATGGCGATGGAAGGATACGAACAAAAATTTCATCCAGCTCAACGCAGGCACGATAACGTGATATGTGCGAAGAGCTAATTCCTTTTGACGCACCCAACTGGGTCCAATTTTCATACTCTCCACGCTCAATCTGCTTCTGATAGGCCTTGGCTTTTTCATATGGACTTACATCCTGGTGCTTATTTTCGATGATGCCGAGTTCTCGCACATCTGCATCTGGTACATCACCAACAAGTGCCAAGTATTCCTGTTTTGCCAACTTAACCGCAGCTAAACGTCGAGAACCTTCAATCAGCTCAAACCGGCCATCTTTTGTCGGGCGTAATGTGCCTGGCTTTTGCTGCCCATGTTTCTTAATGGAGGGCAGTATGTCCTGGAGAGATATTTCATCCAGGAATTCTTGGATACGTTCATTCTCAGGAGAAACATCAATTAGAGACGTATCAACCCGTCGAAGCTCGAAAGTCACTTCCTGCTTAGTTACAGGCATAGTGAGCACAATAGGAGCACCTTCAGACCCAGAACTTTTTGCTTCTTCTAATGCTTTCAGAAGATCTGCCTTTTCCATCTCAAACTTATACTGGGCCTCTTCGAGTGCTTTTTCCGCTTTCTGCTTATCGGCTTTCAAACCATCGGTAACGCTTGTTGGACGCTTATCACCTGTCATTACACCCAATGCCGGAGAAGGTCTACGGCTTCGGCGCGGAGTGTTGTCTTCTTTCTCGTCCGATCCTGCCCCAGAGAGCAGCTCGTCAATATTCCCATATTTGTCATTTGCCATAATTACATACCCTCCCCTGCTCTAGTTTTTGCTTCCTCCAGTTCCGCTTTAACTGAATCCGCGTTTGCCATAATTTGATCAATTTTATCTAGGTGCGAAGTTCTTAGAACCTCTTCGTAACATGTTTCCCAAACTGCATCGTGCATTTCTTCAAACAACTTATCGAACACCTCGCAAGTTGATTTCAGTCTCTTACGATTATCAGACTCTGCGGGATTCTGTTCATAGATTGAGTAAGTCGAGTTTGTAGCCTTCCCAATTTCGTCAGAAGCATGTGCTTCATTAGATAGAACATCCCCTCTTTCGACAGTAAACACACGGCGAATAATCTGGCCCATAAACTGTGCATAACTACTGCCGGAATACTTTGTAATGAAGAAACGCATATCAGGGACGTTTGGATAGATTCCGCCTTCGTCATATGTCTCGATCGTTTCAGCCACCAAGCCTGCGAATTGAAGCGTTGATGCAAAGTCCAACATGGCCGCTGGGGTTGGCACAAAAACCATGTCACACGCAGATACCACATTAAGCGTGCTGATGTTTAAAGAAGGGGTTCCATCAATAACAATGAAGTCGTAATCCTTTCCTACCTCAACCAACCCACTACGCAATTTCATAATTCGGTCGATGAAAGGGACGTTTGCATCATCCATAACCTTCGGCATCATCAAATCAATATTCAGGTTCTGCAAACAACTCGGAATAATGTCGATATTGTCCCAGTAGGTTTTCTGAATTGCATAATGCAAAGACCGAGATGCGCCTTCTGGATGTCCGGCCTCTACCAGCGCTTCGTCATCTTCCAGAAAGAACGGTGCGATGGTGTTTTCATAATGAACGTTATCGTCGGGCCTCTTCCCAAAGAAGAAACTCAATGACCCTTGGGGATCAGTATCAAGTAAGAGAACGCGATACCCCTTCATAGCAAGGTACTGAGAAAACAAGTGACAGGTAGTTGTCTTCTGACTTCCACCTTTCAAGTTGAGGATGCCAACCACAGCAGCCGAAGCACCTTCAGGCTTTCGAGGAGCCGTATTAAACACCTGGCGAATATGATTGATATGATTCATGGTGTATCCAGAACGAACCTTCTTAGCTGTATCTAAACGATACTCTGGTTCTGGTAGCCGCCCATCTTGTTCTGCTGCGTATAGGAGAGAGTGGCTGATACCTGCAAGCTCAGCAGCCTGAGTTGTACCATAACGACGTTTCTGAATACGTTCATCTACCTGAGCGACCTCCAGCCACTCCGGATCATGCTTGGATTTTTGTGTCTTGCGGACCAGGCCAGGAATCTCTTTCATGATGGTCTCGCCGCGCTTGACCACTGTGCTGATCTTTTTAAGAGAAGCCAGCAGATAGCTTTTTTGGGTGTCGTTATCGGTCATTTCGGTATCCTTTGCTGTTCAAATTGACTTTTTTCACGTATCGTGGATAATCCGATTCTATATTCACGCTTTACTAAAAAAAAGCACTTTTTGGTGAATATGCTAATTTTTAAGGGCAATCTGTTAATATAAGCCGTATTTGGTGCTCTAATGTGATCTTGGTTATGAAGCTTTTGTTGCGGTAGGAATAAAAAATATGAATAAAAATGATTTGGAGCCGATTAAGTCGCAGCAACTTAACCTTGATCTTTTCGAGCTTGATCCGCTACTGGACAAGAACTACAGCAATACTCTCGAAATCTACGATCTCTCCGGTAAATTCTTATACGACAAGCACAATAAATACCTAAGTTCAGCTTCGGCAGAAGAAACAGAATTCACCCGCATAACCAACTACAAAGACATGGAACTTCGGATCTCTGTCACTGCGGCAAATATTGAGCGTGTAAAAGGCGGCTCAAAGCAAAGGGTCTTTGTTTTTCCAGGCGCAAGGGAAGAGATCATAGAAGACGTACTACGCAAGCTTGCGACCGAACGAAGAGCTGAAGCCTATGAAGCAACAACAGGTACCAACGCTGGCACAAAGTTTGTCGGGATTGCCTTCACGCTTTATGAAATTTATGAAGAGCTCAAGAGGGTAGGGAAGTCATATTCGTATTCTGAGATCCGAGAAGCTCTCCATATAATGAATCGTTCCATACTTTCGATACAAAGTATGGACAACTCAATAGACCTATCAGCACCATTTTTCCCAATCATGGCCATAGCGGACAGAGCCAATAAAAAGGAAACTCGTTCCTTCGTCTGCTTCCATCCAATGGTCACTGATGCGATCCTTACTTTGAACTTCAGACGGTACAACTACGCAAAAGCACTGGAATTTAAACGCCACTACACCAGACTAACCTACAAAAGGTTGTGTCACCGCTGGGTTCAGGCCTCTCCAGGTAAACCTTATACGATCTTGCTCAGCACACTGATCAGCGCAATGAAGGACCCATATCAGAATACCTACCAGGACAAGGCACTTTTTAAAGACGTTATGGATGACCTGGTTAACGAGGATGTGCTCGAACGTTACGAAATGATCCCTAAAAAAGAAGGCAAAAAAATAGTTGATTGGCGGTTCGAACTATATGCATCCAATACCTTTGCAAAGCAGGTAGCTGCCAACAACAAGGTTGCGAACGCACTGCTGGGTAACGATCCGAAGCCTGAAGAGCATCCAGTCTCACGTATCCAAGAAATCAAAGACGAAATCGACTTTTAAAATCCTTTCTCTACGTCAAACCTCAGTTTTTGCCGGGATCTAGCTGACTACCGGCCTTTCTCTACCCCAAACCTCACCAAAAACGCCTCCCAAAGTCCAAAAATCACGCTGGAACAGCATTTTATACTTAGGTTTTAGATAGAGTTGGGCATCAAATCCATAAGAAGCGATGGAAGCAAAGGTTTGGGATAGAGTAGGGCAGAGCATAAAAAACTCCCAAATACGGTAAATTTCTATGTTTTTGTACAAATTTCATTTGTAATTCGTCAATTCTTACAACCACTTAGCTAGGATAAGCAACAATACAAGCCCAACTCTATGCCAAACCTTACTAAGGTTTGAGATAGAGCAATACCAAGGTTTGGCATAGAAAGGGCATATCTGGTTAAAAATCGAACTACAAATACTAAGGTTTACGCTAGGGAAAGGGGATCGAGAACAGCCACATGTGCATAAACCTGTGATTAAGGTGTTGATATGCTGTGTATATCGTGTGAATAGGGCTGTATAAAAACGGAAGGGTAGGGTTTGACGTAGAATAATACCAAGGTTTGGCAGTGAATACCACTTAGGTTTCGCATAGAGCAGTAGCAAGGTTTGGCATAGTAAAGCACCAAGGTTTGGCATAGCGTAAAAATAAAGGAGGCTAGTAATATCAAGGGTTACAGGGCGATTACCGAAAAACCCTACCGTGGACCTACCGTTTTTAAACCGTCATTAATCCGTTATTTATTCTTTTTAAACAGATAATAAATACTTTGTATTTATTATAGTTAATCCGACCTACGGTCCCAAATGTGAAAGGCACAAAGACAATATTTCTTATTTTTAAAAAGGAAAGAAAGCCTTCACAAAGACGTAAAGGCTAAATCATCAGGAGCTCATTAGGAGGCCTTAGAAGCTATTTTGTCATCTACCCTCAAACCAGCCTCACGAAACTTCAGATAAGTCACCACCGCTGTATAGAGAGCCCTCGTGGTGTTGCAATTCCACTGTTCTTCCAAAACTTTAATCTGATCAGCAGTATCACTGACATAATAAGAGCGGTTATCACCATCTTTTGGATTTGCTATAGCGACTAACTTTTCTTTGTTTTCTATCGCCCAGTACACAGCAGCATCGAACATCTGATATTGATACCTGAAAGCACTGTCTACGGCGCAAACGAGCTTCATCGTCTGTCTATCATCGTCACTCAGCTTGAGAGTGAATGCGGTCAGCTTTGTTTTGTCTTGTGTCATATCCAGCCGTTTACCATAGTATGAAGTTTAAAGTTTCCGATTCTCCAGATTTTCCTACACAAGACCTACAGCTACGATGCTTTTTAGGTCAGGCTCCACTGACCCTTTTTCCCTCCTTTTCGGTTTTAGACTAAGGCATCCTATCGTTGCGGAGGTATGCCCATGTTAACTACATTTTTTAGACGTAAACCGGATCAAAACGAAGTTGTTCAGTCATTACCCAAGTATTCGATTGCGAGATCCGGGAAGGACCTTTTGAATACTTCTGAGCGGCAAGCCCTGATAAGAAAGATCAAACGACTCTTCAGCATTACTGAAGAGGTCTGGGCTAATCACTACCTCTATGCAATAGAACAATTCGCCGAGTTAGTTCAGGAGGTTCCCGCTTCTGAAATCCATCATCATTCAAAAGCTGGAGGCTTGATTGACCACACTCTCGAAGCGCTCCATGCAGGCATCAGAATCGCTCAAGGATATGTCTTACCTCCAAATTCAGAACCTGAACATATTGCTTCAGCATCTGATCGCTGGAGGTTTGGAGCTTTCATTGCGATTCTCGCGCATGATATAGGCAAGATCGTAACCGATATTGAGGTTGTTTATAGGGAAAGGGGAGGGGAATTCCAACATTGGCATCCCTGGTATGGAAACATTCCAGTTGAAGCAGAGTACAGTTACCGATACAAAAAGCGAGCTAGTAACGCCAAGATAGCGAAATCGCTTCATGAAAAAGCGGCAATGTCACTTTTGCCAAGGCTGCTGACCAGGAAAGCTGCCCAGTGGGTTTTTGAAGACACAGAACTGCTTGCTCAACTCTTTAGCACAGTGACCCACTCAACCTTTGGTGGACAGGCCATCGCAGAAATCGTAAGAACTGCTGATAGTGCAAGCGTAGCTAAGAATCTCGGAGCTGATACCGGCATAAGAACGGATCATTCGAGTGCTGTACCACTACATGAAAAGTTGATTGTTTCTCTAAGGAAGCTAATCAATGACGGAGATCTCAAACGCAATAAGCCAGGTGCAGCCATATGGGTAACTGAAACTGATACATGGGTGGTATCAAAAGCAACAATGGAGGCGGTTAGAGTCCAGTTACTAAACGAAGGCCACAAAGGTATCCCCAAAAACATTGTGCGCTTATTTGAAGTGTTGAGGGAGCATGAATTGCTGATACCGAACTCTGAAGGGGAGAGTGTCTGGACCGCAGAGATAAACGACTTTGCTAAGAACTGGCAACAGAAACTAACCTTCTTGAGATTTAAGAACGAAATCATCTGGCCAACAAGTAATCCTGATACCTTTGATGGCGAAGTGCTTCCGGTCGATAAGGCTGGGAATGTTATTGAAAGCGATCCGGAGGAATCTGAAAATTTCTCTCAAACACAGCAGCCTCTTGAGAATGAGAACACAGAAGTACTCAATCAAAAGATTGACCTTGATAAGCCGCACATACAGCCCCCAAAGGAACTTCCTGTAGCTAAGGACGAACGCGAAGTCTTACAGGACAAGCAGAGACAACTTGAAGTCAAGGTGCCAATAACGAAGTCTCAGTCAAACCTTGCTGCTAAGCAAACAAAAGCACAGATCCCGGAAGTTACACAAAACTATGTCCATGCTAATACCGGCGTTAGCTCCAGTGAAGCTAGGAACTTGTGGAAGCACTCCAGAAAAGTGCAAGAGGACCTTCTTGTGCAAAACGACTTCGTTGCCTGGTTGTTGAAGGGCATCTCGCGCCGGAACATTCGAGTGAATGAATCAAAGGCTCCGGTACATATCCTAGAAAACCACGTTGCTTTGGTTACACCGGCGATTTTCAACCTGTATCTGGACAAAAATTCACTGAAGAAACGCTTATACGAGAAAAGGGCAGGGGACAAGAAAGTCTATACCTTACTCCAGAAAGAACTGGAATCAATTGACATTCATCAGCGAGGCTCGAATGGCCAAAACATTGTCAGGATGTCAGTTGAAGGGCAACGATCCCAATCTGAGTTGAGGGTATACCTTCTCAATAGGGAATGCTTTCCCTCTTTAGCAAACTTCAGTGCAAACAAGGCAATGACTATTCACCTTTGACGGACCCCAAGGAAGGATAGCCATAGATCGGGCCGTTTTGGATGTCCATCATGGACTTGCGCTATCAAAATGAGTATATTTGATTCTATGATTTTTATTGCACTTTGGCCCCGAAAAGAGGCAACAACTACAATAAATTGTGCCGTAAATAGGATTTTCGTCGCCTGAGCCCCTATTTGTGGCTGTCCATGCTGCAATGATAGGAGACTCACCCCAAAAAGGTGATAGCGCGAACAATGAACACTAACCGAAACACTGAACTTGAAGCCTTTGAACTACCAGGCGACAGACTTAATCACATTCTGGATCAAATAGGCTTCAAACAAGGAAGGGGTAGGGTCGCCGAATTCCAGAATTATCTTGCTGAAAAATCCCCAAGCGTTTTTGCTGATCTGAAATACACAACCGTTCGGTCGTGGTTTCAGGAGCACTCTCCGCCGATGCGGAAGATTGATGCTGCTATCCAAGCGCTTCAGTTTGAGTACAAATTTCGTCACGACATCTCTCAGATAAAGACCTGGTGGAAAGTTGGAGGTTTTTATCCATTCGTCAACGAATCTGGCGAACCGGCTCCGTCAATTACAGATCTCCAGCAGGAAGCTAAAGACAACGAGGAAAAACTACAGTTTGTTATCATGTCGCTTGTTACAGAAGAGACAGGCGAACATTTTAAATCGTTGTCCAGTAAAGATCTCGTTAGGCTGAAGGACAAAGTTGCCCAATTCGCACAAGACTACTCTGACCCATTTAAAACGGACTGCCCATCTGATTATTTGCGTATGGCAATCAAGGCAGAGTTGTCCGAACTTCTGAATAAAAAGAAAAAATGATATGCGCCGGTTTCCACAAGGGAATATCGGCGGACTTCTGTTTGGTTGCGCTCTAAATGCTCTCGCAAGACTGGCTTGTGCAGAAGTCATGGTTGTTGTCCCCGAATATTCTGAGCAATATGCCAGTCTTGCTCATTCCATAATCCAGGCTGCACCTGGAAGTGCAGGGCAGTTGAGGCTGTATACTGATTTACCGCCATCACTCGATGACTATGAATTAGTAGTCACTATTGGCAATGAAGCTACCCATGCAGTCAACCATGATAAGCGCTTCAGATACCTTCCCGTACTAAGTGGTTTCATTCCAAGATCAGAATACCGTGCAGGCCCTCTAAAGTCGGCGGTATTCAGCGACATCAATCCGGCAATACACGTCAAGCTGATCAAGCAAATGTATCCTGGGCGAGAGCCTCGTATCGGAGTTTTTGTTGATAGTGAGACAAACTACCTATCTGGGCGGGATTTGCCTGATAAAATTGGTGGTTTTTCCTTGGTACAGAAGGAGTTGAATGAGGCTGAGAGTCCGGCCCAGCTCATTGCTCGATTCGTAGAGGACAACAATCTGGATGCATTCATTGTTATACCGTCCAGTATAATTTATGATCCGCACTCGCTGAAGGCGATGCTCTATTCACTCTACCAACTCAACATTCCAGCGATCGCGTATACGCCGAGATTAGTTGAGGGAGGAGTAGGGTGCGTCGCCGCGGCCTACTTCGACAAGGAGCTTGTCTTGTCGGAAATGGTAAACAGAATTCACTCATTTTATGAAACGGGAGAGTTGTCTACTACGACCTCGACACCAACTAAGGCCAAGGTAGTTGTTAATTTAAAATTAGCAGAGGCGTTTCAGTTGGATTTGAGAAATCTCATGAAGTATAGAGAAATACATGAGCAATAAGAAAAGGATTTCCTATAAGACATTACTTTGTGCATCAGTGGTCCTAATTTCGATCGTCATTTACGCGCCGATCATTTTTACAATACACCATCAAAATGAAAAGCTTGTTGACTTAGAGCTTAAAAACATCAAGGGCATTACTGAGCTTCATTCAACAAACATCCTTGCATACGCAATTGAAGCTGGTAACAAAGAAATCATCGACGCTACTCTTGATGATCTGAAAGATTACAGCTTTATCTACAGTATTACTGTTCTTGACCCGAATAATAACATTATCGGCTTTGTAAAAAGCGATGGATATGATGGTGTAGAGGTTTCTGATCTTAGTTCAAAAGAATTACCGATCTACTCAGCGTCATCAATAACTAAGTCGGTAATCGAAAATGATATTTTGAATGAAGATGGCGACCTTCCTGACCGGAAGCATGTGGGTACATTATTAATTTCGTACACTGATGTTTTCGGTGCCAATGCAGCGATTTCTCCTATTCTAAAATCCCTTCTGTTTTCATTTTTATTTGGCGTCATAACCGTCGTTATCTTTTTTGTCGTTCTCCGCTCCATCACCAGGAATTTCTCTAACATGGTAGTCTCAGCTAATCGACTGGCCGGAGGTGAAAGAGGAATACGATTATCAGAAGATTCTACAATTAGGGAAATCTCACAATTTGCTGAATCCTTCAATACGATTTCTAAAGAGTTGGAAAAAAATTGGAGTGATATTGAACATCAAGAACAGATTTACGAATTAAAGCACAACATATTGCAGATCGCTGCTCACGAACTCAGAACTCCAATCGGAAGTATTAAGACTTTTCTTGATATAGCAATCCATCACAACTCTGAAAAGCGACATGCGGATGTTTTGTCAACGCTTAAAAAATGTTTCTCTGATATTGATGCACTTGATCGGCACATTACTTCAATACTTTGTTTGTCCGCGCTCGAAAACGGATCGCTAACCAGGAATGATGATTGGGTAGATGTCAAAAAATTGTTCTCTGATCTCGATAAGCAGTTTTCAGTAAAGTGTAAAGCTAAGCAGGCCGTATCTTGGAATTGCTTTGCTGTGGGCGACATGCGTGATCAGGTTTACATTGATTATGACCTGGTATCGATCATCGTCTCAAATGCTATTGATAATGCGGTGAAATACACCAATAGGGGATTCGTTAAAGTATCGTACGAGGTAGAAGATAAAGCCCTCCTCGTTACTGTTCATGATAGTGGTGTTGGGTTGACAGAGAAAGACATTGAGGTATTAACCGCTCGACCAAATCAATTGCAGAATAACATCAAGCGCAAACGAGATGGTTGGGGAATCGGAATGGCCACGATGCACAAATTCGCAGATTTCCTTGGTGGAACAATTGAGATTGAAAGTAAAAAGGATTTTGGCACTAAAGTATCCATTCGGATTCCTGCCGATTGCAAATCTGAATTAATTGCCATCGAGAACGAAACTGCTTTGGAAAGTAGAAGTGAGGTAGTATCCGTAGGCAACGGTTTAGGGTTTAGTTTAGGGTTTAGTTCATCCTATGTGCATAACGTGGTCGAGGATGGATTAAAGGTATTGGTGATTGATAACGACGCACAGTATCTTGGCCAAATGGAAGAGCTCTTATCGCCAGACTTTCTCCGGAGAAAAGATGTTCAAGTCACCTTTTGTTCAAGCTCATCCGATGCGATAAGGCATGTCGAGGATTTTGAATTCGACCTGCTTTTGATCGACTACCATATGCCTGGTATGGATGGATTGCAGTTCCTTCGTTTTCTTCGCGACAATGAACACGAATGCAAAGAGGCTACCAAGATTGTGATAACTGCTGACGCGAACATCCCGGAGGCAGTAAGGCGCGAAATGCTGTCTATGGCAGACAAGGTAATGAGCAAGGGGATAACATCTGCTGATATTAGAAATATGATTCGGTCAATTTCATTAAGATCAGTGAGTTAATTTGAGAGGTAGACTTGGGGGGTAATAGAAACGAACCATGCCCTTGTGGAAGTGGCAAGAAATACAAAAAGTGTTGTTTGAATCAACTCACGAAGGACAAGGCCGTTATTTCATCTGAATTATCGGACGCTTTGGATAAACCATGTTGGTACCACGGAACCGACCAGAGCTTTAGTACTTGGAAACTTCCCCCTCCCAGGAAACCAGGTGAAGATTTACTCGTACAGCATACCGCCATCTTTTTTACTATCAATCGTGACTTCGCAAAGGAAGCTGGAACGAGATTGGCCAGGGTATCTCTATCATCCAATGCCAGGCTATTAGATACAATTGCTAATTACGCAGCCTCTGAGCATTTGCGTCGAGAGGTAATGCGCAATCCGATGGCATCAAGGACACTTAATGTGAATCATGACTACTGGCATGAAGGATGGTTGACAGGAAATGTATTGAGGGTCGCGTACAACGATCCAGCTATGTCTGCGCATTTAGATAAGATGGCTTCTGATTTGGCAGCCCATACTGGGCTACCATTCGATACAGCTTATTCTGTTGTAGGACATAACAGCGCCAGAGGATTAATTGAGTTGATATGCGTCTCAGCTAAGCGCCTTGGTTACGATGCATTATATGGGCATGAGGTTGATCGACATTCAGAGCCAGGAAAGGCAATTGCTCAACCTTGGCTGGCAGTAATGTCAAATGGAGTCGTGTCTTCGCCAGAGTGGATAGACGTTTAATTGTATTGGCTCCTTATCCCGGTTTCTTGTCCTTATCCTCCTGCCTGGGGGAAAGCTTGTCGATTACCACTTTTAGCACATCAAGCTCGGTAGAGAGCTTGTCGTTTGCTTTTACGAGCGCAGCGTTCTCAGATTTCAGCTTTATATTTTCCTCGTCAGACTCTCGCAGCATGGCTATCGTTTTGAGGTGTCCCTGTATCTCTGTTGAAAGCTTTTCGAGTTCTGAGGATAAATCGACTAACTTTGATGAATGCTCAGAGATTAGACGATCCTTTTGTTCTATCTGGACAATGAAGGATTGCTCTCTTTGGCTTGCTTCGGCGAGACGTTCTTTAAGGGCCGTAAGTTCCAATCCCTGTTTACTTACGACTGTGGTTGTCTCTTCAAATTGGGCCTTTATTCGGTCTGCGGATCGATTGGATTGCTCAAGCGCTTCCTTGTAGCCCTGGAGGGTTCGAGCGTGTTCATCTTTGAGCAGAACCACTAACTCCTTGTGCTCAGCCTTAGTGGACTCCAGGTGTAGCTTGGTATCTTTCAATGAGGTATTCGTGCTATCTAGTTTTTCTTCCAGTGACAATGTGCGTTGCTTCTGCTCTGCCAAAGCCTTGCGCTCAGCGTTAAGTTCAGTTTGAAGCTGTTCGATTTTTTTTAAACTGGAGTCTGCGCGACTGGTCTCATCTTTCAGCTTGGCGCTCATATCGGCCAATTGGTCTCGATATGACTTAACTCGTTCTCTTTCAGAGGACAGCTCTTCAATCAGGCCAGCTTTTTCCTTTCGGATCTGTTCTTCGTACTGCTCATTCAACTCGACTACCACCGGGCGCACCAAGTTAACGATTCGCTTTGTCAGCGGATCTTCGTCCTGGTATTCGATGTCCAGCCCCATACCTTTCAGATAATAAAGGATTTTGGCCTCGGAGCCTTTCCCAAGTACCGATCTTACCTGGTAAGGGTTGATTGGCTTTCCCTTGTCCTGAAGCATTCGCACAGCTTCTTCGACGTCCTCGTATCCAATAACTGGCGGTCTAGCCATTTGTCTCTCCTCGGGGGATGCAGTCTCAGTCTTCCAGAATAATAGCTTAGTATGTTTCATGTGACAAGAAACATATAAAGAAACAGGACGAAAATCAGCCGTTGATATGGAATATATAAGGCGTGATAATAGAACATTATCTAGCCTTAGATTAAAATTTGGGATAGGATAGGGTGGTAAAGTTCGCCAATTTTGAAAAATCACGATTTTTGGCCGCTTTCAAAATATCGGTCAGGTGAAGGCCTGCGGAGGCATCTGGACGAAAACCTACGTTTTTGATTGGGGTTGCTGGTTGGAAGACCTGGTGTACGTTGGATAGAGAACCCAGTAATTGGAGATAACTATGGATGACATTCAGGCGCATAAGGCCAAAAAGAAGCTCAAGAAAATGTTGAGCAGCAAGTCCTGGAATATGGAGGGCTTTCACGCGAACTCAGATATAGCGGTAAATGCGTATGTATATGACCCCTTCGATAGCGAGCAAATCGCATTGGCAGGTTTTACTGAACAGGATCTAGTTAGGCTCAAACAGATAAAGGAGCCAATTGAGGCGGTTTGTGGTGCCGTTGATCAACAGTTCAAGCGGTATGTGAACGCCTCTGGTGGAGGAATCCGGAAGCGGGTTGAAGAGCTGGGCGTGCTGATTGGTATCTATATGGTCAATACGACCAGCTATCAAACACTGTGCGCCAACGAAAAAGATGGCCACCGGCATTTCATTATCCTGCTCTACCGGAACCGTCATACGAATGAATGCACTCTCCGCCCTTTTGGCTTAGTTAGCCAGGAGCCAATCCTAGAAGCTGAGCTTATTAAACAATATGCGCAGTCTGTGATCGCGAGGGATGAATTAGCTAACCCGAGCTATTTTAATTCAAGCCCTGTCGTCCCGTTTCGGAGGTAACATGGAATTGAAGATTTTTGAGAATGGCATTCAAAGCCATAACCAAGTGATACACCGCGCACTGTTGAAGAACGGCCTGTATGTTATGCACGAGAAAGGCTACAGCTACACGGTCGGAATGAAAAATATTGGTTCGACAGATCTGATTCTGTTCGGGCAATCTTCGGAAATAGCTGATGAGATGTTCCAGGTGATTTTCCAAGCTGTTCAAATGGGGCTGTTGGTTCTTGATCAGGTGAAAAGCATTGATCATATCTTTGAGCCTCAACCGCAGCTCAAACACTTTTCGGATATGGAAAAGCGTAGGCATTTCTTCGCTGCACGTACTTACTATGGCTCGTGGGATTTCAACGTGCTTAATGTTTCAATGGATTTCCACTAGGAGAGGTACATGGCTATTGGTAAACAAAGAATGACCTCTTCCTATTCAGTCATCCTGGATACCGACACGTTCATTCTCATAAAAGATAATGATGACCCAGATTTTGCGTCTGTGACTAACGCCGCTGATTATACGGTTGAATCGTTGGCTCAGCTCTATGATCTATCCAATCGACGGATTGTATATCAGGACACTATGGGACGATTTGATGAGTTACGCCATGCAGATGGAAAGTTTACGGGTTTCAGAGCGCTAACTGCGAACCAGCAGGAATTCTATGAGCAGCTTCTTTCTGGCAAAGGCGATTAAAGGAGGAGTTATGGCTGAAATTATTGTCATTGATTTTACGGCTCACCTCCAGAAGAAACGACAAGCAGAGGCCTTAAAGGAAAGGATTGCTGCCTCTGGTTGGGATATTGATGGCGATGTTTCCTCGATCGATTCAGAAATCTGCTTTTATCTGATCGACAGCAAAGAGTCAGGTGTAGTTCTCTTTGGGTGCAGCAAGGATAGTATCCCTGCCCCAGGGTCTGTAGAGATTGTTCATTGGGGGCATTTTGTTCTGGCTTGGGATGTTATAGCCGATCCGGAAATGCCATTTGATGAAACCCATAAGCTCAACACAATGCAGCTTGCATTGAGAGCCCTGCCTGGTTTGACGGAGTGGCAGAGCTTTTCTGAAAGAGCATTCTCTACTGATGGGGCTAAGAAGCCACACATTCTGGTGATCATTGATAGAGCGAATCTAGAATCGCCTCTGGAGTTGATAGTGGCGCACTCTGAGTCTCCAGTGATGAACGCAGAAAGCATCCAGTCGATAGTAGACAGCTACGTTAAGGAACAGTGAAGATGACTGATCGAAGGGACGATGATCCCACCTTCGTGGGAAGGTCTGCTGAACTCGACCTGCTTGCCAAAGAAGCAACGATTTTGGACGCATCCGAGAACGACAATACTAATAGAGCATTGGAGAATGCGGTCAAACACTTCACAAAGGTCTTTGGGGGACGGCTCCCATGCACGGATGAAGATCTGAAGAACTACCTCGTGATGTACGCTGGTAAGCTGAGTGTAGCAACTCTGGAACAGCGCAGGGTTCTCATTGGCCGCTGGCACAAAGAAAACGGTTTTGAGCATAATCCAAATGATTCGGAGCTTGTTCGGAAAATAATGCGAGGAATAAGGCGGAAGTTTGGTAAAAAGCCTAAGCAGGCAAAACCGGCACCGTTAAGAGTCATTGAAAAAGTATGTTCACATCTGGATGAAGTTCAGGAAAGCATTGAGGATGAAAAGAATAGCCAGAAGCTGAGAGCCATCAGAGACAAGGCCATGCTGCTAACGGCGTTCTGGTTTGGATTGCGCTCCGACGAACTGATTAACATCCGTGCTTGTGACATCAAATTTCATTGGGATGGAGATACCCCATATTTCGAGTTATTTCTTCCAAAGTCGAAAACGGATAGAGATGGCCAGGGAACGACTAAGAAACTGGATTCATTACCAAACCTATGTCCTATGCGAGCCATCAGAGACTGGATTGAAGCAAGGTGTAGCGGTGTCGATGTTAAATCCTTTAGAGAAAGCGAAGTGCCTCTGTTTGCAAAAGTTAGTCGTTGGGGAGATGTTTCTGAAACCCATATACATCCAAACTCGATCAACAAGCTTTTCAAAGGACTTTTGGAATCCGGCGGCGTCGATCCAGAGGAGTATAGTACCCATAGTATGCGTCGAGGCGTCGCAAACTGGATTATAGATTCTGGAGCTTCTGTCGCTGAGCTGAAAGAATGGATTGGCTGGCGCGATACAAGAACAGCAATGCGTTACCTGGATGGTAAATCTTCCCTACCAAGCAAGATTATTGAGAGGAAGTTACAGACAGGATCTCTTCTCAGCGATACGAATGCTAGACGGCTCAGCAGCCCTGAAGATTAACAGGGCTGTTTGAGGTAAGCGGTCAGTCAATTTAGGTGTCTTATTGTCAGCTTAATGACGAATGAAACGACATTTCGGGTAGTTGCTGCATCCCAGGAACTGTTTTCCTTCGTTTGTTCCACGTTTGGACGTTCTCATAACGAGTGAGCCGCCACATCTAGGACAGTTGGTCGTATCCCTTTCATCAGGGGTTGTATTTGTCATTTTCTTTAGTGATTTAGCGTGAGCGATATGCTTTCGCTTGTTTGTGAATGAGTTATCTAGTTTACCTCGACTAAGCGATACTTTAATTGCTTCCAGAGTAGTGTCGTCGATGACAGGGTGTGAATATTCACTGATATAACGGCGCAGTTTGAAGGCAGTTAGCACGTTGTTTGGCGTCGGAGTTTTGAATGTGGCGTCACCGACAAAAACAATAATCGAATGTACTACTGCCGGGTCAACCTCGATAAGATCTGAAAGTGTCTTGGTATGCTTGTAATTCTGGCGAAGTGGATTCTGGAACCTAAACTTATTCTTGAATATCTGCTGTGTCCAATACGGACTGGTTTCATTGCCAAATATCCAGCCTTTCATGTTCTTGGTTTCGATTACGAAGATGCCGTACTTAGAAAACAGGATGTGATCTATTTGTGTAGTACCATCTTCCGTTGGCAGCATGACATCTTTAAATAGTGAGTACTCAGGCTCCTTGAAATTTTTGCGTAATATGAGGTTCACGATCCATTCGCCGAATACGCCTTTGAACCAGGCTGTGCGCGTTATGGAAACAATAATCAGCAATAGAATGAGCCACCAGAACTGACCTGCAAGATTAAACGCTTGAGGGATCAGTGCACTGGTAAAAGTGTCCATCATCTGGTTACTCATTTTTTATTCCTACGCCATTCCCAAGGTGGAATTCGATCTGCTTCAGGTAGGCCCCAGAGGCCACGTTTGTTGATTCGCGCATCCTTTTCAAATTCAAAGAGTAAGGGAGACTTTGCATACTGGCGGTAGACCCAGGCGCTGCCAGATTTAACAAGCTCGGCGTTAACCCACTTCCCGTCAACATAAAGGTTTGCTACCAGGCGGCCATACCTGTCAGTGTCAACAGTATCGACTTTTACCAGGCGTCCGAACACAAGATCCGATAAGGCCTGTTTGGAACGGCTGCCATAAGGTTGCTTCTTCTCAGGCGTATCAATTTCTGCCAAACGAACACGATACTGGATCTTGCCGCTTTTGCAGTTTTTTCCGGAATTGCACGGCTTATCTGTCAAAACATTTACCGTATCTCCATCGGAGACACCAACAACCTTCGCCATGAAGTTTTCAGCAAATGAATACGGCGATACTAAAGCGAACAGAACAATCAGAAATGAATACAGAAACTTCGCTGGAGCTAGGATTCTCATACCTTCTTAACTCCGGTTGCGACTAGGCCACGATTGCCCCGCTCTACTGAGAAGCAAACATCCATACCTTCGTGGAGGTCGTTAAATAAGTTATCTTCAACACCGGAAGCATGGAAGAAGATATTGTCATCGAATCCCGGTGAATAAATGAATCCATATCCTTTGCTGTAAACCATGTCAGAGATACTTCCCATTTTTTCACCACCGCCAAGGTTATCGGAGGGTTGATATTCATCACCGCGCTGAATTCTGAGGTATATCTCTTCGCGATGGACCTCAATGTTTTTTGGTGCGTTGATACCGATTCGTACCTGGTTACCATTGACCCCCAATATGGTGACGGAAACGTCGTCGCCTATCATGAGAGTTTCACCAATTCGCCGAGTTAAGATGAGCATAGTGACACGTTCCTTTGAATAGATTAAACGAGGCTTACAAATACCAGCTCGTCCTTTTCAAAGGATCTGAGAGGTGAAGAATCGGGTTTTCGATCAGTATGAAAGCCAGCGTATACCAATACAGAGACGATACCGGGTATCGTTTTATAAGCAATACGTTTGGTGAGTTGAAAGTAAGCATCGAGCGGGTTCATTGATGGCACATCGAACGTGAACTGTTTGTTCTGTTCCGTTTTGATGTCCACGCTGTACTTATGTTTTCGCCCAGGACGGTCTGCCCCATCCCTTGGCCGTTGGCCGAATATTTCAGCGATTGCAGACTCATAAACACTATTGCTCAGGATGTCGCAAGCGCATAGAGCTTCGGTGTATCCACCTAACCGGTACCGCCATTCGAGGCTCTCAAATTCGTGGTGTGAAGGCTTTACATTATCTAGACCAATGATTGCCTTACCATGCTCAGGCGAAATATTGTCTCTCAACTCCTGGAAGATGTTTTCTATTTGATTCTGGTCGAGTGTTCTCATTGTTATTCCTACTTCTTAAACGGCGCTAAGGGTATCTTCCTGATTCACATCAAGGATCTGACTTGGTAACTCGCTATGACTAACAACCGCGTTCAGCTCGTCGTAATAGCTCTCTGTCGCTCCTGCTGGAACCAGGTAAACAGCCGTAGGTTTTCCTTCAGTATCGGTTAGAAGAACCGAGGCGATGACATCAGACGATCCAAGGTTGTAGCGTAAGCCTTTGATGAAATGACGCTTCCCTGTACAGAGCCGCTCCAGGAGTTCCAGCTCCTCGATGTTTTCAAAGGGAAGCCAATTCCGATCCACGGCCATGAAAGAAATGGTATCCACCTGGGGACTGCCGGATGCGCTCAGAAGAAAAGTACAGATTGTTAGCAAATGAATGGATTCATTTTCATGGAAAAAAGCAAGCTCAGTGGAGAAGGCCTTATTTATCCGCTTGTAAACATCTTCTCCCATGTAGACCGGCGTATCTGGCATATGCTTGACGATCATCTTGAATCCAAACCGCGCTTCTTCGATCGTCTTCACTTCGCCAATGAGTATGCCCAAAGGCTGTTTGTTGCCCTGCTTTTTCAGCTTGGATAGGAACTGTCTGCGTCTGGCCACAATTTCATCTTTGTGGTCAAGAGAAAACTGCTCTGGAATCAGCAGCGCTTCTCCAAGTGGGTGTTTTCTGGCGACTTTGTTTTGCGCGGCTTGTAGGAGGTACTTTCTGATCACATACCAGGAGCGCTTGCCTTCCATGTTTGGTGCCCACTTGTTAAGGCCTGCATCTTCATAGAGGAAGTGGAGCAGCGATCGGATGGTAAGCTTGGTTGGATCTGCTTTGACCGCAGTGGGTTCTTTGGTTTCACCCTTGCTAATCGTGCGATTCAGAGAAACCTTTGAGAGGGTGAAGTCCAGTTTCAGGTTGGTTATTCCTGTCTCCTGGTCTTCTGAAATAGCCTTGTTCTCAACGGCTCCACGACCGGAGAGTTCAGCCGGGATCTCGTAGGAATCACAGTCTGTATGATGCTGTTGGCCACTGTTCGGCATTCGCTTCAGCACATAGCTGTTGTCGCCGGTGCGAGCAATATACATTGGCACGCCGGGACTTGAGCAAAGGCACAAGGGGCGCTCGCGGGATTTATAGGCACTGGCCAGCGCCTCTTCAAATAAAGGATCTGAACGTTCGAGAACGCAATCACCGATGGAGTATTGTGTCATTGTTGCCACCTTAGAATATTGGTTCCCCTCTGGTCCTCATATACTGCATGATGCCGAACGAGAGAAAATACACGACTGAAGTAAGCCCTAAGAACAGGGCAAACACCCAGAAAGGACTTCCCAAATAGCCACTGCTCATAAGCTTCAAAACCACGGCAGGAGTTGCTGCCATGAGAATGAACAGAAACAAGGTAAGGATGTTTTCCGATAAGATGGCAGGAGCTGAGAGTGGCTGATTGTTGTGATCTAAATGGAAGTACTGGTTAATACCGTCAATGTACTTTTCCACTATCCAACCATGATGCTCTGCATCTTTTACAAAGGCCACGAAGTTCTGCACCCCCAGGGTCTGTAAAAGCTCCGATACTTGGAGGCGTTTATCGCTAACCAGGAGCGAAGTGTCATCATTGCTCAATGAGACAGTTTCTATCTGTAGCTTCACATTGGCTTGAATGCCAGGTGTGAGATTAATCAGCGACTTCACAGGGCGGTCGGAGTAGATCCCAGTTGGCAGGTCATCATGCTTTTTAAGCGTGGCTAATAGTGTGTTTCCGCCATAGACATTGATTTCGATAAGGGCCTTCATACGATTCATCCTTGGATCGAGTAGTACTTTTCAAAGATCTCAAGTGCCTCCCGATTTGTCAGGCCGTTTCCGAGTCTCTCACGGACGAATGATTGAATACCTGGTTCGCGTTCAATCAGGTCTGTAATGAGCTTTACAACGTAATCGGATGTCTGGTCATTGAGGGCGCGTGTTCTGGTAACGGAAATGGCCGTCATGACCTCTGCTGCAAGCTTGCTGTCAGCATGTTGGCGATAATCGGAAGGTGGTACTGAGTTGATGATGTTTGAGGAGTGCTTGTTATTGTCAGACGAAAACCAGTCACCGATGGCCGGTCTTGGTAGTTTACCGGTGCCGGACTCAATAAAGGGCAGTGTGTAGAAGGTCGCAACAGCTCCCAGTATGAAGCCAATTATTGTTCTGATCATTCATCACTCCAAAATAAAAGAGGGAGGGTTCCCCCTCCCGGTGTTAGATGTTTAATGCCTTTCTGGTTCGATTTTTCAGTGATTCGCCAAACTGACTGGCATTAACAGACTTATCTCTTAGCCAGTAAGTGATCGTGATTTTGCTTTCCTTGTCAGACTGCTTCTCGATCTGGCTGTCGATGATTGCCTGAATGCCATCGTGGTTACGATCGGCACGCATGTGGTAGTAAACCGAAGGAGTAGCATCGTAGGCGTAGGCGAAAGTCTGCATTTTGGCTTCGGCCATGCTCCCCCATTCCTGACGGATTTCCTGCTCGGTGTAGTAGTTGAATTCTTTCTTAATCTTCAGGAACGCGACATCCACATTCACTGGCACGGTAAATGCGATTTTGTGCTCAGTTGGCTTAGCGGTAGTGGTATTTACAACGGTCGTTTCGGTAGTCGTTGTCTGGGTTACCGGTGATTCTTGTGCTGTTTGTTCCTGGTTAGCGTTACCATCATGGTTGATGGGCTTGCCGGTAAGAGGGTTGTTCCAGCAGGTCAGGCATTTGCCATCAGAAGAGTAAACGTGCTGGTTGGAGGCGCAGCCGCTAACGATAAGAACCAAGGCCAAAGAGCCGAAAAGTGCAGATAACTTCATGAATGTTCTCCTATAAAGAGTGGTTTATTTAAACGTTACTACGAGGTGCCAAACTAGCAACCCGGCAAACCAGGTTGCTGAATGAGCATCGAGCCAGGAGACACCTGCACATAGAAGTCTTGGATAGACCTGTGTAGTGTGGGATTATCCCGGTCATCGAATGAAAACCAATAAAAAAAGGGTCATCGAGGATGTACCCTTTTATGGCGCTAGTACCTTCCATAGCCGGATCTTTGGAATGGATACTGCTGTGAATGGCGTTGATTGTGGGCTTTAGGCTGGTCTTGAACCAGTCTGACGTTTTTAGCCACCAGGCCTTTGCTGTTGGTGTGGCATTCAAATTCCACTGTCCTCCCTGGACGCAAGTACTGGCAGTTTTTCAGTTCGTTTGCGTGGACCATGATGTCCGGAGCATCACCCCCATTGTGCAGAAACCCATATCCTTTGTCGGTGAACCATCGTTTAACCGTTGTCTGCATCCGTTAGACTCCTTCTTATTGGTGCTGCTGTTCCAAGTAGCGCTTCAAACCGGGCTTTTCTATGTTGTACCCGTCCTTTCGGGTCTGGCTGATTAGACTGGCTTCCGATAGACGCTTGATGGCCCGCTGGATATTAGAAGCGACGCCTTTAACATCAGTTTCCTTGTCGATTCTGGCCATCAGCTCTTTTGAGAAGGGGTTTGTACCCTTGCAAAGCGCCAGAAACACAAGCCGGTCGATCGGCTTCAGTCTCTTTGATATGCCCTCGAAATCTTCGGTTGCTTCCATAAGCTGAAGCACATATTCCAAGGCTTCCTCAACAGTAGCCTTGAAGGTAATCATTTGGGCGATCAGCTTCATCATCCAGTACGGTGACTGATCCAAGTCCAGGAAGGCTTTGCGTAATGGTTGAATGGCAATAGTGATCTGGTGGTTTTTGGCCAGCTTGTCTCTCAGAAATTCAATGAATTGATCATCGAGGTCTGGAAAATCGTGTTGTTCAACGAAGTGGTAGAACGGTGACTTTGATTCGTTCAACAGCAGATCCAGATAGTGTCTGGAGGAGCCGGTAAAAATGCTTTTTACCTTGCCTTGGCGCTTGTCCAGCATGGTCCGGAGCGTGTGAGCAAGCGGGTCAAACTGGGTGGACGTTGTTAGATGTTGCACTTCATCAATCAGTAGCAAAACCGTTTTCTTGCCAGCCTTTTCGACCAGCATACTGAGTAACTGATCGAGATAGGCGAGTTCTTTGCTGGTTGGTTTACTCGGATTGTCGGCAAACTCTACTTCCATTTTCCCCAGCAGCTCGTTGCTTACGGTGGTCTTTTTGATTTTGGCCTTGAGCAACCGGCTGAAGGTCGCTTTTTTATCGAGCGTCGCAATGGCATCTTCCAGGGCTGCGATCAGTCCTTCATGGGGGGCATTGATGTTTTGCCATAGACTCGCATAGACAGGGATGTAGTTTTTCTTCTGCGATAGTGGCGCGAGATCCTGAAGGATGAATAGCGTCTTTCCTTTACGTCGAGGGGCTATGATCGCTAGGCTTGATGAGATACCGAGGGCCAGTAGGCCAAGGTATTGTTCTGCCAGCTCTGTTCGTGGATAGTGCCACCCTTCCATAAAAAGGACCCCTATATCTGTTTCGTGACTTACGCGGGATTACGCGCCACTTGCATAATTACGCATAATACAGGTAATTGCGCGTAATTCAAGTCCTACCAGCTATTATTGATAACAACTACTATACCAGATCAGCCATAAAAACGGCCAAGCACCAGCCTTACCTCCTCACTCCGATCGACCCCCCCGAGTAATCCCTACCTTACTGATTGACCCCTGCACCGGGAGGCGTAGCCTCGCGAGTGCCAAGGAAACAGAAGGAAAACAAAGGAAAGGGAAGGAAAAAGAAGGGGCGCAATCTGAATTTTGCACGGAGGTTGGGGATGGCACCAATAAAGAACACCCCTTGCTGATCTGGTATTGTATACTCAAATATGACTTAACATGAGCCTATTTCCTGTTCAAATGTGAACGATTTCATTTGATATTGTTCTATTTTAAACGCATAATGGTGTATGTATATAGGAGAGCCTGCTATGAATACATCAAAGCTTCAGGTTGCGGTGAGCGAGCGTGAGATGAGTCGCGTGGCCGTGAAATTATTTTTGGGTATTACCGAAGAGTGGGGGCTGACAGATGAGCAGCGCTGTACTTTGGCAGGGCTCGGCACTCGCACCACATTACACAACTGGCGACATAAATTGGATGCCAACGAGCCTATCAAGCTCTCTAAAGATACTCTTGAGCGACTGTCATATCTTGCAGGCATCTACAAAGGAGTTCAGCTTCTGTTCTCAGATCCTCGTCAATGGAAAAATTGGGTTCGGAAACCCAACCGGGATTTTGGCGGAGCATCAGCCCTCGACCGCATGTTGGCTGGGAGAGTTGTTGATCTAGTGGATGTTCGCAGGTACTTGGACGGATGGCGCGGAGAGCATTATGCGTAAGGAGGATGTCATTAGTGATACATATCGGCTAATACCGAGTCACTATCCTCCTATCGCATTATTTGAGAATCTACTTGATCCTAGCGAGCTTGATGCCGCATATGCGCTGGAAAGCCTGACAAATGATCGCCTACAAGATGAAGTGGGAAATATTGCGTTGGTCCCCACAGAAGATCGAGTAACTGGCCCAGGGACAACAGCAATCATGGCGGCGTTCACGCATGTAGGTGTCGAGAGCAGATTCACAAAGGGTCGGTTTGGAGTGTATTACGCGGGATTGGATCTGGATACGGCCATTGCTGAATCTAAGTTCAGCCGAGCACGCTTCATGAGCGCAACGAACGAAGAACCACAATTACTCACTATGCGTTGTTATCATTGCGTGGTGAATGCTCCTCTGGTGGATGTGCGTGGCGACAATAAGGTACATGACCGAGATAGTTTCATCTATGCCCAGGCTCTTGGAGAAAAGCTAAAACACGAGAATGAACTAGGCATTCTATACAGATCGGTGCGGCACCCTGGCGGACAGTGCGTCGCGGTTTTGCGCCCTCCAGCATTAACACCACCGGCAATACAGGCCGGACATTACCAATTTCACTGGGATGGTAATGCTATTACCCACATCCTAAGCGTAGCGGAAAAACTATGAATTCTGGCAGGCCAGATCTAAAGAATGGTCCAATCAATCACCTATTGTGGCCATTCAGGAATTTACCGGAAAATTACGTGGTGTTAGATACGGAAACGACGGGGCTGTTTGATGAATCTGGCGCTCCAGGAATTGTTACAATCGGAATTGTTGAGGTGAGTAACGGAAAGGCTGTGAAAGAGAGTGAATATGCCGTAAGACCTCACAGACAGATGACTAACGAAGCATCCCAGATAAACGGGATTGGCGACCAGCAGGCACAGTCATTCCCAACCTTCACATCCCAGTGGCCAGATATACGAGCTAACTTGTCGGACCATTTGGTGGTGATCCATAACGCCATATTCGATTGGCCCATACTCATTGAACATGTTATGAGGTATGGCGTAAATGAACCCTCAATATTGGGAGTGTTTTGTTCGCAGCGTGCAGCACAGCCGTGGGCGCAGGCAATGGGCTTGAAATGTTCTGATAGGGGGCCTTCTTTGGACACACTGACCGAGGCTACCGGAGTACACAATTTTAGATCTGAACTGGATGGGATACATAGTGCGTCTAAAGACGCTAAACAGACGGCGGAAGTGGTTGAGGCATTGAGGCGATTTCAGCAGTCTGAAGAAGAATCTCATTGTCTTTCATGAATACTTATCGAACCGAGGCTAACTTAGAACATGCTGCAATTTGAAAAAACAATGAAGAATGGTGGATTTACTCTCTGGGGAAATTATGAGGATTTAACATCTCTGCATTCTTTCTTAATGGATGTTTCAAGTAAATCATCGGTATTAGAGACTGAAGGCCTAATCCCTGCGCTAGCGTATGATCTGCGTAAAGCATACAGTGGACAAAGAAAAAGGGCCAAAACTACAAATGGTGATGATGAAATATCAATTTATGGCGTTGAGCAGGTATGGCCCACATTTATCATGCAAGTAGCCTTATTAAGAACTGGGCTGGCTTTTATTGATAGCGACAAGAATGAGCAAAGCAAGATGTACCTGCTGGAAGGATTCCTGGAAAACGCCATCAACAAAATTTTTCCAAAAGAATGTAGTTCTATTCTGGCTTCTTATCGTAACTTGATCGGTACTCATGAGAAGTTAATCACCAATATTCTCGGTAGTAGAGCGTCCTATTTCTTGTCCCTCAATAAAGCCCAACGAAGCTCCCAGTTAGCTGAAATATTGCAAAGCTTGAAGCCAATGTGGGAGGTGACAATTGAAATTTTTGGTAGTGAAAGAGTGGAGGGAGTTCTTTCGCCTAAGCATTTCACCAATCACACATGGGAAACCATCTGCGAAACTGACGAGCTGTAAAAAGAGGTAGAGGAACAATCTTGCGTTTTAAGTCCACATCCTAAACAGGCACAAAAAAACCGAAAACAATGACTTGCTTTCGGCTTCTTCGAGAGTAGTTACTCCGGTGTGGTAATCAAAGTATCCCTCTCAAGCCCCCCGATCGTCAAGCCCTTCAATCGAATCTTCAGCACCCCTCTGTGAGCACCAGTTAAACTCGCTTACACGCTTTTATCTGGTATACTATACATATAATTTGTTGAATTGCATTAACTGTCCAGCGTGGTGAGGAATGAATATTCAAGATCAAGACAATACAGCCGTCTTACCTGCGGAATACATCCGGGCGCTTTACGAGGCTTACCAGGTGTTGGCCGAGGCCTGCCTGACGTTAAGTGGCGCGGTCCGTTCAGACCGGGAAAGCTACCCCGTTTATATCCCCACGTTCGGGATGGAAGACAAGGACAAGGAGTCCAATGAAGCGCGGGAAGCTGCTATTAAGTCGATGACGCAGTTGTTTGTGGCCGATGAGGGGGAACATGTGCCAGAAGCAGGAATTGTCTGTGCCTCGCCGGAAACGGTAGCTGCCGTGGAACAATTGAACGCCGCAAAAGCTGCCTTCAAAGATGCGGTGATGGCCATACGCAATTTCCAGAAAGAGACTGACGCTTCTGTATCGAGAATCTCCAAGCTGATCAGGGATGAAGTCACCGAAAAAGGTTACAGGACTGAGGCACTCAAGAAGGCAATGGGCACTGCTGGTATTGGCTCGCTAGACCTCAAGAGATGTTACGCACAGATTAGAATCATGCCACCGGCGCTGGATGTGTTTAGCTGGACGTGGGCGACTAACCATGCCCGGATCAAGAAGGTGACTCTCCAGGAAGCTATCGAGATGGCAAAAAAGCTACCTGGTCAGGGTGCGTCTAAAACTGCCGTTGATTTGTTAAACAAATGCAATCCAGGCGAGATTCTGGTGAAGAAATCAACGCTACCCAATCAGCTCCGTGCAAACTATGCCTACCTTGAGGATGGCAGCATCGTCAGAAAATCATGCCCTATTTCAGGGGTCGTGATTGCACAACAGAAAAATCTACCCAGAAAATTCTGGCGGGATAATCCTGGCGATCAACGACGACGCCCGGCCCAAGAATCTGGAATCGAGGAAGAGCCACTTATCCTGGCGTTGGACCTGTATCGATATGCAAAATGAAGCTGAATTAAGCCCATCAGATCAGCCAAAAGTTCGCTGTTTTGGCTCCAATGCAGCTCTAACGGTCGAGGCCACCCCGCTTCTTGTGAAAGGCGTACCGCACGGACATACGGTAAATCTCGATGTCGCCCCGAGACAAGGTGAAAACGTCATCTGGGCGAGGAAGATAACTGTTCAATTGAGCGACACTGAGTTGCCGATCATGGCTGCCGTATGCCTTGGCTATCTTCCCAAAGCTCACTTCAAGCGCAGTGGCAAGGGCATCTTCATCGAGCGACAACCCAATAAGCTTTTTGTCTCCGCCACACAGGGAAGCGGTAATGCATTTGCGTTGCCAATCCCTATTGGTCAGACATTCCAGGTATCGAGCCTTGTCCTGTCTCAGCTTCAGAAACAAACGGAATATTCAGACAGTAACCTACTAATTGCTGCGCTTCGAGGCGCAGCAGGACTCTACAAACCTAACAGCAGTTAAAATCCAAGGAAGCATCATGAAAAAAATTCTATTGATAACAACCCTGGCAATGATTTCCAACATGGCAACTGCATCTGTCGAGTGTCAGGCAGAATATATTAAAGGACTGAAGGTTAGCGATTCCGGGGAAGTGATATACACAAATTCTTCCGGTATATCCCGTCTTGCGGGAACACCTGGTACGCCGATAGGTTGTAAGCGCCCGATAAACCGCCTCTAGGCAAAGCCCCTTTTGATCTCTAACCTCCAATCACATGATCCCCAGGAGGTTGAAGATGAAATCACGTAAACGCTTAACCCAGGTGCAATGGAAAGCCCACATCGAGGCATGGCAACAATCCGGTGGCACTCAGGCCGATTATTGCCGTAAGCACGGATTGACCGACAAAGTGTTCAGCCTGTGGAAGCGACGCTTCCAGCGTGAGAACGTTATTGATGCTCCTCGCCCAACTCGTTCTAAGCCCACCACCACAGACTTCGTGCCCATAAAAGTAGTCTCACAATCAACCGGAACCGACCAGATTCTGTTACGCCTGCCCAATGGCATTGAACTCCAGCTGGCAGTCGCCACCTTCAATGGCCTAAATGCCAACGTGGTCAGCGACCTATGCCAGATTCGCTGATAACCGTCCCGCCGCACCTGAAAGTCTATCTGGGGGTAAAGCCGGTGGACATGCGTAAATCGTTCGATGGTTTGAGTGCCTGGATACACGACCAGCTGAAACTGAATCCCATGGCGCCGGTGCTGTTTGTGTTCCGCAACAAGCGAGCAGATCGCATCAAGTGTTTGTACTGGGATCGTAACGGATTTGCCCTCTGGTATAAACGCCTGGAGAAAGGCACCTTCAAATGGCCAAGAGGCGGTGAACAGGAGCTGTGTATCACCTCACAAGAATTAAATTTACTGCTCGATGGCGTTGATATTGGAAAGTTAAAGCGCTTACCCTCACTGTCGTTCAGCAATGAATTTTAATGGACTAGACAGACGATCATGCAAGCCAAACATACTTTAACCCGCGATGTTGATCAACTGCATACCCTGGTCTTTGAACTGCAAAGTCAGGTGAATGTGTTGAAGGATCAACTGAGCCTGATGAAGCATCGGTTGTTTGGACCCAAGCATGAAAGCGTCGATGTAAACCAGATACCGTTGTTCGAGTCTGATGAGGTACAGCTGGTGCCGGTGGCCTCCCAAAACGAGGCCGTGCCGAAAGACACAACCAAGCCACTTCCGGAAAAACGCTCAGCACTTCGAGTACTACGCAGTCTTCCTGTTAAAGTAGAGATCGTCGATCTACCAGAACACCAGCAACACTGTGATTGCTGCGGCAGCAGCATGGCCGATATCGGCCAGGACATCTCCCGGCAAATCGAATACGTCCCTGCACAGCTGTATATAAAAGAGACCCATCGTAAAAAATACGCCTGCCGGTCCTGTGATCTGGAAATTCGTCGTGCACCCAAACCGTTCCAACCGATCCCCAAGAGCATGGCCAGCCCGGCTTTATTAGCGCATTTGATTGTCTCAAAATTTGCAGACCATCTGCCGTACTATCGACTGGAGAAGCGGTTATCCCGCTTGGGGATTACCCTGTCCCGCAACACCATGAGCGAATGGCTAATGCGCAGTGCAGACGCCCTGGATGCCCCCTATCAATCCCTGAAGCAAGCGGTCCTGGATCGCCATCATGTGTTTACTGATGACACCATCCTGCCCATGCAGAATACCGATCCCCTACGCAAAACCACCCTGAAATCCCGCATCTGGGTCTATGCCACCAATGATCAACGGGGCCCACCCATCACCGTCTATGACTTCTCCACCGGACGCCAACAATCTGCACCACACCGCTTCCTGGAAGGGTTTCACGGCCATCTCCAGGCGGACGGCTATGCAGGTTACCAAACCCTGTACGACAGTGGACAGGTAACTGAAGTCGCCTGTTGGGCCCACGCTCGCCGCCGCTTTGTGGATGCCAGCCGATTGGTGAAAACACCGGGCCGGGCCCATGAAGGGGTCCGTTGGATCAGAGCGCTCTATCGTATCGAGCGTCGGATCAAACCACTCTCTATAAATGAACGCTTCAAGGCACGGCAAGAGGACAGCACACCCTTACTGAAAGCCTTCCATGCCTGGTTACTACAGCAGTCCGCATCGGTGCTGCCCAAAAGCCCCTTGGGGGATGCCATCTTCTATGCCCTGAACCGATGGGAAGCCCTGACGGAATACTGTAACGCCGGAGAGCTGGAAATCGACAACAACCGGGCTGAGCGCTTTATGCGTCCCATTGCCCTGGGCCGCAAGAACTATTTATTCGTGGGCAACGAAACCGCAGGCCATGCGGCGGCCAAACTCTATAGCCTGGTGGAAACCTGCCAGGTCAATGGTATTAATCCACTGGCCTACTTAACCGATGCCCTCTGCACGCCGAATCCGGAGTGCCCGCTGGCTTGGCGGGAACGCCAACCCCACAGCTACGCTCTTTAACATTACGGACCAAACGCCTCTAAAAACGCATTCAGTTCCGGGTTGTCACGCTGGACAACCTGCTTGGTGGTGGGCAATGCCCCAGCGCCAAACAGGGATTCCAACGGACTATCAAAGTCATAACCCTTCTGTTGCGTCAGGTGCAGGTAGACCTTGGTGGTTTCAATGGATTCATGCCCCAGGATATCCTTTACCCGATGAATCTCCAGCCCGTTCTCAATAGCATGGGTGGCAAAGGAATGACGCAGGGTATGAGGCCCCACCAACTTATGGATCTCGGCCCGCTTGGCTGCGTTCTTAATGGCAGACTGAATGGTGCTGGCGTGCAGATGGTGGCGTCGGGTTTTATCGCTGCGGGGATCGGCGCTCAGCTTCTGGGAGGGAAACACATATTGCCAGGCCCAGGAGCTGGCGGCTTTGGGATACTTCCGCTCCAACGCATTGGGCAGATGAACTTCGCCGTAACCCGCCGCCAGATCGGTGTCATGTAACTGTTTCACCATGCTGAGATGCCGTTGCAGGGGCAGGATCAAGGCGGGATGCAAGGGCACCACCCGATCCTTGCTGCCCTTACCTTGGTGAATGTGTAAACGGGCATCGTGGAAATCGAGGTCCTTCACCCGAATGCGCAGGGCTTCACTCACCCGTAGCCCAACGCCGTACATTAATGAGGCTAACAGGCGATTATGACCTTGCAGTTCATACAGCAAGGCTTTCATCTCTGGTCGGTTCAGCACAGCGGGTAATTTACGCGCCCGCTTCGCCCGACAGGCATCTAGCCCCACCAGAGGTTTATTCAGCACGTGGCGATATAAAAAGATCAGTGCATTAAAAGCCTGGTTCTGTGTATTGACTGCAACGTTCCGATTCACAGCCAGGTAAGACAGAAAACCTTCCACCTCCGGCTCAGCCAGCGTATTGGGATGCTGATCCTGGTGAAACTTGATGTAGTAACGAATCCAGTAGATATAAGTCTTCTCTGTCTGAAAGGCATAGCCACGGAGGCGAAGCACCCGTTGCACCTCATTCAAAAAGGGGGATTTGTATTGCATCGACCAGCCCTCAAAAATGCCAATATTATGTACATATATACAGTAGACAGGGGCTGCACAAACAAAGACCATAAATTTGGATATACCGGAACTTCCGGTATTTGCTTCCGGGATATACAGAAGGTTTCGTGAATTGCACCGTGGATATCTCGAAGGTTCCTGCATTTGCAGGCCTGGATATCTCGAAACCTTCGGCTTTTGCCAGATGAATTTATAACCTATACTGATGAATAAGTTATTTAAAACAAGGGTTTAGTAGAATGGGGCTTGGATATCACGAAAGGTTCGGTTCACTAAGTTGTTAGCATCTAAGGAGAATGAATCGTATGAAGTGGGCATTTATCGATTATGAGAATGTTGGCTGCTTAGGTAAAGTTGATTTGTCTACTTACAACAAGGTTATTGTTTTTATAGGGGCGAAACAACCAAAGCTAGACTTCGGCGATAAAAAGTATGAGAGCCCAATTAATCTAGTGTTAATTCAACTTAAAGCTACTCAAGCAAATAACCTTGATTTTCATTTATCCTATTACCTTGGCAAATATGATAATGAAGCTAAAAGTGATGTGGCTTTTGATGTTATTACTAACGACAATGGCTTTTCTCCACTTATTTCACATATAAAATCAAACGGCCGTATATGCAAGCAAGTCAAGTTGTCTAACCCTGTTGGTGAGATATCAAAACTGGTACATAGCTTAAAGTCAAAACCGAAAGAAAAAAGACCACAGAAAGTAGAAAGTCTTAGGAATCATATTGCTTCTCACATGCGAGTGAAAGGTAATGAAGTGGCAATACAAAACCATTTAAATCAATTGATTAATCAAAATATCTTAACAGTATCCGAAAGTGGGGTGCAATATAAATGCTAACCAGTAGCAGCACAGGACATCTAATAAAAGCGGCCAAAAAGCCGGCCACTGTTATTAGCTGCCTGTGTGCAAAGCGTTAAACGTGCCTGGCGCTAGGTAAATATGAAGCACTGAAACAAGAATGATTTGGCGCCTGGGCCTCGTCTTCGGTTAGGTTTGTGGGGTTACGATTAGGCAAAAGAGCATTGTCGCCGCTTCAGTCTTGGTTGCTGAAAGTTGCGTCTGCTCCGGCCACCTGGGTTGTCGCTTTGTTCCGTCAGGTGGGGCGCAAGTGTGCTTTGTTTTGGGTTTTAAATGTGCTGCAATGCAACGTGGTTAAAGTTTAAATATCAATGCCGGGTAATCGCACAATGAAAAGTGCCGCCCCGGCGTTTAACAAAAGGGCGCAGCGGAAACGATAGGTTCAAAGTATATGCTCCAAACCCTTCTGGAGACGATTGAGAATAAATACCTAGTAAACTCCTCTTTCCCCAAGGGATATAACTGCGACGCCAGCAATACCGAGGTCTCAGCAGAGTGGATTAAAATTGAGAGACCGGATTAAACCGGGCTGTCTATTTAACTATGGCTAGGCCGTGATCGTAGATAAAACTTGATTGGGGTACAATCTTTATCCTCTGGAGACCTGAAATTGTAATCCCGCGAAGTATTCTAAAGTTGTCATAACTAATAATAGCAGGGGTGCCTTCATGATCACTCAGTTCTATTTGCCGTAGTTCATCAAGAACAAACATCAATCGCTTTTCGCCGTCCTTACGAGGAGTTATATCAACCAGCCTCCCATCTGGATGACGCCAAACAGTATGGAACTGAGCTTCTATGAAGTCATTCTTCGTGTCCTGGCTTATAATCCATCCATGAGTAGCCCCGCCCCCATGATAATTGCACATAACCCAAACATTAAAATGGCAATTATCTGACTCAGGCCTGAAGCGATCTGGCTTTTTATACTTCAGGAACTCAATATTTTTCTCGGGCAATTGCAATTCAGAAAGCAAACGTCTGACAGCCGAATTAATTTTCTTTGGAGACTGGGATTTCAGCTTGAGACTATTTAAGTCAGGCATTGCTTTCCACCATCTGAGATAAATGTAGTAGCTGGCAGAAGATATTGACCTTGGCCTGCTGGCTCACACTGTTCGCCGTACTATTATCCAGTGACGGATTGCCAACAATGACAGCCAAAGACTGAGCCCTGGAGATAGCAACGTTGATCCGATTCTTATCAAAGAGAAAATCCATGCCGCGTGGGGAATCATTGGCGTCGCTGGCACACATACTGAAAAATACCACCGGCGCTTCTTGCCCCTGAAACTTATCAACGCTGCCAACTTTGGCATTTGGCCCTAATGCTTCTCGGATTTTATTGACCTGAAAGTTGTAGGGCGCTACGAACAGCATGTCATCCCAACCGATCGGATGCTTTTTACCGCCCTTGTCGCAAAACTCCCGGCCCAATATATCCTGAACTGCGTGCTGAATGGCCTCTACTTCCTCATCGCTGGCTTGCGTATTTCCTTCGTGTTCGACCGGAATAAAAATAACACCGGCTTCCTTATTTATCGCCCCCGTATATCCGATAGGTACCGTGATTATCTGCTTGTCATTGTCTGGGTGCGAATGCAGCTTCCCTTCGTAGATGGCCTCACTAATAAATCGGTTAACCGCTGAGTGCATCCGATAGGTTGTTTCCAGGAACACACCTCTGTCTTCCGAGATTGTTGGCGTGTGATGAAGCAGATAGTCTAACGTGGATAGGCCGCTCTCCCCTGGATGAGTTCCTTGTGCCGGTTGCCCTAGCTGCATCTGGTCACCCATAAGGATAATGTTGCTGGTTGCACGACTCATGGCGATCAGGTTGGCCACTGAGACTTGTCCAGCTTCATCAACGAACAGGTAATCGAACTGTCCATGTAGATCATCCCTGGAGAAACCCCAAGCCGTGGTGCCAATGACGCAGGCCTGTCTGGTATAACTTGCAATGTCCTTGTTCTGAAGTACCGAAATGCCCAACGTCTGAATTTCTTCGTCAGTATCTTTCGTACAACCAAAGAAAGCCTCAATACCCTGATCAATGCAGTATCTGGCGGTTCCCACTAATAAATTGTTGATTGCCTTGTGAGAGTTTGAGCTGATACCCACCCTTTTGCCTTGCCGTAGAAGCTCGGCGATAACGTGCTTACCTGTATAGGTCTTACCGGCACCTGGTGGACCTTGTATTGGCAGATAGGAGTTATCAAGGCTGACAATGGCCTGAACGATTTGGCTCAACCGTTCTTTCGGGTCATGGCTCGACGCGATCGGCTGACCAGGTTGAAGGCCTTTGATTCGTGGAAAATCGCGCTTCAAGAAATCCACGATCGCACACTGACTTAGTGAACCTGCCTCAAACTCTTTGACCACAACCTCTATGGACTGCGGGATTGGATCAGGTCTTACGTATTCATCAGGAACCAGGGTAATGATGGATGGCGGCTCAGCCTTGGCCTGAACGGTGATAATGCCTTCCCCCAGATTGGTAAATTCAGGCAAGAGTGTCACCTTCAAGCGCTCTCCCTTGTTGTTTTCCTCTCCGAGGACGTAGAAAGAGGTTGTATTGGCCAGCTTGAATTCCTGGTTCGGATTGAATTGGTACTCGTAAGCCAAGTTTCGAGCTCTCGATGAAGGCTTAAATGGCTCCGCCTCTGACCTTTCACATGCTGCCAGACAATCTAGGTCATCAATCAAGTCAATTTCAGTGAGGCCAAGGCGATCAAATAGCCTCCAAAAAACCGGCTTAGATTCCCGCCGATGAAATTCCAATGACCAGGCTAGATTCTCTGTCACTGAGGAAGTGATGGAATCACTGTCCTTGGTGAACTCCGCTTTCTCTAACAGACTATCCCGTAGCCTGGTTCGCTCAGTGATTTCCTCTGGCACATCCGGTTCGACAACCTCCGCTCTACCAAGGTAAGGAATACCATGCTCTGCCTGCCGTTCTCGAAGCCATGCCACCAGCTCCTGAGTGCTATTGCAGTCGTCAATGTTGTAGTCTCGGATGTCGTTGAGGATCTTCGATGTCTGCCAGGTGAGACCATCGGGGTTCTGCCGCCAGTTCTCATAAACAACAACGGAGTCACCTCCGGTACCCACTTGGGGTTCTAGGGATTTTCCCCTCTAATAAGACATAATCCTCTGTACATGCCGCCA
>OJDH01000037.1_pt1 | contig 114654 bp, 91 predicted proteins | sample 1592761 | NCBI WGS metagenome assembly OJDH01 (sample SAMN05416855, study PRJEB24817) | seawater metagenome | isolation source: Sea water | place: Canada:Atlantic | collected 2013-11 | reverse complement strand
ATACGAGATCAGCCTCGGTCTCGTGGGCTCGGAGATGTGTATAAGAGACAGCTCAGTTATACTCGAAGGGGTTAATCTTCCAGTAGATAACTTATTTATATTAAACACATATAATTTGGATGCTAAGTCATTAACTAATTTAATAGGTAGAGTTAATAGGCTTAATGAAGTGTTTGATGATAACAATAAATCTTTAAGTAAATTATTACCTTCTGTACATTTCGTTAACTCAATTGAGTTTAATGGAAAGAAAGGAAACATGGTAAATAAGATACAACTTCTTAAAAGTGGATTCTTTAAAGATATAGTAAAAAACCCATTGTTACTAAACTTTAGCTTTGACAATATAACAAATGAGTTACAACGAGCTAAAAACAAATCAGATCTTTACGATATTAGTAAGATAGAGTCAAAAATAAAAACTTTGGAAGAGATAATAGACAGAGAAAACTTCCTAGTTTTCAATGAAGATGATGAAGCGACTCGAGTTAAAAGGATATTAATGGAGTCAGCACTTTCATCTGCATATTATGATTCGGATTCAATTTTTGACAAGCTAGAAAATAGAATAAGTGAAATAACCAGAGATACAAGTTGGTCAGATGCTTCAGTGATAGATAAGATATATCTATTTTTCATTGACGGATTTGAGAACTATATTTCTAATGCGGAATTTTCTCGATTAAAACACCCCAAAGCTAGATCTTTTTATAAGATGTTCACTGAGAATATCCACAGGCTGACACTGAAGGAGCATATATCGGACACTGTTAAGTATTTTTATTCAATTCGACGTTCTAATACAGGGAAAGAATTTTTTATTGGTAGCTCTTATGGTGAGATATCTAAAAGCAGTGAGTATGATTCTTATAGTAATAACGTATATATAGATCTTTCACAGAAAAGCCATAAAGAGTTGGTTAATATTGCGCTTGTTAAAATAAAAATTGAAAGCGATTTTGTTTCATACACTCTAAATGAGTACGTTAATATCCTATCTGAATTAGAGCTAATAAGTGAAAAAGAATATGAGTTGCATATTTATGGCACTACAAATAAATCCAATTCTGAATTTGTAAAAATTGGATTGAGTGGTTCACTCATTAACAAGTTCGATAGGGATAATCAAATTGAAAACCTAAAAATCAATGAGTATGGTGTTGTAGAATACAATCAAAAATTTAGAGAATATCTTGTAAAACAAGACGATCTCATTCAATTTGAAGTCAGCAAATATATCGACATCTAATTAACTAGTTATTTATTACTTGGATGGTATACCTTTTAAATAGGTATACCCATAGTCCTGAGTTAACTCCAATGTTCTTTCTTTTTTCTCTTCGTATTTGTTCGTGTACTCTTCATAAACGAATGAAATCGGTGAAATATCCTCATTGACGTACAGTGAGCTCATTATAAGATTTATAGAAATTAGCCTAATCACCAGCAATAGCATGCGTCATTAAAATTTTAAGTTTATAGTCGTTTTTATATGCATTAACAAACCCATCTGAGTAGTCATTGAGCTCGATGGATAACTTTAGAAGAGTGGTGTCGCTTCTTGCCTTTACCCTTTAAGGTTTCCCTTACTTTATCTAATTCCGATTTAGCTAATCCATCGACACGTTTCTGTTCAGAAATCAGTCTAACTGTAAAAGGCTAAAATCGAAGAGATAAACAATCAGGTGTGAATGCGGCTGTGACCTTCCGTGACATGGATGTCACGGTAGAGCCCACAGGGATTGTGCTCGCGGCGTGTCACAGAAGTATTTACACGTTTGGCGAGCCGCAGGCTATAAACACAATAGAGGTTATGGTTCCCCATAAACCTCTAAACAACAATCCAGCCCAATGAACCCAATTAAAAAAGATACTTACTATTGGTTATCAGACCGGTTAAGCCTATTTGTTATCCCACAAGCTCCTAAGTTTCTGTTATCAACTGCAAACTCGCAAACTCGCGATAAAGCTCGCTTGATTGCATCAAGTCTTGATGACGACCGCTGGCCACAAGCTTTCCTTTATCCAATACCAAAATACGATCCGCATTCAATACTGTCGCCAAACGATGGGCAATAATTAAGGTTGTTTTGCCCCGCATTAGCGTATCGAGTGCTTGCTTGACCTTCTGCTCACTAATGGCATCTAACGCACTGGTCGCTTCATCAAGTAAGAGTATGGGACGGTCAGCTAATATGGCTCTGGCAATGGCAATTCGCTGTTTCTGTCCGCCAGACAGTCTGACACCTCGTTCACCTAAATAGGTTTGATAGCCGTCTTTAAAGTCACTGATAAACTCGTTGGCCTTGGCAGCTTTGCACGCTTCAATCACCTCCGCTTCAGTGGCATCGAGTCTGCCGTAACGCACATTATCCAATACGCTCATGGCAAAGATCACAGAGTCTTGCGGCACCAAGGCATATTGCTGACGGAGATCTTGTGGCGTTAACTGAGCAATATCGATCCCATCAAGCTCAATCACCCCAGAATTTAAGTTATAAAATCGTTGTAGTAACTCAAATAGGGTGCTTTTACCTGCACCACTCTCTCCGACCAAAGCGACTCGCTCACCGGGTTGAATATGGATATCCAGACCGCGAATCACCTCTTCATCAAGCTCATCGTTTACCCCTCCCTCTTGAATATGTTGATAGGAAAAACGCACCTGATTAAGCTTAATTTCCCCCATCACCTTAGCAGGTAAAAGCGTAGGACTGGTCACGCTAGGAATATCAATAGGCGCCTCAATCAACTCTATCAAGCGTTCTGTGGCACCCGCTGCGCGTTGGATCTCACCAATCACTTCACTTATGGTCGCCACCGAGCCTGCCACCATCACAGCATAAAACATAAAGGCCGACAGCTCGCCACCTGTGATAGTGCCAGCCATGACATCTTGCGCACCAACCCAGGTGACCAATGAGATAGCTAAAATACTGAGAAACATCACGGTTGAAATTAAGATTGAACGGTATTTTATTCGCCCTTTGGCTGCATCCATGACCGCTTCGACTCTATCGCCAAACAGGGCTCTGTCTCGTGCTTCATGGGTATAAGCCTGCACTGTGTGTATCTCATGCAAAGACTCATCAATATAAGCGCCTAAGTCACCCACTCTATCTTGGCTCTTACGGGAGAGGTCGCGTACCTTGCTGCCAAAAAAGAAGATAGGGCCCAAGACTAATGGCACGGCCAATAAAACAAGTCCGGTCATCTTAAGGCTAGTGACCGCCATCATCGCGATGCCGCCAATTACTGTGACACTCGCTCGAAGTGCCATCGACAGACTCGATCCCACCACAGACTGCAACAAGGTTGAATCAGCAGTAAAGCGAGAAATAACTTCACCAGTACGTAATTTGGCATAAAAACCGGGGGAGAGTTTTAATAAATGGTCATACACTTTCAGGCGGATATCAGCACTCACTCGCTCACCAAGCCAGGTCATCAGATAGAAACGACAAAACACAGCTGCGCTGCTGATGGCGGTGATACCGATAAGCAGAAAGATGATCTCATTCAGTCTGTCGCCGTTATCGTGCAAGAAGCCTTCATCCACCATCAAGCGGACACCTTGACCTAATGAGAGCCAGGCAAGTGAGCCGATAAACAAAAAGACAATGGCCGCAATAACCTGAGCTTTATAGGGCCGAAGAAAGGAGATAATCCATGGAAGCACAGCGTGTTTAGCCGACTTAGGAGAGATGGACTGAGCGGGTTCAGTCGCTGGGGTAACAGCAATCGGCGCAGTGGAGATATCTTGACTCAAGGTAATATCCTTAGGAGCAATGACAAAAAATGAGCATGACGGTGTTTGGGTATATAATAACAAAACCCGCGAGAGATCGCGGGTTTTGTTTGTATCAGTAAGTGAATATGCTACCTGAACTAGGGATAAGCCGTGCTGCCTAATACCGTTATCCCAAGTTAAGGTTAACTTTTACATTGGCGCGGCTGGTGTTGAAAATGCGGGCTGAGATGATGTCCCATGATGACCATCACGCTTCCAATTCACATCGAGTAGCTCTGAACCTGTCAGACTAAATGCTTGTCCAAACCCTTTCACATATAGGCCTTGCTGAGGGTTAAGCTTAAATAGATTAAAGTCTTTCAGTTTCGACAAGTTATCTATCATCTCACCAAAACGTTCCGACAGAGCCGCAACCCCTTTAGTAAACAGTTCGCTGTCTCGATCCACTAATTCGGCCACTGCATCGAAGGTTAATCGCTTGCGAGCAAACACCGTTTTCGCTTCACTTTCATCTTCCAGTAACATCACTGAAACGGAAGATGATTCTTTTAAGTTGGTACCATGACGGGCAAGTTCGCTGACTAGAATATAGAATCCATCATCGGCCAAGGCGAATGGCGCATAGCTGGCATTCGGCAATCCGGCGGCATCTTGAGTGGCCAGTTGTAACGTTGACCGTTCAGCTTTAAAACTCTCAATTTCAGGGAGTAATTTATCTTTGAGTCGTTGATTTTTGTCTTGCTGAGTCTCAGTGCTAACTTCTGTGCTTTCGGTTTTGTGACTCTCTGTCTGCTTGTCTGACATCATCTTCTCTCTTACTTTAATCCTGCAAAAAATGTCTATAAAAGAAGGAGTCCTATGCTGCTAAGGATCGCTCTTTTAATGCGTTGAAACGAGCCACTTGATCGGGAAGTAGCACTCGATTGCTATCGCGCCCCAAATACACCTTAAATATCATCTCGCCTTCACTGCCAAAGAAGTTGATTGAGTGGCTCTCTTTGCCTCTAAATGGTCTACTCACCAAAGAAATCGCGCCTAAACTGTCGAGTTTAAGGTGGCCATGTAAACCGTCACCTTCTGTGATTAGGTTGTAGTAACCGTAGGCATATTTCCCTTGGGGGAATTCGCCTTTAAATTCAAAAACACTGCCTGATACCGCGATTATCGTGGTCATCCGTCCCCAATGGGGTAAACACGACAGCAACTCATCCTTGTCTGCTAATGGGAATTGACTCACCTGTGCTTCAGGCAGAGCTAACACCACTGCCAACTCAGAAACACCAAGTTCAATTGCGGCCTGACTTGGCATTGCATTGGGATTATCATCAAGGTACTGGCATATCACGTCATTACTGGGCTGCATCAACAGACTCCTCATTCTGAAGCTAAAATCAGATAACAAGGCCTGACCCTTACTATCTGATCCGCTCTTTTTAAACTAATTAGGTTAGAAACGGTACCGAGCAGACAATTTCATGTTGCGTCCCTGTCCATATAAGGTATCCCAAGCTTGACGGTATTCATCATCTCCAATATTCTCGATGGCAAAATCCACACGTAATCCTTCAAAGGTGCCCATGGCGGGTTCCCATGCAACATACACATCCCACAAGGTATATGAGTCATAGTCATTAAGGTTGCCATCTGGCAAATTATCTTGCTGAGCCACATGGGTCACTCGTGTGCCTAACTTCATGTCCCCTTCCATGATCCCTTGGGAAAGATCGACACCAAGCTTATGCGCAGGAATGTTACTTAAATACTCATTGGAGTCTTTATCCTTGCCCTCGGTTTGACCGTAATTAAGTATCAATCGAGTCTGCTGAATGCGATAACGTGTTGTAAACTCAAATCCGGTCAAACGTGCATCATCGACGTTATCCCAAGAGGTCGTTTGTTCAAGACCAGGAATACCCATCAGCGGGTTAGACACTGACTGCTCGATAAAATCATCCACGTCATTTCTAAAGACGTTAAGCGTAATAGCCAGCTCGTCATCACCGGCTAAATCAGTGAAGCGCATATCTGCTTTCAGCTCTTTGTTCTTTGCCTTCTCAGCCTTTAAGTTCGGATTGATTTCGAAGGTATTACACAGACCACCGGGTAGAAAACCGGGAATGGGTGGAATACAGTAATGGGTGCCTGTCGAGTACATCTCTTCGATACTCGGAGCACGGAACGCGCCATCGTAACGTGCACTCAAGGTTAACCAAGAATTGGTATTCCAAACGAGACCTAAAGAGGGTGACCAAGCATTGTCGTCTGAAGATTCAGACAGATTAATGCTCTCATTGTCATAGGCGTCATATCTTAGGGCAGGCTCTACATAAACCGACTCTGTGATGCTCACTCTTGCCTGAGCAAAGGCTCCCCATACTGTCGCTTTGCCATCGATATCATTTGGTCTTTGTCCTACCTGACCAGAATCATCACGCACAGTGTTTATCTTGTCCTGATAACCATCAACACCATAAGTGAGGGTTGTGCCACCAAAGATAGAGGTGTTATTAATGCTAAAACCGACTGTTTCATATTCAGTGCTGTCGAGCTGATTTTTCGTCACTCGGTCTTCATCGTAATCGGTATGATTCCAATATAACGTGCTGTTAAGATCCAGATAGGGATTCGTGCTCGGGCTTAAAGCATATTCTAATGTGAAATTCCTATCTTTAGTCCTACGCTGAATAAGCGGTACTGAGCTGCCCACTTCGACAGCTGGATTACTGGGAACCAATTCATCGGTATCAGAGAAGCGTCCAGAAAACTGCAGACGTTGATCATCGCTAGGCTCCCAACCAAACTTCATCAAGCCACTGCTTCTTTGTGAACCACTGTTAGATAATGTTTTATCATTGCCACTTTTGATATTATTGCTGTCGTTATAACTGCCGTTAATCAACCAATCAAATGTGTCAGCAACCCCATACACAGCGCCACTGGTTTTAGTATTGTCGCCATTACTTTCAAAACCTTGCTTAAGGTAACCGCCAAAAGTATCACCCTCATCAAGCATCTCTTTGGCCGACTTAGTGTTTTGTGCCACCACACCACCAATCGCACCACTGCCCCATAAACTACTCGCAGGACCGCGCACCACTTCAACAGAACTCAACAGTTCTGGATCCATAAAGTAAGTCCCTCTATGGCCTGAACTCGTATTCTGTCTTGCACCATCTATGGTTTGCAATACTCGCTGACCACCCAAACCACGGATCTCAACCCCCTGAGAAGAAGCACGAGGACCATTACCCACATTCACATTGGCCTCATTTCTCAATATGTCTGCCACCGATGTCGACTGAGCTTCTTGCAGATCCTCTTCATCAACCACCACCACACTACGGCTGGTATCTGATGCCTTTTCGCTTATTCGGGTCGCCGTTACCAGCACTTCATCAAATTCAGTAATTTGCTCTACTTGTTGGGCATAAGCTGTTGAGCTAAAAGCCATGGCTAGTGCAACCACTACAGGCTTCTTGGTCATGATGTTCATCCTCGAGGTTTTATGGATTGGTAGGTCTATTCTCAGCACTTTACCTGAGGCAAAAAAATAGATCAAATGAAAATGATTATCATTTGCGATCTTATTGCGATTCGTATATCGTTAATAAGTAATCAATGAACCAGCCATAGGCACAGCGTTAAATATTGGCTTGCATATAATTTATTACTATTTAATAACAATTACTTAAACCAAACCATTTGCGTTCAGTTGTAGCATTAAGAAGTTAACCGAACATGACACCTAAACGATATTTAACCTTTGCTTGTTTAACGGCCTTGATTCAAGGAGGCGTTATTGCATCTCAAAGTCAGCCATCTGAGCTGCGCACCGCTGGTGTCCCGATGGGATCGGTTCAAAGCATTAATCTCACTATCACCACCCCAACGACCCAATCTACATCCCCTGCTGCTGCAGCATCTGCAGCAGTAGTAGAAAAACAGCTGACTAAAGCAGCACCGAACAAACCTAAGGCTAAAGTTAAGCCGCCGACAGCGGAGCCTAAAACCAATCCTCTGTCGATAGTGAAAACGCCACCTGTGGCGGCAAAAAAAGTCACCCCAGTTTCACACACTAAATCGGATGAGCAACTGACGGCTAAGCAGCCTGCCAGCGACAATAAGATCCCTAAAACTAACACTGAGCCGCTCGTTGCCGACACTGAGCCACTGCCAGTTTCAGATGCTGATACGCATGCACAGCAGCGTGAAACTCAGGCTAAACAGGGAGTCGCGCAAACTAATATTATGCTTAATCGTCCCACTTTTTCATCGCCGCCCTCCCAGCCTTTATATCCAAAATTAGCCAGAAAACGGGGATTTGAAGGCACGGTGACTGTCGAGGTCATGTTTAACCAGATTGGCGAACAGCTCTCTCTCACCCTTATTGATAGTTCAGGCTTTACCTTGCTCGATAAGGCGGCATTAAACGCCGTCGAAAAATGGCAATTTTCAGCTCCGTCACCACAAACAGCCTACGCCTACACAGTGAGAGTGCCGGTTAAGTTTGCACTTAACTAACTTTCCATGAATATAAGCGACATCAAGGATCACCCCATGTCTCACCCGCTATATCAAACATTGAATGAACAATTAGGCTACCTAACTTGGCCGCTCTTAACCTGTGCCTTTATCACCTTGATGATCACATTAGAGCGATTCGCCTTAATTCTGTTTGAGCTGCCTAAGCGTGATATCTGGTTAGCAAAATTAAGACAAGACGCCGCCACAGCAACGCCTGAACAATGCCAAACACTGTTAACTCACTTGAGCACAGGCAATAGCATGTTGGCCAAAGGGAGTTATCTGTTGCTCACTCATAGGGAACAGAACCGCCACATGCGCGAAGAGATCATTAATCTTTGGCTAATAAAACAAAAAGGCAAACTGCAATCTGGGCTTAAAGTATTGCAAGTGATGGGACTCATCACTCCCCTACTTGGGCTACTGGGTACTGTGCTCGGGCTCATTGAAATGTTTAACCAACTCGGTGTATCTCAGGGTCCAGTGACCCCCTCTCAACTGGCTTCAGGTCTTGGTTTAGCGATGAACACCACCGCAGCAGGATTAATCATTGCAGTGCCAGCCATCACCTTAGCTCACCTCTTTAGCCTGTGGGCCGACCAGCGCTGTAGCAACATTGCCCACTCGTTAAACCAGCTAAACCTCTGGTTAGAAGGATGCGATCAAGCCATGAATATCGGCCAAGACTCAGGCAGTAAACAGCAGAAAGTGGCACTGAAAAATGTCAATGAGAGCAACAGGAACAGCACTGAGAGCTTAGTCCTATGATAGGACTCGATGACGCAGAGAGCAGTACGATTTTAGGCTTAGATTTAACCGCACTTATCGACATTATCTTTATTATCTTAGTGTTTTTGCTGCTCACCGCGAACACTCAGTTACTCAGCTTGTCAGTGGATGTACCAACTGAAACCACATCACAGCTGGCTCCCATAAGCCAAGTTGAAAACATCACCGTTAACGTACTGGCATCTAAGCCTCACTGGGCGCTCGATGGCGTGCCATTTGATAACTTTGCTGAATTTGAATCTGCGTTTATCAAACAGTATCAGTCACAAAGCGAAGCAAAAGTGATTATTGCCGCTGACAAAACAGCCCCAGTGCAACCTTTGATGACGCTATTGGCACTACTGCAAAGGCAAGCGATCACTAACACTCAAATTTTGATGGAACATTAGTTTTAAACTAAATCACCATTAGCACTTTTATCCATTTGGAGAGAGAAATGTCCGACCCGAAAAAATCCAAGTTAAGCGCCCTTATTCCCCCGAGCATTCTGACAAGCACTCTACTGTGGGCCGGACTCACAGCTGCGCTTTCAACGAATGTATCGGCCCATGACTCAGCACAACATACCGAAACCAATCGCCTCGTCAGTGCGGGGGCTGGCATGACTGAACTCGTGCTTGCCCTCGATGCTGGAACAGAGTTGGTTGCGGTAGATTCCACCAGCTTGGTTCCTGAAGAATTCACGACGGTAGAGAAGCTGGGCTACCACAGAATGTTATCGGCTGAAGGGATTTTAGCGCTGGATCCTGACTTGGTACTGGGCACTGATGCCATGGGACCAGAAACCACTTTAGAGGTATTAAGAGGCGCTGATGTCAAAGTGGTTAAACTGACCGGAGCTGAAACGGCAGAGCAGCTACTGAGTAATATTGATACCTTGGGAAAGTTACTCGACAGAGAGACTCAGGCTGAATCACTTAAATTTCGCGTTGCTCAATCCTTCGATTCTATTAAACAGAAAAGAGCCGATTTAGCTAATTCAGGCAAGGTTCCCTCCATTCTATTTATGTTACTGCAAGATGGCAGACCAGTACGGGTTGGTGGTGAAGGCACCGCGGCAGATATCATCATCAAATTGGCTGGCGGTAAAAACATCGCTAACTTCATGGGCTACAAGAGTCTCTCACAAGAGGGGATTTTGTCACTGCAGCCAGACCTTATTCTAGTCTCCAGTCGTTCAGAAAAAGAGCAAATTAGTAGCGCCACTAAAGTGCTTAAACAGATGCCACTGCTGCTTCATACTCCAGCGGGTAAACATAAGATGATCCAAACATTGCAATCACAAGCGCTGCTCGGTGGACTAGGACTGAGTTCGATTGACGCCGCAGATAAACTGGCGACAGATCTGATTGAGATACAAAAACGCTATTAGTTAACCACTGACAACATAAACTGAAGAGAAAGATATTCCCTATGCAAAATCCGCCTTGGCTCTGGCCTGGTATCTTGGGCCTATTAGCAATCACTTGCCTGTTATCTATCGTCACAGGGCCGCTGCAAATCACGCCTTTGGCCAGCTTTAATGCCGTGCTTAACTGGGCAACGCATTTAGATCTCGCCACTGTCGCTCCCCACGAACAGCTAGTGATCAATAATGTGCGCTTACCCAGAACCATTCTCGCCATGACCGTGGGGGCGATTCTAGCCCAATGCGGCGCCGTCATGCAGGGCTTGTTTCGCAATCCCTTAGCCGATCCTGGGATCATCGGCGTATCCTCAGGGGCCGCTCTTGGAGCGGCTACCTGTATCGTACTACTGCCTGGCAGTGGCGAATACACCGTGGCGTTCAGTGCATTTATCGCTGGGCTTATCACCACCTTAATCGTTTACCGCCTAGCAAGTAGTCCCTCTGGCACGTCGGTGGTACTTCTGCTGCTTTCTGGCGTAGCTATCGCCGCCTTGGCTGGCGCTGGAATAGGCCTGCTCACCTACCTTGCTGACGATATGGCATTGAGGGATCTAACACTGTGGCAAATGGGCTCCATTGCTGGTGCTCAGTGGCAATATGTCAGTTTAAGTTTGCTTGCTCTACTCTTGATAAGTTGGCAATTCTCACGCTCATCGACAGCCTTAAATGCCTTGTTATTAGGTGAAGCCGAGGCGCGCCATTTAGGGGTTGAGGTCGATAAACTGAAGTTAAGGTTGATCGTGCTCTGTGCGATTGGCGTTGGGATCTCAGTTGCCGCCACAGGCATTATCGGTTTTATCGGATTGGTTATCCCTCACCTAGTGCGCATGGTCATCGGCCCAGATCATAAAAGATTACTGCCTATCAGTGCGGTATTGGGGGCAATCACTCTGGCGTTAGCTGATATTGGTGCCCGCTCCTTGGTTGCCCCCGCAGAACTTCCCGTGGGGCTGGTCACTGCCATGCTTGGGGCTCCTTTCTTTATCTTTATGCTGCTAAAGCAAAAGAACAGACTCATTTAGGCCCATATGATCATGATAGACATCAAACATGTTTCAGTCAGAATCAAACATAAACCCGTATTGACCAACATCAATTTGCACATCAAAGCCGGTAAGGTTACTGCCCTGCTAGGTCCCAATGGTGCGGGTAAATCCACCTTGCTCAAAAGCTTATGTCAGGACAACCAACTCGATGCTGGCCAAATCATGTTGGCTAATCGCCCCATTCAAGATTGGGATAGATTATCGCTAGCGAAAAACCTCGCGGTACTGCCACAACATGCCAGTCTCACTTTTCCTTTTGAGGTTCATGAAGTCGTCGCGATGGGGCTCTATCCTCTCACCTTAAGCAGCAAACAAGGCATGACCCTTATCGATGAACAACTGGAATTATTGTCTTTAAGCGCGCTTAAACACCGCAGCTATCCAACGCTTTCTGGCGGTGAAAAACAACGAGTACAACTGGCTCGGGTGCTAACCCAACTCCAACAAGCAACGCAACCACCAGTATTGCTCTTAGATGAACCCACTTCAGCCTTAGATTTGGCCCAGCAACACCGAGTGTTATCGCTTGCAAGAAGCTTGGCCCACCAGCAAGACTATGCCGTAGTGGTTGTACTGCACGATCTTAATCAAGCCTCACGTTACGCAGATGAACTGGTCATTCTTGAGCGCGGTCAAATTGTCAGCCAAGGCTCCGCTAAAAGCACGTTAACCCCCGAGACCATCAAACAGGTCTGGCAGTATGAACCTCAGTTCATTAACACGCCGGGCTGTGACACTCCTCTGCTATATTGAGTTATCAGGGCGTGTTGTCGTAATCAGGGATGATTTTCGCTATAGTCTTTGCCATTCTCGCTTAAACAAATATTGATGATGGCAAAAACGATTTCGAACGAAACCCAAGATGAAGCAATGAAAGTGGCCAAAGCCACCCAAAAACCGGGTCAAACAAAAGAGCAAACTAAGCTCATTTCCTTAGGTATCGAGAAAGGCATTGCCGAATTTAAGAAACAACACAAAAGCAAAGCCCGTGATAGAGATAAAGCGCGCAAGCAAGATATTAAAAGCAAAATGCGCGCGAATGCAGACTCTGATAATGAAGTGATTGAAACTGAAGACAAGCCTAGTGTTCAACGCTTGCCTTGGGGATTGCTGATCATCAGCTGGATAGGTTTTATTGCTTGGCACTTTGTAGGGTAAACCGCAATAATTCGCAGTTAAAAATACAGCCAATAATATGTCGGCTCGCGAGCTAGAGACAAAGCAAAAATGCTTGTCTCTGTGGCTCATAGCTCGACACTAGCCCTGATTCTTTTGCACTAACATCTGTTTCAATTCGGCTATCTGAACTTTCAGCTCAGCCACATCAGCGGCGCTCGCAGGTTTATCAACTTCAGCAGTGTTGCCTGATTCTAAAGCCAACTCATCGGCCTCCTCATCACGCATGGCTTGGGTTTCCTGAGTCATGACATCGAGCACTGCGCCCACCATCATGTTCAAAAACACGAATGCGGTTAGGAAGATAAAGCTTAGGTAAAAAATCCAGCTAAGCGGATAAACCGCCATCGTTTCATACATCACCGAGGTCCAGGATTCAAATGTCGCCACTCTAAATAAGGTTAGCATGGCCACAGACACATCGCCCCAGAGGAAGTCATTAATATGAGCAAACAACATGCTACCTATCGCGCCGTAAATGTAGAAAATCACAAACATCAGCAGGGCAATGTAGCCCATGCGTGGAATCGCTTTAAGCAGTGCGTTCACCAGCATTCTTAGCTCTGGGATCATCGACACCAGACGTAACACTCTAAAAATACGCAACAGTCGAGCAATCAAGATACCCGCCCCACCCGCCGGAATAAGGCTGCCTATTACAATGAGCGTGTCGAAGACATTCCAACCATTACTAAAGAATTTTTTGGGCCCATCACTGGCCAGAAAACGGATCACAATTTCGACGGCAAAAAACACCGTAATACCCACATCGAGTACCACCAGCGTTTGCTCTAACCAATAGGGAAGATGATAAGTATGGGCACCAATTGAAAGGGCGGAAACGATAATCACAAAAATCACAAAACCCTGAAAGGCTTTGCTGTTATCAATAAGCTTAAGCTTGCTCTGAAGGCCAGAAACATTTGCCAACACGTCATTCTCCTAGAATGTATTCATTATTTATGTATGGGTATTAATGCGGGAATTCAAGACTAACAGACAAAGTGATTTGTCAGCCAGAGTCACAGCCGAGCGAATCTAGCAGAGATTACTTAAGTTTGTCTTAATAAAAGAAGAGGGCAAACTGCTTTAACAGAAAACGGGATTATAAAACAAGCTCAGAGTGACGAGTCATCACTCCAATCGGCAGTATCTAGCACGAGTCTGGCTAGTGCCTTTCGCTTTGCATAAACAGTCCAATATTAGGTTCTGATTTAAGAAGCCAATATTTCAGTGATCTCATTTAAGTTGGCACTGACCCAAACACTATTGATGGGACCCCAAGCCTGGATACAATAATAGCCAGAATTGTTACGCTCACCATCCTGAATAAATTGGCATTCAATACCAATATCACCCAGTACAGCAATGGCATCTTGAAGCGTTCGTCTGGGCATGCCGGTTAACTTATTTAATGAGAGTAAATTGTGCTGTTCACTGTCGATATGATGCGCAAGATAGAGCTTACGTAAAAAGGCTTTTTTCTGTTTAGAAACTTCAATATCCAATGAATACCTAACTGTGTTTAATTAACCCGATTCTATAAAGCTATGCTAACAGAGATAAATACCAATCAGTATAAATATAAAGGCCAACAGTCCCTAAAAAAGCCCCAAGAAAATATCAAATGCAGATTTAGGGTGATCTGTATTAGCGACCTTGGGGCTTGAGTCAATATACCCATAGATTTGAGTATCAATGCTACTCCAGAGTTAACACCTCCCTGTTGTTAACAACTAACTTATCAAAAAACGATTACCGATTGGATCAGATAGATCATGTAAACCAAATTTGAGCATCTCACTCTCAGAAGGTGGCTCATTGCTCCATTTATTGCTGGGGGCTAAATTAAAATTTTGCTTCATTGATGCCAGCATCTCTGCTTGTTTGAAAGCGGCTATCAGTGGGTCAATCACCGGCACACCTAATATCTGTTGCACCTTTTCATATAAACCAAAATTACAGGTACAACCTAAAATCAAGGCCTCGGCATGATCCTCCTCTATTGCCAACCGACCCGCTTCGATAATACGTTTAGTGGTCAGTTCTGTATCACATTGCAGTGAGTTAGCACTCATATCAATTGAGCGCATGGAGGCGAGGTAATTTCCAAAGCCATAGCGATGTGCCCGCTCCGTCATTTGCTCAATCCACTTTACTTGACCCACAATTACAGAGAATTTGTTGGCAATGTTGGCTGCGATTTGCATACTTGCCTGACACGGCGCTACTACGATGGTGTTTTGGCAAATCTCTCGGCAATCTTCCAAGGCTAAATCATAGAAGCAACCAATCACCATCGCATCAACACCATGGCTATCCCCCTCCTTCGCCACTTTAACTACATCCCCAATCACTAGAGATTCATAGAAACGGTATTCAAGGTTATCCATCTTGGCTTCGGATCGCAGCGAGATCACCTCCACCTCTGTTCCCACTTCAGCAACCTGCTTTAATGCCATCCCCATCGGTTCATCATAATGGGGTTGCGCGATGGGATTGATCCAGCGAATACGAATTTTAAGATTCTGACTACTCATGGCTTCCTCCCTGTGTCACGCTGAATCCATAATGCTCCTTGGCATACTCAAGGCTCACATAACCATTACGAATATCTTCAATTAACGAGGCTGTTTTTCGCTTCTTAGGATCACCAAAACCGGCACCATTTGCGGTAATCACTCGCACAATGTCATCAGTATCAAGGGTCACTTCTGACGCCATGGCATACTCCTCCACTGCGCCATTGGCTCTAATCACTTCGACACGATTAACACTGCCATCTTCGCCGTTATTTAACCCCCAAGGCGCAACCTTATTGCGAGTGTAAGCGCAGGTTAAAAAGCTATTATCGGAACGAATAACGTAGTCAATCACCACCCCTTTGCCACCGCGGAACTCGCCAGCCCCAGCATCTTCATCGTTAAGTGCCACTTGACCTACAGTCACGCCGTAGCGGGTCTCAGCGATTTCTGCAGGACAGTTGAATGTATCGCCATGCATGGCGCAGAACATGGCATTAGCCCCATCAAACCCATCTCCCGCTCCCCAACCACCGATTTCAGGTTCGATAATAGAGTAATGTTGTCCAGTATCAGGGTGCTTTCCGCCCATGATGGTGGCACAAATGGAAGAGAAGTTACCGCTTGGCAGGCTGTCGGTGATTTTTTCAGCCAAACAACGCCAGATAAGATCATTAAGACGGATCATGGTTTCAAAATAGATCCCACAAGGCCCAGGCTCTCTAACATCATAAATAGAACCCACTCGGGTTTTAACGTCCAGTACCCTAAAGCAGCCACCATTGGCTAATTGTCTGTCACCAATCAAGCCCATCAATGCCATTTGGCAAGCCAGCATAGTGCCATCTCTTGAAAGGTTTATCGGCAAAGCACTCTGTTCTGGCGCTTGAGTTAAATCGATAATCAGGCTTGTACCTGCAACCTCAATAGACACAAATAGGTGGCTACCATCGTCTTGCGCTTCATTAATCTCATACTTGCCATCGGGTAGCGCCTTTACGGCTTTTTCTGCCATCGCTTGCCCTAATTCAAGATAGCTATCAACGGCTTGAATATAGGTCGATTTACCGTATTTATTCATCAAGCTTAGAATGCGTTTGTTACCCAGTCTAAGCGCTGATATCTGCGCCCAAAGATCACCTTTGAGAAAATCAGGCATCCTAGAATTAGCCGTTAGCATGTCAAATACTGACAATATTGGTTCATCATTCACAAACAGCTTCACCGCAGGAATACGGATCCCTTCTTGGTAGATCTCCGTCGCATCCACAGACATCGACCCAGGTGATTTACCTGAGACATCATTCCAGTGAGCAATATTCACCGCCCAAGCAATGATCTCTTGATCCATAAAGACGGGCTTGATGAGCACCACATCATTGAGGTGAGTCACACCGCCATAATAGGGGTCGTTGGTAATAAAGATGTCGCCGTCGTTAATCTGCTCTGGCTCAAATTTAGCAATAATGGCTTTAACAGATTTATCCAAAGCGCCCACGAAGGCGGGAATACCCGCACCGGCACTCGCCAGTTCTCCTTTAGGATCGGTAATGGCGGTTGCCATATCGAGCACTTCATAAATAATGGGGCTCATGGCCGTTTTAGCGATGGTGTAAAACATCTCATCACTAATGGAACGTAATGAATTTTGAATAATTTCGAGTGTGATGGGATCGTTATTAAGCATGCTCGCCTCCCTTGTTTTTCAACAGCTCAACGATGACATTGCTGTACTCATCGAGAAATACGGTTTGATTAGGGTGAATAACAATAGTGGTGCCTGTTTGCTCGATAATCGCTGGGCCTGAAAAAGCCATCATCGGTTCCAACAGATCGCCGTCGTAGATGACCGAGGTATGGACGCCATCTTCGGCGTAATCCACTTCACGCTCGCCTTTAATGGTTTCAGCAATTAAGCGACCGCTTTGCTGCTGCTTCGCTAGCTTCACTTTGCCCACATCGGCCTTACCCACGAGATGCAACCCAACAAGTTCAATCTCATTATCTAAGGTGTAGGTGTATTCCTGCAGGTAAAGCTGCTGAAAAGAGGCCCTTACTGCTTCGATTGAACTCTCATCAAGTACCCGAGGTAGATTGACCTCAATTGAGTGCTCTTGATTCTCATACCTAAATCGGCCAAAAAATTGAAAGGTCGTTTTATCTGAAGTGAGGTTTTCACTAATGAACTCGCTCTCTAACTCTTGATATAGCAGCGCCATCTGTTCGTTGATAAAAGGGAGTGTTTGATCATCCCAAGCACTTAAATAGGTCAATAATCTGTCTCGACGAATGTCAGACATCATCATCCCCCAAGCGGAGAACACTGCTGCTGTAGCAGGAATAATCAGTTTTTTAATACCCAGTTCAGCCGCTAATGCCGCTGCATGCATCGCCCCACCGCCACCAAATGCCACCATGGTGAAATCTCGTGGATCATGGCCACGATTCACCGACACCAACTTAAGGGCGTTGACCATATTGTTATTGGCAATTCGCACAATGCCACGTGCCACATCTTGGCTGGAGATCCCTAATGGCTTAGCAATCTCCTCAAGTGAGGTTTGCACACTCGCCATATCGGCTTTTAACTCTCCACCACAAAAGAACTCAGGGTTAATACGCCCCAGAGCAAGGTTGGCATCCGTTGTTGTGGCAGCTTTGCCCCCTTTGCCATAGGCAACAGGTCCTGGAGATGCACCCGCACTTTGGGGCCCAACATGGAGTTTATTAAAATCATCGACCCAAGCAATCGAGCCACCACCATTACCAATCTCGACCAAATCAACCACTGGCACCATGATCGGATAACCCGCTGAGACATTGCTTCTTTCGATGTAATAATCTGAAGTGATCTTAACTTCACCATTATTAATCAGTGCACATTTGGCTGTAGTACCACCAATATCTAAGGCGATAAGGTTGGGCTCATTGATGATTTTACCCAGCTCTGCCGCTCCCCAGATCCCACTGGCAGGGCCAGATTCCACCATGGTGATCGGGATCTGCTGTGCAGACTTTAAGGTATCAACACCGCAATTTGACTGCATGACATAGAGTTGTCCAATGAAGTCTTTTTCAAGTAGCCCATGATGTAATCGGCTTAAGTATCGTGATGCAATAGGCTGCACATACGCTGACAACACCGTGGTACTTGTACGCTCATATTCCCGCCACTCACGGGATATTTGGTGAGAGCAGATAACATCAAACTTATCCGTTAATGCCGTGATCGCATTGGACAGGGCGATTTCATGTTGTGGATTTTTATAGGCATTCAGTAAGCAGATAGCCACCGCTTCAACTTGATTATCCTCTAACTCCTTAATGATGTTCGCCAAAGGAAGTAAACCTAAAGCTTGAGTGACCTCACCTTGATAATTAATGCGCTCGTTAACTTCAAATCTTAAATGACGAGGCACGTAAGCGATTGGCTTTTGGTAATTAAGATTAAAGAAGTCAGGCCGGTTTCCTCGACCTATCTCCAGCACATCTCTAAAACCTTGGGTGGTGATCAGCGCCGTTTTCGCCCCTTTTCTTTCTGTTAAGGCATTAATAACCACCGTCGTACCATGGGCCATCACGTCAATTTGGTTAACATCGACGTTAGCTTTTTCCATGACATTCAATACACCCTGCTCAAAATTTGGCGGAGTCGTATCGACCTTGGCGGTTTTTAGCTGCTGTCTCCCAGTTTTAGGATCTTCACTTAAATACACCAGATCCGTAAAGGTTCCCCCCACATCAGTGGTAACAAAGACTTTATCTTTCATAGCCCCTTCTTTCATAAAGAGCCCTCCTCTAAAACAGGCAATAAAAAAGCGATAACAAACCAGCTATATAGCGCTTCAAACTGAGCAAAGTCGCAATCGAGGTATGCATTTTCACTGGAGAGAATATTCACGGTTCCAATGACTTTCTCCTCAACAATGACAGGCCAGTTAATCACCGCCCCTAAACCCATTGATGCGATAAGCTGATGATCAAAAAAGACCTCTGCCAGCGCTTTCTCGGTATTGCCGATAAAGGGCTCCCCCACTTCAAGCACCTGCGTACTCCAGTTATTGTCTTCAATATGCTTATAGCCGCCGATAGGATATTGAGCCGGCGCTGAGCTATATATTCGTTTAGCTAACTGACCTTGATGATCGATCAAGGTTAAGGTGAATAACCTGATGGAATAGTGCTTAGCCAGCTCCTGATTGAGAGCGCTAAACACGTCACTGGCTGATTTGTCTTTAACAGTGTTAGCCAGTTCACTCGGTAAAAAAGGCATCATGTTTACTCCATGTTCCAACGCAGTTCGATACCAAATGTGCGCTCTTGAGCTGGATGAGCAAAACCACCTAGTACCCACTCAGCCAAGTACTCTTCATTACCTAAGTTTTTGGCCCAAAGATTAACGCTCCAATCGCCTTCATCACGGTTGAACCCTAATCTTGCATTCACCAAGTTAATGGCATCACGGGGACTGCTATTAGATGGATCCCAATACTGCTTACCTCTTTGTTCCCAATCTAGCGTCAGGGTTGAGAGCCAACCGCTGAGGAGTTCTGCGTGAAGTTGAGTACCAAAGTTGATGGTATATTCAGGAACATAAGGTGCCTTATTTCCCACATCGCTCGGATTTAAGCTGTAGGCTTTAATCTCACTTTGCGTCATGCCAAATGAGCCAAACAGATCAATGTTGTCATGAACTGAGGTTTTGAAATCAAACTCACCACCAATCAGTGAAACCTCATCAATATTGGTCAACACCTGTGCCCCTAGAGAGCCGATAAACACAAAATAATGCTGGTTATCGATACTGGTATTAAAAAGTGAGGCATTAAAACGAGTTGAAATGTCAGGGTAGAGACCTTTTATTCCCACCTCAAAGTTGCTCGACTCTTCCGCTTTATAGAGATCGCTCACGCCCTCTAGTCCTGCGGTTGCAGCAAGTGCGCCTACACCACTTTGGTTAAAGCCGCCGCTTCTGAAGCCCTCTGAAAAATTGGCATAAAGATTTATATTAGGTAATCCGGTATACACATAGGACACCTTAGGCTGGAACTTACTGAAGGTTTTTTCGCGCACTTGACCTGAATTAGCATCAAATTTCACTGGAGCACGGTTAGTTTGCTCTCGAGTATCAGAATCATAACGCCCTGACACACTCAACTCTTGAGTATCCGTTAAGTCATAATTAAATTGAGCAAATAACGCATAAGCTTGGTTATTGTTGTTGTCGGCTAAAAAGACCGTTGCAGGACTAATATCATCATTAATAGGCGGTGTTTTCTCAACTCGAGGGATCCCTTTACCAAGATCTAACCCATTAAACGATGAGATAAAACGATCTGTCTGCAAGTAATAAAGGCCCGCTATCCAGCGAAAATCCTTGTCATCATCGGAGGTAAACCTAAGCTCAGCACTCTGGGAACTGGTGTCTAAATATTGAGTTTGCACACCGTCGAATACATTTGGCCCAAAAGGTGATGTGGCTGAGATATTGCGACTATAGGGAAACTGATCACCCGATAGAAATTCAGTTAATTCATCGGCAGCAAGGATCAAACCAGCGGTCACATCTGAGATATTCCAATCTAGCTTTAGCGATGCAGAGGTGATTTGACGATCGTTCTCACCAACGTTATTCGCTTCTATTTTTGAGCTGGTGTCATTCGCATCATTAATACCATGCAAAGGCTGATAAATGTAGTTAACAGCGCCACCTTCTGTTTCTCCTCGTGCGATACGTAAATCAGCGGAGAAATCATCGCTAGGCTCCCATATAAAGCGACCTCTGATGTTTTTATCACTTTGAAAATCGACTTTCTTGTTCAAATAAACATTATCAATCAAGCCATCAAAGTCTTTGTAAGAGGCGGTAATACGGTAATTTATCGTATCCGTCATTGGCCCACTTACCGCACCAGACAAGGCTTTTAAGCCACCGTTACCAATATCTAACTCGGCGTACCCCGTTAACTCGTCTGTAGGGGCTTTGGTGGTGATATTGATTGCCCCGCCAATCGCGTTGCGGCCATAAAGCGCCCCCTGTGGCCCTTTTAGGATCTCTATCTGCGCAATATCGTAAAGGTCTTGGTTAAATTGATTAGGGCTAATCTGCAATACCCCATCAACCGAAATAGCAACCGGTGACTCACCATTTCGAACTTGGGTTAATCCCCTGATGGTGATAAAGCTAGTACCCGCATTTTGCGCCTCAACCATAGTCATGTTTGGCGTAAGCGAGATAAAGTCGGCTGCGCGCTCTATGCCTAAATCTTCAATATCTTGCTCACCAAAGACGGTGATAGACATTGGCACTTCTTGTATATTCTCTTTACGTTGCCTAGAGGTAACCTCAATCACCTCCATGCTGCTTTCTTGCAAGTCGGTTTCTTTTACATCAGCCTCTTGGGACTCATTCTCTGCTGCTTGCAGTGAAAAACTCACTAATGACGCTGTTAGTAGTGATGTTACGGTCAGGACTTTTGAATATATGGTCATCTCTCCCCCTTATCGATCTGCTTTGTTCACGTTCAAATGTGACTAAAGTGTTGCAATCCGCTAAGGTTTGTTCAATAAAGAGAAAGGGTAGCCAGTCAGACATTCTGATAAAAACTACCCTATCGGGTAGTTATGAGTGGGTAAGTGTGTTTCGACGGGTTTTTAGTATTTAATAGATAAGAAAATAACTAAAAAAGGGAACAAAGGTTTGCCAAAAAGACCAACACCTAGCTTTCTGATACAGAAGTTTAAACCGCCTCAACAACAGATAAAACTGTCGATGAGAACCGCTTTGCTTGAGCTATTTACTCAAGCAAGTACTAAGGCTTTAATCACTGCTGTCAGTCCTGCTGGTTACGGTAAATCAACCCTGCTCTCGCAATATTTTGAGATTCTAACAAAGCAAGATAATGCCCAAGTTATCTGGATTGCCATTGATCCTTCAGATAATGAACCCAACCGTTTTTTTAATATCTTTTGCCATGCATTGGTCCATCATAATATCGCCGATAAACAATTAATTAATCGGGCAAGCAGCATCTCAGCCAACACGGATTATGAATCCTTTTTTATCGACATTATGGCCATCTTGCATGAGATTAATCAGCCTGTTTATCTGTTTATTGATGATTTCCATTTTCTCTCAGACAAAGTAATTTTGCATTTTTTCAATCAAATTTTGCAGTACGGCCCACAGCAACTACAACTGATTATTGCCAGCCGAATACAACCAAGATTAGAGATAGGCAATCTACTCGCCAGTGGGCAGATGTTAATGCTGCAACCAGAGCATTTTAAACTCAGTGTTGATGAAGCGATTCAGCTCTATGGAGAGCTGTTCAGCCAAAGTGAAATCATGGCATTTCATCAAAAAACTGAGGGCTGGGTAGTCGCGATGCAGTTGATCGCCATTTTTCATCAGCAACACCCAGAAATCGCGCTCACCAGTCTGCTCACGCAATCCATCGATATTCTCGATCTCTATATGTCTGAGCAGATCTACCATAAGCAAGAGCCTGAAGTTCAGCGTTTTTTACTGCACACCTCACTCTTAGACAGATTTGATCCGTTAATTGCCAATGATGTGTGCGAGATTGAAAATTCTGCCCATTTAATGTCGCAAATCATCCCCTTTAGCTCTTTGGTGATCCCCATTGATAGCCAGCAAGGTTTCTTTCGTTATCATCATCTGTTTGCTGACTTTCTAAAAAAACGGCTACTGCAGGAGGTGGGAGAGCAAACCTGTCGAGACTTAAGGTGTAAAGCCGCCAAATACTACGCCAACAATGACTACTTTGAAGAGGCCGTTAACCAGTATATTCGTGCAAATCACATTGAATTAGCCGTCGCACAAATAGCGTCAGCTGGAGGCTGGGAGTTGATATTAACCCACGGTATTGGTTATGTAGAATCACTCTTAAGCCAATTTAATCGTGAGCAGATAACAAACTCCCCGACCTTAGGGCTAATACAGTGTTATTTATACTTAAAGCTCGGTGAAGTAAATCAAGCCTCTATCGCCTACGAGCTCGCTTTTACCCTATTCAACGAATACCAATTACAGAACAAACCCAGCTCAAGTCATTCTCGTGATTTTACCATTATTAAAATGCTGATTGACCTGTATTTAGACCGAGGCACCAACAGTGAACTCGTTGAATCGTTAACCGAGTTACTCAAGTCCCTTAAAGATAATGACCATTTGGGTCGAGGCATAGTACTCGCAGGGCTCGGGCTTATCCATAACCAGTTGGGGATGTTTGATGATGCTGAGTCTGCTGCATTGGCCAGCCATCAGCAGATGCAACTGGCCAATTGCTGGGTAGGCATTAACTACAATATTTTTCATCAAGGGCAAAGTTTGGCTTATCGAGGTCAACTGAATGAAGCCCTGAGTTTATTTAAACAAGCCAGCCAAATGGCCAAAGAACACCTTGGTTTAGATAGCGGGTTACAATCCATGGCGAGCTGCCTTAAAGCCGATATCCATTACCAGGTTTACCAGATAGACAAAGCACAAGAGTTGCTCGCAAGCGGAATTAAGGTACTCGAAAGTAAGGACTGCTGGCATGACATTTATGCGGTGAGTTTTAGGTTGGCCATCAATCTTGCTATCGCCCACGATGATCACAACGAATGCCAGCGGTATCTTCAAAGAGGCTACCAAGTGGCTCAGTCGAGACACTTGGTGAGACTGGAAAAACTGCTCGATGTACTGCGTTTAAAGGTCACCGATAAATTTTGTAACCTCGATACCTTTAACCAATTAAACAGCCAAATCATTCGAGAGCCTTACTGGCAAGATCCACAGCCTATGTGGTTTGTAATCAGTGAATATTATTACGTCATCGCCAAGCACTATTTATCACGCAACATGAGTAATCAAGCACTCTCCTACAGTCAAAAACTCAATGAGATTGCCCAAAAAAATAAACAAAAAATAGATCAGGTCAAAGCCCTTGGGATTCACTGCTTAGTCCAAAGTGCCACAGGAAATGAAAAAAAAGCACTCAGCTTAGTGACAGAAATGCTCAACTTAGCCGCCGATATAGGCTGTAAACAGGTCTTCTTTGAACTGCCTCACCAAATAGAGGCACTACTGCTTAAGCTCAATCTGAATATCGATGAGAGTGACATCAATCAGATGAGTAAAACCTTGCTCATTTGGTTGATATCGGAACTCAAAAAATCCCATAACACCCAGAAAAACCCTTGGGATCTCTCATCTCGGGAACAACAAATCTGTCCCTTACTCTCTAAAGGGTTCACCAACAAACAGATCAGTCTCGCTATGGGAATTTCAGAAAACACGGTGAAGTTTCACCTTAAAAATCTGTTTCAGAAACTGGGTGTCATCAACCGACAGCAAGCAGTGCTTACTTTGGCGAATCTTGAATAAACGTCCAATTTTCATTTAATTGTAGGGAAATGTTTAATTGTAGGGAAATATGTCTACCTCTAGAGCTACAACACAAGTTGCTGATATAGTCAGTAACATAATAAAAAATGGATATCGATTATGCCTGAGCCAGTAAACTCTGTAACAGCGCAACCGGAAATGGAACTAAAGCCAGAAAATATCACTCATAAACCACTCCCTGAACGTGATTGGCAAGGCTTCGACCAAATACCATTGACCCCGATTGAGAGCCGCTATGTCACCCAGATTTTAATCGAAACTGGCGCAGTGGCCCTATTCTTTATCACTGCCATGTCGAGTTTTCTGTTCATCGGTGCTGAAATCCCACTGCTTATCATGGCTGTTATCATTCCGGGCATGTTTTTTATCGCCACTTTTATTATCTGGATCAGAGTCAGCCACGCAAAATCCATTGCCTATGGTGTTTGCGATCATGAGCTCTTGCTGCAAAAAGGGATCGTCTGGTTCAAGCGTGTCTCACTCCCCTACACACGCTTACAACACATCAGTCTTTCTCAAGGTCCACTAGAGCGAAAATTTGGCCTTAAAACCCTGAAATGCTTTAGCGCTGGTAGTGGCAGCGCCGAGATTGAACTCCCCGGCTTAGAAAGTAAAACCGCTGAGAAACTGAGACAACACCTGCTGAGCATGGCGGGGAAAGCGTCACAAAGCGGTGAATCTTTATCAATTGAAGCGAATCAAAACAGCGAACAAGAATTTAGTCAGGCATATCAAAGCGAGAGTGTTAATGCGGCTGAAATCCCCTCTGTAGAGAAACATCAACAAAAATCTGACGACTCCCAACTTGAGAACCAAACAGACACCGACAATAAGATTGCAAGTAACACAGAAAAGACCGCTGATAATGACAAGCACTAACTCACAAACCTCAACCGTAAAATGGTCAGGCCTATCTCCATGGTCAATTGTCAGCTATATCTTCAATACGATTCGACAAGTATTGAGTAATGGCTATGCCATTATTCCGTTTGTGTATACTGGCTGGCAAAAGGGCTTTAACTCGCCATGGTTTATCGTAGGCGCAGCGGCCGTAGTGACAGCCGTCATCACATACGCCATCGTGCAATGGGCCATGTTTCGTTATCGCTTATTTGATGACAAGCTAGGGGTTCGGCACGGGTTAATTTTCAAGAAAGCCAATGAGATCCCCTTAAGTAAAATACAAAATGTGCGACTTGAGCAGCCCCTCTACTTCAGACCTATGGGGCTCTACAGCTTAGTGGTCGAAACAGCAGGATCGAAAGAAGATGAAGCTGTACTGGCAGCGGTAAGCTATCAAAGAGCCATGGAGATAAAGCAACATCTGGTTTCCGACATTCAGCCTAGCGGCAGCGGCTTAACGGCATCACACTCAACAAAATCTAGCTCACCGTCAATCGCAAACGACAGCCTTGAACCTCAGGAAAAAACCTTAGTCGACAAGGGAGTTAAAGACCTGCTTCTTTTCGGTTTATATCAAAACAACCTATTTTGGTTTTCCATTATCGCGGGCCCTATTTTAAGCCAATTTGATTGGAGTGATGTCGTTCAAACTCAAGTTGCCAAAAATGCACTGGATTGGTATTACTTAGCCATTGACAACAACTTGCTCAATCAAATCCTGTTAATTACCACTCTTGTTCTCGGTTTTTACCTGCTTCTGTCTTTGATATCCATGGCCGCATCGGTACTTAAATATTATCCTTATCGCTTAAGTCTAAGTGGCAAAACCCTGCATAGAACTGGCGGTATCATCGCCAAACAAAATGATGCACTGGCACTGCGCAGAGTTCAGGTCATTCGTTTTTCTCAACCGATAGTAGCTCGACTGTTAAAGCTCTGGACTCTTAGCTTTAAACAAGTCAAAGGAACAGAGGTCGAACAAAAAGCGAAAAAGCATATGTTGATCCCCAGCATGAATCGGCAAGAAATTACTGACTTAATGCCAGCGATTAACGGAGCTGGGAGCATCAATAAAGTACTGCCTACTCACTATAATACAATACACATAGGTTGGTTTTGGCGCCGAGCTCTGCTCCCACTTATTATCCCTGCTGTGAATACTATTGGTATGGGGCTCAACCCCATGACAGAAATGTTGTGGGTCGCAGGATTTTCCTTCACTGCCGGCCTGTATTTAAGATATCGCCAATGGGGTTACCTATTTAACGACGATACTTGCTGGATACACACTGGGGTATTAGGCCAGTCTTGGCACCTAATCTCCCTTATAAAGGTGCAACATGTGGCAATCACCCAAACAAAAGGTCAGCGCAAGCGTGGCGTTGCCAATCTCGAGCTGGGTCTAGCCAGTGGTACCCAAACCATCCCCTATATGCCAGTTGAAGATGCTCGAATTATCGCCGAACGAGCCCTTGCTATCACAGCAAATAATCCTAATAACTGGATATAAATGGCTATTACTTATCAGGGTAAGTGCCAAGTCCGACAGCCTGAAGATATGAAATAAAGGAGAGTACTCTTGAATTCCAATAAGCAATTACCAACACAGCTTATAACACCCGAAACCATCATCAATTTTTGGTTTGAAGAGATAGACCCTAAATGTCATTGGGTTAAAGACCATGACTTTGATGAGCAACTTCGCATCAGTTTCGGTCCACTACTTGAGCAAGCCAAAGCTGGCGAACTCTATCACTGGCGTGCGACACCACAGGGACGACTGGCCGAGATAATTGTATTAGATCAGTTCTCCCGGAACATCTACCGCGATACCCGCCAAGCTTTCGAAGCCGATCCTATGGCATTAGTCTTAGCCCAAGAAGCGGTCGCATTTAAAGTAGATCAGGAGATTAACGCCACATACGTCCCCTTTCTGTTTATGCCCTATATGCACAGTGAATCGGTCAAGATACATGAAATCGCAATGGTGCTATTTAAACGTGAAGCTGCACAGGTGAGTTTAAATTTTGAAGAGAGACATAAAGCGATCATCGACCGCTTTGGCCGTTACCCCCATAGAAATGAGATTCTTGGACGTTCCTCCACAGCTGATGAATTAGAGTTTTTGTCTGAGCCAGGGTCGTCATTCTAGTAATAAAGAGCAGACTTGTCCGATAACAAGCTTCAAGTATCTTTTTTGGTTGGGTTCATTGGGCTGAGTAGGTATTTGATGATTGCAGGTCAACCATCACCTTAACTTTAATCTATTGCTTGCAGCATGCCTTATGTGTAAATACTTCTGTGACACGCCGCGAGCACAATCCCTGTGGGCTCTACGACAGCTTCCCTGCTGACGAAGGTCACAGCCGCATTCACACCGGATTGTTTATCTCTTCGATTTTAACCAATTTGCTACAACCTATTCCTGTCTTTTTGTCCTTCTTGCATCCACCATGACGTCCCAGCGAAGTTGTGCCCTCATATTCCAACAAAAATAATCTACGACTCAGATGGGATATCTGATGTAAATGGATTAACAAATGCAGCAATAACATGGATGATAAAGAGCAGCCTTATCAAAAACTTCCTTGTTCACAGCCAGTTCGCCGTCCAAGGATCTCGCTCAGAGAGTCCATAAAAATGAACTTCGCCCTTCCATCCATCATGAGCCTCGGCGAAGTGGTATACATAGAGAACGAACCTCTTGCATATGGAAAAATAACTAACGCTTCCGATGGTACATCTTTTACCCCGAAAGCAAATTCTCTACGGTAAATTAGGGGGCGTCACCAGGGCTTGCTTTATACGGTTTGAATTCCAAATCATAACTATCATCATTCAAAGTTGAAACCTCTATTCCATTAAAACAAGAGCGTAATTCACTATAATAACTCCTATAAGGTTCGGTTTCATCTTGTGTTCTCATAATACGTAAGTACTCCTTTATATTTGCATTTTTCCCCAAAATTACTCTACCAATATTTTTAGGATGTACGCGTAAAAAAAACATTGCACCAGTTTCAACTGAATTCAGCCAAACTTTATATAATCTTTCAAAATTCAATTCAAAAGAGAGATCTATCATTGGCGGTTTACTCTCAGATATATCTGGTATTGATAATCCTAGATCAGCAAAGCTCTGATGCCAGCCATCATGTTGCATGTTCGCTATCAACAAGCCTGCAGAGCTAAAAGGAACGAAATATCGATGTTCTTTTTCATATATCCACTCATCAGACTTACTCAAACAGTAATATTTCCTTATGTCACTAATCGATTCTTTAGTTATAGGATACGGATAACATCTCTTTTTCCTATAGGAAACTCTACCAAATTCAGCATTTAAACCTTTAGAAGGTTTAAGAATATTGAATAAGTCATAAGGTTTTTTTTCATCCACTTCAAATTCAACAACAATTCCCCGATGCTCATCTGCATAATGACTCCACATAAGAAGGTTGTCAGGAGATTCAGTCAAAGCTACTACACCATGAAAATCATAATCACTATGAAAATGAGTATCAAAAATAGATGTAGCTTGATCCATAATTTTTTCATTACCCACTAATTTCATTACAGCAAGCTTAGTAGCCTTAGATGGTTGACACTCAAATGGGTCATTAAGAGCTCCGCGTGGAGTCATACGTAACAAAGGGTTATTTAAAAAAGCTTTACCTGCTGATTCACTCATATATTTGTATAGCTTCAAGTCTTATTCCTTCAACCTCAAAAATAAAGTAATAATATCCAGTTAATCAAAAAATACTAAGCACCCAATGTTTGAAATATGATGGTTCTCCTATAAATTCACGAAAGCGGACAACAAATGTAGAGTTATTTTTTTAAGCTATGATTAATGCCACATCATGCTTGATTGAATAAAAATTAATCGCTCATCAATATTAAGAATCGCTACTGTTTTGCTTTATGCTTGCTCGCTGAACTATCTCAGTATCGAAGCCATCGATGCTCTTTTGGTTTCTTTTAACTCAATATGTTTGCTTGAGAGCTCAGCATATTGCTTTCCCATAAAATAAAACTCCCTATTCACCTTCATTTGAAGTCGACATAGCATCATTTCGTATCGATTCTAGCTCAGCATAAAGGTACTCAGTAAAGAAACCATGCATCAGAAAACGTTGACTTAAATTCCAAGGACCAACGAGGTAGTGTGGATATTTGTTGTAGGCCATCTCCACTATCTCAGGCTTACCGATAATACGACCGATGCGGATAGCAATAGACTGATCTAAGTTAAAGCCGTTGATCGCATCTCGATATTCATCTCGCTTCAGTAAGAAGCAAAATAGGCACATAAACAGTGCATGGGAAGTTTCAAAATCAATGACTTGAGTTAATTTTCTCTCAATCTCAAAGGCCTTCATATCTATCTTTTGCCAATGCAGCCATTTCAGCTCTGTATGTGCAATTTGCTGAGCATCTTTTGCATCCCCTAAATGATAAAAGGCACCAAATAGCTCTTGATCATGCTTGATAAAGGTATCTCTCATCATGTCGTCGACACACTTGGGGTACAGGTCAACAACCACCTCTTTTCCGCTGTTTTCAGCTAAAAAGTTAATCACATTAGACTCGGTTGAGAAGTGACGTAGGATTAATAGATTAGCTTCAGGCGAGACGAGATTTTTGCAGAACCAGCAGATCATTTTTTGCAATAATGAGTGCCCACTAAACTGAGGCAACGGCAGTCTTTTAAAGAACCATGTTAGGTGTAGTAATATAGCGAAGAAAAACTGTAATATTGGCCTCAGTGTCCAGCGAAATGGGTTATCGAGATCTTTAACCCAGAGATCAACCGCTGCCTTTTCAATCGGTAGTGAGTTGTCGATTGCCATTGCCCGAATAAATGCACTCTGCTCTCTACTAGACATGATCAACCTCCTCCAATTGAAGAATATAGAGCCTGGCAACCACTTTCGCGGTTCGCTCAATCGCTTTTATTGCGGCATCATCTACTGCGACACGATCCACCAGCTTGTAGAGCTCTTCAAGATGATGTTCATCATTTTCACCGTGATAACGCATAAACTGGGTAGCCCCTTTGGGCAGCTCAAGCTGCTCTTCAACCAGCTCTGCCCATTTGCTTGCCATCTTGTTGCCGAGTCCCTCGATGACCCACATAGCACCAATGAGGTCGACTGGATTCTCTTGACTCGCTCGATACATCAAAAAGCCGTGCAGCGCCTCTGAGCCAATATTCTTACTGGTGTTTTGAATCACATCAATATCGCCACCAACTGCCACATAATCGTTCTCCAACATGAGAAAATCCTTATGTTCATCTTTGGCATGGCCAATCACAATTGAACGAACATCGGCATATTCCCGATTGAAACTCGATGCGCAACGAGTGATCCAACGGGAGCCCTCAATCACCTGCTGGCGTAGATTTAACAGCAGTTTTTGGTAATCTTCATGGCTCAATCGGCCTTGCTCTAAACGCTTAACAATGGGAGCCTTAGATAACGCCAGATCAAAATCAAACCAGATCTTAAGTAATGACTGAAGACAAGTTTGGCCAAAGGTTGTTAATACATGTGCTGTCATTATCTACTCCACTACGGTTAAATGCATATAGGCACAATTAAATCGGCCACTTTCAGGCACCATACAAAACAGGGTTTCACCGGCGGATAAATCGTGTGTGGCGAGAAACTCATCCAGCATAATAAAAATAGACGCGCAGCCTGTGTTCCCCCGTTCGTACAGGTTTGTGTACCACTTCTCCTCCGGGATCTGTACTCCAGCAACCTCAAGCATCTCGACGATTTTGCTTTTAAAATAGGCCGATGAAAAATGACATAGCACATGGTCTATCTCTGGCACTTTGAACATCCCATCTTGTAAGAGCTGTAAGAAGCCATTCACACCAACTGAGACAATATTATCGAGCAGACGAACATCTTGGCGTAACAGCAGAGCCCCCGCCTGTTCTGCCTCGCTGTACGTTGGGAAGTCTTGCCAGCTTTTAGTTGAATTTTTTGGCATACCCACCGACATGCAAACCGGGTATACATCCGCATGAGAAAAGCTTTTTATCCAATCAATTTTTAAACTTTTACCTGTTTTTCTTGGTTGGTTTTCAAGTAGCAAAGCCCCAGCGCCATCAGACAACATCCAACGTAAAAATTCAGCATTGAAGTCTATTTCGTTGCCCTCTACTTGCTCATAGCGAGTATGTTTGAATAGGCGAGAAGCCAGTTCACTGGCGATAACTAAAGCGTTAGCGGACTCTTGCGCCTTAATATTGGTATAAGCAGACTTAAGTGCCATCATGCTGCTGGAGCAGATCCCATGACTAGTCTGTAACTCAACTGATGAAATATCTAGCTCAGCTTGCACCATGCTACCAAAGCCAGGCAACACCAGATCACCTTGGCTTGTCGCCACACTGAGCATCTCTATCTGATGAGGTGAAATATAGCTAGCATCTAAACACCTCAGCCCAGCATTAGCGGCCATTTCACTGTTTGATATTTGCGTCTCTTGATGCATGTTTATCGCATAGTGGCGTGTTTTGATGCCGTTAGATTGCAATATTTTATGTTTAAGTCGACTTTTTTTACCGTTTACCAAGCCTAAGATATCTTCTATCTCATCATTATCAATCGGCGGCCCCGGCAGGTAATGCCCTGTACTGTTAATGTAGACACTCACTTTATTGCCCTCGATTTTATAGCCACTCGAATACATCGAATATTTTCCTCAATGTAGGGAAATACACAGACAATCGACATGAAACTTAAATAAGTCAACAGATAACCACTGCCGCCATGTGGTGTGTCCACAGGAACAAGTGACATATTCCCTTCCCAATTGAAGGTTACTAAATTGATGAATTGTGGCCAGTTAATAATAATGATGGTGATCAACAAATACATGGGAAGTGTCCCAAGATAGTTATGAGCATGCATCTCCCAGATCGAAATTTCTCTTTTTGGAGAAGCATATTTCACATCGGCATGAGCAACGATCTCATGCAGTATCCAAGTAAAAAAGCAGATAATTAAGATGGTGACGTTAACCGTATACAGAAGACAGAGCACTAAAGGAATTGCGATTTGAATCCCCATTAACGAGTGCATTAGGCTCTCTTTAACACCAGAGGTGTACTCTATTTTTGTTGCTCTATGACAAAACCAATCAGCTAATCCTGCAATCCCCCATATTGGTAATAACATAAAAAGCAAAAAGTTAATCAGTAGTTGCGACGTATCCATGTCACCGTTTCCTTAAGCGTTGATTCAAATCTTGATAGACACGTTAACATCCCTGTATCAATTTGTAAGTGAAAAATCATTAATCTCCATACCCATAAGCACATAGGAAACAGAGTTAAATAGCTATTAAATCTACTTATTAATTTGTCGATTTTATTCATTTAATGGCAGGTAGATATCCGTGATAAGTTCATGTTCAGCCACTTCTGGAAAGAAATTTTGATAGTGAAAGAAGCAAGGTGAATCCCTGAGTGATTCGCCACTTTGTGGCAACCACTGACCATAAAGGTAGTGCACTTTGGCATCGAGATCATCGTGAGAGCCGTGATGACGGATCACCGCGCAACGTCCCTGCTCAATAGTTCGATTAATCACTCCATGGGGATTTTCTGGCACCTCATGCAGTACTGAACCACAAATATCAAACCTGAAATCGTCACCTGATACCGATTTAGGATCTTCATAGATCAGCCCGAAAGTTTGACTCTTAGTCACCGGCGATAACCCAGTTTGTTTACGCCAAGCAATAAACTTAGCCGCAGACTCATTAACTAATTCAGGCGCCCCTCTGTGCTCATAAACCGCGATTTTAGTCTCTGCAAAATTGACTAGCTCAACCTGCTGTTCTTTACCCATGGTTTTGACTCCAAATTGATATTTCTCATTCCATTCCAACCATTTTGGCTGGCGACGAAATTCAGTAGGAGATTGATCAAACGCTTTTTTAAATGCCCGTGCGAACGACTCTGGGTAATCAAATTTAGCGTCTAAAGCGATATCAACAATCTTAATTTCAGGGTCAAAATAGAGCCGATAAGAAGCTCTTTTTAGCCGTAAAAGCTGGATGTATTTTGCGATACCGATACCAAGGTAATCAGAAAACTGACGATGAAAGTGAAACTTAGAAAAACCCGCATACTGGCTCAAATGCTCGACTGTGAGTTCTTTATCCAAGTTTGCATAGATATAATCACAAACGCAGTCCATCACCCTGATGTAGTTATCTAGTTGAGCATTGGTTTTCATATACTTCCTTGTCCGCTTTCATTTAGTCATCTAAATGAGATACACCTGTTTAACATATCCTCTACTTAATTGTTAGTTAGTATCTAGGGGATTTACGGGGCTGTCCTAACCAAAGTTGCTGACTTGTCGAATAACAAGTTTGAGTATTCTTTTGGAATGGGTTTATTTTGTATTTGGCTGGTTTACTGAATCCCTAACCGCATTGATGTTTATTGCTTGCAGCAGATGCTGTATGTGGTCTTGAATGTTCCCTACATACATAAAACATTTCCCATATCCCTATGGGTCAGATATACGAATGTCGTGATCACACGGACGTGAATTAACGACCTTACATGCAGATACTTCTTCGGGACGCTGTAAAGCCATCCGTGGCCGCTTAACGAATACCTCCATGTTTTCGATACCCTCAGCCGCATCTACACCTGAGTGTTTATCTCTTCGATATAGGATTCTGGTCTTTTTTCTGGGGGGATTCCCTCTATTTTAAATTTGATTATATTGTTGAATATCGTAGCTTCATTTTTATCTATAGCCTGCGGCCCGCCGAATATGTAAATGATTATGCGGTAACCAACTTAGTGTTCCTAGGTGATTGATGTTGCTCTATTGGTCTTTCATCAATGGGTAAATGAATCAGTGCAGCGATAAACGCGAGCAATACTGTACTCCACCATATTGGATCATAACTGCCGTAATAGTCGTATATTAGGCCGCCGACCCAGGCACCTAAAAAGCTGCCTATCTGATGGGTAAAGAACACTAAACCATATAATGTCGACAGGTAACGAGCACCGAATATTTGCCTTACAAGGCCTGACGTGAGTGGTACCGTTCCGAGCCAGCAAAAGCCAATTGCAGCACCAAAGATAGCGGCGGTGTTGTCGGTTACAGGCAACGTCACGAAGCCAGCAATCACAAAGGTTCTCACAAGATAAAGTGCACACATTACATGGCTCTTATTAAATCTATCGCCCATCACGCCCCAGAAATAGGAGCCAAATATATTAAATAACCCCACATAGGCAAGTGCTAACGCCGCTGTTGAACGACTCAACTCTTTATCGGCGAGATAACTAGGTAAATGCGTGGCGATAAACATCACATGAAAACCACACACAAAAAAACCCAGGTGGATGAGCCAATAATTACGGTTAACACATGCCTGTTTAAGTGTTTGAGTTAACGTTTGATCATCCGCTAACTCATGCTTAACCTCGTCATTTTTTGCCTGCTTCATAAATGATGCAAAAGCCAGCATCACGCAGCAGAGTAACCCGAAAACCTGCAGTGCAGTTTGCCAATCAAAGTGGGTTAATAAACTTTGTGCACCAGGGATCACCGCAAACATCCCAAAAGAGCCCGCTGCAGTGGTTAAACCGAACGCTTTAGCCGTGTGCTGGGCTGGAACCACTTTCGCTACAGCACCCAGTATCAGAACGTAACTCGTCGCGCTCAAACCTAATCCCACTAGCATACTGAACGAAAAGTAGAACATCTCAGTAGTGGTCGACATAGAGGTGAGCAATAAACCCAAACCATAAGCCATCGCCCCCAACATGATGACTTTTTTAGATCCAAATTTATCTGCCGCCATGCCAACAAAGGGCTGGAACAGTCCAAATAGAAGATTTTGAAGCGCTATCGCTAAACTGAAAAATTCGCGCCCAGCATCAAAGTTCATCGAGATTGGCATCATGAAGATCCCAAAGGATTGACGAATACCAAGACTGATGATCAAGATACCAATGCCTAACCAAACTAGAATGGGGAACCGAAATATACTCATTGATCCATACTCTGCGCTGACTGATGCTGAACATGAGCATTTTCGGGCATTTGATGACAGCCAATATCGGTAGCATTAGCACTAAACGCCTTCAGCAAAGGTTGATAGTGATGAACCAAAAACAGCATAAGCGCTAGCGCTATGGTCATGCGCACCAGCTGCGCAAATAAAGATTGGGAATACATTAATTAACACGATTAACGGAAAAGGAAGCGCATCCTACTGACTTGCACTTTATGAGGCAAATGAATAATAAGAAACAACACTATGCACCAAACGCATAAATAGAGTCGGTATAACGCTCTAAAACCGTTAAAGCTGAACGTTTCTGCGATACCGTCTCTCTCAGTCATTAATCGTTTCTAAGGACCAATGTCTAAGTATCAGGTTCTTTAGGTGATGAACTTTCTTTATTCTCTTGCAGTACTTCTTTAAATGCGAACATGCCGTTTAATGCAGCGGGGAAGCCGGCGTAGACCGACATTTGTAGTAGTACCTCTTTAATCTCATCTTCAGTGCAGCCTACGTTCAAAGCAGCATTCAGATGTACTTTTAGTTGAGGTTTACAGTTACCCAATGCGGTTAGAGCTGCAATGGTGGCCACTTCTCTGGACTTTAGGTCTAGTCCGAGTCGGGAGTAGATATCGCCGAAGGGATATTCAATGGTGAACTTAGCCAAATCGGGGCAAATATCTTGCAGGCTTTGTATGACGTTATGCCCAGCTTCACCGTCGATTTTAGACAACTGTTCTAGGCCTGTGACAAATCTTGAGTTTTCCATGTGTGTACTCCTATTAATCATTAGAAGTACACCTTACAAGTTAGAGTTAACTCTAAGTCAACTTACTTTGTTGGTTTTATATAAGCCAATCTTCTCCTCTAGGGCTTTGAGGTGGTTTAGCTGCAATTCAATGTGAGCTTTTAGATTTTCTTTATGCTGTTCCAGTAAGTCCTGACGCTCTTCCACCGTGCACGAACCTAATGCGCGTAACTTGGCATACTCCAAAATGTTGCTCAAAGGCATTCCGGTGTCTTTCAGACGAATAACAAAATTAATCCAATCCACATCTTTGTTGGTGTAATCTCGATGACCACTGGTATTACGTTGGACCTTGTTGAGTAGGCCCATTTTTTCATAATAACGCAGTGTATACGGTGACAAGCCTACCAACTCCGAGAATGCCTTCATGTTCATATTATGAACTCGTTAACTGCAGTAAATCCCATTTGGTGCCATACAAGTCTTTGAAAACGACAACCATGCCATACTCTTCAGTACGAGGTTCTTCTGTGAACTCAACGCCTTTACTTTTCATGTTCTCGTAATCGCGCCAAAAGTCGTTTGTATGAAGGAAAAGAAAAACTCGCCCGCCGGTTTGATTACCCACTGATTTCTTCTGCTCTTCATTACTCGCTTGCGCCAACAACAAGTTAGTCCCTGTAGAATTAGGAGGAGAGATCAATACCCAACGTTTTCCGCCGCCTAAATCTAAATCCTCAATAAGCTCAAACTGTAGTTTACTAGTGTAAAACTCAATAGCATCATCATAATTATCAACAACTAAAGCGACACTTCCAATTTTTTGTTCGACAGGTTTACTCATCTTAATCTCTCTATAACTATGTCTATCAATATAGTCTTAATACATTGCCCGCTCGCGTTTATCCCTAAGAGTATCACCATCTTCAATGCACTCGGTAGCCTCAATCAACTTAAGGTATGGCTCAGGGAGTTGGCTCTCATGCGCGCCGATGACAACGTGATTGAGGTACCATGAAAAAGGCTTAAGCGCCGGAGCTGTCTTGATGGCGTAATACGTAATCGCTGCAAACTGTTCACCGCTTTCACTGGTCACCGTCACCCATTTTTCATCATAACCAAGGCCTAAACTCTCGGCGAGATCTAAAGCGGGTTTCTCCTGTTCATCGATGTCAAAAAGGGCACCGTGCACTTGGGATAAAGGATCATTGGTTTGATAAGCATCGCACTTACCTGAACCATCATTTGCCAGTTTGTGAAAACACAGCTCATGACCTGTTAAGATGAAGGTACCAACCCGCTTAGCACTTGGCGTACGCTCTCGTAATCTGGCAATCGACATATTTGAGCCGTAGGCGAAATATTTCATTGTTGATACTCCCAATGTTTATTTTAAAAGTACCTTAAGGCAAAAAGACTCTGACACACAAGCCGCCACTGTCACGATTGTGTAGGGTAATTCTGCCATCATGGGCTTCAATAATCTCTCTACACAGGGGCAAACCAAGACCGGTTCCGGATTGTTTTGTGGAGTAAAAAGGTAATAGCGCTTGTTTAAGCACATCTGCCGACATACCTGAACCGCCATCTTTCACTTCGATAACAGTGCCTTGATAAACCTTACCTTCGTTATCCAATCCGCTGACGTTAGCGGTGTTATGACCACTAAATAGATTCGATGGTTCAATGGTTAGCGTCACCTTATTGGCTGGCGAGCCTGACTCATGGGCATTTTTCAGCAAGTTCAATAACACTTGCTCCATCTGGATCAGATCAAACTCACCATCTTCATCGGGCAGCTCACCTAGGAGGGAGAACTGATAGTGCTGACCTAATTGATCCACCAGTTTACGCCAATTTACTTTGTCTTTTTTAGGTTGGGGCAATTTAGCAAAACGAGCGTAGTTAGAAATAAACAGGCTCAAATGACGGCTTCTATCCTCAATCGTATCGAAGATCATCTTAAGTTTAGGATCGTTAAGATCTTTGGTCAGCATCCGCCCCGAATTCACCATCGACGCGATAGGCGCCACTGAATTATTCAGCTCATGGCTAATAATACGTATCACCTTTTTCCACACCGCCACCTCTTGACGATTCAGCTCATGGGTCATCTGCTTGAGTAGTAACAAGTGATGATACTGACCATTTAACATAAACTGGCCACGAGACAAGTGCCAAGTGTCATCCTCATCTTGGCCTTCCACAGGCAAGGTAAACAGCCCGTCTTTAGGTTTACTCAACGCAGAAGACAATTCGACACTCACCCGTTCAATCAAATCCGGCAGTGCAAAACCCTCAATATGATGACCTTGATTAAATAGGTGCCTAGCAGCATCGTTAGCGTAAATAATTCTTTGTTCATCATCAAGCAGTAACATCACATTAGGTGAGCTTTGTATCACCTTATCAAGCAGCAATTCGCGTTGATAGATGTACTGGCGTTCCCGCCTTAACGTTTCCGCAGAGTCATTGAATAGCGTCGTCAGGGCTTGCAACTGGCGATCACCGCTGACCGGAATGGTCACACTAAAGTCGTTATCTTTGAAATTAAGTAACCCCACTTCAAGGGCACTCAGGCTCGTTGCCAATGTCCGAGTAAAAAAGTGACTCATTACCCCAGCGCAAAGACCTGAAAACATAAAGATCAGCACAAAAACAAACGTCGATGTGGCAATAAAGGTCTGCGGTTGAATTAACTGCATCACCATCCATAGCGACAACCCCGAGCCAACTTGTGAGGCTAAGACCGCGCCAAAAATCAGCTTAGTGCGTAAAGAGAAATAGGACATAAATGCCATCAAGACAGCCTCACTTATCAATACCAAACTTGTCCATACGTCGATACAGAGCCTGACGGCTTAAGCCTAACGACTTGGCCACTCTAGCAATGACGCCACCATGTTCGGCTATCGCCGCTTCAATGTCCGCTTTATCTAACGCTTCATTCCTCGACGCGACTTGCTGACTATCGACACGGCTGGTATCAATGTGTGCTAACTGATTAACACCAGGCTGGGCGACATCCGTTTGCGCATCCACGCTGCGTTCACTGCCACCAGCAACTTGCAACGAATCAACCAAAGATGTTGAGCTTAACCCAAAATCCACGGGGGTTAGCACATTGGTTTTGGCTAAAATAACCGCACGTTTACAGGCATTTTCTAACTCTCTAACATTCCCCGGCCAACCATGAGCAATTAGCGCTTGCTGGGCTTGTTTATTCAATGAGAACTCTTCACCGATAAAGTGTTTCACCAGAGGAAAAATATCGTCTTGCCTTTGATTCAGCGGAGCCAATTCAAGTTCAATAACATTAAGGCGATAGAAAAGGTCCTCCCTAAAGCGCCCCTCGCGAATATCTTCAGCAAGGTCGGCATTCGTCGCACTTAATACTCTCACATTCACCTTACGAGTCTGGTGACTGCCCAGTCGTTCAAACTCACCGGTCTGTAACACGCGTAATAACTTTATTTGACCAGACAGGGGCAAGTTACCTATCTCATCCAGAAATAGAGAACCACCATCGGCTGCTTCGAATCGACCAATACGGGTTTTGTTTGCCCCGGTAAATGCGCCGGCTTCGGCGCCAAACAGCTCAGCTTCGAGCAAATCCATAGGCAATGCGCCCACGTTCACCTTAATAAACGGTTTATTCTTAAGCGAAGAGTTAGCATGGATAATGTCCGCCAGTTTATCTTTACCCGCACCGTTGGGGCCAGTAATCAACACAGACACATCGGAGCGCGCAATTTGCAACGCTAAGTCCACGCATCGCTGCATAGCACCGCTACCAAAAACGATGCCACACAAATCTGCGTCTTTGATGGCCGACATGCGATCATTGTCCACTCTGACCAATTGGGTGTTGGCTTTCGATAATGTGTAGATGGAGATGAGATTGTTAATGCTGGTGAGTAACTTGGCATCATCCCAAGGTTTGCCCATATAGTCGGCCGCGCCCTCTTTAACCAGTTCAACGGCTATCTCAAGCTGAGTCCAAGCGGTCAGCAATACAATCGGCAGCAGAGGTTGCACCTCTCTAAGGGCGTAAAAAAGGGTCTTACCCTCCTCGCCCGATGTCGTGTCTTGGGTAAAGTTCATGTCCTGAACCACCAAAGAGATCTCATGTAACGAGATAAGCTCCAACGCCACTTCAGGTGATAAGCAGGTGATCGTGTTAAAGCCGTGCAGCTCTAACATCAGTGACAATGCATTACACACGGCTTGGTTATCGTCGACAATGAGGATTGTATCCATACTTAGTATCGTTCTTATGCTGTTAAAGGTTTGCAGATATGGGGTTAAAACTAACTGAAAAGACAAGAGAATTAAAGGTTAATCCTCTTGTCTTTACCCAAGGTTCTTGATCTAGTTCAACTGGTTAGGATTAAACACTTCTTGTTGCGATAGCTGGGGAGATCTTTGCCGCTTTACGCGCGGGTAAAATAACCGCCACAGTCGTCAGCAGTAATAGTCCCATAATCGTCATGATCGGATAGATAAGTTCAAGTTTAGGCAGGCTATAAACACTCATCAGCTGTTGACCTAATTGCACTGCAACCAAGCCGCCAATGACACCACCAACAAGGCAAATGATATAGTTCTCAACTAAGAAGAAGCTGATAATGTCACGTTTTTTAGCGCCCAATGCACGGCGAGTACCTATCTGTTTAGTGCGGCGTTCGATGTTGAACATCACCATCCCAGCCAAACCTAATGACGTGATCAACAAGAGTAATATCACCATCATAGACAACACCGTTGCCATCAATTCGTGATTACGATACACCCGCTTTCTATGTTCACTGATCAGCGTAAAGCCTTCAATAACGCGATTACGGTTATCTTTATGCAACGCCGCTGGAATCGCCTCTTTTAGTTGAGCTAAGGTGCCAACCTCGGCGCGTACCAATACCTTAGTAAATACATTAACAAGGTTTATGTTTAAGATGACACTGTTATCCAAATATGAACTGTTAACCCATGCGCCTTGCAGCTTATCAACCACACCGATGATCTGGATGGGCTTATCACCAAAATCTCCCGCATACATTATCTGTCCAATTGCAGGTTCATCACCCCAGCTCGCTTTAGCAAACGCTTTTGATACGATGCCATGGGTCGCCAAATCTGGGCTGCCGGTCAACACCTCCTCTTCATAGAAGTTACGACCCTCTATCAAGTCCACGCCCAAGGTATTGAGCATATGCTCATCGCCATAATAGACGGCAGCACTCTCGGTATCTTTGGCTGTTTCCTCAGTGTTGCCGACCGTGTAACCCGATGACCAGCCACCACCACTCAATGGCACCATACTCGTTGCTGATGCGTCCATCACACCCGGCAGGTCGCGAATAGTTCGAATATCGCGCTGCAGTTGAGACTCAAGATCAATACTGCTATCGAAACTATAAAGGCGAAAATTAAATACCTCCTCTTCGGCTGTGCCTGAGTCTCTGTCCATCAAAGCGATGCGTTCGCTGATAATAAAGCTGGCATTTGCCACTATTGCGACCGAGAGAATAATCTGAATAAGCAGCAGTATCGGGCCACTCTTATTACGCATTAGCGTACTTAAAATTGGTTTAATCTGTAACATAATCAACTCCTTTCTCTACTCTACTTATTGGCTTTTCAGGTGAGCGCTAGGGTTGGTCGAACATATCCGCCACGCTGGATATACCCCTGCAATTAATGCCGCAAAAATAGCGATACTCGGTGCCACTATCCACATAGTCAAATCCAGCTGGGTTAACGCAGCTTCCAAATCAAAGTGAGCAGACAACATCGACAGCGAGCCCCAAGCCCATAGCAGCCCGAGTAAACCACCACCGAAACCAATCATGCCTACTTCAACCATATGTTGAGAGAAAATCTGAGCACGGCTGGCACCAATGGCGCGGCGTACACCCACTTCAGGTGCGCGCTTAAGAAACTTAGCCAGTAGCAGACCTAACATGTTAACCAGACAAACCAATAAAAAGAGCACACTGAGACCCACCAAAATTTTGTTATCTTCAGGCACCACTTCATTAATCTTCAGCCACTGCTCAACATTTGATACTTTGGCTGCCGCCTCTGGACTTTCAAAGCGACCAATAAGCTGTTGCTGCTCAACATAACGCGTTAACCATTGGGCGTATTCATCACGCTGTTTATCATCTTGCACTTCAACCCAATACTGAATCCAATGCATCTCTGAACTCAAACGTTGGCTGTAGTTATTAATCGGCTCTCGCTTCCAGCTTTGATTGTTGCCCCAGCTCTGATACTCCTCTATCGGCGCTAGCGAAAAGGGCACGAAGAGTTTCGCTGAATCTTTAAAAGCGCCAGTAGTCACATCGTAATAAAGTGGACTTGGGCTCCACGCTTTAGTGACGCCCACAATCTGATAAGGCTTACGATCCAGATATAAGGTTTTACCTATGCTGTTCTCACCGGGAAATAACTGTTTATTAAGATCTTCATTGATCACCACTTGATACATGGCCTCGGTATCAACGCCTTTATCCCAAGCTTTACCGTAGAGAAATGGCACTGAAAACATCTCGAAGAAATCACTATCCGTCACTCGAACAGACTCTAACAAAGGCGAAAAGTCAGGATCCTCGGTCTGCAAGGCTAACCCTGTGACAAACATCGCCGTTTGACGCACAGGTACATCACTTTTGCGCAGGTTATAGGCATCTTGATAGGTCACTTGACCATTAAACTCTTTCCACGCATCTTTACCTTGGCTCCAAAGCTGTACTCCATGGAGCTTATCGGAGCGATCACCCGCTGGGTTTTCTGACATGAGTTGATAAACGTTCAAGGTGGTGATGGTAATTCCAATCCCTATCGAGATAGCTAACACCATCAAAAGCGACAAAAGAGGCGTTTTTTTAATGCTGCGCCAAGCCAGATCTAGATAATAAAAAAACATAGATACACTCCTTAGCTTGTCGCTTCTTCAGCTTCAACCGATGACGGCTCAACAGCTCGCTTATCACCAGTCACTAAATGTGGTTTGTCTGCCACAACGCCATGTTGATACATAGTAAAGTCACAAACTTGGCCATCGACAATTTGAATATTACGCTGAGCACGGCGGGCCAGTTCGGCATCATGGGTCACCATGATAATGGTCGTTCCCGCCCTATTGATCTCCTCTAGCAGCTCCATCACCTGACGTGCCATCATGCTGTCGAGGTTACCCGTGGGCTCATCGGCGAGCAGGAATCTTGGCTCACCAGCAAGCGCGCGGGCAATCGCCACTCTTTGTTGCTGGCCACCAGAAAGCTGTGAGGGCAGATGCTTCATTCGTGCTGCTAACCCCACTTGCTCCAATGCATGTTGTACACGTCGCTTACGCTCCGCCGAATTAAAACCACGGTAGCGCAATGGCACTTCAACGTTCTCGGCCAAGTTAAGATCAGGAATTAAGTTAAAGCCTTGGAAGATAAAGCCTATCTTTTCATTTCGAATTGTCGCGCTCTTGTTATCACTCAAATTAGAGATATTGACGCCATCGAGAAAGTAATCACCATGAGTAAACCCTTCTAGCAGTCCTGCGATATTAAGAAAGGTGGTTTTACCTGAGCCAGAGGGCCCTGTTACCGCGACAAACTCACCCTCTTTAACTTCTAGATTAAAATCTCGCAGCGCATGGGTCTCAACTAAATCCGTTTTAAATACCTTGCTGATATTCTTCATCGATAACATTTTATTATTCCCTTTTTTATCGTTTATTCTTATAACCTCTTAACTGCTAGAGGTTAATCATTAATAGTTAGCAATGAACTCAATCAGTGCTAACACCAAGGTCCAAATCATGTCGCTTACGTGATGTAAGCCGCTAACAACACCCGTGCTGACAGTAGACACTTCACTAATCGGCACGTGGAGCGGAGCCGTGACCTCCAACACATTCAAACCAAACACAAACCAGTCACTGGCATTCTGAGTCGACACTTGCACTGCGATAAGCAGTAATAAAAGTGCAGCAACCGTGATGATTTTTTGTATGCTAAAGACTTTCTGTCCGCTTATTTCATCGCGTTGACTGTGAGTTAATCTGTTCATCTTGTTCTCCTTAGCGAACGAGCACTTGCGGCGCTTTGTTGAAATCTTGAATGCTGGATATCACCCACACATCACCAATTTTTCCGCCCTGAAGCACTTCGATATGACTCATGCTGCGGGCACCTAATTGAATATTCTTTTGCTCGGCAATATCTCCGTTCATGGCATACACCTCTTGACCACCACCGGTTGACACAAATGCACCGCGCTGTACCATCAACACATTAGGTCTGTTTTCCAGTAATACTCGAGCGGCTAAGCGCTGATTCTGACGTAACTTCAAACGATCATCTTGCTCAAATCGGACACGAGCCGTTACTTCACGATTTCTCACTTCCGGTGAAATCGATGACAGCTGGCCTATCAAGGTCAAATCACCGAAACGCAGCTCAACATCCATGCCCAGCCCCAACTCATCGGCATAAGACTCAGGCACTGCTAGTTCAGCTTCAAAGGCGCTTAAATCAACCACGGTTAATATCGGTTGGCTTTGCCCAATACGGGCTTTCTGCTCAGTTAACCAGTTGCCGATAATCCCACCCACTGGCGCTTTAACGCTTAATGCGGCGACTTGACGTTCAAGCTCACTGACCACCAGCTTCTGACGATTAACCTCTGAAACCTTGTTCTTTACCTCAAACGTTAAGGTATCGCGCATTAAGTCTGCTTCTTGTAATGCGTGGGCGGACAATAACTTAGCCTTATACAGGTCATCCTTACCCTTCTCGAAATCAATTTTTGAAATCAACTTATTTTGAATAAGCTCATCACCACGGCGGCTCTCTCTATCAGCAGCGGCAAGGTCGACTTTGGCCATATCCAGCGTCTGTTGCGCTTTCAGTTGTGCGCGGCGAGCATCAAGACGCGCTCGTTCCAGTGAACTCTGCATTCCCTCTAACAAGGCTTCTTGTTGCTTAAGGCTGTTGGTGAGTTTGTGACTTTCGATGGTGGCCACCACATCACCAAGCTCCACTCTGTCACCCGGCTTGGCCAGTAACGTCACAGTGCCTTGGTCGGTGCTATAAAGGATCGGCGCATTAGCCGCGACAATTTTACCTGAGGTGGCGATATCACGAGTGAGTGTGCCTTGCTCTAAGGTGGCAAATCTCAACTCGCTACGTTTAATAGACTCACTGACTTGGCTACCACCGACACTTGACCAAACCAGACCCGAGATGAGTACTACCGCAGCACCAGCGACCAAGGGCCACTTAAGCTTCTTGCTCATATTTGGCTGTACCACAGTATCCTGTCCGCTCGTATCTTGAATCATCGTCTTGTTCCTGTCCGTGTGGTGAGTGCCAACCTAATAAGTGTCCAGCACCTGCAATTACAACTAAGTATTACAAGTTACATGCCAAAAACAGTAAAGCCTTTATTATCAGCACCTTAATTAAATTAAAATAATGATAAAGAGGAGGAAGTGTCCGCGGACACACAGTAAAAGTGTCCGATTATTTGCAGAGACACAGAAAAGTGTCCGATATTGACTTATGTGTCCGCATTACATTCTCAAAGTACATACTCACTGTGGAGCATAAAACACTAAAAAAATGACAATTATGCATAGTTCATCGTTTTTTTCTAATGAACTATTTACAAGCTAGCACCAAGTCCATTAGAATTTTCTTATGGATTATTTATTGGGTTTTACCATGACTAGCTCGACGCGCTTTTATCTCCGCTTAATGTTCATCACCTTAGTGCTACTAACAAGCTTCTCTTTACGTGCTGCTGATTCACATACTGAAACCATAAAGGTGTTACTCAGTGACCACACCAGATGGATTGAGCTTGATGCCAAACTTGAAGCCGTTAAAGCTGCCACCGTATCAGCTCAAACTTCAGGACGGGTGTTGTCCCTTCACTATGATGTCAACGATATAGTGCCTCACGGTGCCCCTCTGCTAGAAATCACCAGTAAAGAGCAAGGCGCAGCGCTCGCTGCCGCAGAGGCGGAATTAGCCAAAGCCATAGCCCAGGACACCCAAGCCCAACTCACCAGACAACGTTATGCTGCGTTATTTCCACAAGGGGCGATATCGCAAGGGAATATGGATGAAGCCATCGCCCAAGCCAAATCAGCCGAGCAAGCTGTTTCGGCGGCGAATGCTAATATTGTTCGCGCCAACGAATCACTCACCTACACCTCTGTTTCTGCGCCATTTTCAGGCATTGTTACCCACAGATATGTTGAAGAAGGTGAAACGGTCAGCTCAGGCCAAGCGCTGCTATCTGGTTTTTCCTTAAGCCAGATGCGCGCCGTCACTCAAGTGCCTCAGCGCTACATTGATGCCTTGAAACAGCAGCCTGAATTTGCAATAACCCTCAACGATGGACGCAGCTTTCAATCAGACAAATTAACCATCTTCTCCTTTGCCGATCCCCAAAGTAACAGCTACAAAGTGCGGATATTACTGCCTAAGGGTGAAGCCAATCTAATGCCTGGCATGTGGGCAAAAGCCAAATTCAAAGCAGGAGTCACCCGCAGTATCTCACTGCCTAAGTCAGCCTTAATTGAGCGTGGGGAGCTAAGCGCAGTTTATCGACAACTTGGTGAGCGTTTCGTGTTGAATCAAGTGCGGGTTGGTAAAACTGACAGTCACAATGTTGAGATCTTGTCCGGTCTTGATGAAGGCGACACCGTGGCACTTGATGCTTACCAAGTGCTTCTCAGTCAGCAGTCGAAATAAGGGGGACGATATGAGCAATTCACTAACCCCTAAACCTACTGATGCAGCCAATAACCAGGCTAGAAAACAGCTTGGGATCTCAGGCAAGATAGCCGCTGCATTTCAGCTCAGTGCGATCACTCCCCTCTTGGCCATTCTCGGGCTGTTACTCGGCCTGTTTGCAGTGCTCGTCACTCCAAAAGAGGAGGAGCCGCAGATTGATGTCACTTTTGCTGATGTCTATATTCCCTTTCCTGGTGCAAGCCCTGCGGAAGTTGAAAGCTTAGTCACCCTGCCAGCAGAACAGATCATCTCAGAGATTAAGGGCATAGACACCTTGTACTCTTTCTCTCAACCAGACGGCGCGCTGATCATCGCTATTTTCGAAGTGGGGATCCCGCGCAGTGAAGCCATCGTAAAACTCTACAACCAGATCTATTCCAGTGCAGATAGATTCCCCAAAGGCTCTGGCATCGGCGAGCCTCTTATTAAGCCTAGAGGCATAGATGATGTGCCGATTGTCAGCCTAACCTTATGGTCTAAGGATCCCAATGTCTCTGCAGAGGCGTTAACCCATGTCGCCAATGGGTTAGAAACCGAACTTAAACGCATTCCCGGCACTCGTGAAATCTCCACCGTCGGCGATCATGAGCTGGTACTGAATGTCCGTATCGACCCCGTAAAGATGAACTATTACGGCTTAAGTTTTGATGCCATTAGTCAATCCCTGTCGGCTAATAATCAGATATCCATGCCAAGTTCCTTGATTCAAGGTAATCAAGAGATAAAGGTTCAAGCGGGTCAATTTCTACAAAATATAGATGATGTTAAGCAGCTGGTTGTCTCTGTCTATCGTGGCAGTGATGGCCAAAGTGCGCCCGTTTATCTCAATGATATCGCCGAGCTGTCACTTAAAGCCGACATCCCCGTAAAGAGTGCTTGGCATGGTGACAAACAGGGAATGTATCCTGCGGTGACCTTGGCCATCGGCAAGCAAGCAGGCGAGAATGCGGTCGCGGTATCTGAGCAGATCTTAAGCCGTGTTGACAGGGTTAAAAACATCCTTATCCCCGACAATATCGAGGTCAGCATATCAAGGGATTATGGTAAAACCGCTGGCGATAAAGCCAATACTCTGATCGTTAAACTCATATTTGCGACCGCAGCCGTAGTGATCTTAGTGCTGTTAACGATGGGAGCAAGAGAAGCCGCAGTGGTTGGTGCAGCCATCATAATCACCTTGGCCATCACCCTGTTTGCCTCATGGGCATGGGGTTTCACCTTGAACCGAATATCGCTCTTCGCGCTTATCTTCTCGATCGGCATTTTAGTCGATGACGCCATCGTGGTGGTGGAGAACATCCACCGACATATGGCCATGGGGAAAAAGAGCCTGAGTGAGCTGATCCCAGCCGCCGTCGATGAAGTCGGCAGTCCCACTATCTTGGCAACGTTTACCGTTATCGCTGCCTTATTGCCGATGGCTTTTGTGTCTGGATTGATGGGCCCGTACATGGCGCCAATTCCAATCAATGCCAGCATGGGCATGTTGATATCATTAGCGATTGCCTTCACCGTTACGCCTTGGCTCAGCCGTAAACTGCTGAAAAATAAGCATCACAACTTGGAACAGGATCAGGCTGACAACACGCATAAAGTCGAAGAAAGCGGCTTTATGCTCAAGCTCTTTACTCGTCTCATCGGCCCATTTGTACAGGGCAAGCAAGCCAGAAAAGCCAGATTCGGACTCGCAGCCGCTATCTTTGTGTTAATCGGCATCGCTGTTGCTCTGCCTATCGGTCAGCAGGTTATTCTCAAAATGCTGCCACTGGATAACAAATCCGAGTTTCAGGTGATGGTCGATATGCCGGAAGGTACGCCAGTTGAGCAGACACAGCGAGTACTGCAGGATCTTGGCCGTTATCTGTCGACGGTTGATGAAGTTGAAAACTACCAACTCTATGCCGGCACCAATGCGCCGATGAACTTCAACGGCTTGGTCAGACACTACTTTCTTCGAGAGAGCCAAGAGCTTGGCGATATTCAAGTCAATCTACTGGATAAAAGCGAGCGTGAACGCGACAGTCATAGCATCGCTCAATCGGTACGCGGGCCACTGCAAGAGATAGGTCAGCGTTATAACGCCAACATTAAGATTGTTGAAGTGCCGCCTGGACCGCCAGTTTGGTCTCCCATTGTCGCAGAGGTTTATGGGCCTAACGAAGCGATCCGTGAGCGCGCAGGCAACGATCTGCAAACCCTGTTTAAACAGACCAATGGTGTCGTTGATGTCGACATATTCCTGCCCGCCCCACAGCAAAAATGGCAAGTGATCATAGACAGAAGTCGAGCCAGCTTGTTAGGCGTACCCTATCAGAATATTGTCGACCTTATTGCCACCTCCGTAGGCGGTAAAGACCTGAGTTACCTACATGATAAACAGCAAAAAAAGCCCATTCCAATCCGCTTGCAACTCAAGGAGTCAGCCAAGTTCAACCTAGATCAGGTGCTCAACCTAAAACTCACGGCTAAAGATGGCAGTCGCGTGCCAATCTCAGAGTTGGTGACCATCAATAAAGGAGTGATTGATGCGCCTATCATCCACAAAAATATGATCCCGATGATCATGGTGGTTGCCGACATGGCAGGGAAAATCGACAGTCCGCTGTACGGCATGTTTGATATGGCCGCCAATATAGATAAAGCGGAAGGGCTTGGGTTCGAGCAGCATTACATCAATCAACCATCAGGGCTGGATTCGGTCGCCGTACTCTGGGATGGGGAATGGAAGATCACCTACGAGACGTTTCGGGACATGGGAATTGCCTACGCCGTCGGAATGATAGCCATCTACCTGCTAGTCGTTGGACAATTTAGATCCTACATTGTGCCTCTGATTATTATGGCCCCCATCCCATTGACGATTATCGGTGTGATGCCGGGTCATGCGCTACTTGGGGCAAACTTCACCGCACCTTCGATGATAGGCATGATCGCCCTTGCAGGGATCATAGTTCGAAACTCCATATTATTGGTGGATTTCATCAATAAAGAGACCTCTGCAGGGGTGCCTTTCGAGCAAGCGGTGATTCACTCCGGTGCCGTGCGGGCAAAACCCATTATGCTGACAGCCCTTGCTGCCATGATTGGCGCGCTGTTTATTATCGACGACCCCATTTTTAACGGTCTAGCCATCAGTTTAATCTTCGGCATCTTAATCTCGACATTGCTCACCTTAGTGGTGATCCCTGTCCTTTACTATGCAGTGATGAAAAACAAATTCAGCTAAACTCATAGAAATTGAGCAAAGATAAAAACTGAAACTCTATGCACCATTACTAAAATGCTTTAACTTGATATTAATTCAAACAGTTAACCTAAAAGGAAGATAACTAACATGCTAAAGACAATAGCCGATCTCCTTGTCGAGACCAAGCTCACCATCCAGTGCATCAATGCAGAAGAAGCTGCTGTTAAGTGCAAAGAGATGCAGGGTGCATTGATCGATGTACGCGAACCTGTAGAAGCCGCACAACAGGCCGTTAATGGCGCGATACTTGTTCCCCGTGGGATATTAGAGATGAAAATGCTGACACTGTATCCCGATGCAGATAAAGCCATCTTCGTTCACTGTGCTTCAGGGGTTAGGGCTTGCTTAGCGGCTGAGCAACTGGTCAGAATGGGTTATAACAATGTATGGGCCATCACCTGTAAATTAGACGCGATTTGCGCAGCAAATAGTTAGATTTCAAAACATGCAACGATTTGAACACTGTAATGCCAAAACATGTGCTGAAGAGTTGCTTGCCTTAGGGCAAGACAACACGAAGATGTGGTATCTTTTTAAGTGGTTAACTGAACATTATGAGTTGCCACATGGCACACAAGCAGAGATGATTAAACTCTATGTAGATAACGAGTTGGTCGGATACAGTTTGTTTGAAAACTACACAGCACGTGCTGACAAAATAACGGATTATCAAGGGACGGTTTATCAAGATTTAGGTGTGGTTCATTTTGTCACAATCAATGAACATCGTAATAAGGGGTATGCGACTCTACTCGCTGATGTAATGTATCTTGATATTATTAAGCCCCTATTAACGCGGTATACTGATATCCATGCCTATGTCACTGCAACGGGACGCGCAGCACCTTTGATGGAACGCACCAATATAAGCCCCATTAATTTGATTAAACAATTCTATTCTAATGTCACGTTTGAAGATAAAGTAGTCAACTACTTAAGGGAACAGGTATAAAGTTTTTATACCTGTTACGCTGCGCTAAAAAGCCTGACAGAAAATAACGAAGGAGGAGATAATCGCCACAAACCAGCTCAGTGAACGTAATGTTCCTTTATCGATAAGGTATAAAACCTGATAAGCAATACGTGCAATAACATGGACTATCGCAAAGGTCACCGCAGTACTATTCACACTGTCGCTCGCAATAACCGTCACCACGGCAAGTCCAAAAATAAGAAGCGACTCAAACGCATTTTGATGCCCAGCAACAGCGCGCGCGCCGAAGCCCGTTAACTTAGCCTGTTGATCTCTTGGGTGCGCATTATCGTATCCCCCAGCTTTAGCCATCGCCACTGCAACAGGGCCTTTGGCAAGATAGGGCAGTAACATGGCGATAAACAGACAAATAAGTAACGTGGTCATAGATCAGAGTTCCTTTTATTATTGGTTAAAAACAGTGGCGAGCTAAGGCTCATAAAACAGAGCTGCTAAGCTAACGCTTATCTCGCTTTATCCAACGCTTCGCAGAGCGCGTTAACTCCCAATAGTGCCCTAGGCGCAGCTCTATGTAAAAGATCGGCGTTTAACGGATAGATATGTTTATGCTTTACTGCCGGGATTTCCTGCCACAGACTCCAATCAACCCCTAAAATATTGCCCTTATCCTGACTCTGTAATATCACCTCTGGCATCTTCAACAGCACCGCTTCCAAACTCACTTGAGGATAATCACTGGCAGCATCAAAATAGACATTATCTCCATGACAAACCTCTATGATCTGTTGGATCCAACTATTCTTCGAGACGGTCATCAAGGGGGTAGACCAAAGCTGATAGAACACCTTCACTTCCGGTTTTGCCAAATTTTGCTTACGCAGTTCAGCCAAATCAGTAAGGTACTCATCGGCAACCTTGTTCGCCTTATCTTCATAACCCGTGAGTTCACCCAATGCCCTTAACTCAGACGCAACCGCTTCTAAACTATTGGGATCGCTGTTAAACACCTTAAAGCCTAACTCTGTTATCCGCTCAATATCTTCCGCTTTATTACCACTGCCCCACACCAACACAAGATCGGGATTGAGCTCAATCACACGTTCAATTTGAACTCCGTGATAACCACCAATTCGAGGAATATCCAGCGCCGCAGCAGGAAAGTCTGCATGATCTGTAGTCGCCAAAATGCTCGACCCCGCCCCTATCGCATACAGCATCTCCACCGAATGAGGCGACAAGGCAATAATACGTTTCGCAGGCGCTGCAACCGCCACAGAAACAGATAGAGAACAGACCATGGCCAGCAGCAGCCCTTTTATACTATGTTGCATCAACATCCCTTTCATATTTTTTAAGTTTTAGGTTTTAGGTTTTAGGACTCTAGAGCGTTCGCAAGCTCACTGCTAGGACGCTTCGCGGCTAGAGCGGACTTCGTCCTGCTATACAATCAAAAGCAAAAAGCAGCAGGTTCTAGGTTCTAGGTTCTAGGTTCTGCAGACAATAACGCTACAGAAGCTAGCGCGAAGAAAGCAAATGGTGTCATGAAGAAGCGAAGTCCAAGGCGCCCCGCAGCGAACAGCGACGACATACCTTTAGGTAGGCGAGTTGTGAGCGAGGACGCAACGCAGTAATTCGCTTCTGCAATAGCCATTTTTCAGTAATCGAAGCCGGGCTGAGCTTTAACTCCGCTATCGAAGGCATGTTTGATCGGCTGCACCTCGCTGACCGTATCCGCTAGCTCAATGATCGCTCGGTGACATGCTCTGCCCGTCACAATCACATGCTGCATTTTCGGTCTGTTCTTGAGTGCTTCTATGACTCGCTCAACATCAAGGTAGTGGTAACTCACCATGTAGGTCAACTCATCGAGCATGAGACAATCTACACTCTCATCTTTGAGTAAAGCTTCTGCGGCTTCCCACGCTTGTTCAGCGGCTTGAGTATCTTTTTCTCTGTCTTGGGTCTCCCAGGTAAAGCCTGTGCCCATCACATGAAAATCAACGCCAGCACCTTCGAGTAAGGTCCGTTCGCCACATGCCCAGTTACCTTTAATAAATTGCACGACAGCAGCCTTTTGGCCGTGGCCAACAGCCCGAGCAATGGTGCCGAAACCAGAGGTGGACTTACCTTTACCGTTGCCAGTTAATACCAGCAGGATCCCTTTCTCCTCTTGAGCCGCTGCTATTTTAGCATCGACGGTCTCTTTGACTCTTTGCTGTCTCTCTTTATGACGAGCAGCTTTGCGCTCTTCCAGCGTCAGTTCGGTGTTATCTTTGGCACCTGAAGTCTCATTATTATCAGTCATGGTATTTCCGTAAATTAATTGATCGTGTCGAGTGAAATCTAGCTCCAGAGATAAACTCAAGATGACCAGATCCAACTCGAAGCTCCCTGCTTGTCGCTAAGATGCTGTTAAAATGTCTTCTATCTTCTCTATGTCTAAATCTTGTTCTAATTGATCGGCAAACCGGTTTAGCTGCTCTTCGCGAATGGCATCAATGTCCACTACTTCTGCATTATCTAGCCCCGCCCATTTGAGAATAAGCGTACACGCCTCAGGAGAGTCAAATAATCCATGCAGGTAGGTACCGAATATCTGACCGTCAGCTGACAGCATGCCGTCACTGAACGATTCATCCTCTGTCACGATTCTCATTGGTTGATTTGTCGTTAGCTCGGCACTTAATACGCGGGACTGTCCACAATGGATCTCATACCCCTTAACCTCAGCTTGTTCACCAAGCAGAGATAGCTGACCGCTAACTTGCCTTAACACCTTGTCAGGCTTAAGTTCGGTCACCAAAGAGAAGTAGCCTAAGCCGTCGCAATCTCCCGCTTCGCCTTCAACGCCGCTAGGATCATCAATCAGTAAACCTAGCATCTGATAACCGCCACACAGCCCCACCACCTTACCACCATACCTAAGATGTTTAGCCACACCGATATCCCAGCCTTGCTCGCGCATAAAGGCCAAGTCAGCACGCACGTTTTTACTGCCGGGGAGAATAATAAGATCCGCTTGTGGAAGTTCAGTGCTATTGGCTTGGGATTGGGTCTGCATCGAGACGTAATTAAATTGTATCTGAGGATGCAATCGCAGCGGATCGAAATCCGTATGGTTACTGATCCGTGGGAAGACCAACACCAGCACTTTTAGCTTGCTCGCTTCTGACTTCGTTGGCGACTCAATCAGGGCATCTTCAGCATCAAGATGCAGGTCGTGCAAATAGGGCAACACTCCAAGTACCGGCTTATTCGTGTAAGCCTCAAGCCAATCTAAACCTGATTGGAGTAAGGCAATATCGCCACGAAAACGGTTAATGACAAAGCCTTTCACTCTTGCTTGCTCAGACTCAGACAGCAAGGCTAGCGTGCCAACGAGATGAGCAAACACGCCGCCTTTATCAATGTCGGCAATGATAATCACCGGGCAATCCACCGTTTCGGCAAACCCCATGTTAGCTATATCACCTTCACGTAGGTTTATCTCTGCCGGGCTGCCCGCTCCCTCCACAAAAATGGTGTCATATTGAGCTGATAAACGATTAAAAGAGTCGAGCACCGCCGACATCGCCTTGACTCTGTAGCCCTGCTTTTCTTTAACGCGCTCGCCATGCAGACCAAAAAAGGTTTTAGCCTCCATTTGATCCAATGCTTTGCCCTGCACAATCACCTGAGCCCCAGTATCAGAGCTGGGTTTAAGTAAGATGGGGTTAAAATCTGTGTGCAGTGGTAGCCCACAGGCGATCGCCTGCAATGCTTGCGCTCGACCAATTTCACCACCATCGGCGGTTACGGCTGAATTGAGCGCCATATTCTGTGGCTTAAAGGGGGCGACGTTAACACCACGGCGAGCAAACAGGCGACATAGCCCTGCCACTAACGTGCTCTTGCCCGCATCGGATGTTGTGCCTTGTACCATGAGTACCTTGGCAGCTTGACTCTCATCGCCTCTATTCTTAGATGGATGACTTGATTTCATACTTGTCTCGCCTTGAGCTTATGCTCTGCTAACTTTTAGTTATTGTTGTTATTGCCCATATCATTTCAAGATACAGGATTTAGCCTTTCAATCTAATCGGTAATCCCGCGGTAACCAGCACAACCTCATCGGCAATGGTTGCGATATCCTGATGAAGCCAGCCTGCCTCATCGACAAAACGGCGGCTCAACTCCCCCAGCGGCACGATGCCACACCCCACCTCATTGCTGACGAGATAGATTTCCCCAGCAAGCGTAGGCAGTGCTTGTAATAGGCTATGTTTCGCGGTTTTCCAACGCTCATCAACCTCACTTTGGGGTTCGATAAGCAGATGGTTAGTTAACCAAAGCGTTAAGCAATCGATCACGATGACCCTATCGTCTCTGGCAATCTCTCTGAGTGTGTCGACTAAGGTAAACGGGGTTTCAAAGGACTGCCATTGCACCGTATCTTGCGCTCTATCAACTTGGTGTCTGGCAATTCTGTCTCGCATTTCATCATCGAGCGCTTGAGCCGTCGCCAGATAAACACATTCATAGCCTTGAGCTGACAACTCAGTGGCAGCTTGGGTCGCAAAACGGGTTTTGCCGCTTCTTGCGCCGCCTAATATCAAATGGATCACAGTAAAAAGCCTAATAATATAAGATAACAGGTTAACTCAGACACTTGCTGGGCAGCCCCTAAAGTATCTCCAGTATACCCGCCAATTTGGCGATGAAAGAAACGGATAATCACCCAACGTAGTAGCACAAGACCGACGGCAATATACACAGCAGCACTTAGATTGCTAAGCCAAAGCACGGCAACACCTGTGGCCAACAGAATCAACAATTCATTCAGCGTTTGGTTCTGAGCCAGAGGTTTACTCTTACTGCTTGCATCGTCACGAATATAGGCTTGAGAGAAGATAATACTCGCGGCCAGCACTCGGCTCAGACAATGGCCAACGAGCAGAGCCACCATCACCACTTCAGGGTTATAAAGCGCCAGCTCACTCAGCACAACAAACTTCAGCATGAGCGCCATCACCAGCGCTAAAGCCCCATAAGTGCCTATTGTCGAATCTTTCATGATCCTGAGTTTGTCAGCAACAGTCCAGCCACCGCCTAAACCATCAGCGGTATCGGCTAAGCCATCTTCATGAAAACCGCCCGTCACCACTATTCCCGTCATCATGGCCAAAATGATACTCACCGAAGCTGGCAGAAATTGAGTACTGAGTCCATAAACCAGTGCACAAATGCCGCCGACTAAGAGCCCCACCAAGCCAAAGTAACGGTTGGCCTGATTAAGATTCTCGGCATCGACTTTGACCCATCTGGGCATGGGGATCCGAGTAAAGAAGCCCATGGCAATCAAAAAAAGCGTCACTTGTTTACGACAAACGTCCATAAAAACATCCATAAAAGGAACAACAGGCAGTGTAAAGTTTTGAGCTAAAAACTGGAAAAATGAGCCTCAGATGACAAATTAAAGCCGGATCTTGAGATAAACTCAAAATCCGGCTTTAACGTGAACCTAACGACTCATCACTCACAGCCAGTAAGCTCTAGCTCGCAGCGCCTAACTAATGGGCGAAACCCGTAGTTTAAATCTCAATTCCCGCATCACTGAAACTGGCCATCTCATTATAAAATGCGGCAGCGGCTTGAATAATAGGCAACGAGAGTGCAGCCCCAGAGCCTTCACCCAGTCTCATATCAAGTTTTAACAGTGGACGCGCATGTAGATGCTCCATCATTAAACAGTGACCACGCTCATCGGATTGATGACCAAAAATCATATAATCACGCACATTCGGGTTAATCTTAACCGCAAGAAGCGCCGCCGCGGTGGCAATAAAACCGTCGATGATCACTAACATGTTTCTTTCTGCAGCGGCTAGCATAGCACCGGTCATCTGCACGATTTCAAACCCACCAAGACAGGCCAGAATATTATAAGGGTCGGTCAACTCAGATTCATGAATATGCAGCGCTTGCTCCACCAGCGTTTGTTTATGTTTTAAGGTATCGGCGTCAATACCGGTGCCACGTCCCACACAATCTATGCAATCCATCTCCATAAGCGTCGCCATTATCGCCGCCGCAGATGAAGTATTACCGATGCCCATCTCTCCCAACGCGATTAAATTACAGCCTTGTTGGTGATGATACTCAACACGCTCTCGTGCCATCTCCATACCTTGCATCACACTCTCTAAAGGCATCGCTGCTTGACGATGAATAGGAGCTGTTCCCGCGCCCAGTCGCTGATCGATAATGCCATCAACGCCTTCCAACGGCTTCAAAATCCCACAATCAATCACTTCAAGATCAAAGCCTACCTGACGGCAAAAGACATTGATTGCAGCGCCGCCATTTATGAAATTCATCACCATTTGAGTCGTGACTTCACTCGGTGCTATCGATACCCCAAAAGCGGAAATGCCATGATCTGCGGCAAAAACCAAAAGTTTTGGATTCGATATTTTAGGTTGATCCTTACCTAACACTCGCGCTATCTGCTTTGCTAGGTGTTCAAGCTCACCTAGTGCCCCTAATGGCTTGGTTTTATTATCAATGATGCTCTGTATCTCGTCATCGAATTCATGACTGACCGGCGTAATATCAAACCCAATAGCGAACATATTTAGTACCTTAAATTTAATTATTTTTAGTTTTAGCTTTAATTTTACTGTTAAAGAAATAAGTCATAAGTCGTAGCTAAAGACCCACCCAAGAAAGCATGAAAGCGAAAAGGTCGCAAGCCCTCCTCCTCATATTTACCTTCGAATTCAGTTTTTCCGTCCCAAAATAGCCAAGAAAAAGACACTGCCAATCACAGCAGTAATGATCCCAACGGGTAACTCTTGATGGCTTAAAAGACTGCGGGCCAGCACATCAACCCACACCATGAACAACCCACCAAACAGGGCGGTAGTCATCAAGGAAAAAGACCCAGGAAACAACATCCTAACCGTATGAGGGACCATTAAACCAACGAAGCCTATCCCACCACAGTTAGCCACCAAAATGGCAGTGATTAACGAGCACAGCAGCAACATCTGCAAACGCAGACGGCCAACATTCACGCCCAAGGTATGAGCCGTTTCATCTCCGGCTCGCATCGCCATTATCTGACGCTTAAATAACAGTATGATGACCGTTGCACCACTCACCACGATGGCAGGTAAAATCAATCCTTCCCAACTGGCTTTAGCAAAGCTGCCCAAACTCCAAAACAGTACAGAAGCCGCCGCTTGCGGGCTGGAAAAGTAGAGCAGCAAACTGGTTAACGCCCCAAACATGAATGAGATAGCAACACCAGAAAGTAGCATACGCTCAATCTGACTGCTCATGGTTCGGCCACATAAACTCAGCACCATAAGCACTGATAATCCAGCCCCAATAAAGGCGCCCAGTGGCAGACTAAACCACTCCAGAGTGTCAAGTAGATCAGCCCCTGCAAACAGGCTTAAACCAGAAAAGAGCCCTGAACTTGCCAGCAGCCCTGAGCCACCAAACAAGGTCAGCACCATTACAGCCCCAAACGAAGCGCCGGAGGAAATGCCAAACAGATAGGGATCAGCCAAAGGATTACGGGTGACGGTTTGCAACACGCTGCCCGCAATAGACAGCCCCGCGCCAGCAATGAACGCCAGCAATACTCTCGGAAATCTAAGTTCGATGATAATCCGCTCGGCAATCCCCGACACCTTGCCGATATCTAACGTATTATGCAGCAACACATTCACCACATCAGCAAATGACAGATTAGCAGCACCAAAACTGGCAGCGGATATCAATGAGATAATACTGAGCACCAGCAGAGCACTAATCACCCAAGCATGATTGACACTAGCCTTCATGATCTTTATCCCCTGCACTAAGGTTATCGTAGCCGTAGAAATAACTGATCTGTGGGTTGCCGTGCTGGGGATGCACCTCCACCTTGCAACACACGCCGAATACCTCGCCAATTCGCTGCTCTGTTAACACCTCACTCGGGGTGCCATGGGAGATGGCTTTGCCGCTGTCCAGAAGCAATAGTTGATCGCACAATGCACTGGCAAGATTGAGATCATGAATAGAGGTGATAACCGAAATGCTCAGGCTACGCAGCAGTTCTAAAATCTGGATCTGGTAACGGATATCGAGATGATTCGTCGGCTCATCTAGAATCAGCAATTTAGGTCGCTGTACGATGGCTCTGGCAATAAGCGCACGCTGTTTTTCACCGCCCGAAAGATGCTCATAAGCCTGCTTTGCCTTATGGCTCAACCCCACCTTGGCCAAAGCATCGCTCACAACCTCTCGGTCACTTGCATTCGTTACCTCAAAAGGCCCCTTGTGCGGCGTTAAACCAATGGCCACCAGCTGCTCAGTGGTCAAATCAAAATGGTGAGGCGTATCTTGCAGCACCACAGCAACTTGCTTAGCAAACTCCTTGGCCGACAAGATTGAGATATCTTCGCCAAACAGGGTAATACTGCCAGAATGTGGCTTAATATAACGATACAAACAACGCAGCAAGCTAGACTTTCCAGCGCCGTTAGGGCCAATAATGCCTAACATCTTTCCCTCAGGCAGAGAGAAATGAATGTCAGATAAGATCTCACGTCGATCCGCTAACCAGGTTAAGCCTTTAACCATTAGCACTGCGTTCTTAGAGGAGGTCACTTCAGGCATGTGAATCTGTCTCGCCATGGATTAAATCAATGAAAGTGCGTATTAGGGGCAGCATGAAAATCGAGACACGACTGGTCTCGTAAGCTTGAGTATTGATGAGAAAAGTGCGGCACAGCGCTTTCGCACAGTGAAAAAAAATCATCTGAAATGCCCCCTCAAGTCACCCGCTTGAGTTCAATCGCGACAAAATTAGGCAGGTATCCTGACTCATGTTTTAAGGAAGGGATCAGGTTCTAGGTTCTAAGCCCTAGATTTAGGTCCTCACAGCTTCTTTAAAGCACTCACAGTTGCGGGTACAGTTTGGGCTATCTCCGTTAATGATTAACATTTACGGTTCCCAATTCCCTTTTAAGATTGAGTTCGCTTTCAAGCGCTTTGTTGTACTCAGCACTTGCTCGCTCCCAACACCTAACTTTGCGGATCTGTCATTCTCTACGAGTAAATCTCGATAGCAGAGTCATCACAGATCCTAAGTGGCGCTATTATGCCGTGTTTAACACGCTAGGCAAACAGTAGCGATTGAATTGTCAGTCATTAATCTTTAAATCCCCCAACGTTAGGGGGACAACTCAGCCTCTTGCAGTGAGTTGAGCTCAGCCCCAATGCAACTTAGTGAAGTGTTCCCCTTGAGGTGAGCTATAAACGGTGATTTTAACAATCGATGCGTAAGCGAGTGCCAGTTGAGTATAAAACCCAGCAACGCCAGTCGCGCCTAAAGCTTTAGACATCATATGACGAATAACCCCGCCATGGGTGACAAGTAACAGTGTTTGCCCAGCATACTGACTCACGATACTGTCCCAACTCTTGTTCACTCTGGACTCAAATGCCTGCATTGTCTCGCCATTAGGCGGAGTAAAAGCCCACGGATTTTTCCAGTACATCTCAATCACATCGGCACTGTTTTCATATAAGGTCTCTAAGGTTTCGCCATCCCAGTCACCAAAATCAATCTCCTTCAGGCCATCCTCCATCTTTAACGGGATCCCTTTTTCGAGATAAATTGACAGGGCAAACTCACTGCAGCGACGTAATGGCGAACAGATCACCTGTTCAAAGCCGGTTTCTCGGTCAAATTCAGGGTCAAGGTCAAGCTGCTCAATCGCTTGCTTCATCCGTGTTTTACCAAGAGCACTTAAAGCCACATCGGTTTGACCTCGAAGTATCTGGCCTCCCTCACATTCACCATGGCGCATCAAATACAGATTTGTTGTTTTACCATTACTCCAATCCTGACTTTCACTCTTTACCATGCTAATCCCCTTAACCTTTCAACGTTCACTAAGCAGTATCGGTCTCTCATCTAGCACATCAAATACAGACTTGTTGTTTTACCATTACTTCCCTCTACCCCAACTCTGAGTTTCACTCTTTACCATGCTAATCCCCTTAACCTTTCAACGTTCACTGAGCAGTATCGGTCTCTCATCTGGCGCATCAAATACAGACTTGTTGTTTTACCATTACTTCACTCTACCCCAACCCTGAGTTTCACTCTTTACCATGTTAATCCCCTTAACGTTCACTAAGCAGCGAGTATTTGCCCATCATCAACCACAATCACCATCGCGCATCAAATACCACTTATCTAACTCATCGTGCTTGCTTCACATAGCCTATAACGATAACACTCTAATACCAATCAGTATCAAGATGCGATTGTTCGACAAAAATTTAGCGTATTTTTAATGCTTATTTTTAATGTTTATAAGGTATAAACAAGGGTACTCGACACTCATGGACGTCTGGTTTATTATGGACGTCTATACGTATAAACATCTAAAATATTTTTTGAACATGCTATTCATCACAACTGTCAAAAGAATCAGATAAATAGTTGAAAGTACGTAACTATAATAATAGACACATGCTTGAGCCTGAGCAATTAAGTCGTTAAAACAGGTAGAATCTATGACCACTGGCATCCTAAACACCACAGAATTTAAAACAAAAGGTCAACAGCTCGAACTCAAGCTGACTAAGCAACTGAGCGAAGGGATCCTCATTCTCGACGGCGCCATGGGCACCATGATCCAAGATCGTAAGTTTGAAGAGGAAGATTTTCGCAGCGAACGCTTTAAAGACTGGCCAAGCGATGTCAAAGGCAACAATGACCTGTTAGTGCTCACACAACCTGACGCAATCAAACGCATTCATAAAGATTACCTGCTTGCTGGTGCCGATATTATCGAGACCAACACCTTCAACGCCACCCGTATCGCCATGGCCGATTACGACATGCAAGACTTGTCGGCAGAGATCAACCTTCAAGGCGCGCGCTTAGCACGTGCTGCCTGTGATGAAGTCGAAGCTGAGACTGGCCGTTCATGTTATGTCGCCGGTGTGCTTGGCCCGACCAACCGTACCTGCTCAATCAGCCCAGATGTGAATGATCCAGGTTACCGTAACGTCAGCTTCGATGAACTGGTCGAAGCCTATGTTGAATCGATCAATGCCCTTATCGAAGGCGGCGCCGATCTCATCATCGTCGAAACCATCTTCGATACCTTGAACGCCAAGGCTGCGCTGTTTGCTATCGAAACCGTCTACGACACCTTAGGTGGACGTCTGCCAATTATGATTTCTGGCACCATTACCGACGCCTCTGGTCGTACACTCACAGGTCAAACAACCGAAGCATTTTACAACTCATTACGTCACGTTAAGCCCCTGTCTATTGGCCTTAACTGTGCGCTCGGACCCAAAGAGCTGCGCCCTTACGTCGAAGAGCTGTCTAAGATTTCTGAATGTTTTGTCTCAGCTCACCCGAATGCGGGACTGCCAAATGAGTTTGGTGGCTATGATGAAACCCCTAAACAGATGGCCGATATTATTGGTGAGTGGGCCCAAGAGGGTTTCCTCAATATTATCGGTGGCTGTTGTGGTACCACGCCAGCTCATATCCGCGCGATCCGCGAAGCCGTCATTAAGCACCAAGCCCGTGTGTTACCCGATATTCCAGTGGCTTGCCGCCTATCAGGGCTTGAGCCGCTAACCATCGACAAAAACTCACTGTTTTTAAACGTGGGTGAACGCACCAACGTGACTGGCTCAGCCAAGTTCCTGCGGCTCATCAAAACCGGCGCCTATGAAGAAGCACTGAGTGTCGCCCGTGAGCAAGTTGAAAGTGGCGCACAGGTCATCGACATCAACATGGATGAAGGCATGCTTGATGGCGCAGAGGTGATGCACAAATTCCTCAACCTTATCGCCTCTGAACCTGATATCTCTCGTGTACCGATTATGATCGACTCCTCTAAATGGGAAGTGATTGAAGCGGGACTTAAGTGTATCCAAGGCAAAGGCATCGTTAACTCCATCTCCCTAAAAGAGGGCGAAGAGAAGTTTATCGAGCAAGCCACTTTAGTGAAACGCTATGGTGCAGCAGCGATAATCATGGCGTTCGATGAGCAAGGCCAAGCCGACACTAAAGCACGTAAAATCGAAATTTGTACCCGCGCTTATCGCGTGTTGGTCGACAAAGTGGGCTTCCCACCTGAAGATATCATCTTCGACCCAAACATCTTTGCCATCGCCACGGGTATCGAAGAGCACGACAACTACGCCGTCGACTTTATTGAAGCGACTGCCGAGATTAAACGTACCCTGCCCCACGCCATGATCTCCGGCGGTGTATCGAACGTGTCGTTCTCGTTCCGTGGTAATAACCCTGTTCGAGAAGCCATTCACGCCGTGTTCCTCTACCACGCGATTCAAGCGGGCATGGACATGGGCATCGTCAATGCCGGACAGCTGGCAATTTATGATGATATCGACCCTGAGCTAAAAGAAAGGGTTGAGGCGATTGTGCAGAACTTGCCATGTACCGCTGTCGATAAAAACGGTGAGCCGACGAACAACACTGAACTGCTATTAGAAGTCGCCGAGAAGTTCCGTGGTGACGGCAGCCAAGCAGCCAAAAAAGAAGATTTAGAATGGCGCAGCTGGCCAGTCAATAAACGCTTATCCCATGCCTTGGTTAAAGGCATCACCGACTTTATTGATGAAGATACTGAAGAAGCCCGCGCAGCAGCCACACGTCCACTGGATGTCATTGAAGGGGCTTTGATGGACGGCATGAACGTGGTCGGCGATCTCTTTGGTTCAGGTAAAATGTTCCTGCCACAGGTGGTTAAATCAGCCCGCGTAATGAAAAAAGCCGTGGCGTACCTTAACCCTTATATCGAACTCGAAAAGACCCCAGGTCAATCGAACGGTAAGATCTTAATGGTCACGGTAAAAGGCGATGTCCACGATATCGGCAAGAACATTGTCGGCGTGGTACTGGCCTGTAACGGTTATGAAGTGATTGATTTAGGCGTGATGGTGCCCGTTGAGAAGATTATCGATGTGGCCGTTGCAGAAAACGTCGACATCATCGGCATGTCAGGGCTTATCACCCCAAGTCTCGATGAGATGGTGCACAACGTTAAAGCCTTCCACAAAGCAGGCCTAACAATCCCATCGATTATCGGCGGCGCGACCTGTTCAAAAATCCATACCGCAGTGAAGATTGCCCCCCATGCACCAACGGGCGCTATCTACATTGCCGACGCCTCACGCGCCGTGCCTATGGTATCGAAACTGATAAACAACGAAACTCGCCAAGCAACGATTGATGCTGCTTACCAAGAGTATGATGTGATGCGCGAAAAGCGTTTGTCACAGGCAAAACGCAAAGTGATCACCTCTATTGAAGCGGCGCGTGAAAATCGCTGCCAGCACGATTGGGAAAATTACACCCCGTTTGTGCCTAACGTACTGGGTCGTCAGGTGTTTGATGACTACCCACTCGAAGACTTAGTTGAGCGTATCGATTGGACGCCGTTTTTCCGCAGCTGGGAGCTACACGGGCACTTCCCACAAATCTTAACCGACAAAGTCGTCGGCGAAGAAGCCACTAAGCTATTTGCCGATGGTAAAGCCATGCTTAAACAGATCATCGATGGCAAATGGCTCACCGCCAAAGCCGTGATTGGTTTGTTCCCTGCTAACACAGTGGGACATGACGACATCGAACTCTACTCTTGTGAGGGGACTGACGAAACACGCGACAAGCCTATAATGACCCTACATCACCTGCGCATGCAGATAGAGCGTGTCGGTAACGACAACTTCTGCCTAGCCGATTTTGTTGCGCCAAAAGACTCTGGCGTCGCCGATTACATGGGCGGCTTTGCGGTCACCACAGGACATGGCATCGACGAACACGTGGCACGTTTCGAAGCTGACCACGATGACTACAACGCCATCATGGTCAAGTGTCTCGCTGACCGTTTGGCTGAAGCTTTTGCCGAGCGTATGCATGAACGTGTCCGTAAAGAGTTCTGGGGCTATGCGTCTGATGAGGTGCTCGATAACGAGTCACTGATCCGTGAAAAGTACAAAGGCATACGTCCAGCACCGGGTTACCCTGCGTGTCCTGATCACACCGAAAAAGGGCTATTGTGGGACTTGCTTAAGCCCGATGAAACCATCGGTTTGAACATCACTGAAAGCTACGCCATGTTCCCAACGGCAGCTGTATCTGGCTGGTATTTTGCCCATCCTAAATCACGTTACTTTGGCGTGACCAATATTGGGCGAGATCAGGTAGAGGATTATGCGATGAGGAAAGGGATGAGTGTGGAGGATACCGAGCGTTGGCTTGCACCAGTGTTGGACTATGACCCAGAGTAAGAGTGACCCAGAATAATCTGGTCGTTCCTATTATTTAAATTACGCCTGCTGGCTGATGAGATATCTGTTTTGATTCTTATTGGTGGCAGGTGTTTTTGTATCTATTGCTTGCCGCAGGCTTATGCACTGTTACCCCAGTAGAACGCCGTAAACTCATCCCTGAGGGCTCGACGATGGCATCCATGCCATCAACGTCTACTGTTGCAACAGTGCTGAGTATTTACCAAGCCTTATTGAATCCAAGGTATTATGATTATTTCTGAGAATTGGCTTTACGCTCACATACTGTAGACTCGGTCTTGAATCGGCAGTCTTGAGTCTGCAGCTTTGAGCTGGAGCGCAAGCTTATTTTCCCAGTGGCCAAAGGCCAAAATGAAAGAGTCCGTCATCCCGGCGATGCTTTTAGCCGGGATCTAGCTCTTTGTTCTTGAAGTGATTTCCAACGGGATAATGTTGTAGTTTTAGGCTGATTTTGGAGTAGTTAAGAGTTCTGGCAGAACTCACTTTTTTACGAGGCAAGCCCTTCTAACACAACGATTAACCACATGATAAAACGGAGTTTTTTCTGCATCAGCAGTTGCCCCTAAAAATCAGGCTCGGCGAGCTGAAGTCATAAAACTATCCCATACCATTCTTCATAATAAAGAGCTAAGTCAGATAACTTAAAGCCTAGTAAGCGATAGCTCAAAAGACAAAAGATGTGGCTGTCCTGTCTTTTTTTCGATAGGTAAAAATCTTTTAAAGTTAAGTATTTACACGTTACATTCAAAGTTATACTATATGGATTGTTACCACTTAGGTGATTCTCCAGTCAAATAACACAGAGTATCTTATTACATTGTGTGATGAGGCAGCCTGTGGCATACAGGCTATAAATGGAGATTTGCCATGAAAATAGTCGAAGTACGTAAGTACACTCGCTTTCGTCTAGGTAAGCTTGAATTGGTGTGTAAACACCTTAGATCGCTACCGAAACGATGATTTTGAATACCTTGGTGGTAACAACTTTTTCTTACGACATCATACATTCGAAGTATTTTTCATTTTTACTTACCCTAAGCAATTTTTATTCTTTAAAGAATAAGAGTTTGAATCTATAAGCAGCAAAACAAGCTATTTTTTTCATACAATTACTTTTAACTTGAGCTGACTTTATGGATATAATTTTAAAGATTAAATTTTAATTTTATCAAAACTTACTCAATAGTCTATTTCGAGTAAGCTAAATATTACAGCCGCTTATCTTCATCAACCAAAAAGTGAATCCCAAATCCATATGTGATTCACTCCATTTTAAACCCTATATATCAAAAAATTTCAATGGGCAACTTTACTTATTCTCACATTTCTATCCTGTAACTAAAGCTTCCATTTCAATGTAGTGAGTCTCATCTATTACTTTTACTATATCCAATATACTATTTATTATAACTGGAGATTCCCCTAGTAAATTATCTGCGCTATCTTCCATTTCAATTTCTTGGTTATGAGAATACTTATTAATGAATCGATATATTTTTTCTACATCCTCACTTAATATATTAGGAAATCCACTCGTACCTTCATTGACTAGCTGTCTGAAATTACTTCTTTTTTTAGGAAACTTGAAACTCAAAAACGATTCCAATAATTTCCTAGATAAATTTGCGCAGAGGTAAACATCATCTAGATCGAGTTCATCCTTAGTTTTGAAGGAATGTAATCGTGAAAAAAGGTAATGATACTCTGAGTTGTAATCTGTAAGTGTTTTCCCAGCAGAAATAATTCTAGACTGTCTAAAACCTTCAACTTTGCTTTCAATAATATATGCTCTAGACTTTACAATCGGAGCTTCATTTCTCTTATTAACGTTTTTCTTCATAATCCAATCTCTAACAAGCTTGAAATAAGCAAAGTTATGAGTCAAAACGAATAGCTGCAATGCATTTTCACAGTGTTTTTTCAAAAATGAATACGAATGAAATAAATGGTTGGAGTCAAAACTGGAAACTGGATCATCAACAACAACTATAGTTTTTTTAATATCATTATCATTTTCAGATAATTTGGTTACAAAGTAGACAAATGCAATAGCTGTTTTCTCTCCTTCACTTAGGTTTTCCGCATGGCTTTCCGAGCCATGTCTCGAAATTCTGTACCCTTTTTGTTCAGAATCAAATTGTAATGTTAATTCTGTTCTCCCCAGAAATTTACATAACTCATTATTAAATTGATCTGCTGCAATTGTTTCATTTGACAGGTCTTGTTCCAACTTCAAAACCTCTTGATTTAGATAATCTATTTCTGATGATTTATCTGTTGATTGAGTTTGAAACAACTCACTTTGAGCTACTTTATCAAAGTAATTAAACTCAATTACTTCTTCTGCTGCATAATGTAGCTCTAGCTTTTTCTTGTGTTGATCTGTAACCGTTTTAAAGTTATTGGATTTTTCGTTATGCTTAGCAACACACTCATGCACAGATGAAATAATTTGATTATATCCATCAATCAAATCAGTGGGGATTGAACTTATAATTAACCCTACATTGAAAGGATCTGATGTTTTTTCAGCCAAACATTTATTCCATTGTTGCGTAATTTTATTGATTTGTTCTGTAATACTTATAAGAGGCTCAATACAGGCTCGGTACTCATCTTGAAACTCATGGAAAAATAATTCAACAGAAGGAAGTGTTATTTCTGGAGCTTCGATACAGTGCACTTTAGCCATTTCAAGTTCATTTTTAAAAGTTTTAAATTCAGTGCTAAAATGATTGTTAAGGCTTGTCATCCGATCCTGGTTAATCTCACTTCCACAGAAATGACAAGTATTACAGTCTTCCTCATTATGAAGTCTCATCCCCGTTGAAACCCATGTCTGTATATCAGGGTTGTCTTTAAGTGACTGGATAACTTCATTAACAACTGATTTTTCAAGTAATTCAGTTAACTTATTAAAGTCTTTATCAAAATAGTTTATTGTTATTGGCTTGTCATAAAAATTAACTGCTGCCATTTCAATTGGTGTAGCTGCTTTAGTTAATGCTATAGTTTGCTCATCGGTCAATAATGAATCTGCATTACAGACTGCAGCAGAATTACCAGAGATAAGACTGTTTAATGATGTTTTATTATAATTAAGGTATTTTTTATCCTCTGTACCTATAACTTGCAAGCTGGTTTTTACTTTCTTGGCAGTCTTGGTTAGAAACTTAGAGGTTTCATCATCGATATTTTTTTTGCTGTCATTAAGGTTTTTCAGCTCTTCTAACTTGGTTTCTTTTTCTGCCTTTTTAGTATTAAGCAATTGACGTTCAACAATTTTTTTCTGGTCAACTAGTAATATGCTTTTAACTGATTTATCCCAATCAATATTATCCCTAATAAAGTCCTGATTAAAGGTAGCAATATTTAAAGGGTTTAAAGAGATATTTCCTTGAGTCAAAGTCTGAACTCCTCCCCCTTCAATAGAGTAATCAATACTGAAATTGGCAGTGGAATAATTAACCGAATCTAATGACTTTAAACCAATACATCGAAAGAGTTTTGATAACGTTGACTTACCAGAGCCATTCCAACCATATATAAGGTTAAACTTAGCAAATTCATCACACCCAGTATTATCGTGATTCTCATAAATGCCGAAAGATCGGAGGCTTTTTATGCTTTTTATTCTTAGATTCATACATCAATACCCACAATAAAAGTTAAAATTATAAAAAACAGCAAGGAGATTATACTCTTGTGTAGGGAGTTATTAGTGATAGATATCAGATCGTTACAATTTGATACATCATCCTGATGTGAGTGGCCGCTAAGCGCCTTGAAAGCGCTGGGGTTCATCCTTGTTGTGTTCATTTTTAGGGCTTTTTTTTGCGGGAGAAAATATAAAAATGTGACAGTCCTATTTTTCCTTGTCTTGAGTCTTTAACTAGCAGCGAAGCGTCCTAGAACCTCTAAGGCACGCAGTGCCGCCCTAGCAGGGCGAGGCCCGTCCTTCTTCGCTTTACTGTCAGCGTAGCGTTCCTGTAGCCGCAGGCTATTCCGTAAGCAGCGCGTTCCGTAGACATTTCTCTTTTCTTAAAGCTCTTAACTCGCAACAAAGTGTCCTAGCAGTGAGCTTGCGAACGACCTCGCAGGCACGCAGTGCCGTCCTAGCAGAGCAACGCCCGCCCTTCTCAGCCTTACTAGCAGTGCGCTTGCGAACGTCCTCAAAGCGAAGCGTCCTAGCAGGGCAAAGCCCGTCCTCTGCTTCTCCCCACTATCTCTCCCCACTATCAGGCCCCTTAATTAACATTATATGAGTTAATAGTCTTTTTAATATTCATTAATATAAATTAATCATTTTATATCCCATACGGATTGCAAAATACAAAAGCAATATTAAATAGAGCTTTTAATCTATGAATATATATCCAAAACTAGGTGTTAAAAACCGTCTACATATATAAAGTCGATACGTTCCATATATAAAACTTATATGTCATAAATATCTTTTCATATTTACCCGCCTTAAACGGCGTGATCAAGATCACACTTCGACACATAGGAATCAAACTTACATCGCTAAAGCATAAAACCACTTATAAACATATAGATAAAAGAAAACACCATAAGCCAAGCAAATACATTGTAGATACAAACGAAACGTAAAAGCCCAAACAAAAGACACGTATGATACGAGATTGTTAACCATCAAGCATTTAACCTATAACTTTAAACATGTTAAAAAGTCTCATATAAATAAATAAAACCAAAACAATTGACACGGTTTTAATAAAAAACTTAACATCACAAAAATAATAAATGAATTATTTTAAAAAACATTAAAATATAACAAGAGGATTTAACATGATAAAAAACCGTTCAAAAGTTACAACCCTTACAGGTGTAAAAACAATAATCCCACTGATTGTAAGTGTTATTAGCTTCCAGTCATACGCATTGACAATTGATGCCAAAGATCTACTTTACGGGCAGATCCCTACATCTGATGAAGTTGTCACTGTCTATTCGAGTGATGCTAACTGGAAGAAAGAGATATTCCTTCCTATCAAACCGAAAAACAACACCAAGATTAATGTTTCATCAGATGCAGCTTACCGTTTTGATGTAAATGGAGAGATAGTTGGATTTAATGAAATAACGGTCAGTAAAGGCGACCGATACCAATTTATATACAAGAATGACCTGAGCAGTTGGTTACTTACAACCAACAACTTTACGCCAAATAGTATTGGTCAGACCATTCCAAACAGTAAAACGTATGTCACTTATACACTTTCAAATGGGAACTGGTATAACACCATATTTTTGCCAAACGAGAAAGGAGCTTCAGACAAAATACTCATACGTTCAGTGGCAAGCTACGACACTCATTTAAATACTGATAATATTCTTCAAGGACAGGGTGACGTACTGATAAAAACCGGTGATAGTTTTATACTTAACTGGAGCAACAGTGATAATAAGTGGGCTATACAGACCGTTGGTGATAAAGCTAAGGCAACATCAACAATACGCGATATTACTTTTGCAGAGCTCTCGATAAACACCTCTGTTAAAGGCAATCAACTGTACAATAATGGCTATATGCAAAAGCCGATTGAGATCAAATACAGAGCCTATCTCTATGGTGATGACAATGATCAAACCCCAATAAAATTATCTGCAGAAGAAGCAAAATATTACTTAAAAATTGCTCAATTTGGAGAATCTACACCCCAGCCTATATCGTCAAACTATTCACAAATAAACATCTCATCAACAGCCAACGAACGGTATGAATCTAACCTAGGCCAGAGTAATTATCGTGCTGAACCACGCAGTAGTAATAGCTATTACAACACGACGGTTTACATGACTTATAAAGGGCTTTCGGGATCTGACATACACAATAGTTTAGATCTATGCGTATTTACTAACCCTGAACGAACCGATGACTATGGCCCTATTTCAGGCTACCCAAATGATAACTGTAATTCAGCAGCCACAGGAAATAATTACAGAAGAGTCGACGTTATCAAAGGCGAATACAATCGATATGTCGATAGTGGCTATGACACAAACAGTGTCAAAATGTCATTTGAAGAAGACAAAGTACTCTGTGTAAATGAAGTCGATTGTCATAACAAATATAGAGTAAGAAATGGTTGGACCCGAGGCGTCAGTTACGTAAAAGAAAACCATTATGTTTTTAGTTCACAAAGAAATAATCATTATTTCAGACCTGTCGATGGTGTTAAATCGAGAGGAGTGGCTAGAGGGTGTGTTTTTGATAACAAAGGCGGTCAAGCTGATGGTATTTGTAACAATGTAAAAAGTAGTAACTGGGATTTAGAAGACTGGTACACGACAGACTTCTTATTTGGCAATACCTCTATGCGTGATTTCTCATACTCAACAAAAGATAAGAACAGTAGTAATAATGGTTTTAGCTCACAAGATACTTGGCGCTTCTATTTAACCGATGTTAATAGAGAGGATTCTTTTTCTATTGTGGCAACCAAATCTGTCATCGATTTTTACTCAGGTGATAGTGGTAACTTTGTATTTTGGACAGACGCTGGTCACTGGTCAGGTTCGACTTCAGGAAACAAAGTCGATATCAATCATCAAATAGAAGATAACTACGGCAATCATTTCGTATTCAGTGCCAACGTTATTGGCGAAACGAACATGGGCGCTAATGCTGGTATTTCTGATCAGTATGTATTAACCAAACTCGATAGATCTAATATAAAAATAGTCCCTATCTATGAATAATCTCTCCATTTAAAAAAATATAAGGCCTAAAACGGGCCTTATATTCAATTCGCTTATTGGGAACCCCCATGGAAAATTCAAATAAGAAAGATGCATTAAATTGCATAAGCAGACGAAACTTTTTAAGTGGCAGTATTTCAATTGCACTCTTAACAGGAATTTCATTAACCTCGATAAAAACCATGGCAAAAGCCATTAACCTTGATTCGAGTTTATTGCTCACCATCATCAAGCATGAACTGTCTGGATTCAATTGTGAGCTGTTAGATCCTATTACTGGCAACTATCAACTTGGGCAAGGCTATCGCTGCTACAACCCTATTTTGATGCGTTTTCAGTCTCCTGACTCCATGAGCCCTTTTGGTGAGGCGGGTCTTAATGTGTATGCGTATTGCCACGGTGATCCGGTCAACTTCAATGACCCAACGGGTCATTTAGACGGATGGAAAATTGGTTTTGGGATTTTTGCTGTCGTCACTGGCATTATTGGTGCGGTTTTAGCCCCCTTTACCGGTGGAACATCATTTGCTGTCGCCATGGGAGTCGTTAGCGGTGTTTTGGGCGCCATTGGTGGTAGCTTAACCATTGCTTCAGCGGCTGTAGAAGACTCTAACCCAACAGCTGCGGCAAACTTAGATATTGCCTCTATTGTGTTTTCAGTTGCCTCTATCGCTGCTGGCGTTTCCGGCGCGCTAAAAGGCACAATGAGTGGATTTAAATCCCGCTTTAGTACCAGTAACTTTAAAACAACCTCTAAATTAAAAATTGGTAAAAGTGCCAAAGTTCGTAATGATAAATTCTTTACCAAAATTAAAGACAATGCTTACAAAGAAGTCGATATACGGACTAATAATTTAAGCCTTGAGTCTGCTGATGCCGTTCTGGCAACCAAGCTAGAATCTAATGTGGTAGGTCAACGTAATCTATCCTCAAAATTCATCTCCATGAAGCCAAAGACACAATACAAACCAACAAGATTTTTAAACAACACCATGGCGTTAAAAGTTGAAAATGTAGCCAAAACAGGGATGAACTCAGGGCATTTTGCTAGAAGCTTTGCGGGGAGTCTTATTAGACAAGGTTTATCAATGTCTTCAGGTAGTTTTTTAGCGGCATCAAAACTAGTCACTGCGAGAGACAAGTTAGATAATATCAACGAAAACAACAACACCGACACACCACAAGCGCCTGGGACGTTCGGACAGATCCAAGCCACCTTCTCTCTCGATACTGACATCGTCAACCGCCAAATACGTAATGGTATTTTCGCCTAAACCTACTAAATATGGAGTGATAAGATGGCTGATCAGGTTTTCACATATGCGAATAACTACAATGGCTTTGCTACAGGTGATGTTAATGAGCGCACTGGGTCTTTTGATTTTTCAATACATCTCCTCAAAATTAATGCGAACAAATTAAAAGGGCCTGAATTAGAGATAAACACAAGCATTGATACGTTTAATCAACAGGATCATGGTTTTGGTCCTGGGCTAAAATTAAGTTTATCAAAAATAGATTTAACTAATCATATATTCACTAATTCAAGTGGCGTGTCTATTAAGTTAGATATTAGAAATATTTTACCAGCAGAGCCCTGTTTAAATGACTTTAACATTCAATACAACTCAAGGATAAAAGAGTACCAAGTTAGCTATATAGACGGGCAAAAGGACTTTTTAAGAACCGATAACCAAGGTAAATTTGCAAACCTAGTGAGAAAAGAGAATGCATTAGGAAATGGGGTTAATTTTAGATGGTCATCAACCAATCAATTAATTGAAATAAAAGACGATTCTGGCTTTGTATTTTTAAGCGTAAAAAAAATAGGGATAGGAGGAGCAAAAGAGATTGGGCTGTTAGGCGGTAAATACTTTGTGTTTATCAATTCGAATGAAAAACTCACCACGCTTTCTCTGCCTTATGAAAACCAAGGCGCTCATCAAAATGCATTAACCTATAAAATAGTTAAAAAATACGATGGAAAAAGCAACGTTTACTGCATTGATGAGGTGCTTTTACCCGATGAAACAGCCCATAAGTTAGTATATGGTCAATATCTATCACTCCCCGCACGCGCCGGTTTTACATCACTGCCCGTTGTCACTGAACATTCGCTGATACGATCAGGACAGACAATCAGGAAGACGAACTTCGACTTTCTACTAGAGGGCAATCAAGGCAATAATGCTTATGGCCTAGGCGCCTCAGTGCCCTATCAAGCCTATAGTGACACCATGTATAGAATAAAAACACCCTACTTCTATCGTTGTCAAAAAACCAGTGTCGATCATGAAGGACACTCACTTATCACCACTCAAAAGTTTGATAAATTTCATAATATTCGTGAAGCAAAAATAGAGTATAAAAATTGTGTAACAACAGAGGAAATAACTTACTTCTCTACAGATAATGGTGATATTTCAAACCAAGATCCAAGATTAAAGTTGATAAAAAACCATAAGAAACAGTTTTCAAGCAATGGAAGTAGTCGAACTGAGTCAATTTTTTATCAGTTTGATAATTATGGTAATTTACTCAATGAACACGATCCTGAAGAAGGTGTTTCGATTACCTATGAATATTACAACACCCTTAGTGGCGCGATAGATAACGCGATAGAAAAATGCCCTAAGTATGACTTTGTTTACTTCTTAAAGTCGCAATCAATAACAGATACCAAAACAGATGAAACACGCATCGTTTCTCGTAGAAAATATAGTTCGCTCAATGATTCAGTCTGTATTGAAGAAGATAAAAATGAACATTCACTAACCACTGTGAGTTACAGCTACTGTCCAACTGGGGACGATCTTGGCCGCATAAGCGCGATCATACTCGAGAGCAATAACCATCAAAATACAGAAGATAGCCATTATGAGATCATTGATAACCAGCTAAAAGTGACAACGACGACGTCCTGCTCTAGTCAAGACAATGACTCCATTAAGAACTTTACCCTCTTTAATATGATATCTGGTGAGATAGTAGAGAAAAACGAGCAAGGAAGATCCGTTCGTTTGGATTATTACTTTGATGGGAGGCTCAAGGCAGAAGTCACAGCCCCGAACTCGAAATATGAATGTAAAAAAGAGTACATTTACTTCGATTCTCAAAGCAAAATTGAAGAATTTGATTCTTATGGAAATAAGAAAAGTACTCAGTATGACGCTCTCGGCCAAGTGAGAAAGGTCTATCTAACCATACCGGGAGTGATAGAGAACTATTTGAACATAAGCAATGAGTTTAATTCGCTTGGACAGCAAATAACTGAAACTCAACACGATAAAACCTTGCCTTCGACTCTTCAATTACCCATTTCTGAGCAAACATGGGCATTGACCAAAAAATTTGAATATGATGGCTGGGGAGAGTGTTTCCAAGTCACGTTACCTGATGGTCAAATTCAAATTGATCAATTCGATCCCATAAGCTTGAAACAGGTAACAGGCATTGCTGGCCAGCCCTATTCAGTTAATCAACGTGATCCCTTAAATCGTCAGGTGATTACCGAACAATTTGATCAAAACAATCAGAAAATGAACGTTGGAAGTACTACGGTTTATGATGGATTTGGTCGGATCCGCAATAGCGCGAACCATCTTGGTGTCAACCAGGAGTTTGGCCATGATTCACTCAACAGGGTGACTTCAACTAGAGTACATTACCGACATGATGCTGACTTTATCGATTTCACCACATCAAAAATATACTCGCCGTACCATACCAGTATCGACTTTATCGAGTCCGTCTCACTAGACAACATAACATTAGGCCAGCGTAACTTTGATGGCTTTGGTCGCTTAATTGATGAAACCATTGGGCAGACTCAAACGAGTTATCAGTATTCGGCAGGGGCGATACATTTCCATAAAGTTAAATTATCAAACGGACAAGAAGTCGATGCCCACTTCAATAGTGAGATTGGTGATTATACTCAATTGGGATTGAAGCATTACATCCCTGATAACTTACGCGGAACCATCCGCAACGCGGTAAGGGAAGATACTGGTAACCATGTTGATTACGAATATCGATTCGATGGTTTAACCTCTGTGGAGAAAAATCAATCTGATATTCAGCAGTATGAATACACTTTGTTTGGCTTCCCTGTCGCTTCTAAATTCAGCAGTACTGACCATGAGCTCATTGAATACGACGATTTTCAGCGAGTGAAATCGACCTATGACGGAGTCAATACGGTTAATTATATGAATTATGACCCGTTTTCTCGGGTCACAAAAATAATAGTAAGCGGAGCTAACCGTGTTGAAATCAACCACGATTACTCAAACTTCCCTTATGAAGTCATTACCACCAGCATACAGGACGCGGATCGACTGATTGAAACACGTCAATTTACTAATGACGGTAAAGTGAAAACAAAGATAACAAACTTAAATAACGATACCTTAACTGAACACTTTGAATATGATCCTGTTGGTCGCCTAACGACTTACCAAGCAGAGGGATCTAGAAGCCCTAAAGATCAATACGACAACACCATCGTCAGTCAGGTATTTAGTTACGATAACTTGAACAATATCCGCTATGTCAAAACAGTGTTTGATGATGCATCTGAGGACCACTCTGAGTTGATATATGACATCAGCAATCCGACTCAGCTAATGAGTATTACCCATACCAATGCCTCATATGAAAATGTAGATTTACACAATGCTTACAATGAATTTGGAAAACTCGTTACCGATGAAAAAGGTTTGCAGTATTCCTATGATGAATATGGGGAAATGAGGGCTGTTTATGACGAACATGACCTGTTACTTTCATCCTATGAATACGATGCAGTAGGGCGACTGATAAGCCAATCTATCAATAATGAACCCAACATCGACCTCATATATTCAGGTAATAAATTAATCGGTCAAAAACAAGGAGACATAAGCGTACAACACCTACTCGCCGACAATAGACTTGTCGGAAAAAAGGTCAGTAGCAATGAAGTTGAGTTTATCTCGTCATACCTAACAGACTCAAGCAACACTCCTCTTACCGTTTCTAAAAAAGGAGATGTAAACAGTACAGAGAATTATCTGTATACCGCTTATGGATATAGGCACCTTGTAACCATCCCATCATGATTACCGCTTAGTTAGGCTAAATCATCTATCTAATGACAAGCTAAAAGTAAAAGGCACTCTCCGTGCCTTTTTCTTCTCTTACGCTTCAAGATAAAAGCTATTCACAACTGAAAGAAGCAACAAGCTAAGACTTAAACATTTCTCATGATCTTATCTAAGCGCAGCCTCTGTGGTGAGAATGCTCTTTTGGCTTGGCTTTTATAATACGAACAAGGAAATGATGAGTGATCCAAATCGCTAACGAGGTGCAAATGACCGCTACGACAATGGAGCTGAAGCGATAGCAGATGGAAAAGAAGGCATCTTGTTGTTCGGGAATAAACGATGTGGTCAGTGGCACGGTTAACGCTGACATGGCAGAAAAACCGATACCTGCTTTGATATTTCCTAACGCTAACCAGCGGCAAAAAATCCACGCGGCAATTGCGTAAGCGAGCAAGAACAGTAACGCGTTATTAGACCAAGTATATAGGGTCAGCTGGATCAACATGCCCGCGAAGCAACCGAGGAAAGTGCCGATGATGCGGATTTTGGCTACCGCTAATGATCCAATCAACGTCATTGGCGTCAGTACGATAAATATTGATGCCTGCGCTGACAGCGAGTCATTTAAATCTGCAACTTGAAACAGAATAAATGCCGCCATTGCAATCAACCAGCCTAATAATGCCTGACGCACCATGCCGAGGTGATCTTTACGCTGATTATCGACATGGGAGCGGCTTTTTGTTGCAGCGGGTTCAGCTGTGAGAGCCGATGGCGAGCTTATTTTGGGTTCAGGAAATAGATAAAGCGCTAAGGCAACAATGGGCGCGGTGACCAATGTTGATGCAATCAGTCCCATCACGAACTCTTCAATATCGAAGCCATTGAAACTGGCGAAATTAAGTAAAATAGATCCAATTAATAGCCCGATATAGCCGAACAGATAGGTGCTTTTATGGGTCATCGCGACACATTTAAACATCAGCATTAGGCCCACGGCTAAGGTCATAAGCAGAGGGTAAGGCTGTAAAAAGCCTACGATTAGCGTGACTTGAATACACACCCACGCCACAGCGATGATCAGTTGCATGATAATGCCGCTATTCCAGCGATCGATTTGAGTCAGTACGAACATTGGTAACAATGCGGCAAAGAGCCCATACCACCAGCCAAATACTAGCGTCACGGCCAAGCCTGCCACACAGCCGAACCATATACGCTGGGTTTTTCTTAACGTCACTACATTCAAAAGAGGAGTTCCTTGGCGCTAGGTAAGGTTAATAGATATCGTTAGTAGATATAGCTAGTAGATATGGCTAGTAAATATGGCTAGTAAATATAGTGCAGTAAACTCACCAAATGAATTTGAGCTTTACCTAACCATGCCCATAGCCAGTTATCTCTGGGATAGAGCACAACCGTCGCGCGCGAACCAATAAACAGTTGCTTAGGTAATGCAGTGTCACTAACTAGATTAACCCGCACGCGCTGTGCATCACGCACCCAGCGGTTGTTCGTTTCTATGTTGGTCAATTTACCGTTTGGGCTTTGCTGCGCTGCCGCCACACCAAAATCACGGCTCTGTATTTCCAAGCCATAGACCTCGCCAGGAAAAGCATCGAAAGCCACCAATGCCGTGGTTTCCTCATCTAGTAGTGCCACCGCTTTTTCACGAAAATCTGCCACTATCCATAACGAACCTGTTGGAATAAAAGTCATTAAGGGCTGGTTAGAACTGGCCGTGCTGCCGACTTCTAATTGCAGGTTGGTGATCACCCCATCACTTGGGGCAATTATTTGCGTGTGCGACAAATTGAGTTCTGCTTGCTTTAAGCTGTTTTCAGCGGCGCGTACCATGCTGCTCTGCCCCGGTGTAGCGCCTAACTGCACGCGAAGTGCTCGCAGCTCTTGCTCAGCGGCATGTAGGTTCGATAGCGATACATTGTTATTGGCCAGTGAGCTATCAAGCAGCGAAGCTGAAACCAGTTTTTTTCCGGCAAGTTTTCGAATGCGTTGATATTCGCTGCTGGCATTATTGTATGCAGCCTGATTTGTCGCCACCTTAGCTTCACCCGCTTCAGCTTTGGCGTATAGTGCGGTTTCTTGCTCGTGGGCTTGCTCTAGTGCCACGTTTGCCTTGTTGACTGCCAGTTGGTATGTGCGCTTATCGATCGTAAAAAGGCTATCCCCCTTCTTGACCTGCTGATTATTGTCAATCAACACCTCGGTGACCGTACCACTGATTTCAGGTGCTATCTGAATCACATACCCTTGTACTCGACTCTCAGTCGTTAGCGGAGCATGACGATCGGCAACCACAATGTAGCCAATAAGAAGGATAAAAAGAAGAATGAGACTTTGCATCCAACGGCGAAAAGCATGTTCAGCGGTTTGCATTAAACGGTCCACGGAGATCTGAAAGGGACGTTATTATAGAAACAGTTGATTAGATTAAGTAGAATGTGAAATAAGACGCTTACAACCTACAGATAGGACAATGAAGCAAAGTATGGATGATCTATACCTGTTTGTACTCACGGTTCGACATGGTGGGATCAGCGCAGCAGCGAAACATTACTCTCTACAGCGTTCTAAAGTGAGTCGGCGCTTACAAGAGCTTGAAAAAGCCTTAGGTTGTCAGCTATTAATACGCACCACACGCAAAATTGAATTAACTGAAAATGGTCGTTTGCTCTATGAGCAAATTAGTCAGCCCCTCACTAGCGTTTCTCAGGCTGCGAACTTACTGACAAATCAACATCACTCATTGCAAGGCACATTACGCATCGCCGTGCCTGCAGCACTTATCACATCCAACCTGTTTACCTCTTTGTTGGAGGATTATCTCGAACGCTTTCCCGATGTATTATTCGATGTGGTTAACAGTCAGGAGAGTCTGGATTTAAGACGTGAAAATATCGATATGCAGCTATTACCTAAAGGGGTAAAAGTGACCAATGAGGATTATGTCCAGCAAACCTTATTGCGGTTTCCCAGCTGCTTAGTCGCCTCTGCCGATTACCTAAATAGTCACGCTAAGATCACTGAGCTATCTCACCTCTATGAGCATCCCATTATGGTGAGCCGATACAACATAACTGCGCTACCAGACGATTTGAAGATCAGACTCTGCTCCGATGATTTAGGATTAATACAGCACATGGCAGTCTCAGGTAAAGGCGTGGCCTTGTTACCCGTATCTTTACTCCAAGGTGCATTAGAATCCGGTGAATTGGTGGCGGTTCTGCCTAAGGAAAGATTCACGGATATCAGATTGACCTTAATTTATCCATCACCTGAATTTTTACCTGAGAAAACCCGAGCCTTAATACAGCTATTACGCTCAAGATTTACCGAATCGAATATCAAGCTTTCGGTTTAACTAGCTTTAGGCTAATCATGACTAACGAGTCATTTTGATACTTTGAACACCCAAATCACGTTAGTTTGGAATGGCTAAGATTGACGCTCTCTTTCTAATAAATGAATGATATTCAACGAGGAATTGAGTAGTTTCAGGCGGTATTTGTACTATTTAATTGCGTATAAAAAGTTTACTATGCCCTCGCTTAATTAGGCAAATACATCTTATTACCACAGATAATATAGAGTTTACAAAATACTTCAATCTGATATCTTTCTTTAAGTATGAGTTGCTTATACTTGTTTGTCTTTAGACAACTTCTGTCGATTGTGTAAGAACTTAAATTGATTAATGGACTGACTATCTATACCGAGTATGTTGTTTGTCACTGGATGAAAAATAACTAAATTTTTTAATACCTTACAGCCTAAAAATATCATCATACCTATTTATATTTAATACAATAATAAGGAAGCTAAGTATTATGCGGCATTGGAATTTATTGCTAATCGCTTTACTCTTTGGTTTATCTGGTTGTGTATCAACCACTAAACCGCAAGATCCCCAAGTACTATCTGCTACTCATGGCTTTGTCTTTGTACATTTCCCAAGGATTCACCCGACTCTCTCACTAAAGTCACTAAGCACTAATAAAATCTATAAGCTACGTGACAATAGAAACCTAAACACTTCAAGCTTTTGGCTACCATTTGGAGAATATGAATTAAAGAAACTGTCGTATCATTCAGATCCGATCAGTAGTAAAGAAATTAAATTAGCAGGTTACCCAAAAATAATAATAAAAAATGGTGCAATTACCAATCTCGGTTCGCTCATCAATTTTAATCTGGGTCAAGGTAAAGAGATTTGGTTACCCATTTCATCAACAGAGTCTCAAAGACTAGTAAATTTAGAAATTAAACAATCAAATTTTTTAAAAAATAATGAAATATTGCAATGGGAACCTATTAATTTACCTGACATAAGTAAAGGAAGACATTCTAATTCAGATCTTGGTCTAATTGCCGATTTAGGCTTAGCTTATACTCATTATTTACAAGAAGGAGAGCTAAAGGAAAAGTTACTTTCAATTGATAATATTGAATCATTTTATAATGTCATGATAAAACTCCTCCCTCCCATAACAGAACAAGAGCCAAGTTATGATACAGAAGGTAATTTATATTTAGGTGCAGATTTAGGCCAGATAAAAAAACGTTCTCCTAAGGGGCTGTGGACATCGATAGACACTGGAACCCTTGCAACGATAAGTAAAGTCTATTGGTATCAAGACAGCTTATTTGCCGTTTCAGGTAAAAATAAAGTTTTAGTAAGAAAAGCTGAAAATTTACCATGGCAAGAGTACACACAAGTTGATTCAAGCCAAACTATCTACGATTTAGACGGTATAAAAGACGACCTAATTGTATTATCAGCAATCAATGAGACCTCTAACAACTCGTTTATACTGGGTGAGAACTATACCTTGTCAGTTTATCGAGTAAGTCTAAAAAACCCAATAAACATAAAGCTTATCAATACTATTAAGCAAGAAGGTGACGTTTTGATAAATCCGAAAGGTATTATTAACAACGAAGTCTATTACCTTGGTTTAATGCCTGATATCTTTAAATCCGTTAACTTAGAAACCATGAAGTGGCATGGTGTAAAAATACCGCAAAAATTTTCTAGCTTTCATGTAGCTAAAAGCAATTTAATCACCTTATTAAATGCTCAAGGCGCATTCTCCGATTTATTTATTTCTGACAATAATGGCGATAGTTGGCAGGAACTCAATGCACCGTCATACATTATCCAAGATGTTTTTTTCAGTGACAACTCAAATGGTTTTGCTTCTCGCCTAAACGTAGGTGCTTTTTCAGCTGAGCATGTTTTACAACAATATAATACTAACCAAGATACTTGGCATGACGTAACGCAAGCACCGGAAACATGCAAATATATCTTTGCTAGAAGTATCGAAATGCCAATATTATGCTTAACAAAATCAGATACTATGATGAGTTTCAAAGATAATAAATGGCATAACGAAGTAACTAAATAATCAAACTATTTAAATTACGCCTGTTGGCTGATGAGAGATATTTTAATTCTTGTTGGGGACAGGTGTTTTTGTATCAATTGTGAAAAGTTACGGCAGTCCTATTTTTTCATTGCCATCCCAGTGTTCTTTCCTCAGTTAAATCAGCGGAAGCATAGCGCTCAGTCATAGAAATGATCTTTGCTTCTTCTCTTATGCTGCAAGCTATTCACCACGGAGGGCCACGGAGAAGTGCAAAAAACTGAAGCCTTTATCTCTTGAATGTATAGCAGCCCGCCCTGCATTGCTTAAATTCAAAAGAATGGATCCCGGAACAAGCCCGGGATGACGGCAGAAAAGCATGTTTAATGTATTCAGCTCTTACCGTACACCCGTAGCCGCAGGCTATTCCGTGAGCAGCGCGTTCCGTACTCAAGTGAGTCGCCCGCGACGTTCGTCTCAGTTTTTTCTAGCAGCGCAGCGCCCTAGTACCTCGCAGGCACGTAGTGCCGTCCTAGCAGGGCAACGCCCGCCCTTCTCAGCCTTAACTAGCAGTGAGCTTGCGAACGACCTCGAAGCGAAGCGCCCTAGCAGGACAAAGCCCGCCCTTCTTCGCTCTAAATCTAGAAACCAAAAACAACTTTATTCTGTAAGGCATCCTCCCACACCGCCACACCGAAGGTTAACACCTCAGTCACACCACAGTAACCACCGACCTCTACATGTGATACTCTGCGCATCTAGGTTTTAGCAGTCATACGAATTATTGATTTGCTGTATTTAATTACAGAAAATCTGATCAAGGAAGAAAATGAAATTACTACCATGGGTACCGAAAGTAATATTTGCAATTATGTTGAGCGGTTGCGGAGGCTCAGACTCATCAGGTACTGATAGTACACCCGTCCCAGTGCCCGTGCCTGTACCGGAGCCAGTGCAGACATTGACACTCAAAACGGAGACTGAAAATCAATGCGTTGAAGCGACCCCCTATGCTGATGCAACGCTAGTATTCCACAATGAAAACGGTGATGTGATAGAACAGATACCAGGGAAGAGTGATGGCCTTTTTTCTGTTTCAATCCCAGCCGCAGCTAAACATGTCAGCATATTAGGGAAAACGAAATACATATGGGATCGTGTTATAGAAGGTGATGAAATAACAACTTTTCTTGATGTTCAATCAGGCGATCTAGGCATTGTTCGATTTGTAGATTATAGTGTAAAAAATAATTGTGGCTGTAGAGATGTTGAGTTAGATGCAGAAGCTTTATTAGTAAACTATTCTGGTCACCTCATTGGTAAATCTGGACTTTCAAAACTAGACATTAATAGAACCCAAGTTAGCACAGAAATATGCTCCTCTGATAACAATATACTAGGCATCCAACTTGTGTCTGCAGATTATAAAACCTCAAGTGTGGCTCTTATCGATATGACAGGAAAGTCAGAATATCAGCTTGAGGAAGCAGACTTTAGTCACCAAGGTATCAGAATTATCGCGGCACCTAACATGGAAACACTATCATCACTTTTTACAGCTTACAAACTCAAAACTAATCCAAGCCTTGCAAAAGAATCGATCGAAAAGTTGCACTCTCCATTCATTTATCCATCCATAGATGGCTATGCAGAATTTCTCGCAACGGGTAACTTGGACAATGCTCGTTTTACTGTAAAAACCCGAGTTACTGATAATGCTGATATTTCAACACTCTTGCCTCTTAACTTTAATGAAAGTAATAAACATCTTAAAACAGAAATCAGTCAGGCAGTACTTGGGAATACTTATCCTATATCCTACGATTTTAGCAGCCTAGATGACAAAGTAAGCCAATTTAGATTTGCTTTGGATTACTACAATGAAAGCAATAGTTCAGTCTATTGGAAAATATATGGGGGCGCATCAGGTAGTCTCCCTGATCTTCAGTTTCCTACGACAAGTAAACGACTCAGCCAAATAAATATTGTCGCACCAAGTGTCGGTATTACAGCTTATCAACAAGCATACGATCTTCAAGCACTCAGAGCCGCTATCGCCAAACGCCAACACAGTAGCAACTGGCAAGCTAGCTCCCCTCTTGAAACTTCTAGAGGCATACATTTCACCATACAAAACTAAGTAATATGCTAAAAAGGACGCTCATAGCGTCCTCTTTTATCGGTACACGGTACAACTTTGAAGCGCCTAATTAATCATTCTTGACAGATATGCATAGGCGTTTATGTTTTAGCTTCAGCAAGAGCCAGCATGCATTCTGGTTTCTTCTTCATCTTATCTAAGAACACAAGCATTCTATAAATGTAACTATCGAACTAAGTACATTGCATTTTTAGTTGCAAAATTCAATAAAGGTGGGCGAAGTTCAGCTCCAGAGCTCAGATGAATTGAATAGGGAGAGACCGCACCATGCAATGCAGGGCTTTGCCAAATAATCCCCCCCATGACAGATGAACGCATCGATATTGAACAAGGTGAATAATCTTTATCGTCTTCACAAGAACCTAAGAGTAAGTTAATAGAAGCTAGTGGCTGACTAATAGCCGTGACTTCCCCATCCACCATAAAGGAACTAATAATACTTAATGCAGTATCGAGTATCAGTATTTTCGTACTACCTCCATAAGGAGAACCATAGGGCATTACACATGCTAGCTCTAATGTATTTGCTAATAAACTCAATTTACTACAGTTTACATGTTCACTACTCGATAAAATAAAGCTATTTTCACTTTGAACAAACCGCTCTACGACGCTAACTCGTTCACCATCACTTCCATTTTTCACCGCTGCAATCGCAACAACAAACTGACCAAATTCATTAGAGGCTATATCTGCATCTAAGATATTGATATACCCTTCTGGTTGATAACTCCAAAGCACAGATTGAGTATTCAAGTCTTCAATTTGTAATTGATAACTATTAACTACAATTAAATCTGGGTGACCATCATGATTAACATCAGCATGTTCAATTTTTAATGTTTTTAACGGAGTAGGAGTCAATTGCGATTGATTTGGAAACATCTCTTTTTGCCAAAGCGTTGTACCTGAATTTAACTCTTTCGAAAATAGTGTGCTCATATCACCTGAAGCAGAAACGACATTAGCAACAACTTCGTTAATGCCATCAGAATTAGCATCAAACACATCAACAGCAGAAATATTTCTCCACGAGTCAAATTCTGAACTAAAAAACGAATATTCATCTTTTATTCCATCGTTAGTAAAACTATAAATATGCTGAGTGTTAGATTCGTCATAAAACAACGCGTTAATTTGGCCATTATCTGCTTTGATATTGCCAATAGAGCGGTAACTTTTGGTAGATTGAGTTGCCGAATTTTCCCACGAAATCCAAGGTGCCGGACTAGTGTCCATAGCTATAATGGAATAGAACCCTGTGCTAAAAATCTCAAAATAGCCATCACCATCAATGTCATAACTAGTGATGCTAGAACTGTCTGAAGAGGTTACATCCCACTGAAACTGCATACTATCTGCAGAGTAGACGGTAAGTTTTCCGCCTCGGCTACATGGCCCAGTAATAATACTTTTATTGTTATCTATATTGAGATTTGCAACATGTAGACCGCAAATTGGCGCTGCTAGAAAGAGCTTTTCAATCGGGCCTTCATGACCATATTTAGCAATCTGTATATTCTGTTCAATATTTTTCCCTTGAGGTTCAAATAGAATAATTTCATCGGCATTATCACTGTCAACATCAGCTAACACGAACAACTCACCAAACGGCTTATCAAACTTCCATTCAAGTATTTTAAGTTGCTGGTCAAATACCGAGCCATCATCTAAAACGATTTGCTTTAAGCCATCCCCAGTTAAACTACCAATCTCAATACGACTCGGCTGGCTATTGAGGTCATACAAATCAGAAATTGCGCTTACTCCTGTATCCCAAAGCCATAAATCCATATGAGGTTCATTACCGCATTCCTTGCAAGAAGTCAGCAATACAAAGTCAGCGTCACCATCGCCATCTAGATCATCGATAGCTAAATTAATAAACTTTTTATGTCTAATTATATGGGACTGCTCAAACTCAGAAATAGATACAATCACTTCTGACTCATTGGTTTTTGGATCAATTTTAATAATATCATTATCGTTCATCGCAACAATGCTATGAATTCCATCACCGTTGAAATCGTAGCTAGTCAACTTTTTAGGGGAAAAGTCATATGGGTAAACCCACTGCTGTTCGTAATCCTCGCCTTGTTTGCTTAATAGTGATATTTGCCGATCTCTAGTCAATAGCAAAATGCTGTTTTTCCCTTCACCAAGGAAATTAGCAATCGACATATCATCATGCTCACCTGCAGCAGAAATACTTGAATATGTACTCAGTAAAACAGGTGAGTTGACCTCAATACTAGCCTGCTTTATCACATTTAAACCCGCTATCGTAAATGCAAAATTAATCTGTTGCTGTTTCGAAAATGCGATTGGCTTAGCTACCCAACTCACTTCCCCTTCTGACGACATAGACATCCCGTCAGGCCCATATAGCAACTTTGGAATATAACCAGTATCGAATTCGGTTTTAACGTAAAAAGAGACCAACTCACCATAATTCACCACTTTAGGCAGTGGGCTCAAAGTAATAACGGGCTCTCTGACAAAGTTGCCAAGTAATTCAGACCCCTCTTTCGTTGCAAACCAGCTCATTTCATGAGCTTCAGGAAAACTAACAAACAACTGAGCGCTTACTTCAGTAATTACCTCTGTCGAACCTTGACAGTCTGGATATGGGGATTGACTAATAATGTTAATGATTAGAGAATGTTTATCCTTCTCATTGACTTGTGTTTGGAACTGGTAAGTTCCTGTTGTAACTTGTTCATTGGAGGTCAACTCCCAAGTAAGATCACTGTTAAACTGATAGGTTTCTGTACACCCTGTATCTGGAATAGCTAATAACCATCGACCTTGAATATTGTTGGTAACAGTCGTGATTGGCGGAACACCGACAGAAGGGCTTCCTGAGTCATCACCTCCACCACATCCAATGGTCAATAAAATGATAGAAATAAAGAGTGATACTTTTAACATGAAAATCCCTTTTGTTATTAAACCTATTAACCTTTCCAGACTATTACTCTCTCAAAATGCAAGCAGAAAATCCATATTTATGTACTTACTATCCCTGTCTTTCCAAGGTAGAAGTACATCTCTGATTTATTTATTGGTTTTGAAATAAATTATTGTGATTCAAACTCTTTATCGATTTGAACCAAAGAGATCTCTTTCGGAGAAAAGCTCACAGAAAAGTGCTACAGCAGTTTACTTTCAAATATCCATTTTATTATCTATGTAGTACATCCTCTGTAGTGAGAATACCTCTTGTCTTTACTTTTGGCTTCACTCTGTTTTACTCGTAACTTGAAGCGAAGCGCCCTAGCAGGGCAAAGCCCGTCCTTCTTAGCTTTATGGCATTGCTTCAATGAGCCGTTCAATCAATATGGTCAGTGCTTTAGGCTGGAATTTTCGCTGTTTGTACACCAAATAAGATTGCCTAGGCGGGAACTGGTAATCAGCAAAAATCTCGATGAGATCCATCTCTGGAGTAATTAAATGGTAGGGCAAGGTTGCCGCGCCGAGTCCTTTAATTGTGGCATGAAGCACTTGACCAATATCGTTGACCTGCAAACGAGGGTGAATGTGGATCTGTTTTAACGTTTGAGTTTGATCTGTGTAAGTGATGCTCTTTTGATCTTCCAATCGAATCCAGTCCAATTGATCGAGTTGAGTGACTGCATTTTTGTCCCAATAAGATTTCGCGACAAATACGCTATGCTCTGCGAAAAAGAGTGGCCGTGCGATCATCTCTTCAGCTCGGGTGATGTCAAAGGTGAGCACCAAATCTCGATCTGTTTCTGGCAAGGCATCTTCTGCACATAGGTTGATTTCAACGGAGGTTTGTGGAAACTCTAATAAGAAGTCGGTAATTAATTCTCGAACATAGAAGTTGTAGAATCGATAGGGCAAAGACAAACGAATATTCCCAGCCACCGCTTCAATGTTTTCACTTAGTTGGTGACAGTGGCTTTCTAGTGCGGTGAATTGGTTTTCTAACAGCTGGTAATAATGTTGTCCTGTTTCGGTCGGGACAAGCTCTCTTCCCTTCTTCTCTAACAAGCGCACACCGAGCTTTTCTTCCATTAACGATACACGACGTGACACCGTCGAAACAGGTAAGCCTAATGCTTTAGCCGCCGCTTGTTGAGAACCTAGTTGCACCACTTTGCAAAAAAGGAACAGGTCGTCAATAGTTCCAAATATGGAATCCATGCTTTTAAAATTCACTATTTTCTATCATTAATGAAATCAATATACTCAATCTATTCTCAACAGTCACAGTAAATATGACAATAAAATAGGGGGAGTATTGATGAGTAGAAAACAATTTTGGGTATCAGCACTGATCTCTTCGATCACCATGGCACTGATAATGTCAGGCACCATTTCGGCCATCAGAATGGGGGAGATAAGTTCAAAGTGGGTGCTAGTATGGCTCGACAGTTTTACCATCGCATGGCCGGTTGCACTGCTTGCTAACCTGACTGTCTTACCAAAAATTCGACAACTTGCGGCATGGTTATGTCGAGATAAAAAGACCCACACCACCACAGCATGAGGCTACTCTGACTCGACGGATTCAGCTTTTTTAGACTTACTTCTTATTGCGCCCTTTGGATCTCATCTTGTAGCTCTTTGAGTGCATCCAATATGGTCATAAACTTTGCGCCAAACGGAGTTACCTCGTATTCCACACGTGGCGGGCTCTCCGGATAAACAACCTTCTTTAATATCCCGAACTCCACATTGCGCTTCAGGCATTGATTAATCACCTTAGTGGTCAAGCCGTCAACACTGCGAACCATCTCACCGGGTCGATTAATATTCAGCGCCAGAAGTTGATACACGGTTAATGACCATTTGCAGCCAACGATTGTCTCAACCATGCGCGCACTTTCACTTGGACCTATGATTCTATCTTGCATGATTATATTAATTTCTCTTTAAAAGTCATAAAGATGTACCGTTAAGTCCCTAGTGAACCAATTTGTACTTACTGTTTTCACTGTGCGACGAAGTATATAATTGTTATCACTTTACAGGGTTAGCTAATACGTTTCATCTGCTAGCGATAAGCAAGAGTTCAAAATAAGATAAGGAAAGGTGACATATGCAGCAGCTCAAACCAAATCTAAATATGGATTTTTCCAAGAAAGTTGTCATTGATACCAATCAACAACCATGGCTTCCAAGCCCGCTTAAAGGGGTTACCCGTAAACCTCTAGCTCGAGAAGAGTTAGAGAGCGGCCACGCCACTAGCATAGTAAGGTATGAAGCGGGTTCACATTTCAGTAGACACACCCATCCGATGGGAGAGGAGATATTGGTACTCGAAGGCACTTTTTCCGATGAAAATGGCGATTTTGGCCCAGGTACTTACATTCGCAACCCACCGGGAAGCCATCACAGCCCCTTTAGTACTGACGGTTGCACTATCTTCGTTAAATTGAATCAATTCGATGCAAATGATCTTCAACAAGTACGAGTCGATACCCATTCAACGCCTTGGCAACAAGGAATTGGTGGGCTTGAAGTTATGTCACTCCATGACTTTGAAGGTCAACACACAGCCTTGGTCAAATGGCCTAAAAATGAGACATTTAAGCCTCATCGACACTTTGGCGGCGAAGAGATACTAGTACTTTCAGGGCAGTTTGAAGATGAGTTTGGACAATATCCCGCGAATACTTGGATACGCAGCCCCCATATGAGCGAGCATCATCCTTTTGTCAAAGAGGAGACCGTCATCTTAGTCAAAGTTGGGCAGTTGCTACTCTAGTCATTCCTGATTAGTCATTAACCACTAACGATTAAGCCAAGTTTACAGCAACTGAATCTCGAGTAATTAAGGTCGGCGTTAACAAGGTGCGCTGCCCTTCACTCTCTGGCGTTTCCATTCGCGCAAGTAGCATGGCAATAGCTTGTTCAGCCATCAGCTCTAACGGCTGACGCATCGTTGTCAGTGGTGGATTGAAATACTTGGCACCGGGAATGTCGTCATAACCTATCACCGACAGATCCTTTGGAACGATCAGCCCATGTTCGCCCGCAACACGTATCGCACCCATGGCCATTAAATCATTGGAGGCAAATATAGAGGTCACTTTCTTTTGCTGCTTAAGTAACTCTGTCATCGCCGTTACGCCACCTTCGTAAGTGAACTCACCGGATTGGATCCAGCTTTCATCGACTTCAACATACGCTTCGGCCATTGCACGGCGATATCCTGCAATACGGTTCTGACTATTGGACTTTTCCAGTGGCCCAGCCAATAACCCAATACACCGATGACCCGCCTGTAATAGGTGCTTGGTTGCCATGTACCCGCCCTGCTCAGAATCATCGAGAATACGATCATAACCAGCACGATCTGGCCCAGAGTCCATCATGACCATCGGCATAGTGCCGTAGGATGAGACCGGTAACTGACGTGCATCAGAGCTCATCATCAACATGCCATCGACCCGTCGCTGACTTAACATGCTCATGTAATCTTTCGCCCGCTCAATATTACCTTGGGTATTACACAAGATAAGGTTATAGCCATGACGATAAGCCACTTGGTCGACCCATTGGATCAGGTCGGCATAAAATGGGTTATTGGAATCGGTCACCAACATGCCCAATACTCGACTACTACCCCCTTTAAGGCTACGCGCAACGGTATTAGGCACATAGTTAAGCTGCATCACAGCGTCCTCGACCTTAGCTTTGCCTTCTGCTGAGACAAAACGTGTCTTGTTGAGCACGTGAGATACTGTGGTGGTAGAGACACCCGCCAATTTGGCGACGTCGCGAATGGTGGCCATGCAATGAGACTCCTATCAAAAATTAATATCACAGAATTACGGGTGACAGCTTAATGGATAACATACCTAAATAGCTAAATTAATAGGGCTAAAGTAATAGGGTTAGTGCTTCACTGCGAGTAGGTATAGAGCTTTGAGCCCCCATCCTTGTCACAGACAAGGCCGCGGCTGATTGACCAAAACGCACCGCCTCAAGTGCCGATTTACCTTCAAGTAAGGCAGTAACGAAACCGCCGTTAAAGGTATCGCCCGCGGCGGTGGTATCGACTGCATCAACCGTAAAGCCTGCAATGTGTACGCCCTCGCCTTTGTGTGACAACCAAACACCTCGTTTACCTAGCGTGATCAGCACCATCTCAATGCCAAATTGGCTATGGAGATGATTCGCCGCAAGTCCAGCATCAGACAGCTCATTAATTGCGATCCCCGTTAACAGTTCAGCCTCACTCTCGTTAGGCGTAATGATATCAACGTGGCGCAGTAACTCCTCTGGCAACGCCTTGGCAGGGGCTGGGTTTAATACCACTTTCACTCCTGCAGAATTGGCCACTTTAGCCGCTGTAACCAGCGTTTGAATCGGTGTTTCAAGCTGAAGTAATAGCAGTTCAGAGGCTTCTATTGTCCCTTGATGTGCCGCCAGCACAACTTCAGTTAGGGCGCCGTTTGCACCGGGCCAGATACCGATGCGGTTTTCGCCTGAATCTTCGACGTAGATCATCGCTAAGCCGGTATTTTCATCGGCAATGGTAGTGATACCGTCGATATTGATGCCCACATCCGCCAGTCCACGCTTCATCTGCTCACCGATTGCATCACTGCCGACACAGCCAATCATCGCCACATCAGCACCGAGTTTAGCCGCCGCTACCGCTTGATTGGCTCCCTTGCCACCGGCGACAATTTGGTAATGCTTAGCTTCGATAGTTTGCCCGCCACATGGCGCTGCGCTGACTTGCATAACATGATCTACGTTAATGCTGCCCAATACGGATAATTTGGCCATCTGAATCTCTCTTTCCTAATGTGGTAAACAGCTTGATAAGGAGCTTGGTCATCAGTTTTGATAACTTGCCAATCCTAAGCCGCGCAGCAAGGGTCGAATGTTCGACCCTACTATAATAATTTTTTGATATTGTGAGTGATATCAGTTCACAATAATTTGCAGTGGCACTGGTTGAAACTCAGCAATCACTTCGCCGTTCAGCAGCTTAACCGCAGCTTCAACGCCCATTGCGCCAATAAGTTCAGGTTGCTGGGCGACAGTGGCATTTAAGAGACCACGTTTAACCGCAGCAATGCCTTCATCCGTACCATCAAAACCTACAATAATAATATCTTTACCCGCACCTCGAACCGCACGTAATGCACCCAGTGCCATCTCATCGTTCTGGGCAAATATGGCTTGTACATCCGGCTTTGAAGCCAGTAAATTTTCTGTAACGTTCAAGCCTTTAGTGCGGTCGAAATCAGCAGGTTGTGATGCTTGGAGGTCGAAACCATGAGCAGCCACAGCAAGCGCAAAACCTTGGCCACGATCGCGAGAAGCAGAAGCACCAGCCACACCTTCTAGCTGAACAACTTTAGCACCTTTACCAAGCTTTTCGGCAATGAAGTCACCAGCAAGTTGACCACCAGCGACATTGTCAGATGCGATATGAGACACGACTTTTCCTCGCGTCACACCACGATCGAGTGTGACCAAAGGGATACCTGCACGATTGACCATGCGAGCCGCATTAGAGGCCGCATCAGAATCTGTTGGATTCAATAAAATGGCTTTCACCTGACGAGTGGTCAAATCTTCAATATTACTCAGCTCTTTAGAAGGGTCGTTCTGAGAATCAAGGACAATAAGTTTATAACCCAATTCATCGGCTTTCTGTTCAGCACCCTCTTTCATCGAAACAAAGAAGGGATTGTTCAGCGTCGACACCACTAAGGCCAAGGTGTCTTTTGCCATAACTGGAGCGGCAATGCCTAAGGTTAAAACCAATGCCGTTGTGCAAGTGAGAAGCTTGTTCATTTTAGTCACCTTCATGGATTATTTATATGTGAGTCAATTATTTGGTTTTTACGCGTTAGCCTTGCGATCAGCCAATACCGCCAGCAAGATAACCCCAGCTTTAGCAATCATCTGATAATAGGAAGACACATCCAGCAGGTTCAATGCATTGTTTAGAAAGCCAATGATCAGAGCGCCGACTAAGGTGCCCCAGATAAAACCTCGTCCACCCGCTAAAGAAGCGCCGCCGACAACAACAGCTGCAATGGCATCAAGCTCGTAAGAGGTACCCGCAGTAGGTTGAGCCGAAGAGAGGCGTGAAGTCACAATCAAACCCGCCAGCGCCGCCATGGTGCCAGAGAGGGCATAGACAGCGATTTTAACTCGGTCGACATTGATACCAGACAAGCGCGCCGCAGATTCATTACCACCGATGGCATAGATATAACGGCCTAGACGAGTATGAGTCAGCAATGCCCAGATAAGTACAAAGGTGATGAGCATTAACCAAACTGGCACAGGTACGCCAGCCATCCAGCCCGTGCCGATAAACGCAAAGCTGTCAGCGGTATCAGTAAAACCAGTTGAGATAGGACGACCTTCGGTATACACCATGGTCAAGCCACGGATCGCGGTCATGGTGACCAGTGTGGCGATAAACGCCTGCACTTTTCCTTTGGATATTAACAGGCCATTCATGGCACCCAGTGCGCCACCGAGCAACAAGGTCAGCGGTAAAGCCACTATGAGTGGCAGTTCTGCACTCACCATCGATGCGCCCAGAGCCCCCGTTAGTGCCAGTATGGCACCAACTGAAAGATCGATACCTGCCGTCAAAATCACTAAAGTCATGCCTACCGCGATAATGGCATTAACCGAAGTCTGACGCAGAATATTCATCAGATTACCCATGGTGAAGAACTGGTCGTTCAACACAGAGGCCACCACTATCAAGACTAAAAGCGCGATCAGGGCTTTTTGTTGCTTGAGCCATTCAAACATTTTTAGACCAGTGAGGTTATTCGTTACAGTTTGATTCATTGTTATTATTCTCTAATCAGTGTTTGCCAATGGCCGCAGCCAAGAGTTGTTCCTGAGTCACGTTAGTCGCGTCGAATTCACCACTAATACAACCATCTTTCATCACCATAATTCGGTCGCTCATTCCCATCACTTCCGGCATATCAGAAGAGACGAGGATGATGCTCATCCCCGCTTGCTTAAACTGGTTTATCAGTTCGTAAATCTCTTTTTTGGCACCCACATCAACCCCACGAGTGGGCTCATCTAAGATGAGTACCTTAGGTTTAGCCATCAGCCCTTTAGCTATCGCTGCTTTTTGTTGGTTGCCGCCGGAAAGCTTGCCTATTGGCTGGTCTAGCGAGGGGGTTTTTACATTGAATGCATCTTTAAAATAGGTGGCTTGTGCGTGCTCTTTTTCGGCATTAATCGCGCCCATATAGGAAAGTGCCGTGAGTGAACTCAGACTCATGTTCTGCTTTACCGACATGCCCAGTACTAAGCCGTCACCTTTACGGTCTTCGGAAATATACGCAATGCCAGCTTTAATCCCTTCACTCGGATGCACTGGATGTATCGGTTCACCATACAACTCCACCACACCACTGATGCGCTTCACATCGCCGAACAACACACGCATCAATTCTGAACGTCCCGCGCCCATCAGCCCGTTGAAGCCCAGAATTTCACCTTCATGCAGGTCGAAACTAATATCATTAATTCCCTTACCTGAAAGGTTACGCACCGTCATCGATACCTGACCAGATAGGTGATCAACACGAGGATAGAGATCTTGTAACTTGCGGCCAACCATGAGCTCAATCAGGCTTTCTTCATTCAGATCTGAGGTGGCGGATTCGGCAACAAACTGACCATCTCGCATCACAGTGACGCGATCGCAAATAGTAAATATTTCCTGCAAACGATGTGAGATATAAACGATACCAACGCCTTCTTGGCGTAGCTCACGGATGACATTAAACAGGCTCTGTGTTTCGGGTTCGGTTAACGCATCTGTAGGTTCATCCATGACGATGATGTTGGAGTCAAATGACAACGCCTTGGCGATTTCGACCATCTGCTGCTCACCCAGAGGCAAGTTACCCATCTTCTCACGACTGCTATGTTGCACGTTTAAGCGAGCAAGTAAGGCATCGGCGTCATCGAACATCTTGGACCAATCAATAAAGCCCAACGCTTTTTGCGGTTCACGCCCTAAGAAGATATTTTCGGCAATAGAGAGGTTATCAATCAGGTTTAACTCCTGATGTATGATGCTGATCCCCGCTGCTTGGGACTGACGCGGCCCGTTGAATGTCACTGGTTCACCGTTTAAGGTGATTTGACCCGCGTCGGCCTGATAAATCCCCGTCATCACCTTCATCATGGTCGATTTACCCGCGCCGTTCTCCCCCATCAGCGCCATCACTTGGCCGGGGAAAACGTTCAATTGGGCACCGTCTAACGCCTTGACACCAGGGAAGGATTTTTCAATTCCTTTCAGACTCAGCAGTGCCTTCATTTGAACACCACGCCCGCCTGCAAAATGATGTTGGCGTATGGCGTGCACTCACCAGTGCGTACCACTGCGCGGCTTTTGACCGTTTGCGTCTTAAAGGCTTCATGGCTAACTGCGTTAATCTTAATGGGCTGGGATTGCTCTTTGCCTATCTGTTCCAGCACCTGCATCAGCTGCGCGTGCATATCTGCGCTATGAATCAACATCTCTTGTGCGATGACCACTGATTCAATTTGCAGCTCAGTGGCCACGATTTTAAGGGTATCGATAAAAGCAGGAACACCGTGGGTCAAGGCAAGATCTATACGCTCGCAAGACGCAGGTATCGGCAATCCGGCATCCCCCAAGGTGATCTCATCGGTATGAGCTGACAGAGCAATAACTCGAGCTAAATCACTGTTAAGCAGTGCGCCTTTTCTCATATCACTGACCTTATTAGAATAATGAACCAACACGCGCAAACGTTTGCGCAAACGATTGCCTGATATTAATGTGTCATTAAAACAATTTCTATAAGGTAAAGACGATCAAGATCACAGATCCGAGAAAGTTAACAAGAGGCCACCTATTTCGCCACATAAGTTCATCATTAACCCAACTATACTAACTATGAGCTTGCTACCCATGTTAACTAAGGCTTATTCACCCATCGTAATTTGTTGGTAAATCTGTCCTTTATTCAAGCAAAAAAAACGCCGAACATAAGTTCGGCGTTTAGGTATTATACCAATCAGTATAAAGATTAAGGACAGAAGAATCGCACCTCATAGTCAAAACAGACACCATCGGGCTGATCTGTATTTCGACACACCAATCCACCATTAGCTGACAAGGTCGAGAAAATTTCTCCCGTTTGAGTGGCCGGAATCGTGGTGCCTCGACGACGCGCTTGGAAGTTCCACGGGTTAGCACAAACTGCAGGGTGTGCAGCACGACTTTCCCAATCACCCGAACCACCTGGATCATCTCTATCAAGCCACTGTGTCCAAGACGCGGGGACTCGGCCCATTTCATCCATGATGTCATTGCGATTATTGTCACGCCTTTGGTCCATAAAATTCATACCTCCGGTATGACATTCTCGGGCCATAATACCCATGTCGTTACCCAGTCCAAGCCGACCTTCCCCCACACTCACAACACCATCATCAGCTCCAGGAATAATCCATGATCCAGCGTTACACTTCCAACGCCAAAACTGCAGTGACTCCCACCAGTTGCTTGGCATACCGTGAGTGGTGCGGTAATAAAAGGTTCGTTGCTGGCTGTTGAAGGGAAGCATAATAGCCCAAGGAATGCTGCTGGCTGTTGTTAACGACCATTGCGCCTGACAGTCATCAATATTAAAGATATCGTTAATCATGCCTGCTCCACTACCCACGTACAGATCCATCAATAACGAACCTTGATATGGCGTACCGACAGTTTGGATGGGCCTAGGAGCGGGCGAGTTATCCAAGCCAGTGAAGTAATAGCTTTGCATATGTACTGCAGCCTGACCGCCTTGGGAGTGGGCGACGACAGAGAACCAATCACGAAATGCTGCATTAGATTGCAGGGCTAACTCGATGGCAAAATCATTACGCCCCATACTGGTGATAGGGCTGTTGTATTCGACAGTCGGCCCATCATTGAAACGCCACTGCTGCCAAGTACTTGTATTGCTGCACCACCCGTGCACCAACATAATGCCATTAGCATCAAAATTAACACTCTCTTGAGCGCCTTGGCCACTGGCAACAGGAACCCTAATGTCATTTTTACCCAGTAGCATTTCATCATTTATTTCAACTGCCGACGCTTTGATACTCTCTTGTTCAGGAAACGCTGATACTGGTACAAAAAGGTCAGTTTTGCTGTCCAGCAACAAGTAAGTATTAGGATCTAGCAAACGGATGTTTCTGAACTCGAACCCTTGTTGTCCATGGGTTTCTGCCAGTGCAAACCAGCGGGAATCAAGCGCTACTGTGACACTGTTACCGATACTGGTTTCATGAACTGATGTGATCGTATTGATAGTTGAAACTGGCTTGTCATCACGCCAAATCTCAGCATAAAACACTAACAGCTCTTTATCAGCGACCCCTTCAATGCCGATATCCACACTCAATCTATTTTCATCAAGTACTTTGGTACGGCTGGCAGAGGTTAATTGAGCCTCAGAGCCCAGCACAGGGAAGCCATAGTAGCCGGTACGTTGAATCACATCACCGTTACTCATGGTGGCACTAAATTCCACTTCTAATCGATAGTCACCCGCAGCTAACTTAGGAATAGTGGTACTAATCTCACCTTCGGGAGAGATGCCCACCTCGTATTCTTGAAGCTCTTTTGACCTGAGTTTATTTGCCTTTAGAGCGTTAGTATCAACTGCATCTCGAGATGTAAACTCTGCAGACTCTGTATTACTAAACAAAAATGCCCTTGCATCCAGCGCTTCAATCTCAGCGCTCTTAATCACCGAGTAAGACACGGATTTTTGGCTCCCCTCTTGTTCAGAGTTTGGCACTCTCAATTCAAATAAAAACCTGTTCGGCTGGCTCGACAGTGAGACTTGATCCGCGTCCCATGTCGCTAAGTTTACGCCCTGCTCATAGCTAACCAATACGTTGGCGTTAGTAGCCTCAGTACTTAAGCCGTTAAGTTTAATCTGCCATCGCCCCAGAATATCGGCATTGCGATTAATAGAGATAGTGCGCACTGCAGTGGCTTCACTCACCTCAACATGACTGCTGAGTTCAACACAGTCAGGACCTGCACAAGTGATCTCTCCCCCCTGAATTCGATATCGATTTCCTGCGGGGCTAAGCAATTCAACGTTACTGAATACTTGACCCTGCATCGTTTCTAGCAAAGAGAATCCATGTATATCATTGATAAAGAAGTCACCCGTCCAGTCTTCACCAACGGTGTTTTCCAACGGTAACAGGTATAAATTTGATTGACTGGCCGCGGTAGATAAGTTGCTTAATAGATCACGCTTAATGAAAATCTCTTCAGCGCTCCCCATATTTGATTTAACGGGCAAGGTAGTACTCGATATCGCGATTCCAGAGATGGAACACAAGCTAATTCCAAATAGACTGGCTAAGGTTAATTTTTTCAAAACATACCATCCTTAATATAAAAACTGAAAATCCTTTCAAATAACCGACAAGCCTCTCCAACATGAAAGCGGAGAGTTTTAGCATCAAAAAATGAAACTAAAGCGTGCTAAGTATCTAGAAAAATACCAACGGGATGAATTTATACTCTGCTGCAAAATTGATGGATATAGTAAAAATGACCCAACACAGCTCAAGGAAGATAAAAGTTATTACTAAACAATGAGTAATAGAAAGTTAAAGATGAAGTAATAGATAATGACAGATAGAGATATAAGAATTATCCGCATTGATGGTTTATGTGCCATAACGCTTTGGCGACAGTTAAACCAAAGAAATGGCATCACAACACACTTGTAATTTGATAACGCATTTACGATAATAAATACAAATCATTATCATTTGTATTTAATTGTGAGTCAGTTGAATGGTCTTTCTAGGGGTATCGCTTTTATGGATAGGTTGCTTGTGTAGCTATTTATCCTCAAATAAACAAAATCTCAATAAGAAGTACATCAAAAAATCATCTGCTTGGTCAGTGTTTTCAGCATGTCTATTACTGGCGACCTATTGTTTCTCGTATCGTTATGGTCTCGTAGTTTCCATGCTCAATAGTCTATTGCTTGTCATGGCGATGTGGTTGTTGTTAGTGATTGTTGCATCCCATATTAACCACAGGCTAATGTTGGCTGGCAGCCTAGGTATCAGCTTTTTTTCCGGCATTATGTTATTAGGAATTAGCTAGTTATGTGGCCTAAATCAATCACTGCATTTTTCGGTGGGCTTGCGCTGTCTGTCAGCATTATGTTGAGTCTATATCTGTTAATCCCGCTCGAAATCGATGTAAAGCTACTCATCGGGTTGATTGCAGGGTTCCTTATTTGGGTTGGCGCCATGGTTTATTACTTTAGCTATAACAGTGCTAAAGCCAGTGGCCTTGCTTGTATTAAATTACTGCTGATCTCTGTTGCCGTTAATGCCTTTCTATTTCTGACGAAGTAACCCAATGAATACTCAAATTGCAAATCCCCAAACGACCAAATCCAATAAGATCATTAAGAATTTAACCGAATCACATAGTTGGATTGGGGTCATTATTTCACCGCTGCTGTTTCTCATTTTTTGGGCTGGCGCGGTCACGCTCTTTTATGAAGAGGTGAAGCAATGGGCGGTAGCTCCGCAGTTTCCGGTCGCAATACAACAGCAAGAGATGCCACTGCAGCAAATCGTTGAAGCAAAGCTGGCACAGCATCCTTTTGACTACCAAGAGCATTTGATGGTGCAGATGCCATCCCTGCATGATCCCTATTACAAAGTGTATCTCGATCTTATTCGCGAAGAGGGTATGGAGGATGAACACGGTGAAGTGGCTTCGTTACTGGTGGATAGCCAATCGGGGAAAACTGTAGCGAATAAAGAGGATTTCTTCTTAGCTGATTTTCTGTATCAGTTGCACTACAACCTCAATTTACCGGCAGGTGCCTATATTGTTGGCATCATCAGCCTGTTTTTCTTCTTCGCTCTTGTATCAGGTGTTTTCATTCATGCAAAAAAGCTGTTCCGTCAGTTCTTCCAATATCGAACGGATAAAAAACGACGGGATAAATTATTGGACCTACATAACGTGGTTGGAGTGATGACACTGCCATTCACGTTAATGTACGCCTTGAGTGGTCTGGTATTTAACTTGGCCATTGTTTACCAAATTGCCTTTGTGGTTTTCATCTACCAAGGCGATCAAGATGCCTTGTTTAAAGATGCGGGTTTTACCCTGTTTGATGAGGCTAGAATTGAACAACCCCTTGATATGACACCTGCTTACCACATCATTGAAGAAGCCAGAGAAAACCCTGACTTCAACGTCAGTAATGTTATTTTTTATCACTATGGCAATAAAGCGGCCATCATTCAAATTCGAGGTGACAATTTATCTTACTTCTCACAACATGATGAGTTCTTTTATCGAGTACAAACCGGTGAACTACTCAGTAAAACAGACATTAATAACTACAACGTATTTCGTAAAGGACGTGAAGTTATCGCCACTCTCCACTTCGGTAATTTTGCCGGAGTCGATGTTCGTATTCTTTACTTTATCTTATCTATCTCAATTTGTGTGATGATCCTTGTTGGCAATATGCTGTGGCTTGATAAACGCAGTTTGCAGCAAAATGTGTCTGCTCGTAGTATCCGTTTTGTAAGAGGCTTATCCGTGGGCAGTTGTGGTGGTTTAGTCTTGGCGACTGCGGTGGCTTTCCTATGTGAACGGATCATACCCGCCTCTATATCAGCCCGTTCCGATATGATGGTTTATGCCTTTGTTATCAGCTTAGTCGCGACCATGTTTCTGGCTTATCGAGTCGACAATAAAAAACGCTATATCGCGCAGGTGATTTTTGCCACTGTGGTGGTACTAATACTGACTTTACTGGCTGACTGGTTGATGTTCAGTTCACAGATAATACAGCTATGGCAAAACGGTTTTAGAGCGGTTGTTGGTGTGGAAGTTGGAATGTCTCTATTTATCACAGTGGGTATTTTGGTGATTAATAAACTTGATGTGTTTAAGCAGACCGAGACAGGAGCAGACACGGCCGATGTGTTGGTCGATAGTGGGCCGCTGTCGCTAAAAAGATAGACTTAATAACTGCACTTTCCCCTGATTAACTCTCCCCTTAGCCCACCTCTTAAAATGAGGGGCTAAGGGCGATAATTCAAATCAGCGGTCTTGAAGGTTCGCACTACTGCTTGTGGTAATTTTCAAAATCAGAGGCTATATCTTTCATCTCTTTGCGCTGCATCTCACGCTGCTTCTTAGAAAGTTGCATCAGCTTATTCTCCAGTTGAGTAAGTTGTTTCTCTTCTGCAGCGGTTAACTCATCTTTATCTTCTAGATCAAATATCATTTCTGTTACTTGATCCATCTCTTCAAAGAGTTTCTCAGACGGGAGCATCGTTTCTTCAGCGTCATCCAAAGCATCCACTTGTTCCGCTGTTAAGCCTGTCGCTGCGGGAACCTCTTTTCTCATGCAGGCTTCAAGTAATTTCCCGCCCTCTATTTCATCATGTAGCATCTCATTGCTTTTTAAGCAGCGAGTCAGTGCTGTTTTGAATCCTTTTTCTAAACGAGACTCTGAAACCCCCGTCGCCGCTGACATGCTTTTGAATTCTCCCATGTGTTTCATTTGAGAAACGGAAAACTCGACCATTTTATCCACTTCATTAGCAGACGAAGTGAAACTGAGAGACGCTAAAAACAGCAGTGATAATGAATTTAATTTCATCAATTAATCCTTTAATTTTTTAATTTTTTATCTATTGAACAAGGTAAACAAATATTCACAATAACTAAAGTAACAGTAAAAGTCTGTAATTCTAGTATTGCTTACGTAAATCTCATAATCCCAAAAGAAACCAAATAGACTCTAACCTAATTATTTTACGATAACACGTTGGGCATTAAGCACTACACAGCCCAACCAATTTCATTTAACATACTTACAGATAATAATTAACATAAAGGAGTGTCGGTGAACTTATCTTCATTAAAATGGTTAGGGATATTAACGGCACTATTTAGCTTTTCAGCGCAAAGTACTCCAGCAAGTAAAGACTGTATTCAAGACCTAAACTACTTACCTAATTTCCTACTGAGCAACGATACTGGAGCCAAAGACCATCTAAAGCAAAAGGGTCAAAAGCATTTCAATGATGCTTTACACCAAGCAATCACTGAAGCTAAATTGATTAAAGAGATAGGTGAATGCAAAAAAATAGCCCAGCGCTATTTAAAATCATGGCGATCAGGACATTTATCAATCGATGCTTCAGAACAAATGAAGCAAAAACTTAAAAAGTCCCCGCAAGCAGCTAAAACTACCGAAAAGACAGAAGCAAAGCTTAGTAGTCTTCCTCAAATAGAATTTTTATCCGAAAAAAGTGTCCTTGTAACCCTATCCAGTTTTGCTCCCGCCAATAGATTACCTTTAATCCAGTTACTCAAAGATAATCACCAACAGCTTGCAGCAACACCCAATTGGATTATTGATGTTCGAAGAAACGGTGGCGGTTCAGACTCCAGTTACACACCTTTACTACCTTGGCTAATAGGAAGCCAGAGAGTGGAAGTCGGTATGGAGTGGCTAGTCACACCGGAAAACACCGCAGCACAACAACAAATATGTCAACGTTACGACCCTGATAATAAGGAGTGTTTCGAATGGGCAGACAGTATTGTTAAGGTTATGCAAACTGGCGTTAATGGTCAGTTTATCCAAAAAGGTGAAACGATCACTTTTAAATCTGAAGAGAACTTAGAACCCAAAAGGCCAAGCCGAGTTGCGATTTTAATTTCTCGTTCTTGTGGTAGTTCCTGCGAGCAATTTTTACTTACTGCAAGACAAAGCTTCAACGTTAAACTGTTAGGTAGAAGAACCTATGGCTCCCTAGACTACTCCAACTTAAGGCCTCATCTTCTGCCATCCGGCTATTTTGAACTATCCTACGCCACTTCAAAGAGCTTGCGCTTACCTCACCTTCCTGTAGACATCGCAGGTGTCATTCCGGACATTTATCTACCAACCATTGAAGGTGATGATGAAGGACAGGAAGTAACAAGAGTCAAAAACTGGCTTGAGAGTGGAAGGTTTATTCTAGACACCACAGAGAAAACAGAATAAATAAGTGCATGTAACTGTTTCTAAGATCTATCGGCTAAACTCACCACTGAACCTCTAGGGTCTGAGTTTCACGATGCAAAACTAATAATACATAAAAAAGGAACTGATTGATTTTTAAAATCAGTTCCTTTTTTTGATTAGCAGGATAAAGGCCAGACCTAATTTATACTGATAAAATTAGATATCATTTCTACATTTCCACGGTTCACGCCACGGACAATGATTACCGCTTTGAATGTCAGAGTTGGCACCTTTAGCGATAACGGAGCCACTAGTAGACATACAACTAATTGCAGCTATAAATAATATAGAAATAAGACTTTTAGATTTCCTCATTGCACTTTCCTTAGTTAAATATTGAAAAAAAATCCTTTTTACAGCTTAACCAAAAGGAAAATTAGTATTTCATAGGTTTTTATAGCCGTAAAGCATTATCCAACCACGTCTAATACCAAACTCCTGATAGTGAATCAGCCCTTGGAACAATAATTTTATTATAATTAATTCATATGTCTTTCAAGTCATAATAAAAATGCCTACAACCATTAGCATGTACATAATAAAACCAAGGCTGTTACCTACCCAAATGGTTGGATTTTTATGGTACAAACCATATGTGGTCCACAACAGAGCAATAAAGGCATATAGCCCCCAAGTTATAAGCGATAAACCAGCAGCGTGCTCACTGTGAGAAAAGTAAAGCTTGTAGAGCTGTGGAAGCGTTGCAATAGGGCTAATCAAGCCCATTACAAGCATGAGAGGTTCTAATCTTTTGCCGATACGTGCAAGAAGTGACATACCCTTCTTCCTATAAGGTTGATGCTAAAATAACAGCGAAAAAAAGTGTATTCGTTACGTACAAATAACCTTCGCTAATATTTTATACCCTACCTTGTCAGCATATACGAATTATTTTCTATCTTTCACGAGGCGCTTATCTTGACAGAAGTGACCTAGCTGATAGAGTTTATTCCCTCATAATTTACGGGCGTTATTCAAACGTTGTAATTCACTATGAAAGAACACACCGTCCAACTATTCAAAGATAATAGATTACTTACAGCGACGATATCTGCTATTGGTGCAGCCCTTTGTATCTGGGCCTTAGCCGCATTTGATGGTTTATTTAAATTCGACTGGTTATTGATTGCTCCCTTTGGTGCCACTATGGTGCTAATTTTTGGCGTGCATCAAAGTCCGTTAGCACAACCCAAAAATGTCATTATCGGTCACTTACTCACTGCAAGTGTTGGCCTGCTGTTTAGCAACTACCTTGCCGTTACGCCATTAACCTTAGGTTTAGCTGTGGGAGCTGGTTTATTTCTGATGCTATTGTTCGACGTTACCCACCCTCCTGCTGGAGGTAATCCACTCATGATCATGCTTGGCGGTCATACGGCATGGAGCTTCTTGTTACACCCCATATTAATTGGCACTGTGTCTATCGTCATTCTGGCTATCGTTTTTCATAGGTTTATTCCAGGACACCAATACCCTACTCGAGTATCGAAATAAAGCAGGAAGATAAAGCGGGTCATGGCTAAGACACTGAAGCCTAAACTTGATATTTAGCCCTTTCGACTAGGAACAATGGAGGCGTTTTCTTCGTCCATTGTTCCAAACTCACTTCTACTAAGACAATTAACGCCCCATTAAGAATGTTATAAGCCTTGGCTGTACTGTGCGTGGGTCGACACTGTCACCATGGCATCAAGTTGAGTTTTGGCATCAATGCCGCCCTTAATTAGGCTTTCAAAGTGGTGGATTAACTGAGTTTTATCCAGCTCAGCCTTAGAGCCAGAACCAATATTGGTTAGATCAATAAAGAACTCATCGAACAAGTGCGAGAAATCACCGATGATATCCATATTCAAAAACTGCTCGTGATTATAGATGCTTGGATAACCGCCTTTTTGCTTATCGACAGCAAAAGAGATCCCTTTCACATTGGTGATGGTGGTGGCTTTTTCACACTTGAGCATACAACCATCTTCAATGCTGGGCTTATTGCAGCCAACAGTTTGTTGGAAAAAGCACTGTCTACTGGTCATCATCAAAATGGGGTGATAGATGCTATATAACAACTTAAAGTTGTCTGGGCGTGAGATATTCTTGATTTGATTTTGGTTGATCTCATTGGAGATAAACGCACCTGCACAATTCAACTCTTCTTGCAGGGTTAAGAGTGCGTAGGAGTTGGTCGTATTCATGAAAGGCCCAGCAATCCACTCAATTTCCATCTCAAATGCCTTGTATGCCACGCCAGTGTTGTTGGTGACAATTCTCGCAGGCTTGACTTGCTCAAGGATTTTAACGGCTTCAAGGTAGTCTTTACCTATTAATACGGCTGGAAACCAAGGGATCAATCTTGGATTTCTTAACAAGATATCGATGTACTTAGTGCAGTTTTTCTTAAAGCTTTCTGGCAATTTAAAATAGATGTCGGCATCGGTGACATCGCACAAGTGCAGGTCTTTTTCATCACTAATCAATAGCGATAATGTTGGAGTGTTAGTCGGCTTACCATGCTTTGTCAGCTTAGGCAGAGTTACAGCTGGGATCACATCAACTGAGTCATTCAATAAAAATGCTATCTGATTTTTAATTCGAGTCAGCTCTTTAAACGGTATGTTAAGTCCGATTTCTAGACCGTTGAAATCAAATGCTTGCAGTGCGTATTTTCCATGCTGCAAGCTCTTAAAGCGTTTTTCGATGGCACTTTGATCGACTGATGCTTGCTCTGATGCAATAAGCGGCATCTCCGACTGCACGCAAAACTCATGTTTGTCGGTGGTGACATTCACCTTGAGTGGCTTGCCCGCTTGCCCGCTAAAGCTGATGTGTAATGCTTGCTTGGCAATGCTTAGGTGTTTAATTCTCTCAACCACTTGTGCGCCAATGGCATTTTTCTCTTCAGAAAGATCTTTCTGTACGGCTTGGATCTGCACCACTGATATGGCGTTATGTTTATCGTTGGCATGCTGAAAACTATTGTCACGCGGATTATCGATAAACATGTCTTTGGTGAGATTCCCTTTTAAAAAGGAGTTGGTAAAGTCACGGTTAAACACCTTGTAAAGACTGGTGTTATCAGATAACAACTTGCCCGTTTCAATAAACTTATCTATCTGTTGGCGCCAGCTATCGACCACAGTATGAACATATTGTGCGCCCTTTATGCGCCCTTCAATCTTTAACGAATCGACTCCAGCGTCAACCAATTCAGGCAGGTCAAAATAAGCAGAGTTATCTTTCAAGTTCAACGGGAACTTGTTGCCCGCGGCAGTGATCTCATATTCATCTCGACACGCTTGGCTACATCTACCACGGTTACCCGAATTGCCGACACTGACTGAGCTCGAATAGCACTGTCCCGAGAAGGCAATACAAAGTGCGCCATGGACAAAAACTTCGGTGAGCACATCATGCTCATGGGCAAGCGTGGTCAGACTTTTAATTTCACCGAGATTTAACTCGCGCGATAAATTGACTCGAGTCGCCCCAATTTTAGCCAGAAAGCGTATTTGGCCCGGATTGTGGGTCGTGAGCTGGGTTGATGCATGTACTGCGAGTGTGGGGAAATGCTTCTTAACTAAATTAAATATCCCCAAATCTTGAACGATAATGCCGTTGATGCCGATATTAACAATTTGATTGAGCAACTTCACTAAGCTTGGGATCTCTTGCTCTAAGATCACTATATTCATGGTGAGGAAGACTTCACACTCGTATTGATGTGCAAGTCCGATAACCCCCATTAAATCATTGAATGATAGGTTGGTCGCTCGGTTGCGAGCATTGAATGTATCAAGGCCACAGTAAACGGCATTTGCACCAGCAACTATCGCAGCTTTGATCGCATCGACATCCCCACCCGGTGCCAATAATTCAATTTTTCTACTCATCGCGACATTACCCATTTTATTGCTTAGTTAAATTTCGGCGAGGATCCTACCACAAGCTTCAACATTAGTTAGATCTAATGCCTATTGGAATGACAGTTATAAACAGTAATGTTATGCAAGATGTTATTTCAACGACTCAAGCCATTGATTGAATGATGATGCACTCATTGCTCCTGCCTGTTGAGCAATAATCTTGCCCTGTTTGAACACCATTAACGTAGGGATAGAACGAATGTTGAATTGGGCAGCTAATGCCTGTTGTTCCTCGGTGTTGATTTTTCCAAAACGGTATTTGGGTTCCCAAGTTTTAGCCGCTTGATTAAAGACTGGGGCAAAGTTTTTACAAGGTCCACACCAACTAGCCCAAAAATCGACGACTAACGGCAGTTCAGACTTGTTAGCGTGATGAGCAAAATTGGTCGCAGTGAGCTCAATCGGCTCGCCAACAAAAACACTTTTCTTACACTTACCGCAGGCGGGTTGTTGTTCTAGACGTTCTTTGGGTACACGATTTAAGGTGCTGCAATGGGGACAGGCAATGATCATGGTCATTTGGATATCGCTCTCTAATCAGATCCAGTATTTCGCCTATTTAAGCAGACCATCGTTCAAGATAACAAGCATCGAATCCAATTAGTTTTAGTAATTAAAGCGATAAATTAATTAAATACAGCCGAATTAAAGGGAACATATAGGCGACAAGAGCAAATTGCCGCCTAGCGTTGTAAAATTCATCAAACGGAGCAATGAGTACTTTCAGGCAATGCCTTATAAGATATTGGTTTGACCCGTGCTTGAAGTGTATGTGAATTGCTTTTCTGACATTGTATTAACACAAGCACTATCGTAGGTTACAACCAGTTTTTTAAGTGAAGTACGACCTGCTCGCTCTCCATCAGTCAAATTGTTCCATAAGTTCATACACTGTTCCTCATCTCCAGCCTGTGGAAACTCTGTCACTATCCCATTATTATTAGGACCATTTTTAAATGAAACTGTTTTGCCATCAACCAATGTGATCTCACCAGTCTCACCTTCAATAGAGTGCTGAGCACGCGCAAGCGTAATTCCGCCACTTAACGAGCTTGCCATCCCCGCGAACCTTTCTTCATAAATACCTCTACAACATCACGATATTGACTTAATAAAATAGACTTCTTAGTTGTAACACCAACTACAAAGCCACTAACCTTGCTAAAAAACACTAAGGTTAGAATGATTTAGCGCTATGCAACCGCCTTAAAAAGAATGTCATGTAGTCACATGCATACACTCATAATTAAAAAGATTTGTGATCGATATCTCAGAACTTAGGATGGAATTAACGGCATTGAGCTTTCACCTAAGGTATTGCGTCCATTGTTGCTTATTAGCGAGGTGTTTTTAACAGGTCGATATTCAAGTAAAAGGTTGCCAAAGCCTAGCATGGCTGTACCATGAACTAATTGATGGTAAACACTATTTTTTCGCCGATAGCGATGCGCATATTGTTAAAGGTCTCATCACATGATTATTAGCAGCAACCGCACAGGCCACTGCTTCAATACAATTTGCCGCTCGCTAGTCAAGCTTAAACCTTGATTGCAAGCTCTAAGGGAAACACCATGACCAACAACGCTTGCAATCAAACCCGTCGAAATATGCTTAAAGGGCTAGCTGCCGCCTCGTTATTAAGCCCGCTAGGGATTTCATCTGCATTTGCTGCGACCAAAAAACGCCTGTATATCGATGGTCTCTCATTTCTTCCTGACAACCTAGATGATGTTCGCGCCTCCAAGCTTAATGCCTACATTTGCGATGTTTCAGCCATTGAAACCATTGAACAAGCCGACGGAACGACTAACTATAAGCGTACCTTTGATGCTTGTATGACTAGCATTAAACAAGCGAACAACATCGTTAATGCTAACCCAAGCATATTAATGCCAGGTCTAACTGGACAAGATATTGCACTGGCTGTTGAACAAGATCGCACCGCTGTCTATTTTCAAATCCAGGGCGCTGATTGCGTTGAAGCCGATAGCGACGCCAACTCATGGCAACATCTGAGTCAGTTTCATCAGCAGGGTTTGCGAGTATTGCAACTGACACATCACTACGGTAATCGCTTTGCTGGCGGCGCATTAGATAATGACGGTCTTCAAGGACTCGACAAGCCGTTAACCGCAGATGGCCATCAATTAGTCGCAGCTCTTAACCAACGCAACATGCTTATCGATGTCAGCCACTCCAGCCCTCAGACTGCACTCGATACTGTAAAAGCCAGCAAAAGCCCAATAATACAAAGTCACGGTGCAGTTCGCTCCATTGTTAACAATGCTCGCTGCTCACCTGACGAAGTGATCCGCGCCATTGGTGATAGCGGCGGTGTATTTGGGGTATTTATGATGAGTTTTTGGTTGACCAATAATACGGTACCGACCATTGAAGATTTCGTAAAACAACTCGATCGTGTCGCCCGTATTGGCGGGGTAGATTGTGCTGCCATCGCCAACGACTATCCTCTGCGTGGGCAAGAAAACTTACTGGCATTGGGCAACAATAATGCAGAAGGGGTCAAAGAGTATTTACCTTGGTGGCAGAGTTTAGCGGCGAAAAATGTATTGGGATTTGAAGAAGACCCGACTCATGTTGTCATCCCAGAACTTAACGATATCGATCGCATGAGCCGTCTTGACGATGCGCTAGCTAAAGCACGTTACAAATCTACTGACAGAGACCGTTTTCTCGGTGGCAACTGGCAGAGAGTGCTTAAGCACGTATTAGTATAAGAGACCTCTTTGTTCTCAACCAAGCGGCCTATGCTCATTCCTGCAGCCTTCCAATACGTGCAGTGAAAATGGTTAAAAACAAACGAACCATCAAAATGCCCATGACTATGGGCATCTCTTGTTCTTGCAGCCGTTACCCTTCAATATATGAAATTTCCCTCTTTGCACAAATAACAAAACATATGGCTGCACTATGTCGTTTGCGCTAGAATGTTGACCTGTTTTCACCGCATGGATTATTGTCGTGAATCGTTACTCCCATCTGTGGCAAAAGAGTATTAATCTCTGGCTCGAAGTGCGTCATTCTCTGGTCGCTTTAGCGGTGTTTCTTAATGGCCTGCTGATATTTAAAACCGTCTGGGGCATGTCCATCAATCTCGTTGAGTTGTTCCATATTCAGAGTTTTTCAGGCATCAACTGGGCCAATATTGCTAATGGTCCTTGGTTTATGCTGGGAATATTCCTGATGCTCAACGCTTTTGGCCTCCTGTATCGCGCCAGAACAGCTTGGGCAGTCAGCATTGTTTTGCTATTGATCACCTTAGTGTACACAATGCATTTTTACCCCAACCTCAGCTTCAGCATCAGTTTATGCCTTGCCACCCTAATAGGGCTTTTACTGCTGGGCAAAGATTTTAACCGCTCTAGTGCCACAGCCGGCGGTATCTTTGCTTTTATCAGCTTCACCATGTTGCTATTTTATTCCACCTACGGCGCACTCTACTTTGGCGATGGTTTCCACCCAGCCATTGATAACTTGATGACTGCGTTTTACTTTTCTATCGTCACCATGACCACAGTTGGCTATGGCGATATAATTCCCATGACCGAGCCTGCTCGTCTATTCACCGTCTCTATTATCTTCGCCGGCATCACCGTTTTTGCCACCTCACTCACCACAGTATTTGGCCCTATTATCCGTGGTGGTCTGAATAAACTCGTTAAAGGTAGTCAACAAAATATGAACAGAAATGATCACTTTATTGTTTGTGGAATGTCGATTTTGGCCATCAGCACCGTTGCCCAATTAAAGCAGCGAGGACTGGAAGTCACTATGATTATCGGTCGGCCTGAAGAGGAGTTTCCACTAATAGAACAGCGCCTAGGCAGCAAGTGCGACATCATATCCGGCGACAGCACTGACAACGCAGTCCTAAGCAAAGCTGGGCTCGATAACTGTCGTGCTTTACTTGCCCTAAGCGATGATGATGCGACCAACGCCTTTATCGTGCTGTCAGCGAAAGAGTTAAGCCCTGAAGCCAAGACAGTTCTCGCCGTCAACGACAGTAAAAACATGAATAGAGTTAAACAAGTAAAAGCTGACATTGTATTATCACCACAGCTGTTTGGCAGTGAAATTCTCGCCAGTGTTCTCAGCGGAGAACCGCTTGATAACGACAAGCTTATCTCTATGCTGCTCAACTCTGGCCACGGTCTGTTCGATAAAACCTGATGTAGATTGTAAGCGAACTCATTTAGAGGCTTACTTCATACCCAATGATGATTGAACCGTGACATATACAGTCACGGATAAGATTGTACTCCTGCACTACCTGCAATTAATGTAAGTAGAATGCTTTGATTGAGGGTCTAATCTAATATTGCTTAAGTAGAGAAAGTTGAATCTCAGATGGAGATTCAACTTTCGCTCAATGACTAACGTGATTTCACTTTTCAGTCTGCTTTATCAATTGAGCAAACTGCTCCATACCTAAGCGCGAACATTTCATCACCTTCAACGTACAGAAACCCTCTCCAGCTAAACTACAGGGTGAAACCTAAATTTTTCATCTAAACTCAAGTTGTACAATATGCGCTATTAACCTAGTTTAGAGTGATAAAACTAATGACATTTAATCCTGTTCTTTTTACTTTTCCAAGCCAAATTGGTTGCAAACAGAGCAAATTATCAATAGTTTATCCCAAGCCTGTAATCCCTTCTCACTCAACCCTATACCTTGCAGACTGGTTCTGCTTACTAAAAAGGACAAAATAAATGAGTAATAAGACACGAATATTATGTGCAACTGCACTCTTTTTACCATTTTTGGCTAATGCTGCTTCGAGCCAGGATACAGGTTACACAGTGTCTGATCAGGTGATAAAAGATCAACGTGCCGCACTGGCTAAAAATACCTTCGGTAAAGGCTACGGCCCTCAGTCACCAAGAGATATCGACAATATACAAGGCAACAACGAACGCACATTTGCGCAAGCTCCCGCATATACAAAAATGAATCTTTGTAATATCCATTTTCATAAAAATGCGGAACATAAAGGCGGTGAATTTACTCAACATGCCGGTAATGGTGATGGTTACGGTTATCGAGGTGGTTATCAATACTCTGGTGAGTTATCAGAGGCAGAATTAGCCCCGGTCGAGCAAGAAATTGGTGCCAGCAAGCACGGAAGTTTATACCCTGGCGATACGATTGAAGTACATTATGTCCATTCAACGGCAAAAGTCACACCGGGCGCGACGCTAGGAGCATGCCTAAGCGAGGCCAATATGAACCCTCAGTTACGTGTAGAAACACAAGTGTTTGTGCTAGTTAATGATTCTGAAGCTGAAGACTTTACCGATTTAACTAAACTAGGCATGGTCAATGGCCTTAACCAAGCAGTGAACATTCCTAGCGATTCTGGAAAACCAGTACAGTACACTGGCTCAACCACAGGTCCTGGTTATAACGAAAAAGCGTCTCCACTGCAGGTAAGCTGGAGCGTACGTCCAGAAGTCATAAAACTCAATATTGACAGTGTTGGCAAGTGGTTAGAATCTAATGCTTTTGATGAAGATCATGCCCATGGAGTCAGAAATCTGGTTGTGAACCCAGATCTATTATCCAACGCAAAGTAATTAAGCTCTGTAACAAGAATCAAGATGGCTGCAACTACCAGCCATCTTGATAATTTAAGGCAACTCCAGCCAGATTTAGCTGACCAGAACTAGCGTTGATCACCTTCTTAAATCAAGTGCTTCCATTTCCTATCGATACTCACTCTTTTAAATCATTTTTGATGTTATATACCTTATTCGGCTATTTGGTAGTTCAACCGATACCATCCAAAAATAAGTTGCAAAATAACGAGATGTCGATGCAATGTATTTGTTGCGCCTGTATGACTCTGGTGAAGCTTAACCATAAACAATGTATCTGATGTGAGACAGTAAAACATGAGCCCATTATTCCATGGGAATAATTGATATCTAGATCATATTTTGTTCATTCTCTTATGGAGTAAATTGACCTAAACGGCTAATTTAGCCGCCCTGCTCACTCTCTATATTAGAAGTTCATGAACATGAAAAAACTGATGGCTCACATATTATTTGCAACTAGCATACTGACAGTAACATCTGTCGCTAAAGCAGATGAACAAATTACACTTGGCAGAACCATAGTGCTAGGTGTCAGTGGTAAAGGCGCTGTCATTCCACTGCTAATCTGTCGTAAAGCCAATGCCTTTAAGGTAAAAGCTGAGCGTAAGCTTGATCTTGAAAAGGTCATCGTCACCTTTAATAATGGCAACACCAAAACCGTGCGTTTCAACAAAGAGCTTAATAAAGATGAAGAAACTCAATGGCGTAGTTTTGGTTACAAACGTTGCGTTAAGAAATTAGAAGTCTTCGGTAGCTCTGATGGCTCCAGATCTGGTGTGAAAGTTTTTGGCCGTAAAGACTAATCAGCGTAATTAGCTTTATCTTTCGCTAGGTGTTTAGAGCCGCTACTGATGAGTAACGGCTTCCCTTTATACCAATCAGTATAAAGATTTGATCGCTCAGCGAGAGCTGTCTCTTATACACATCTCCGAGCCCACGAGACCGAGGCTGATCTCGTAT